>Ga0209008_1000112_pt1 | contig 40413 bp, 36 predicted proteins | sample JacPin_JW_Ref_O3_FD_187963 | JGI IMG/M metagenome (GOLD analysis project Ga0209008, IMG submission 187963) | Forest soil microbial communities from Algoma, Ontario, Canada - Jack Pine, Ontario site 1_JW_Ref_O3 (SPAdes) (version 2) | ecosystem: Environmental > Terrestrial > Soil > Boreal... | reverse complement strand
CAAAGACAGCATTCTTAAGGGAATTCCCCTGGGCCACTTTGGCGGTGACGATGACCTGAAGGGAGCAGCGGTGTATCTCGCCTCCGATGCTGCTGCGTTCGTCACTGGAGACGTATTGGTGGTGGATGGGGGGCAGACCGCCTAGAACGGTCGAACGATGCCATGAATATCCCGCTCACACCGGTCCGGTTTTTACGCTACGCCGAGCAGCAGTACCCGGATAGGACGGCCGTCGTCTGCGGACGTGAACGCTTTACGTACTCGCAAATCGCAGACCGCGTTGGCCGTCTTGCCGGAGCTCTCCTCAAGATCGGCGTCAAGGCAGGTGATCGAGTCGCCTTTCTGAGCTTGAATTGCCACAGGTTGCTGGAGGCTTATTTCGGCGTTCTGGAAGCCGGCGGCGTGTTGCTTCCGCTGAACATCCGACTTTCTCCGGACGAACTTGCCTACATTCTCAATGACGCAGGGGCAACGACGCTGTTCCTGGAACAAGAGTTCTCTGGGCTGGTCGAGTCGTTCAGGCCGAAGCTCTCCGCAGTGCAGACCTTCTCTCTGCTTTCCGGGGCGTCTGACGCGAGCTGGCTCGCGCCACAGAATTATGAGGATCTTTTGGCCGCTGCGGCTGCCTATCGCCCCGACGTAATGGAATTCGACGAGGACGCTGTCGCCGAAATCTTCTACACCAGTGGAACCAGCGCCGATCCCAAGGGTGTGATGCTTACTCACCGAAACATATATCTTCAGGCTTTGAGCTCTGCATTGACGCACGAAAGCTCGGCCGATGGCGTGCACCTCCACACCATCCCGCTGTTCCACGCCAACGGGTGGGGCGCGGCGCACACGGTTACGTTGAGAGGCGCCAAGCACGTGATGATCCCGCGTTTTGATCCTGCGGAGATTTTCCGGCTGATCGAACAGGAGAGCGTGCAGAGTCTCAGCGCCGTGCCTGCCATGGCCATTGCGTTGGTCAACTCTCCGGAGTTCCGTAAATACGATTTAAGCAGCTTGAAATGGCTCAATCTGGGCGGTGCCGCTTCCTCGCCGTCCCTGGTGCAAGAAGTGGAGGAAAAACTTGGATGTAGTTGCTTTGCCGGGTACGGGCTCACAGAGACGGCGCCCACTTTGTCGACTTCCAGAATGAAGCCGGGACTTGGTTGGGAGGGAGAACATCGCTTCGCAGGCCAGGCCATGGCCGGGTTCGCAATTCTGGGCGTTGAGCTTCGGGTGGTTGACGCCGATGGGGGCGACGTCGCACGCGACGGAACAGCGGTCGGCGAAGTGATCGCACGTGGTGACAACATCATGAAAGGCTACTGGAAGCAGCCCGAGGCGACCGCAGAAGCGATGCGAGGAGGGTGGTTTCATACCGGAGACATGGCCACCTGGAACAAGGATGGATATGTGCTCATCGTCGATCGCAAGAAGGACATCATCGTCAGCGGAGGAGAAAATATTTCGTCGCTCGAAGTCGAGAAGAAGCTCCTCGCACATCCCGCCGTTCTGGAGGTCGCCGTCATTCCCGTGCCTGATGAGAAATGGGGAGAAGTGCCCAAGGCCCTGGTGGTGCTGAAGTCCGGCGCGAAAGTGGACCCGGCCGAGTTAATCGAGTTTTGCCGCTCGCGACTCGCCCACTACAAATGTCCGCACTCGGTGGAATTTCGCGACAATCTGCCCAAGACCGGCACGGGGAAAATCCTTAAGAGGGATCTACGCAAGAAATATTGGCAGGGACAGGAGACCATCCGGCCGGAATTTGCCGAGCGGAATCGAAAGGGGACAACTCCGTAGTGAAATGAGGTCACGGCGATGGCGAAAGGGAGTTTTTGAATGGATCTGAATCTGAGTGCCGAGGAAAGGCAATTTCGGGACGAACTGCGCACTTGGCTCGATGCCAACGTTCCAAAGGACTGGGCCGAGTGGAGAGAGAAGCCGCTTGAGGAAGCGTTCCCCTACCTGCGAGCCTGGCAGCGAAAACTCGACGGAGGCCGCTGGGCCGCCGTGTCCTGGCCAAAGGAGTATGGAGGCCGCGGTGCGACGCTGATGCAGCAAGCTATTTTCTGGGAGGAGATGGCGCGAGCGCAGGCGCCGTCGATGGCCAACGCTCTTGGCCTGGGACTGATCGGTCCGACGATCATCGCCTATGGAACCCAAGAGCAGAAGAAGCGTTTCATCCCCAAAATTCTTAGCGCCGAAGAGATCTGGTGCCAGGGCTTCTCGGAACCGAACGCGGGTTCCGACCTCGCAAGTCTTCAGACCGAGGCACGGCTGGAAGGTGACCACTACGTCGTCAACGGCCAGAAGGTTTGGACTAGCTTTGGCATGTTCGGGCATTGGTGCGAGCTGGTTGTTCGCACCGATGCAAATGTCCCCAAGCACAAGGGATTGACGGTTCTGCTGGTGGATATGAAGTCGCCCGGAGTCGATGTACGCCCACTGCGGCAAATGACGGGTGAGAGCGAATTTAGCGAGCTCTTTTTTCGTGATGTGCGCGTGCCGGTCGAAAACGTTCTGGGAAAGGTGAACGATGGCTGGAATGTGGCTGTCAGCACGCTCATGTACGAACGCGGCTCCTACGGCGCGCGGCTCCATCTCCTGTTCAAGCGAAACATTGACCGGCTGATCGAGCTCTCCCGCACGGTCCAAAAGAACGGCCGGCCGGCTGCCGGAGATGCGCTGATGAGGCAGAAACTTGCGCAGTGCTACGCGGAAGTCGAAATCATGCGCCTGAATCAGCTGCGCGCCTTCAGCCGTATTGCAGCCGCTGGCGTGCCCGGGCCGGAGGGGTCGATCCTGAAGATTTTCTGGAGCGAGCTCAACCAGCGCCTCCAGCAAATCGCACAGGAGCTGCTGGGCCCGTACGGCCAGCTGCTCGGCGAAGATCGTCGCGCCGTGGACAAGGGGATATGGTCTTACGGGTACCTGCGCACGCGCGGAAACACGATCGAAGCTGGCACGTCGGAAGTCCAGCGCAACATTATCGGGCATTTTGTTCTCGGGCTGCCCAGGAGCTATTAAGAGGAAACGATGGAATTCGGATTGAATGAGAGTCAGCTGTTGCTCAAGGACAATGCGCGAAAGTTCTTTGCGGGCGAATGCCCCATGGAAGAAGTCCGGCGCCTCATGGAGACCGAGACGGCTCACGATCCGGCCTTGTGGTCCAAGATGGTCGAGCAAGGCTACACGGGCATCATTTTCCCGGAGGAATGCGGTGGAATCGGTCTCGGCAAAGTGGAGCTGATTCTTCTGATGGAAGAGGCAGGACGGGCGCTTCTGCCTGGTCCGTTTTTCTCGACTGTGGCGCTAGCCGGTTCCGTGCTGGACGCCGTGGCCAGCCCCGAACAGAAGAAGCAATACCTGTCGGCGATCTGCAGCGGCGAAGCACGCTCCACTGTCGCGATACTCGAGGCTGAAGCGAGCTGGAATCCGGCTGACGTGCACATGAGCGGCGCGAGCGGAAAACTAACCGGTGAAAAGCTCTTCGTCCCCGACGCCATGGTGGCGGATTTCCTGATCGTGGTAGCCCGCGACGGGGTCTTCCTCGTCCCTGCTGGTGCAGCGGGAATGGAAGTTCAGCCGATGCAGGCGATGGACCTGACTCGCAAGGTGTGCTCAGTGCGATTCAGCAGTACGCCCGCCGAACGCCTCGGCGATACGGCAGGCTTGGCACGCGCCCTCGATGTCGCCGCCACGGCTTTGGTTGCGGAGATGGTGGGTGAAATGCAGCGCACGCTCGACGTCACCGTCGAATATGCCAAGACGCGAAAGCAGTTTGGCAAGCCGATTGGAATGTTCCAGGCGGTTCAGCACCAGTGCGCGGACATGTACCTGGAAACGGAAAGCTCCCGGTCGGCGGCCTACTACGCGGCATGGGCGCTGGAGGAGAATGCTCCCGACGCTGCGGTGGCTGTCTCTATCGCGAAAATGTACGCAAGCGATGCCGCGCGGACAGTCGGAAATCGTGGCATCCAGATACAGGGCGGTATGGGTTTCACCTGGGAAAACGATCTACACCTTTACTACAAACGCGCAAAGGCGTCCGAGACATCATTCGGGGACGCGACCTTTCATCGCGAGCGCATCGCGAGGCTGGTCATCGATTCCGGTGCCGCCTCGGTGCTGGGCGCGTAGAAACTCACGGAAAGGCATCCAATCTCGATGAGCGATCTTGTTCAACTCACCCGGGACGGCGAGATAGCAATCATCACCATCCAGAATCCGCCGGTGAACGCGCTGAGCCCCGGCGTGCCGCAAGGTATATCCGAGGCAATCGGACAAGTCGGCGACGATGCCTCGGTTCGCGCAGCGGTGCTGATCGGGGGAGGGCGAACGTTCGTCGCCGGCGCCGATATCCGGGAATTCGGAAAGCTCGCGTCCGGCACAAGCCCGCGCGGTGCGGGATTGCTGCCGCTCCTGCTCCAGATCGAAGACTGCCGGAAACCGCTTGTGATGGCGATTCATGGAACTGCGTTCGGCGGCGGTCTGGAGCTTGCGATGGCGGGGCACTATCGCGTGGCCGCTCCCGGGGCTCTGGTCGGCCAGCCCGAGGTAAAGCTCGGTCTTATTCCAGGCGCGGCTGGGACCCAGCGTCTTCCTCGACTTGCAGGAGTGGCCAAGGCGGTGGAAATGTGCGCCGAAGGGAATCCGGTCAAAGTGGAAGACGCCGCCAAGATGGGCATCATCGACCGGATCATTGACGGTGATCTGCTGGCCGGAGCGATTGGCTTTGCACGAGAAATCGCCGGGCGCCCGGCTCCGAAAACGCGTGAGCGCGATGCAAACCTTGGAACGCCGGGCGAGAGCGCACCCATCTTTGCGGTTGCGCGTGAGGCTATCCGGAAAAAACAGCGAGGATTGTTGGCTCCCCTCTCGGCGATTGACGCAGTGGAAGCGGCCACGAAGCTGCCGTTCGAGGACGGTTGCCGGGAAGAACAGCGGCTGTTTGTCGAGTGCCTGCAATCGGATCAGTCCAAGGCACTCATTCATGTCTTCTTTGGTGAACGCGAGGTCGCCAAGATTCCAGACGTGCCCAAGGAGACTCGGACCCTTCCCGTCAGCAGCGTTGCAATCGTCGGCGCCGGCACGATGGGTGGGGGCATCGCGATGGTGTTCGCCAATGCCGGCATTCCCGTGCTTCTAAAGGAGTCCGATCGGCCGACGCTGGACCGCGGGATGGCTAACATTCAGAAGAATTACGCTGGTTCTGTCAAGCGTGGGCGTTTCACGCAACAATTCGTGGACGAACGTCTGAAGCTGATTCGCCCGACGCTCCAATATGAGGGCTTCGAGAAGGCCGACATGGTGGTCGAAGCTGTCTTCGAGGGCATGGCGCTCAAGAAAGAGGTTTTTGCCGAGCTCGACCGCGTTTGTAAAGCCGATGCCATCCTGGCGAGCAATACCTCGACCTTGGATATCGACGAAATCGCCTCGAGCACGTCGCGCCCTGAATTCGTCTTAGGCACTCACTTTTTCAGTCCGGCGAACGTCATGCGGCTGCTCGAAATCGTCCGCGGGACGAAGACCAGCAAGCCGGTGATTGCCACATGCATGCAGCTCTCAAAGAAGATTGGAAAGATCGGAGTGCTCGTCGGTAACTGCCGCGGATTTGTTGGCAACCGGATGTTCCACCCCTACGTGCGCGAATCCGTTTTCCTGGTCGAGGAAGGCGCAAGCGTCGTGGCGGTAGACCGTGCCCTGTCTGAATTTGGTATGGCCATGGGACCGCTCGCCGTAGGGGATCTCGCGGGCCTCGATGTCGGCTGGCGCGTCCGCAAGGAGTATCGGCACTTGGAGAAACCCGGCGTTCGGCGTGCAATAGCCGGAGATCGCCTGTGCGAGATGGGACGCTACGGACAAAAGACCGGCGCGGGCTGGTACAAGTACGACGAGAACCGGCGTGCGACTCCTGATCCCGATGTCGCCGGCCTTGTGCGCCAGTGGACCGCCGAAGCCGGTATCCCGCAACGGGAAATACCCGCGGATGAAATCGTCGACCGCTGCGTCTATGCCCTGGTCAACGAAGGCGCCCGCATTCTCGAAGAGGGCTACGCACTTCGCGCGGTGGACATCGACATCATCTATCTCAACGGCTACGGTTTTCCGGCGTATCGCGGCGGCCCGATGTGGTTCGCCGACACCGTCGGCCTTCGCAGAGTGTATGATCGTGTCTGCGAATTTCGTCGGCAACACGGCGAGATCTGGGAACCCGCGCCGCTTCTGAAGCAGCTGGCCGAGCAGGGCGGAAGCTTCGCCGGTTTTAACAGAGAGCACGGCGTCTCGGCATAGCACGACGCAAGTCCTGAGCGGAAAATCGAGATAGCTTTTGATTCACCGGTTCGCCGTTTAATTCGCCCGGAGAGAGCATGAGAGAAGCCGTTGTAGTGGCCAGTTCTCGGACAGCGCTGGCAAAATCATTTCGCGGATCGTTCAACATGACGCGTCCTGACGAACTCGCCGCGCATTGCATCAAGGACGTGCTGCGGAAGACGCCGAAGCTTGATCCCAACGAGATTGAGGACGTTGTGCTTGGATGCGCGCAACCTCACGGCCCGCAGGGTCAAAACGTGGCCCGCGTCTCGGCGATGCTTGCCGGGCTGCCGACATCTGTCGCCGCAACGACCATCAACCGCTTCTGTTCCTCCGGTTTGCAGGCCATCGCGGTCGCTGCCCATCAAATTATGAACGAGGGTGTGGACGCCGCCATTGGCGGAGGCCTGGAAAGCATCAGCCTCACTTCGCGCGATTTCAACCCTAACCCCCAGCTACTGGAACAGTTGCCAGGGTTGTACATGGTGATGGGCGTGACGGCGGAGGTGGTCGCCAAGCGCTACAAAATCAGCCGCCAATCACAGGACGAGTACGCGCTCCTGAGCCAGCAGCGCACCGCTCGCGCGCAACGCGAAGGAGTTTTCGACGCGGAGATCGCGCCGATGCGTGTCACGCGAGCCATCCTGGACAAGAAGACCGGCGAAGTGACCGGTAAGGAAGAGGTTTGCGCGGACCGCGACGAGTGCAACCGGCCTGACACGACTCTTGACGGGCTGCTCGCCCTCAAGCCGTATTTTGATCCCGATAGTGGCCAGGGCACCGTGACCGCCGGCAATTCCTCTCAGCTATCGGATGGCGCGTCGGTCACCCTGCTGATGGCTCGCGAACGTGCCGACCAATTGGGGATTCCTTACAGTCTGGTTTTTCGCGGTTTCCAAGTTGCGGGATGCGACCCGGACGAGATGGGCATTGGTCCGGTGTTCGCAGTCCCGAAACTGTTGAAACGAACAGGCGTTCGCGCAGACGACATTGGTGTCTGGGAGCTAAACGAAGCTTTCGCTGTCCAAGTTGTCTATTGCCGCGACCGTCTGGCCATCGATCCCGATACGCTAAACCCAAACGGCGGCTCGATTTCGATTGGCCATCCCTATGGAATGACTGGCTCGCGCATGGTCGGGACAATTGCCAAGGAAATTGCGCGCCGCAAGGTGCGCTACGGCATTGTAACGATGTGCGTCGGGGGTGGCCAAGGCGCTGCCGCCTTGTTCGAACGAGCCACGTGAGTCACATTCTTCTGGTACGCCACGCGCAAGCTTCTTTTCTGGAGCCGGATTACGATAAGCTCTCACCCACTGGTGAGATTCAAGCGCACATGCTCGGCGAGTATTGGGCGTCACGAAAAGTTGCGTTTAACCGCGTTTACTCGGGGCCGCGTGTCCGGCAAATCGACACGGCGAGGATTGTGACCGAGATCTGCCGACGAAGCCAAGGTGCGTCTGCTGAACTGGCTGTATTGCCGGAATTCGATGAGTATCACGGCGAAGATGTCTTGAGAAAGAGCGTTCCAGAACTGACGAAGACCGATGCGGGGATCCGCGATCTACACGCCGCATTTCAAAGCGCCGCGACCTCAGAAGAGAAACGCAGGACTTTTCAGCGGATGTTTGAAGCCGTGATCAGCAAGTGGGTTGACGGAGAGATCTTTTTGCAAGGCGTGGAATCCTGGTCTGACTTTTGTGCGCGAGTGAATCGAGGCCTTGCCAAAGTCATGTCCGACACCGTGCCAGGCGGGCGCGTCGCCATCTTCAGTTCCGGGGGACCAATTGGCGCAGCCATGCAACGCGCCCTGAACCTGTCACCGCGAGATACACTACGGGTCACGTGGATGTCCCGAAACTGTTCCTACAGCGAGTTCCTGGCCCGAGGCGATCGCTTCACGCTGAGCGCGTTCAACGCATTTCCGCACCTAGATGACCCCGCATTGCTGACGTATCGATAGCCACAGGGCAGACACAGAATGGCGGATCTTCAAGATTATCCGGGCGCTGTCAGACGCGGCGAAGAGCTGAACTTGGCCAAGCTCGAGCCCTTCTTGACCAAGTCCTTCCCCTCAAGCTCGGGACGGTTGGTTGTCGAACAGTTTCCCAGCGGCCATTCCAATCTCACCTATCTCCTCCGGTTCGGCGCGCAAGAGATGGTCCTTCGCCGACCCCCGTACGGCAGCAAAGTCAAATCGGCCCATGACATGGGACGCGAATATCGTGTCTTGTCGAAACTTCATTCTGCATATCCCGTCGCGCCGAAGGTTCTGCTGTATTGCGATGATGACTCCATATTGGGTTCACCTTTCTATCTCATGGAGCGGATTCGGGGCATCATCATTCGCCGAGATCCTCCGGAGAATCTGGAGTTTACAGCGGAGACGGCGCGGCGTCTGAGTGAATCATTCATTGATAACCTCGCGCTTCTGCATCAATTGAACTACGCGGCGATCGGACTCGGCGATCTTGGCAAACCGCGAGGGTATCTTTCGCGGCAGGTGAATGGTTGGATTGAGCGCTACCATGGCTCCCAGACGCACGATCTGCCGGAAGTGGAGCGGATCGCTGCGTGGCTCACCAATCACATGCCTGCAACGAACGACGCCGTGCTCATCCACAATGACTACAAGGTAGACAATATTGTTCTGGACCCGGCGGACACAACCAGGATTGTAGGAGTGCTGGATTGGGAGATGTGCACGATTGGCGATCCGCTCACCGATCTGGGCACGACTCTGGCCTACTGGGTTGACCCGAAGGATCCCGATGAGATGCAGGGAATTCGCTGGGGCCCGTCAACCTACCCTGGCAGCCTGACGCGCATGCAACTCGTCGAGCGCTATGCTCGGGTGAGCTCTGGCGACGTATCGAACATGAGCTTTTACCTAGCGTTTGCGCGATTCAAACTTGCTGTGATCGTCCAACAGATCTATTGCCGCTACCACCAGGGCGTCACAAAGGATCCGCGCTTCGCCTCCATGCCGGAAAAGGTAAGGATCCTTTTGCGCGCGTCTCTTCAATCAGCTGAAAGCGGCGCAATTTGACGAATTTTCGGTTGCCGATGTTCCTTTGGCGGGCCTACGGCGCGGAGTCTTCGTCATTGGTAGTAACGGACAATCCATTCCGCCACGCAATTCGGTTTCTCGCTGTCCTGACTCTCGACCGATACCGAATAGACGGCCTCGATCGCGTTTAAAAGCTCCTTCAAAGAAACGAGACTCACCCGGCCGCGAATCTGCGTGTCGGCGCGCACGGCGGAAGGGAAGCGGACGCGATTCAAACCGTAATTGACACCCATCCGGACGCCGCCTCGGAACTGGATCGCCTGTTTCACGAAATGACTCACCAGGGACAGGGTCAAGAAACCGTGTGCGATCGTCGTGCCGTAAGGCGATTCCGCTTGGGCACGTTCACGGTCCACATGAATCCATTGTCGGTCTTCGATTGCCTCCGCGAACTGCTGAATGCGCTCCTGCGTCATCGTGAACCACTCCGTCACAGCGATCTCGCGCCCGATGAAATCCTTCAACGAGAGCGGCGTGTCGACTACTACGGGCGGCATGATGTCTCCTTTTGAGGAAATCCCAGCGGATGTTGAGAACCAAGAATCAGTGCGACGCGGAGTGCGCGGGAGGTTTAGCCCACTTCCTCAACTCGTTTTTGGCAGTTGCCTCGATATGGACTTCGTCGGGACCGTCAGCCAGCCGAAGTGCCCGTACTCCGGCCCACGCGGCAGCGAGAAACGTGTCTTCTGAAACCCCCGCGCCCCCGTGCGCTTGAATGGATCGATCCAGAACGCGGAGGGTCACGTTAGGCGCAACCACTTTAATCATCGCGATCTCGGCGCGAGCCTCCTTGTTTCCTACGGTATCCATCATGTAGGCAGCCTTCAGGGTGAGCAGGCGAGCTTGTTCGATCTCCATACGCGAGATCGCAATGTCGGCGCGAATCGTGCCCTGATCAGCGAGCGCTTTACCGAAAGCCACGCGCGATTGAACACGCTTGCACATTATCTCGAGGGCACGCTCGGCCACGCCGATCGACCGCATGCAGTGGTGGATGCGCCCCGGCCCCAGGCGCCCTTGGGCAATCTCAAATCCCCGCCCTTCGCCGAGCAAAATGTTTGACGCCGGCACGCGGACATTGTCAAACGTGACTTCGCCGTGACCGTGCGGTGCATGGTCATAGCCGAACACTGTCAACAGACGCTCGATCTTCACTCCACGCGCGTCCATGGGCACCAGAATCATCGATTGCTGTTTGTGAACGGGTGCTGAGGGATCCGTCTTGCCCATGAAAATCACGATTTTGCAGCGTGGGTCACCCGCTCCGGACGTCCACCACTTCCGGCCCTTGATGACGTACTCTTCGCCGTCCCGGACGATGCTCGCCTGAATGTTTGTGGCGTCCGACGACGCCACCGCGGGCTCGGTCATCCCGAAACACGATCGAATTTCGCCCGCAAGGAGCGGTTTTAGCCATTTTTCCTTCTGCTCAGGCGTGCCATAGCGGGCCAGTACTTCCATGTTGCCGGTGTCCGGGGCCGAGCAGTTGAAAATCTCCGGAGCCATGTGGCTCCGGCCCATGATCTCGCACAGGGGGGCATACTCGAGATTTGTTAATCCCGCGCCATTTTCACTTTCCGGCAGAAATAAGTTCCACAGTCCGGCGGCGCGAGCCTTCGGCTTGAGTTCTTCGATAACCTTTGTGGGCAGCCACCTGTTGCGTTCGATCTCTTCATGATGGCGTCGCTCGTTTGGATAGACGTGCTCCTCCATGAAAGCTTTCAGGCGGTGCTGCAGATCCTTCACTTTGTCGCTGAATTCGAATTTCACATGGATCTCTCTTATTTGCCGCTGAAAGTCGGAGCGCGTTTCTCGAGAAAGTGCGCGACGCCCTCTTTGAAATCTTTGCTCTGCAAACTTGCGAGCATTTCGCGCTCGGAGGTCTGGAACGCCTCCTCCAGCGTCTGAAAAATCGCGTCGTACACCTGCCGTTTCATCACCCGAAGAGATCGCGGGCTCACGTTTGACGCCAAATCGCGGGCGTGCTCCCGGACTTTATCCAGGAAAACACTCTGGGGAAATACCTGATTCACCAAACCCATCCTCAACGCCTCGGCCGCATCGATCGTACGCGCCGAAAAAAGCAAATCCAAGGCATTGGCGTGTCCCACCAGGCGCGGCAGCATCCACGCCATTCCGTACTCGGCAACCAAGCCGCGCCTCGCGAATGTCGTGCTGAAGCGAGCGCTGTCCGACGCCCACCGCAGATCGCAATAGAGCGCTATAACCAGACCGAGCCCGACGATAGGACCGTTGACTGCCGCAATCACGGGCTTTCCGATCGTAGGAAAATAAGAGTACTTCTTCTGGAAGTCCGGTCGCACCCCTTCACGCTGCTCGCCTGTTTGCAGAAGCTGTGTCTTGGCGGCCTCGTCTACGCCGCGTGTGGCCACTTCACTCAGGTGCGACATATCGGCGCCCGCGCAGAATCCCCGGCCCGCACCCGTCAGAACGATTACGCGCACGTCCTCGTCCTGCGCGGCCTCTGCCATAGCCGAACGCACCTCTTGTTCCATGACAGAAGTCCAGGCGTTGAGTTTATCCGGTCGATTCAGGGTGATGGTCGCGACTCGGTCGGCGACTTCGTAGAGAGTTTCCCGTCTTTGCATGATGGGCGAGATTATATACAATTCGAAACCGTTCGTCGCTCTTGTCTGCAGCCGATTCACGAAATGCAACGCTCTGGGACTACGGGGGCGACTCTGCGATTGACCGTTCGCCTACGAATCCGTAAGGACGAAACGCTCGCGGGGAGTTGAAATGGCGTTTGTCGAAAATAAGGGCGTAAAGATCTTCTGGGACCAACTGGGGCAGGGCGAACCCATTCTGTTGATCATGGGCCTTGGGTGGACGTCCGCTATGTGGCATCGCTCTCGGCCGGTGCTTGCGGAGCGTTACCGGACGATTGCCTTGGACAACCGCGGCGTGGGGAGAAGTGATTTGCCTGCTGGTCCGTACTCCATCGACTTGATGGCGTCGGACGGAGCAGCGGTGCTGGATGCCGCCGGTGTCGATCGGGCGCATGTGTTCGGTGTTTCGATGGGAGGCATGATCGCACAGGAATTCGCACTGCAGTATCCCAGGCGAGTACGTTCGCTGATCTTGGGCTGTACCGCGGCGGGTGGCCCAACCGCGTTGCAAGCAGAGCCTGAAGTCCTCCAAGTCCTGGTGCGCCGGGACCTGAGCCCGGACGCCTCCGTCGCGGCGACGAATCCCTTCCTTTACGACCCGGCAACTCCGCCTGAGCGGCTCGACCAAGACACAGTAATCCGCAAGCAGTGGTGGCCGGACCCTGTCGGTTATATGGCCCAGCTACAGGGTATTCTGGCTTGGGAAGCGTACAGCCGTCTTCCGCAGATCGCGGCGCCGACGCTTGTGATTCACGGCGAGGGGGACCGGCTCATACCGCCGGGTAACGCTAAGCTGATCACGGATCGCATCCGAGGCGCGAAGCTCATGATGATTCCGCGCGCGGGGCATGTCTTTCCAACCGACCAGCCCGACCTGGTGCACAGCGCGGTGCTTGAATTTCTCTCGGCGCAAAGTGATCGCAAACTAAGCACCCCAGCCTAGCGGTTCGATGTTGACTTCGCTTTGACGGCCGCCTAACGTTTAATTTTGCTATCCTGTGTTTCTGGTAGGGGGTTCGCCGTGCGTCGCTTTTTCCTGCTATTGGTGTGGGCCGTTGGTCTGCCGGCAACGGCAGCGAACGCCCAAAGTTCCGAGATCGCACACTTGCAAGTCTCCGTGGGGTCAGTGCTAGATTTTCATCTGCAGACTCGATTAAAGGCCAGTGTCGGTGGCGCGCTCGACGCCTTGCCCAAGGGAACTGTGCTGCACGTGAAAATGCTCGATTCGCTGGATTCGATGGTCAATCGCGATGGTTTTCCTTTTCACGGGATGCTGACATCGCCGATTGAATCGGGAGACCAAATTGTTGTCCATAGCGGCGCCGAAGTCCGTGGGCTGCTCGCATTGTTGAGAAGTGCAAGCCACCCTGAGGGATTCCGCTACGAACTCTTGGTCACAGGCCTGGTAGATCACGGACAGGATTACACTCTCACGGCATTTCTGGGCCCGGGCTCCCTTGGCGACAGCAGCCAGTCCAAATCGATTTCCCCGGCCCAGCAGACTGACCCCGTGGGTGCAAAACAACCGCCTCCCAGCGGTTCGTTTGAAATCGCGCCAGACTAGTCGCTAAAATCAAACCTTATCAATCCCCTCGGACGCTTACAGCAAATCATTTAGTACTCCCACGCCGGCGTGTCGAATCTCAACGGGAAATTCGCGCAGGGCCGCCGGGCAAATTGGAAACACCTCGTGCAGAGTTTTCCGGCCCCTGTCTGCCCCCCGTTTCTAACGCCCTTAGTACCAACCGCCTGTAACTTCCTTCTACTGCTGGGCATTCCTGCTTCTCCGTGTTGACTTCCGGGTTTGGCAGCCTCCTTGCCGTTAAAGGCTGCGTAACTAGCTTTCAAAGGAGGACGCAGCGATGAAAAGGATGGGGCGGATAGGGATTTCCCTTATATCTGGTGCTCTTCTCACAGCCGGTACGTGGGCCTTGCCAGCAAGCATGCCAAGACCGAGTTCCCATCAGGAAGGACCAAAGGGCGGCGTACAGCTGCAATCGGTCTCTGGAACAATTTCGACTGTGCAGCATAACTCCTTCACCCTGGTTACCAGCGGTGGCACGCCCGGTGAGCATCTTCAACAGATCAGCCGCGACAGCAAAACGATGATGTTCATCACAGACGAAAACACTACTGTGGACGGAAAACTGCAAGCCGGCGTGAACGCCGATGTCATCTACCGCGAGGACAACGGCAACAACATGGCGGTCAGCGTGACCGTCAGCAAGTAGCCTCGCGTCAGTGGGGTGGTTCCGCGGGATTCTTCAAGAGGTCCACCCTCTTGAAGAATCCCGGGCAGCCGATCGTTGACAGCCACCGCGTCCCGGAAGGAGTGGAGTCATGAGGAATATGCTTCACGAACAAAATTCCGTAAGTGTTCTTCACTATTCAGAAGTTGAACGGATCTGGGCCGAACACGATATCGAGGTCCGGCTGCGAGATTTGGGAAAAATGATCGACGACCTGATGGACGCGCCCTATCCGGGGTTGCTTCGAGAGCGGATACGCATCCGCGAAGCACTGGAAGAGCTCACTGTCAAGGAGACGACACTGCGCTGGATTATTCGAGTCGCGAGAAGTGCCGAGGGTGCGGTTCAGCGAAGATTGTGGTCAGACATCGACAAGGCGTTGACCGACCTTGAAAAAATTGCCGAATCGATGGCGGAACCCGAGTCTTCTGCCCTTCGCCATTAAAAGGAATTCGTCATGTCAAAAGAAACGGTGCACCAACGTCGGGCGGTTTCGTTTCTGTTTCTTCTCGGCAGCATCTTGTTGGTAGTCACGGCGTGGAATCTTCCCGATCCTGACCGCTGACGGCAATCGTGCACAAGTGAAGGGATTCCCCCAGCTGGAGTTTCGCTCTGGTGGATACAAATTCAAAGGAGGATGAAAACATGCGAAGCGTCAGAAGCTTACAATTTGCGATATGTGCTGCATTGCTGTGTGCCGCCCTGGGCACAAGCGCGAGAGCAGACAACTGGGACCGTAAGACCGTGGTTACTTTCGGCGAAGCGGTGGAGATCCCTGGACAGATTTTGCCGCCCGGCACGTATGTCTTCAAGCTCGTCGATTTACCTTCCAATCGCAACGTCGTGCAGATCATGAGTGCAGACCAGAGTTTTGTCTACGCGACGGTTCAGACGATCTCCAGGTACCGACAAAATGCACTGGACGACACACTGTTTCGATTCGGCGAGCGTTCCGGTGATTCGCCCGAAGCGCTTCGGACCTGGTACTACCCGGGCGACACCCGTGGAGTGGAGTTCATTTATTCCAATTACGAATACACGTACCCGCCACCAAACGCCACGTACGCTGGACACTAACCCGCCTTGGGGAGCACCGCGCGATGAGGCTCGCCGTCGACACGCGAGCGGGAGCCTCATCAACGCCCCGTTGCCCCCCGGGATGTCCATACATCGTCAACAACAGATTTCTACTCGCTTAGCCTTATGGCGGCCCTAGGCTGAAAAGCGTTTATAGGAGGTGGATGTTCGACCCGCCACCAGCGCGCCCTGGGAACTCGCCTCGGTGCGGGTAGGGCCGCTACGGATCGCGAATCTTTTTATATTCAAGCGGTGCAAAAGGAGGACCGGCCGATGCGATCTGACGATGAAAAGACCAATCTGGAAGCCGGGGCGGTCAGCGTGGCCGGACAGGACAATGTAACTGACTTGCTCGAAGTCGCCCTCCCGAAGTGAAGTACTGAACAGAAATCGCAATTATCTCGAACGCAAAGGAGAATCAATCATGGCAAGCAGGAAAGTAGGAGTGTTTGGAATTTACCCCGCTCTCACCGCCGTGGATTTTGCGACCGATACTCTCACCCGCGGCGGCTTCCCGGCTTCGGACATATCCGTGCTCATGCCGGAAAGTCTAGGCGGCCCGAAAGCGATGGGAACCGAAAAAGCAACGAAAGCGCCTGAAGGCGCAGCGGTGGGTGGGACGACAGGCGGGGTCATCGGTGGCACACTCGGCGTGCTGGCGGGTGTTGGCCTGCTGGCGATTCCTGGGCTGGGGCCCTTTATCGCTGCGGGCCCGATTATGGCAGGCCTGGCAGGACTCGGCGTCGGAGGAGCAGTCGGCGGCGTGACGGGAGCGTTCGTCGGCATGGGAATCCCCGAGTTCGAGGCAAAGCGATATGAAGGGAGGCTGCAGAAGGGCGGAATTCTGCTGTCTGTCCATTGCGATACCTCAGAAGAAATTAAACGCTGCAAGGAGGTTTTGAAGGTCACCGGGGCAGAGGACATTTCTTCAACAGGAGAGTCCTCGATGGGCACGAAGCAAAGCGATGCCGCTGCCAAGGCGGCACGGGCCAGTCGTTAAATAGTGGGGAGGAGGCCAACCACGGCCTCCTCGCCTTTCCCGCGTATTTCAAAACCGCCTCGTTGCCGTGACACGCGAAATGGTTCAGGGGGCCGCCGGTAGTTCGGCCTCTCGGCGGCACCGAAGCTAGCATCAGAGATCTATGAGGAGGGCTTTTCGAATCAATGATCGCCGCGGGGCTTCGCCTGTCGGTCTCAGGACATATAGCTGAGACATGAGACGGCGTGTCCGGGTTACAGCACCGGCCGTGGCGAGCCCGGATCGGCCGGACCCGGAACGGGAAAAGGCAGCGGTTCGGGATCACGCGGCGGTAAAGTCGGGTCAGGGGTCTTAGGGATCTCAGGTTGAGGTGGCTGTGGAGTCGGCTCTTCGGGGCCTGGTTTTGGAGGGGCCGGTTGCTCGGGCCTCGGAGTTCTCACATTTACATCATAACGGTAGTCCATTTTGATTGACCCGAGCAACGGTCCCCTTTAAGCGGCGGCGAGCGGTGCAAAAATTCAATCTTCGAACACTCTTTCCACTTGGCCGATTTTCTTTTGAATCTTGCCGGCTACTTTTTCATCCTGGCCTTCAGCTTCTCGGTTAGGATTGTTTGTCGCTCGCCCAATCTTTTCTTTAATTTTTCCCTTCACCTCGTGAAATTTTCCTTTTGCTTCGTCTCTGGTGCTTTGCTTCATGGTTTGCCTCCTTGTCAGGTTTTACTGCCTCAAGAAATAACGCAGAAAAGGAGCAGTCTGTATCCGGTAAACCCGGTATTAGGGCGATCGTGGTTCGGTATGCGTCAGTGCATAGCTTTGGCTCATCGCTCGCCAAAATGGGATAAACCCCCAACACGCGCCGGACGTCTCGTAAGAACCGATCGGTCCGAATTGATTTACAAAATGCGTGCTGTCAGGTTCTGAGCCCCGCGGGCTGTGACCTGGCAGCGACCTGTCGAGAATCCTCGGAACGGGCTGTCCGCAGATGAGTTGCTTGAAATCTGGCTCTTCATCACGCGCTCGCCGGCTGTGTTCCTACTCACTAGCCATTCGCCAAGAGTATTCCGCACGATTTTGGGAGTACAATTCCATCCCTGATTTGAATGCCCCATCGGACGAGCATGCTGAACCGCAAGTTGAACGCAACAGTTTCTCGCACCGGCCGTTCGCTCAAGTTCCCACTGGTTGTTGTTGCTGTTTTCGCAGTGATTTCCGTCGCCTTTCCAGACGAGTGGCAGTCGCGGCATCGGCTCGTTCCGCCGACGGGTGCACTCAATCTGACCGAACCCGCTGGGCCGGCCGAGGTGTTACTGCGTGGCCCGGAGAATCCCGGGGCCGCCGCCGAATGGCGAGAGGAAATGAGCGCTTGGCGCGAGGAACGGCTCCGGCGACTGCGTTATGCTGGCACGGAGTATGGACGGCCAGAAACCGCGTGGACACAGAAGATATACTCGCAAGTCCAAATGCTTATATGGGATCGCATGTTCTTCGATCCCGATAAGAACCAATACACGGTTGACCGGTTCCTCGAGGACGTCGAGTCACGCCTGGGCCCGATCGACGCCGTGCTGATATGGCCGCTCTACCCCAACATTGGTGTGGATGACCGCAATCAGTTCGACATGATTCGCGACATGCCGGGCGGAGTGTCCGGCGTTCGCACGATGGTTGACCAATTCCACGCCCGGGGCGTACGGGTATTCTTCCCGACGCTAGCCTGGGATACCGGCACGCGCGAAGAGGCCGCGCCGACCATTACGACGGTAGCCGAATTGATGGCGCAGATCGACGCCGATGGCGTTAACTTTGACACGCTCGAGTCTGTTCCAGCCAGTTTTCAGGCGGCGGCTGATGCCGTCGGCCACCCGCTCGCGCTCGAACCTCAATTTGCGATTCGTGACGAATCACTCGCGTGGAGCACGATCAGCTGGAACGACTGGGTAACATGGGAAGACATCCCTTATCCTTTCGTGCCGATGGTGGACCAAGCGAAATGGCTGGAACGCCGGCATGCCACTAACGTCACCGACCGGTTTACTCGCGACAAGACAAACAGCCTACAGCACGCTTTTTTCAACGGCGTCGGCTATGCCTCAATCGAGAATCTGTGGGGCTTCTGGTACGGGATGACGCCGCACGATGCCGAATCCTTGCTACGGTTCACCCGAATCGAGCGTGCGTTTGGAGAAACGCTCCAAAGCCAAGGGTGGGAGCCTTACGCGGCCACCCTGCAGCCCGGCGTGTTCGCAAGCCGGTTCCCTAGCAATGGCGGAACCCTGTGGACGATAGTGAATCGTAACGAGTATGACATCTCGGGCGACGAGCTCAGGATTCCGCACAGTGCAGGCATGCACTACTACGACCTGTGGCGTGGAGTCGAGCTCACTCCCGCCGTCGATCAGGGAATGGACACACTCCAATTTCAGATCGAAGGACTGGGATTTGGCGCGGTGCTGGCCACTTCGCAAAATGAGCTGAGCGGAGAACGGAAAGACCTTTTAGCGTTCATGGCGGAGCGCGTCAAGAGGCCTCTTAGCACCTACTCGCGAGAATGGAAGTATCTGCCGCAGACAATGGTTGAGATCCCGGCGACGAAACCGGCCCCCTCCACGCCAGCAGGAATGGTTCGCATACCGGCAGTCGACCTTGATTTCGCGGTGCACGGGATCGAAATCGAAGGCGGCAATGATCCCGGTGTGGATGTGCAATATCCCTGGGAAGACGGGCCGCGTCGCTTTCATCGGCAACGGCTGCACGTGAAAGCCTTCTACATCGACCGGACTCCAGTGACCAATGCCCAGTTCAAGAAGTTTCTAGATGCCGCCCATTACCGCCCGACGGACAACCATAATTTTCTGCGCCGTTGGTCGAACGGAACGTTCCCCGAAGATCGAGCGAATGAACCCGTAACTTGGGTCTCAATTGAAGATGCGCGCGCGTACGCGGCATGGGCGGGAAAACGATTGCCACACGATTGGGAATGGCAATACGCGGCGCAGGGCTCCGACGGCAGGCTCTATCCTTGGGGAAATGAATGGAAAGATCAGGCGCTTCCTCCATCTGACCACGGGAGGGTGATGCGGGCGCCCACCAACGTCGATGCGTTTCCCGAGGGGGCTAGTATGTTTGGCGCGCTCGACATGGTCGGAAACGTTTCACAATGGACCGACGAGTTCCGGGACGAACACACACGCGCGGCGATTCTGCGCGGCGGTGCTTTCTATCAGCCGCGAGGTTCGATTTGGTATTTTCCACAGACCTATCGGCTCGACGAACATCAAAAATTCCTCTTGATGTCGCCGGGGCGCGACCGCGCTGGGACGATTGGCTTTCGCTGTGTTGTGGATACCCCATGACTTCGGAAAAGTAGCGCCATTTCGCCACCGGAAGTCCTCACGATGTTTCAGTTTCCGATCGGGCCTGTCGGTCTCCCTGGAAACCATTGGCGCTGAGGCCTAGCGTGGGTCAATCAAAGCGCCGAATCTGTTGTGCTATACTCCCGCGCGAAAGATCGTGAGGGAGTGGGCCCCGGTGAACGAGACTCGGGTGGACGTGTCAGACTACTCCGCTCTGGTCGGGAGAGACCTTCCTCAGCCCGAGCAGTTCAATTACGAGGTCACGCGGGATGGCATTCGTCATTTCGCCTACTGCATTCCGGATTCCAATGGCCTTTACCTCGACGAAAAATATGCTGCGACAACTCGGTGGCGCGGCATCATTGCACCCCCCGGCTATCTGTACGCGCACGGATCACCGGCCTGGCTCGGGAAGATGGCCGGCATACGGGATTCGAACGGCCAGGAACTCACCGGCAGCGACAATGCGACGGAGGCTTGGGAGTTCTTTCAGCCCGTCCGTCCCGGAGATACGATTCTTTCGCATGGCAAAATCGCCGGGATCGAGCAGAAAAGATCGCGCAAGTTAGGCCATGCGGTTCTGGTGAATGAGGAGATGCGCTTCACCAACCAGAACCGGGAGATTGTTGCGCGGCTGAACTCCTATACGTTCCGTTTCGACCTGAGGCGGATTACCGATGCCGGTACGATCGCGCAGAACTATCCGCCCTTGGCGCCTGGCCAGTTCACCCGAAATGTCTCGACCCCGCCGGCTTTGCCAGGCACGTTTCCTACTCCTGTGCGTCGCTACGACGCGCCGCGATATTTCGAAGAGGTCGGCGAGCATGAAGAGGTTTCGCCCTGGGAATTTGGTCCGTTGATGGCCTTTGATATCGGGCGTTTCAACGCGGCCACCATCGGCACCGGTTTCGACCGAATTGGCCGGACCGACCATGTGCCTGACGCCTTCGCACCTGGCGTGCTTCGAATCCAATGGTTTGGCGCAATGCTGACTCGTTGGGCAGGCCCCAACGCGTTTGTGACCAAGATCTCCCAACGCAACGAGGACTGGGTGCTGGTAGGTTACAAGGTGATCTGCAGCGGGCGGGTGGCGCGCAAATCTGTGGTCGATGGTCGCGGTCTAGTCGATCTAGAAATCGCTTGTCACAGCGAATTGGGATTTCGGACCAACAGCGGGACTGCGCAAGTTGAATTTGAAACCGCGCAAAGGAAGCGGGCTTGACGGCGGGCGATATCTCGATTGGGAACGAGGCAGCAACGAAGCGAGGACCTTGCGTTCGCATCGAACGCGCGGCCGGTGCGGAGGCACAAGATGGGGACCCGGCGTCGTGATCCAGCCATTTGCGAAGGATAACGCCCGCGCCACCAGGCTCAGCGCTGGCGGCAACTGGACGCCGCGACTAACCCGTGCTGGGTGGGAAGCGATCGCGAACCCACGTCGAATCGCGCTTGTGGGTGCGAGCGGCCGCGAGAGCAGCGTGAGCTTTACAAGTCGTTTTCTGCAATCCAACGAAGACCTCGGCTATACGGGCGAGGTTTTTCTGGTCAATCCGCATCGATCCGAGATCATGGGACGAAAATGTTGGCCAAACCTTGCGGCATTGCCTCAGCCTGCCGATATGGTCGCAATCAGTCTACCCGACGAGAAGGTGTTGCCTGCGGTTGAGGAGGCGATCGCGCAGGGCGCCGGCGCGCTCATCATTCATTCCGGCGGTTTCCTTGAGCGAGGCGCGGCTGGAGCGGAACGGCAAAAGCGGCTTCAGGACCTGTGCGCCGACGCGGGCATCCCAGCGCTCGGCCCCAACTGCCTCGGCTTCCTGAGCTTCACCAACCGCGTGTCGATTTCGAGCTTCAAAATTTTCGCGGGAAGTGTTGCCGGATCGATTGCGGCGATCAGCCAGAGCGGATCGGTCGCTTCGCTGCTGCAGCGTATCGCAGGACGCCACGGCCTGTCTTTTCTTGCTTCGACCGGAAACGAAGCGGTCACCGGCGCCGAAGATCTGATCGTCTATGCGATCGAGGATCCTGCGACACGGCTCATCGTGGCCTTCGTGGAAGGCCTCCGCAATCCACCTGCATTTTTTGAATTGGCGGAACGTGCCCACCGGGCCGGCAAGCCGATTATCTTGCTCAAGGCGGGGCTGACAAAGCACGGAGGTGTTGTGTCACGGGGACATACCGGTGCGATCGCAGGATCGGGGGCCGCCTACCGGCAGGCTCTGCGCCAGGCAAATTTGATCCTCGTTGATGACTTCGACGAATTAGCGCAGACGGTCGAGTTGGCGGCGTCCTGGCGGGTGCGGCCAGCGTCGTTCCGTGTAGGCCTATTGGGCACCTCGGGCGGTGAACTCTCTAGCGTCGCCGATCAATGTGTCCAACACGGCGTGAAATTGCCGGACTTCGCCGCCGAGACGCTGACAGAGTTGCAAAGAACGCTTCACCTTCCATCCGACGTCTGGCCGCGCAACCCAGTCGACGTCGGAGTCGGCTTCAATGTTCCCGGGTCTTACCAGGACCGCATGCGCGCCGCGATTCGGACCGTTGCTTGCGACCCGTCCGTTGACGTGGTGGCGGTGCTGCAGGGTTTTGATCGCGACAGCCCGGACCTCGCGTATTCGTTCAATCGGGAGATCCTGGGCGCAGCTGCAAAAGAGGCCTGTGCTGTCAAAAAGCCCATTGTGGCCATGACGAGTAGGGCCGGATGCGCCGACGATCAGGTATTGAAAGAAGTCAGGGACGCCAACATACCAGCCCTGCAAGGTAGCCGACAAGCCTTGCGGGCCATCCATCAATTGGAAACCTATTCGGAAGGCCTGGCGCGTCGAAAGGAACGTGTGGCGAGTTCGTTGCCACAGCCCAGTGGCATTGCGCCGATTGCAACAAAGGGAAACGCCGCAATTGGACAGCGAGAACTGTTCCACTATCTGGCCGGAGTAGGATTGCCGGCGCCGCCGATCACCCGGCTAGAATGCCTGGCGGACGCAGTAGAGGCAGTCCGCGATCTGGGAGCACGGGTCGTCATGAAGATCGACGTGGCACGCGTCGTCCACAAGAGCGATATTGGCGGCGTTGCGCTCGATGTCACGCCGGAGACGGCTGCGTCGGCTTTTCGCAAGCTTGTTGGCTGTCTCGACCCGCCTGTGGGGAGTTTTCCGGGTGAGGGCGTCGTCGCCACCGCTCAGATCGAAAGTGGCGTTGAGGTTTTTGTGGGTGTCAGACGGGACGAAAGCTTCGGCTTTGTAGTCATGTTTGGCTTGGGGGGCCGATTTGTCGAGCTCCTGGATCGAAATGCGATTCTTGTGCCCCCCTTTGGCGAAGCTGACGCGCTTGAAGCGATAACACGGAGTGGCGTTCGTCCGTTCCTGGACGGGTTTCGTGGCGGCCCGAGGGCGGATTTCGAGAAGCTCGCCAATATCATCGTGCGCGTAGCAGGAGTTGCGGCGGCAATCGGTGATCGACTGGAAGTGTTCGAACTGAACCCAATTATTGTCAACACGCGTTACCCCGGCGGCATCATCGCTGACGCGCGCCTTCTGTTGGTTCCGGAGCCCTGAATATGACCACCTCAGCAGTCATTCATTGCAACGTACGCGATGCCGTCGCTACGCTTACGATCACGCGTCCCCAGAAGCTCAACGCGCTGACCGATGAGATTATGGAGCAACTTGTGGTGACCCTCGACGGTGTCGCTCGCGACGACTCCATTCGCGTCGTGGTGCTGACAGGCGAAGGGCGCGCTTTTTCAGCTGGGTTCGACGTGAGCGTAGACAAACAGAGGCCCGAGCGTACTCCCCTTGACTGGGCCGAGCACTTCCGAAGGGCCTACGCTGGGCTCTACCGCGTGTGGTCGTTGCCACAGCCGGTCGTCGCCAAGGTTCGCGGGGCGTGCTTGGGCGGTGGCTTCGCGTTGAGTCTCGTTTGTGATCTAGCCTACGCCAGCGAGGATTCCTTCTTTGGCGAACCGGAAGTGAAGTTTGGCGGCAGCTCCATGTCTCCGATCTTGGCGTGGACGCTGCCCCCTCGACTTTTCAAGGAATTGGTGCTCACAGGCCGTCTTCTCAATGCAAAACAAGCCGAGACCTGGGGATTGATCAATGAGGTGGTCAGCGCCGACAAGCTGGACGGTCGCGTCGACCAGGTTGTGCGCCACATGTGTCTCCTGCCACCGGGTACACTTGCGAAAAACAAGAACCTTCTCAATCGCTTCTTCGATGCCATGGGTCATAGGACATTTCTCGATGTTGCGCAAGACTGTTCCGCCGTGGGGCTGATGACCGCTCCTGAGAACGAGTTCACGCAGTTATCCAAAGAGCGTGGGGTCTCCGCTGCGCTGGAATGGCAGAAAAAACGCTTCTCCGACGTGGGAGCATTTTGACCGTGGGTGCGCCAGCGCCGTCAGTCGAGCGGAGACGATTCTTCCGGTGGCTCGCCGCCCGTCGCCACCGACTGAATTACAGGAAGGTGGCGCGGTTTGGCGTGTGGCTCGTGAGCGCGGTTGTCCTAATTTCTTTTTGGCAGTGGTACATCACAAAATTCGATGTATCGCCTGCTCTGTTTCCGAGTCCTGTTGAAGTTTTGAAATCGTTATCGGTCAATCTCGCCGACGGTACATTCATCAGGGACCTGGGTGTGACCATGAGCGAGGTGATGACTGGCTTCTTCCTCGGCAGCCTGGTGGGCTTTTTCCTGGCGTTGGCGATCTCCGAATTTCGGCCCGTCCGGACGATTGTGTATCCGTATGTGATTGGCCTGCAGTCGGTGCCCAAAACCGCCCTCGCTCCGATGTTTCTCATTTGGTTCGGATTCGGAATGGAATCGAAAGTCGTGCTGGTCGTGTCAACGGTGTTCTTTCCTGTTTTGATCAATACACTGTCAGGCATCGAGCGCACCGATCCAGATCAACTCGAAATGCTCCGGGCTTATTGCGGGCGCCGCTGGCGCGTTTTTCTCCGCGTGAAGCTCCCGAGCACTCTGCCGGCTTTGTTTGCGGGCCTCGAACTTGCTATCGTGCTCGCCATCATTGCGGCGGTCGTATCGGAGTTTCTCGGTGCGGTGGGCGGCTTGGGTTATCGCATTCTCACTTACAACACCGACCTGGACATGGCCGGCGAATTCGCCGCGCTCGCGGTGTTGTCGGTGACGGGGTTTGTTCTGCACGCCATCGTTCGCTTCGTAGGTCAACGCCTCGTTTTCTGGGGCCGTCAGGCCGACGGCGCTCACGGCGCCTGAGGTTTCCAGGCCATATCCTCCGGGAAAGGAGAGATCGCGTTGTACGGCAATCGATCATCGCGGCGGCGCTTCTTACTTGGCCTCGGTCTGGTTGTCATCTGCGTATCCTCGTTATGGGCCGAACGATCACTGAGAAAAGTGACCTACGCTGTCGCCACGGCCGACCTGAACATCGGCTATCCGTATGCCACGCTTCCGCGGGCACTCAGCTATTTCGAGCAGGAAGGCCTTGACGTTGATGTCGTGCCGGGCCAGTCGTCAGCGACAATCGTTCAACTGCTGCTTTCGGGGCGAGCCGATGTGGGCCTTGCGCAACCGGATCCAGTGGTGATTCAGCGCGTCCACAACAAGCTTCCGCTTGTTTCGTTCTACGCGGTCTGTCGACGAGGCACGAACCGCTTCATCGTCAATCCTGACGCGCCGATCCAGTCGGTCCATGACCTCAAAGGCAAGACGGTTGGCGTCAACGATCTCGGGAGCGGTGGCGTGACCTTCCTGAGGGCGCGCCTGAAGGAAGCGGGCATGACTGTGAAAGATGTTCAACTGATCAGCGTGGGCTATGGGACACCCTCATTTGAGGCTCTCAAGAACAAGACCGTGGATGCTGAGGTCAGCTTCACCGGGGGGATAGCCCGTCAGCGCATGGCAGGGTATGCAGTGCGCGTGCTGCCCACAACAGAAGACGAAATGGACCAGTATAGTTTCAACCTGTTCGCGACCCAGTCATTTATCACCAATAACCCGGACGTAATTGCGAAAATCGGACGCGCAACCGCAAAAGCGACGGTTTTCCTCATGACCAACCCGGACGCCGCCGTCCGCGTGTTCTGGAAGCAGTATCCCGATCGCGCGCCGAAAGATCCGAATGATCCAAAGGCGTTGCAGAACGATTTGGCGATCATCGAGTCACAGATTCGCGATATGGCCGCGGACCAACTGCCGGTCGACTTTGAGTGGGGCAGCCAACAAGGCGGGATATTTGGAAAGATTGAGTCGTACTTGGCCGATGCCGGACAGATCTCCAGCCCCATTGCCACAACGGATTTCTTCACGAATGCCTTTGCGGAACAATACAATCAGTTCGATCACCAGCTGATCGTCCGTCAGGCGCGAAACTGGAAGTGACGTGACCACGAGAGCTATCCGTTTTCCGGACTCTGAAGCGATCCGTTTCGTTGATGTCGGACACCAATTTCAGACGCGCGAGGGGCAGGACCTCAACGCGTTGGAAGGTGTCTGCCTCGACATCCTGCCTGGTGAATTCGTATCGATTGTCGGCCCTAGCGGCTGCGGCAAGACAACGCTGCTGCGCTTGGTAGCCGGGTTGCTGGCCCCAACTTCGGGCAAAGTCTCTGTCGGCGGAATCGAGGTTCGGGCGCCGCGACCCGATGTCGGTTTGGTGTTCCAACAGGCCTTGTTGCTTCCATGGTTGTCAGTGATGCGCAATGTGCTGCTGCCTGTGGACGTGCAGGGGAGGCGAATTGCGGATTATCGGGAGCGGGCGAGCGATCTGATCAAGATGGTCGGACTCGCCGGTTTTGAGAAGCGCCTTCCCAGTGAGCTTTCAGGCGGAATGCAGCAACGTGTTGCGCTTGCTCGGGCCCTGGTGCACGACCCCAAGATACTGCTGATGGACGAGCCCTTTGCCGCTCTGGACGCCATGACTCGGGAGACGATGAACGTTGAGCTTCAGCGCATCTGGGCCAGGGAGCACAAGACGGTGCTCTTTGTGACCCATGGAATTACTGAATCGGCGTTTCTCAGTGATCGGGTTGTGATCATGACGCCTCGGCCGGGACGCGTTGCGGTCATCATCGATATTCCTTTTGTTCGCCCTCGAACGGCTCAACTCCTTGGTACCCCGGAATTCGCAGCCGTAGCCGCACAAATACGCGAAGCTTTCGACGTTTCCGGATCACGCTCGCGTTCGACACCTGTCGACTCCGAAGGCATTTAGGAACAGATGAATTCCAATAAAGCTGTTCGGATTTGCCCGGCTCCGCACGATTTTCCCTGCAAATTTGGTCTTGTTGTAAGTCAATGCAGCGTCGGCAGTAACGGCGTGGAGCACGACCTTACTGACGTCCGACCACGGGCGACGGGCCTTATTTACCAACTGGGGGGAATACAGTATCTCCCTTATACCAGTCTCCAGCTGCCCATGACAATTTCAAGCAGGAGATCCGCGCATGGGTTCCCGAGTGCTGATCGCAGATGACCACGAAATGGTGAGAAGAGGCATTCGTACGCTTCTCGAATCGTTTCATCGTGACATCCAAGTGTTAGAAGCTAGCAATGGAAGAGAGGCGGTCGAAAAAGCGATAGGCTCGAAACCAGATCTGGTGATCCTGGATGTTTCCATGCCGCTTCTCGACGGTTTCAGCGCGGCAAGGGAGATCAGAAAAGTGGCGGCTGGTACGCCGATTCTGATTTTGACCTTTGAGAAAAGCACGGCACTCACAGAAATCGCCAAGAGTATCGGAATAAATGGATATATTACAAAAGACGAAAACGCCGATACCCTCCTGAGGGCCATTGATGCCGCGATGGGCAGCCCGGTCGATGAAAAAGCGAACGGCCCGATCGATCTGCAAGGACAAGACGCACAACTGAACGACGATTCTGCCCGGTCACACATATTGGCGGAAGCAGGCCCGGTGATTCGCGTTCTTCTGCTTCATAGCCGTGTGGCATGCGTCGAGCGCTGTCTGGAGGAATTTGAGCATCTGCAATTCCGGGTCGACGCCGATGTTGTCATGACCTCGGGGCAGTTTACCGACCGGCTAAAATCAAGATGGTATGACATTGTTCTCGCGGAGTACCCGATTCCACATCAGCAGGGGACCCCAACGGCGGAGCTTCTGCGCCTGGCCGGCAGAAATATCCCCTTAATTGTTGTGGCCGACAAAATCGAGCCGGGATTGGCAGCGGATCTCATTGCGAAGGGCGCTGCTGATTGCGTGGACATGGATAATCCCGGTCAAATTCCCGTTGCAATTCTCCGGGCGTTCAACGAATACACTTCGCGCACGGAGCGCAACCGAGCCGAAAAAAGGCTACAACGTACCGAGGCACACTATCAGGCCTTAATGGGAAATTCCGCGTTTGGAATTTGTCGCTGCGGGATGCAAGGCCAGTTCATGGACGTCAATTGGGCCCTGGTGACAATGGTCGGTTGTGAATCAAAAGAGGAGCTCCTGAAGTCGAACCTCGCAGCCGAGATTCTTCATGACCCTTCCAATCGGGCGCAATTGCTTGGAGAGGTGGGAGAGAACGGTCGAGTGGATCCCCTGGAAATTGCCTGGGGCCGCAAGGATGGCACCAGTCTAACCGTTCGCCTGAGCGGACGCGAAGTCTACACCGAGGAAGGCGAGAGGGATGGCTACGAGATCATTGTTGAGGACGTGACCAAACAACGTGAGATTGAAGGTGAACTGCGCCAGCAGGCGGCCAGAGATCCACTGACTGGTCTGGCGAACTATCGCCACCTTCTGGGAGTGCTCGACAGTGAAATAAAAAGATTTAAACGCACCGGACGAGAATTCGCCCTAGTGCTATTCGATCTGGACAAACTAAAAAAGATCAATGATCGTTACGGACACTTAACCGGAAGCGACGCACTTTGCCGGCTCGCTGAGGTCTTGGTCGCTGGTTGTCGAAATATCGATACGGCAGCGCGTTTCGGGGGAGACGAGTTCGCGGTCGTGCTTCCTGAAACAGGCATAGAAGCGGCCAAATCGGTTGCGCAACGTCTATGCGACAACCTTGCAAATGATGGCAGAGAGCCCAAATTATCCGTGAGCGCAGGAGTTGCCATCTATCCTGCAGACGGCACGACGATTGAAACTCTCTTACTTGTGGCAGACAAGCAGTTATACGGGAACAAAGCTAGAGTCCACGATTGAGGTCGAATCACGATGGCCGGAAACGCAATTACATCGTGGCCAGCGAGGCGAAGGAAATGGGAGCGCCCCGGCCGCAGATTACAAGCCAAAGGGACGTTCGTGCCGACAACGCCAGCGTTTTCGTCTCATCGGGAGTCCTCCGATTCAATTGCGCCGACACATATTCCATTCTCCTGTGCCCTCGGTAATTCGCATTGCCGCTTATGTAGGCCGAACTACTAACTGTGAAACCTGCAACCAGCAGGAACTTGAAATGATATTCTCGCCCCGTGAATCGCGACTACGACCTTTTCGAAATACTTCCCGATGGCTCGCCTATCTGGAAGGAACTCGTCTCCGGTCTTGCGGAAGCGATCCGCAAACTGGAGGAACTTGGCAAGGAAACTAAGAACGAAGTGCGCTTGATGCACGTACCGACCAATACTGTCATTGCTACCGTAAACACTCCCGAACCTTAACGGGCGCTGGATCCAGCTGGGCGCTCGTGGAAGGATATGTGATCTTCTAATCGAGACCGTTGACGTTCGCCGTCTATTCGCCCGGCAATACGGTATTCCAAGGAGTCAGGGTCTTCTATACGATCAGGCAGAAATGAACGATCGCCTCAAGCGTTCGTGCCCACATTGCACCAGCCTGGAGGTTTGTCGCTCGCATCGGCGTGGCTTCATCGAGAGATATGTCCTGCCGTCCTTTCGCATGGGGGTCTATCGTTGCATCAAGTGCGATACTCGCTTTTACGCTCTCTCGCATTTCCAAGGAGAAGATTTCCCGACGGAGAGAGCTGCTTGAGCCTCTGCGGGCGTTTCGCGGCTCCTTCCAACCCTTGCCTCATCGGTTCCTATCGCTAAGCTCCCCGTTGACTGGCATAAAGCAGAGCGATACCGCCAATCAGGGCTAGCCCTCCGAGAATTGGGGGCATCAGGTCGACCCTATGTGGCTCGAAATTCCGAACCATGATCCGTATAGGATCTCCAAAATAAGTAAGCGATAGAATTCCCAGGACGATCAAGGCGATCCCAACGACCGATCCCGCCGTCCTGAGATATCCCTGTTGCACCGGCAGCCTCCTTCGCGCGATGAAGCGTTCTTAAATGCCGTCAGGAGTCTGTGAATCGAGGAAGCTGAGCTGTCCAGCCAGATTGTACGGGCGAGCTGGGCGAAACCTCATCGGGCGATTGATCGCAATAACCAGTCGGCTTCGTTTGCTCTTTGAGTCTTGGTCACAACCCTTGGTCGCCGAGCGGAGCGAACAGAGCTACCACAGAACGTGGCCCGGCCGAATAGGCGGGGCTCACAACTGTTGGCGCGCTGTGCCATTCAACAATATCGCCGGGCGAGTCGATGGTAGTGTCGATCCATCGCTTCCAAGAACGATCCTTGTTCACTGGCGGCAACTCGAATTCAAGAGGTTCCCAGTAGGCGTTCAGAATCAGGTAGAGGAGCACGTTCTGGTTTGAATAAGCCACGCTGGTCGCCAGGCTGTGCGAGCTGAAGCTCCAATCGGGTTCTCCAAGTTTGACGCCGTGCCAAGTTCTATTTGCCTCCTTCAGAAGTTGATTCGATCGGTCCTGCAGATCCGGCTCGAAATTCCGCATTCGCCGGTACGCGTTGAGCAATCGCGCAAACCGATACACATCGGCGTGCTTTTCGACCAGCGTCCAGTCCATCCAACTAACCTCGTTGTCCTGACAATACGCGTTGTTGTTTCCTCGCTGGGTGCGACGCACTTCGTCGCCCATGAGGATCATGGGCAAACCTAGCGAAAGCATCGTGACAGCCAGATAGTTCTTCACTTGACGGTTTCTGGTTTTCTCCACATCCGGATCATTGGTTGGACCCTCTGAACCCCAGTTATGACTCCGGTTGTCGTTTGCGCCATCGCGGTTATTTTCGCCATTCGCCTCGTTGTGCTTCTGGTTGTAGGACACGAGATCGCTGAGCGTGAAGCCATCATGACAGGTGATAAAATTTACGTTTTCCTGGGCGTCGCCTTGCTTATAACCGTAGATTTGGGGGCTGCCGACCAGTCGGTCAGCCAAGAGCGCAACTGAGCCATCATCGCCCCGGAAAAAGCTGCGCACATCGTCACGAAAACGCCCGTTCCACTCTCTCCATTTGTCTCCGAAGAAGTTACCCACCTGATACAGGCCCGCCGCATCCCAAGCCTCGGCGATGAGTTTTGTGCCAGCAAGTGCTGGGTCGGTGTCGATATCCCACAGCACGGGAGGCCTCGGAAGCAAATTGCCCGATTCGTCTCGCTCCAGGATTGACGCGAGATCGAACCGAAAGCCATCGACGTGCATTTCCTCAACCCAGTAGCGGAGGCTATCCGTGATCATCCGACGTACGACGGGGTGATTGGCATTGAGTGTGTTCCCGGTGCCGCTATAATTCGCGTACTGCGAAAGGTCTTGTTCAAGAATATAGTAGGCGCTGTTCTCAAGGCCGCGAAAGCTCAACGTCGGCCCATCGAGACCGTCTTCGCAGGTGTGATTGAAAACAACGTCGAGAATGACTTCGATGCCCGCCCGGTGCAGCGCCTTAACCATGTCACGGAATTCTTCCACCGGGCCAAGCGCGTCTTGACGCGAACTATAGCTATGGTGCGGGGAAAAGAACGAGATCGGCGCATATCCCCAGTAGTTGACCAGCCCACGCGGAGCATCCTGTGGATCGAATTGGAAAATCGGCAGAAGTTCGACCGCTGTGATGCCGAGCTGTTGGAGATAGGGAATTTTCTCAATCAAGCCAGCGTAGGTCCCGCGTTTAGATTCCGATACTCCGGAACTGGGATGGCGCGTGAAGCCCCGTACGTGCATCTCGTAAATGATTGTTCGACAAGATGGCTGGTGGAGGGGAGTGTCGCCCTCCCAATCGTAAGCACTGGAGTCCACTACGACATTCTTCATCGCTGTCGCGGTGTTGTCGCCTTCCAGGCGGGCCGCCGCCCGACTGTAATTCTTGGGGACAACTACGGCGCGCCCGTACGGGTCCAGCAGAATCTTGTCGGGATCAAACCGCATCCCGCTTGCGGGATCGAAACGCCCGTTTGCGCGATAACCGTACAGCTGACCTGGTTTCGCGTCCGGCACAAATACATGCCAATAGTCATGGGTGCGGTTCGTTGTCCCATCGATCCTGATCACGCGCGCCGGACGGGCGTCGTCGTCCCGATCAAAAAACAGCAACTCGACGCCGGAAGCGCTTCGCGAATAGATGCTGAAATTAATGCCACCGGAGATAACTGTGGCGCCGAGCGGTGAACTTCGGCCCGCAGTCACACGACCGTTGGCGCCGGCGGACACCTCACCTGCGACAACAGCGCCCTCGACGGGAACGACGCTCATGTGCTCACTCTTTGCAGATCAGTTCTTTCGCCCCTCTTAAATCGACCAACTCCTGCCCGGCAACGCAAAGGGAGCGACGAATTCCTGCTTCAAGGCAGACCCGCCACGATCACTAGCAATTCCCACGCCCATCTCATGCTCCACTCCCTGATTGAGCGGCCCGCTGTCCCGTTGAGGCGCGGTCGGCCAGCAAGGTCGCTGTGTCTTGCCGAACCCGTCCGGCGGGAATCGACGGATCACCGTCCCTCAGACGGCGGAGCATTTCGATCTTCTCGGTTCCGGTCACTATCCAAAGCACGTGCCGCGCGCGGTTCAGCATTGGATAGGTTAAAGTCATCCTCCGTCGCCCCTGATAGACTCCGGTCACAGCGACGTCTGCGTCGCGAATCTCGGTCACCGGATCTCCAGGCACCAGGGAAGCAGTATGACCATCCGGGCCGAGTCCGAGGTGGACGAGATCAAGTATCGGGGGCGAGCCGGCAATGTCTCGCAGAGACAATGCGTATGAAAGGGCCGCAGCATCCAGATCAGCGGATTCCACAGGCATGGCGTGAATCTGATCTGCGCGCAAAGGGACGTGTTCGAGGAAGCTTTCGCGCAGGTGAGTGAGGTTACGATCCGGATCTCCCGTAGGCGCGATGCGCTCATCGACTTGAAAAATGTGTACCGCCGCCCAGGGAACATCTTCAGTTGCCAGTGCACGTAGCATGATCCACGGAGCATGTCCGCCGCTGACAGCCAGAGTGAAGCGGCCGCGGGAAGCAACTGCCTGCCGTGCGTCGGCGGCTATCGTCAGAGCCCCTGCCTGCGCGACCGACTCGGCGTCATTGAATACTTCAAACCTCATTGGATTTCTCCAGGCAAAAAGTTCGACAACCAACGAATTCGAAGTAGTGACTACAGACTGACTTCGAACTGACGTTGCGGCTTCGTCAGGCAGCCTGCGCCGCAGCGCGAAAATCTTCTTGGTCCGTTGCGGTTGGGTTATTCCAGCCCCCAGGGGGCAAAATCGTCTGGTCGACTTGACTGGGGCCCCAATCACCCTTCTCGTACTCATGGACCGGAGCGCTGCTCTTCAGGATCGGGTCAACGATGCGCCAGGCCTCTTCCACATAGTCCTCACGCGCAAAAAGAGTCGACTCGCCTGCCATGGCGTCGCTCAGGATTCGTTCGTACGCATCCATCTCCTCGGGACTCTGGTGACGGCTGGCGACCATTTCTACTGCCTCGCCCTTCAGAACATCGCCCGAAGCCATCACCGTTGATCCGACAGCGATCGTCATCTGGGGACTAATTCGAAACCGGAGGTGGTTCTGAAGAAGCTGGGACTCGCTGATCACCGCAGGAGGCTTCCGAAGGCGCGCCAGTACCTCCGTGCAGGTCACCGGCAAATTCTTGCCGGCACGGAGGTAGAACGGAACTCCTTTCCAGCGCCAAGAATCGACCTCCAGCCGAACCGCAGCGAATGTCTCCGTCCTCGAATCCGCCGCCACGCCCTTTTCCTGGCGATAACCACGGAACTGACCTCGTATCACGTCGTTCACATCCAGCGTGGGGATCGCTTTCAATACCTTCACCTTCTCGTCGCGAACGGTTTCGCTGTCGATGCGCACCGGAGGTTCCATGGCGAGGTTGCACAAGATCTGAAAGAGATGGTTCTGGATTACATCGCGAATCGTCCCGGTTTGATCGTAGAATGCGCCCCTCCCCTCGACGCCGAAATCCTCCGCCATTGTAATCTGAACACTTTCAACATAGTTTCGATTCCAGAACGGTTCCATGAACGCGTTCGCAAACCTGAAAACCACGACGTTGTTCACTGGCCGTTTGCCCAGGTAGTGGTCGATTCGAAAGATTGCGGACTCGGGGAAGAACTCGTGCAAGGTTCGGTTGAGTTCCTTTGCTGAGGCGAGGTCATTTCCGAACGGTTTCTCGATGATGACTCGAGCATTGCTGGCGCTGTCTGCCGCTGCCAATTGCTTCACGACCTTTTCGAACAGGGAGGGCGGAATCGCAAGGTAGTGGGCTGGCCGTTGCGCGGAACCGAGGGCCTTGCGAATCGCCTGAAAGGTGGCCGGATCATCGTAGTCGCCGTCCACATACCGCAGGAGACCGACCAATCGGTCGAAAGCCGCAGAATCGATTCCACCGTGTTTCTCGATGCTGTCCTGCGCCCGCGCGCGAAATTGTTCGAGATTCCAGCCTGATTTGGCCACGCCAATGACGGGCACGTTGAGATGGCCGCGCTTGATCATTCCTTGTAGCGCGGGAAAAATCTTCTTGTACGCCAGATCACCTGTAGCGCCAAAGAATACCAGGGCATCCACGTGGGAATCGCTCATCAGGAATCTCCTTTTCTCGCGCGTTTATTTGGCGGCTGCTTTCTCCAGGTGTCCGCCGAACCCGTAACGCATCGCCGATAACAACTTATCCTGATAATCCGCTTCCCCGCGGGAGGCGAAGCGTTCATAGAGCGCGGTGGAGAGAACCGGCACCGGCACGGCCTCGTCGATGGCAGCTTTGATTGTCCAGCGGCCTTCCCCTGAATCTGAGACACGCCCGGCGAACTGCGACAGGGAGGGATCTTTCACCATGGCAGAGGCCGTCAGATCGAGCAACCACGACGCAATCACGCTCCCGCGCCGCCAGACCTCGGCGACGTCACGCAAATCGAGATCGTATTGATAGTGCTCCGGGTCTCGCAGCGGCGTCGTCTCTGCATCGGTAGCACCCTGCACTTTTCCCACGTTTGCGTTTCGCAGGATGCTCAAACCCTCGGCATAGGCAGCCATCAGGCCATACTCGATCCCGTTGTGGACCATCTTGACGAAATGCCCCGCTCCGTTTGGGCCGCAGTGCAGATAACCTTGCTCGGCGGTGCCATTCAGGTTCTCGCGTCCCGGAGTGCGGGGTATGTCACCGATGCCGGGCGCGAGTGTCGAGAAGATGGGATCTAGGCGTTTGACGACCTGCGTCTCGCCCCCGATCATCATGCAATAGCCTCTCTCCAACCCCCAGACCCCGCCGCTGGTTCCCACGTCAACGTAGTGAATTCGTTTGGCTGCGAGTTCTTTCGCCCTCCGGATGTCGTCCACGTAATAGGAATTGCCGCCGTCAATGAGGATGTCGTCCGCCTCAAGGTAAGGCAGAAGTTCGGTGATGCTTGGATCCACGACGGCTGCGGGCACCATGAGCCAAATCGCCCGAGGCTTTTCCAACTTGCCCACGAGATCCTGGAATGAAGAGCTTCCTGTGGCTTTCTCGCCGACGAGCTCGTTTACGGCATTCGGCGATTTATCGAAAACAACACACTGGTGCCGCCCTTTCAGCAGGCGCCGCACCATATTTGACCCCATCCTTCCGAGACCAATCATTCCGAGTTGCATAGCTCGCTCCTTAGCTCCACTGTCAACCCGTTTGGGTTGTTCGCCGAACACCAGATGCAAGGCCAACTGGAGGATCATTTCCTCAGTTGATTTTCTGTTGCTGCTCTCAAAGTCCCGACGCTTGTCCCACGCGTCGTCAGGACGCGCCTTTAAACTTTCGGTACCTGCGGATCAAGTTGTTCGTCGAACTGTCGTGGCCGAGCGGCGGCTCGACCCCGCTCTCCAGTTCCGGGATGATGCGCTGGGCTAGCACCTTGCCAAGCTCGACACCCCACTGGTCGAACGAGTTGATCTGCCAGACAGTGCCCTGGGTGAACACGCAATGTTCGTAGAGAGCGACGAGCTTGCCGAGCGTCTCGGGCGTGAGCTGGTCGGCAAGGATCGTGTTCGATGGGCGGTTGCCCTCGAATACTCGATGAGGGACGAGCCAATCCGGCGTGCCCTCGGCCTTCACTTGCTCTGGCGTTTTTCCAAATGCCAGAGCTTCGGTTTGCGCGAAGACGTTCGCCAGGAGCATGTCGTGGTGCTGGCCCAGCGGATTAAGCGAATGTACGAAGGCGATGAAGTCACACGGAATCAGTCGCGTTCCCTGATGAATCAGCTGATAGAAAGAGTGCTGACCATTGGTTCCCGGCTCGCCCCAATAAATCGGGCCGGTCGGGTACGTGACGTCGGCGCCGCTTCGGGTAACATGCTTTCCGTTGCTCTCCATCGTCAATTGCTGCAGGTAGGCTGGAAATCGCTTCAGGTACTGCTCGTAAGGCAGCACTGCAACCGTCTGGGAGCCGAAGAAATCGTTGTACCAGATGCCCAGGAGGCCCAAGAGGGCAGGCAGGTTCTGTTCAAATGGCGTGGTGCGGAAATGCTCGTCCATCTGGTGAAAACCGCTTAACATAGCCCGAAAATTATCCGGTCCGACAGCCAGCATCGTGGAGAGGCCGATCGCCGAGTCCATCGAGTAGCGTCCGCCAACCCAGTCCCAGAAGCCAAACATGTTCGCAGTGTCGATTCCGAACTTTGCAACTTCCTTTGCGTTCGTCGAAACTGCAACAAAGTGCTTCGCCACGGAAGTTTCGTTCCCGCCCAGAGCCGCCAGCGACCAGTTGCGGGCTGAGTGGGCGTTTGTCATCGTCTCCAATGTCGTGAAGGTTTTCGAAGAGATAACGAAGAGCGTTTCCCCTGCGTCCAGATCGCGAACAGCCTCTGCAAAGTCCGTGCCATCGACATTCGAGACAAAGCGGAATGTCATCGCGCGTTCGCTGAAATGTTTCAGCGCCTCATACGCCATCACCGGCCCAAGGTCGGAGCCACCGATACCGATGTTGATGACGTTGCGAATGCGTTTTCCGGTGTGCCCCTTCCATTCCCCGCTGCGGACGCGTACGCAGAATTCCGTCATCTTGTCGAGAACGGAGTGGACCAAGGGCACGACGTTTTCTCCGTCGACCAGGATGGATGTCCCTTTGGGTGCGCGCAAGGCGACGTGCAGAACCGAGCGCTTCTCCGTGAAGTTAATTTTGTCTCCTCGAAACATTGCGTCAATTTGCGATCGCAGGCCGGACTCTTCAGCCAGTTGGACCAGGAGCCTCAGGGTTTCGTCCGTGATGCGATTCTTCGAGTAATCGAGGAAGATGCCCACAGCCTCGGCCGTCATCCTCTCGCCGCGCTTGGAGTCGTTCGCAAATAGCTCCCGCAGATGCGATCCTCGAACCTTCTCGTAATGGGTTTGGAGCGCCTCCCAGGCCTTCCGTTTCGTAAGTGGTCCGAGATCTTGAGGTGTGCCGCCGGTTGTAGACGCTGTCGCCATTTACATGCTCCTTTCTATTCCTCCGTTTAATGAGCCGCTGCCCGCGTGAGAGCGGCACTTTTGGCCGCGATCACCGCCATCAGCTCGTTCCAGGACTGAACGAATGACGTTGCCCCTTCATCCTGGAGGCTTGCTGCCAAAGCATCGATATCGGTCCCGGCCTTGCCGAACTGGGCCAGCTTTTCCTCGCAGTCGCCCCCGTCTGCGGGCAGGATCCCGCCGATTTCGCCGTGATCAGCCAAGGCTATCAACGTTGCCTCCGGCATGGTGTTCACCGTGAGCGGCGCCGCAAGGGACTTGACGTAAAGGATGTCTGACGCTTTAGGGTCCTTGGTTCCAGTGCTGGCCCAAAGAAGCCTTTGAGGGCGAGCCCCGGCATTGAAGGCGCGCTGCCAGCGCGGGGAATCAAGCAGCGTCCGGTAAGCCTTGTACGTACGCCTGGCGATGGCGATCCCCAGTTCGTCGCGCAGCGATTCGGGCACGTTGCCGGTTACAGCGACGTCCCAGCGGCTGATGAACACGGAAGCGACGGAGTCAACCGCCGGTTTCAGTCCCGCGTCAATCCGCCGCTCGATGCCCCTCAGAAACGCGTCGGCGGCCGCGAGGTACTGCTCGCGAGAAAACAGGAGCGTGACGTTGATGGGGATGCCGGCAAAAATGGCCTCTTCGATCGCTGGCAGGCCTTCCTTTGTGCCGGGGATCTTGATGAATACGTTCGGCTGTCCCGCACGCGCGTACAAATCCTTAGCTGCGGCCAGGGTGCTTGCCGTGTCGTGGGCCAACAGCGGTGAAACTTCCAAGGATACCCAACCGTCCACGCCATTCGTTTGGTCGTGAACCGGTCGAAATAGCGCAGCTGCCCGGGTGATATCCTCCAACGCCAACTCGAAAAACAGCGGCTCTTGCGATTTGTTCTTGCTCAGCTTCTCGCGGATCGGAGCGTCGTAGGCGCTGCTGTTCTTAATAGCATGGTCAAAAATCGTCGGGTTGGAGGTCAGGCCTGTTACGGAAAGTTCCCGGATATAACGTTCAAGCGTGCCGCTATCCAGAAGGGTCCGCGTGATGTTGTCCAACCAGATGCTCTGGCCCAGGTTATGCAGTAATTGTGTGGCTTTCATCTGTTCACCTCTTGCCAGCCTCCGGTGGCGCGACGCCCTCCATCGGAAGCGGAGTGAGTTCAAGTTCTTGACGAGGTCTCGAACACCTTTGACTCCGGAGCCATCCAGACTCTCGCCCGGTTGGCGTTTTTCGTCAGATCGCAGAGCCATTCGAAGGCCGGATCGGACAGCATTTCCTCCGTACAGCGCCAGCGCCAGTTACCTTCGGGACGACCCGGGACATTCATTCGAGCGTCACTGCCCAGGTTCAGGAGGTCCTGTAGTGGGGCTATCGCCAGCCCAGCGACAGATGACCAGGCCGATTCCATCAATGCCCGAGCCGCGTCGCGGCTCTTGTCTCCTTGCCCTTTAAGGTACGCCCAGATTTTTTCTCGTTGGTTCTCCGGCAGGCCCTCAAACCAGCCACGGGTCGTGGGGTTGTCGTGTGTACCGGTGTAAGCCACGGCGTTGGCGACGTAGTTTTCCGGGAGATACGGGTTGTCGGCATGGCCGTCGAAGGCGAACTGCAGGACCCGCATCCCCGCAAGACGAAATTGATCCCGCAGGGCGTAGACATCTGGCGTGATCGATCCCAGGTCCTCGGCGACAAACGGCAGGCTACCCAGCTCTGCCTGTACCGCACGGAAAAACTCGGCGCCTGGACCCTGCACCCAGGTTCCAGACTGCGCCGTCGATGCTCCCACCGGCACATGCCAGGCCGCCACAAAGCCGCGGAAATGATCGAGGCGGATCATATCGACGTGGGTCAACAGCGAACGCAGCCGATCAATCCACCAGCGATAGCCGGACTGGCGATGGCTTTTCCAATTGTAAACTGGATTACCCCAGAGCTGTCCCTGCGCACTGAAATAGTCTGGGGGCACTCCGGCGACAAACCGTGGTCGAAGATGCTCATCGAGTTGAAACAGGTCCGGATCAGCCCACAGGTCGCTTGAATCTGCAGAGACGAAAAACGGCAGGTCGCCAATCAAGCGCAAGCCCCTGGCATGGGCATGCGCCTTCAGGCGCTCGGCTTGGCGGAACAACAGAAACTGTGCGAAGCATGCTTGGTCAATCTGATCCGCGAGTTCGCGCCGCATCAGGTCCAGTGCAGCCGGCTCACGCCGGACGAATTCATCCGGCCATTTCAGATAATGCGCGTTGGCGAACTTGGCTTTTAGCGCGCGGAACAGACCGTAGTCACCAAGCCAATGATCCTGGGCATGGCAGAACTGCTCGTAGGCTGGACCGAGATCAGCACGGGTGCCCGCCTTGAAGCGAGTCCAGGCTTTTTTCAGCAGCCCATGCTTAAACGGGATGATCGCGTCGTAATCAACAACGGACCCAGGAAACGAGGGGTGCGTACAGTCGGCTAGATCCAAAAGTTCATCCTCGACGAGCCAATCAGGACTGATCAGCAGCGCGTTTCCGGCGAACGAGGACACGGGCTCATAGGGTGAGTTGCCGTAACCGGTGGGCCCGAGCGGCAGGGCCTGCCACCAGCCTTGACCAGCGTCGGTCAGACGATCGATCCACGAGAATGCACCGGGTCCGAAATCGCCAATGCCGTAAGGCGACGGCAGTGAAGTGACGTGCAGCAGTATTCCCGACGCCCGGTGATCGGGGGAGAACGGCGGCACGTTGACACTGTTGCGGTTCATGCTCGGTCTTCCGAGAAATTCAATCGGTTCCTTACAATTCCATCCGCCTCATTCAGAACGGCGTTCAGGGGCCCGTGATCGTTCAAACGTCCGCACAGATAGGCATTACCGGCGAATCTTCCAGATATAGAGGATCTGATGTTCGGGGGCTTCTGTCCATCGTTTCACTCATCTCCAGGAGGGTGAGTCGTTCCACAGTATGAAAGCCGCCTCAAGCGGCACCAATGCCCCCTTGTGCTCGGGAATCAAGCGCGGCGTGTAATCAGCCGCGGGGCGAGAGACGGCGATCGAGGCAGTGTACATGAAGCCGTTTTCGGAACC
>Ga0209008_1000111_pt1 | contig 40645 bp, 37 predicted proteins | sample JacPin_JW_Ref_O3_FD_187963 | JGI IMG/M metagenome (GOLD analysis project Ga0209008, IMG submission 187963) | Forest soil microbial communities from Algoma, Ontario, Canada - Jack Pine, Ontario site 1_JW_Ref_O3 (SPAdes) (version 2) | ecosystem: Environmental > Terrestrial > Soil > Boreal... | reverse complement strand
TTGTTCGATCTGTGGTCAAGAAGGCCGCCGCAGAGACGCCTCCCGCAACCGGTCGAACGCGCAGAGCAATTTCGCGCCGCCAGCCGCGCCTGCCCGTCCGACCAAATTTCAAAAACAAGAAACGCGCGTTGCGAAAACATTTGTGTTTCTACGGGCCGTTTGGCTCAATGTGCTGCTTGGCTGATGGCGCACGTTTTGAAGAGCATTCAGGCGGAACGGCAACGGCCTCGCTTGCAGGAACCGGTACGCCTTTTATCAGGAAGAAATAAATCGGATAGCTCAGCGCGATCAGGATCATGGTGAAGAGAGCGTCCTTGAGGTCGCTGACGATGGTCGCGACGAGAAACGCGGCGGACGCCAGCAGAACACCGAGATTCGTCCAGGGATAGCCCCAGAGTTTGAAAGGTCTCGGAAGGTTCGGCTCGCGGATTCTTAAGCTAAACAAGGCGCAGAATCCGGAGAGATAGACGACCACAAAGAGGAACGAAGCGATCGCGACCAGTTTTTCAAAACTGCCGCTGAGGATCAGAGCGACCCCTGCGAGCGCGCCCAACAAAAGGGCCCAGCTGGGTGTTCCGCCACGGTTGACGGATGCTAACGCGGGCGGCAGCAAGCCATCGCGGCTCATGGCGAAGAGAATGCGCGGCATCAACAGCAAAATGGCGTTGATGGTGCTCACGGCCGCAATCAGAGAGACGATCAGAATGATCTGTTTGCCGTGCGCGCCGAAGACCGCCAAAGCGGCATCGGCAGCGGGCATCTGAGAAGCGGCGAGTCTGGTCATCGGCAGGACGTGAAGCAGCGCAGCATTGACCAGCAAGAAGATGGCGATGCAGGCGACGACTCCACCGATCGATGAGCGGGGCAGATTCCTGACAGGATCTTTGTCCTCCTCCACGAAGTAGATGGCTCCATACCATCCGTCGTAGGTGATGAGGATCGGCTGCAAGGCGAGGACGATGGCGAGGAGCAGGCTGCCTCTAGGCGCGAGGAAGGTTGGCGGACCGGAAGGAGCGGCGAGCGCGTCGCTTGGCGAGATGGTGAAACACGCTACGACAAATGCGAGCAGCGCGAGCGCCTTGATCAGGCTGGTGAGTTCCTGGGTGCGGCTACCGGTGCGAAGCCCGAGCCAATTTAAGAGAGTTAGGAAGGCGAGGCAGGCGACTGCGACCAGCTTGACGTTGCCGCGGAGCGCGGGTTGAAGTTCGGCGGCAAATTCGGCGAAGGCGATGGCGAGATAAGCGAGAGAGGCGGCATTCACCGTCCAGTCACAACCGCCGACGAGGAATCCTCCATACTCGCCGAAGGCGCGGCGAGAATAGACGTACCATCCGCCGGCGCGCGGAAGCATGGTGCCGAGTTCGGTGACGGAGAGCGTGCAGAAGAAGGCGTAAAGGCCTCCCACAACCCAAACCGCGATCACGAGCGAGGCGCTTTGCAGGCGAGCGGCAATTTCTCCGGGAGTGCGAAGGATGCCCGAGCCGACTGTATTGCCGACGATGACGGCGATTCCGAAGCCGACGCCGACGATGCGCAGAAGATGACCTTTGGGGCGAGCCGAAGAAACGGACGATTTGGATTTGTGGAGTAGGAATTTCGCGCCAGAGGTCAGAGCCATCCGTGCGCGCAATTATAGACCAGCAGCCTGGGAAAAAAGTCGTTTGCCGGCAAAGGGGCGACCTCAGCGCCTGAAGGCGCACTCCAAACAAAGCTGTTATCGCAGCGCTGAAGCGCAGCGCCCCCAAAAGCAAAACGAAACGCGCAGCAGCAAAATTAAAAAACCCTCTCCACACATCTGAGAGGGTTTTGCGAACTGGTTGGAGAAATTTTTATGCGGCACGCACGACGTTACCCGCCTGGAAGCCTTTCGGGCCTTTGAGCAGATCGAACTCGACGGTCTCGCCTTCATTCAACGAGCGGTAGCCGTTCTCCTGGATGGCCGAGAAATGCACGAAGACATCCTCGCCGGTGGAGCGCTGGATGAAACCGTATCCCTTCGCCCCGTTGAACCACTTCACAGTACCCTTCTCTCTCACAAAGAAACTCCTTTCGCCTCATCGCTAAGAATTATTCCTGCGCCGCGTGTGTTTGCACTGCATCGTTCTCCTCGTCTGCTGGCGCTTCGTCTGCGCGCAGACACGCGAAAAACGCTGCAACGCACCCCCTCAATGCGACGTCAAGAATGTCATCGCGTTGCCGTGCGACGGAAGATACCGCACCAACGGAAACGGCTCCCCTTGCATTTCGTCGAGCGGTTGCGCGCGACAAAACACTTGTGGAGCCGCGAAAACGAAGGCGCGATAAACGACTGCTGACACGGAAACGTCGATCCTGCTCACTTCTAACTGAAGTTCCTGCTGCACTTTGTTGAAGTATCACCAACCGGTCGAGGCTGGCGAAGCACCAGATAATAGCAGGAAGATTCCAGTTGGCAAGAGCTAAGTTGAGGAACGGTAAAGATGTCGACATGACCGGGACTCATGCCGAGCTCGAGAGATGCCGATGCTACGGTCCAAGCGGAAGCGAAGCAAAGTCCGATGAGAAACCGTAAGTATTTGATAAGATTTGAGAAGCAGTGTCTTCGCTAACTCCCATCGAGCTTTCGAATAAGCCATGTGCGGCCGAGGTCGGTACGGCACCGTACGAAGGATTGCTGCGCTCGACGGCGCGGTATATGTTGCGAACCGAAGTGCACACGTTCGCTTTCTCGGTCGCTGCCAATTCGATCCTGTCGTTCTTTCCCTTCCTGTTGTTGCTGATGACGTTGATCAGGTATGTCTTTCATTCGCGGGTGATGTATTCGGTAATCGAAAATCTGTTGCGCGACTATCTTCCGACGGGACAGGAATTCGTGATTCGGAATCTGAATGTGCTGGTCACGGCGCATCATCGGGCTCAGGTTTTCTCGCTCGCCATGCTGCTCGTAACTTCGACGGGAATTTTCGTGCCGCTCGAGGTGGCGCTGAACCGCGTCTGGGGATTCCGCAACAACCGTTCTTACCTGCGCAATCAGTTGATCTCGCTGGGGCTGGCGTTTGCCTGTGGAACGCTGGCGCTGCTCTCGGTGGGATTGACGGCTGGAAATCTGGCGATTGTGAAGAGCGCGCTGCACGGCTACGGCGCCTGGTATATCACCGCGGGGGACTTCCTAACGATGAAAGTCTTTTCCATCCTGGCGACGATCGCGATTTTCTTTCTCATCTATTGGCTCTTGCCGAATGGTAAGGTTCCCGCTCGCACAGTTCTGCCTGCCGCAATAATCATGGGATTGCTGTCGGAGGCGTTGAAATACGTCTATATCTTCGCGCTGCCCCGGCTTAATTTTGCGGAAGTGTATGGACCGTTCGCGATCTCGGTCAGCCTGATGTTCTGGACATTCTTGTCGGGAATGCTGCTGCTCACGGGAGCGCATCTGTCAGCGCGGAAAATTCGGCCGGATTTGTAAGTCGCAATTTGTGATTTGAGGGAACCGCTTTCGACTTATGACATATTAGGTTAGAGTTTCCAGCGCGTGGCGGATTTTGGGAAACTCTTCTCGATGAATCCAAACATTTTCTCTGGACGGACGCTGTAGATTGGTTCTTTCATGCCGCGCGGATCCATCTTGTATTTTTTCTTGTAGGCGGCGGCGATGCGATCTAGTTGCGCCGGGTCATTGACTTCCGCCGCTTGTCCCTCGATGATTACGGCTTCTGCTCCGTCATCGTTGGTGATTGTGCAGGCGGGATTGGCAGCCAGATTTTGGCCTTTGCGGGACTTGCGTCCGGTGGAGAAGGAGAACGCGTCGTCGAGCCACACTCCCCAGACGGGCATCACATGCGGATGGCCGTGAGCGGCGTGGATCGTGGCCAGCCAAAAGGTGCGGCAACTATTCAACTTTCTTGTGGCCCATGTCCAGGAGAGCAGGCCCTTGCCTTCGTTGGCGCCCCCGATGCCATAGCCGGGGGCGAAGGGGCGATCGGCGTTGTGTTGCGACTTCCTTGTCTTCGGTAATTGCTTGGTTGATTGCTTCGACATAAATGCTTCCTGTCTGGTCAGAAATCTATTTTCCCGTCCCCACTGTCAGTCAGTACGAGCCCCTGAACATCGTCGGGCCAGGGTTCATCGTAGGCATAACCTTCAAGCATATTGCGAACCCCATTGGAGAGGTAAAGAAGAAAACCGAAGCCGTGCTTTATATTATCGGCGGTTCCCTTCACGGCGCCGAGCTTGAGCGTCGAGTGTACGGGGACACGAGGTGCTTTTTCAGAAACCTCAAGATGGGCAAAAAAACCGACTCCCGTCATTTCCCGTGACGAAACCCGTGTCCCCTTGACTTGCTCTCGGAGAATTGCTGACACCTCACCGTCCCTGGGCAAGAGCGTTTCTAGTACCTGTCGTTCAAGAATCGTTAGATCGACCATCTGAATAACGCTGGGATTCTTTTTCCTTGCCCTAATTGCAAGATGAAAAACAATTTACCTCTTTAACTCTTGCACCGCGCGATAGGCCTGATCGATGGCGCAATCGGTATAAGCGTATGCGTCGGCGTCGGCGTTCGCGATGGCCAGGCGTCCGAAAGGTTTACGCGCTATCTGACAGGGCGTCTCGCCGCCTTCGAGCCAGAACTTGTCGAACAGCGAATTGTATTCGTAGGCGTAGCCGTGGGGCCAGCGGTTGACCGTGATCTCGAGAATGTCGCGCGCGGAATCGAATCCGCCGGGACCGAGTATGCGCTCCAACTGCTCGCGAATATTGCGCTCGTAGGTTTCGAACGTCGTGCCATAGAGCTGAATGCGGCCCATGCGATGCTGGTCGCGGGCGGGTAATCCTGGGTGGCACGCAGCTTTCATCATGTGAACGACGATGGGATCTTGGGGCGTTTTTGTGGACTCGTAGCCGCCGATGCTGACGGGGATATCGAGGTTTAGCGCGGTGTGATACATGCCGGGAGCGTAAATGGTGCTGGCGGCAAGTTTCTGGAAGGCGCTCCAATTGCGAACGAGAACGTTAGTGTAGAGGAGCGGAACTTTCTGCGCGGAGGCCAGCGCGTCTTTTTGCGGCTGTGGCAACTCCTGCGCGATACAGGGGATCACGACATGCCAGCAGGCGAGGATGCAATTGGTGGCGCGCACGGTCTGGAGCTTCTTCTCTGCGAAATAGGTAACTTCGACTTCCTTCGCCCGTTCTGGCTTGCCGACGTGTTTTACTTTCACCACGGTGCTGTTCAAGCGAATGCGCGTCCAATAAGAGGGCTCGTCGAGCTTGGAGTAATCGACCTTGGCGAGGACGATGCCGGTGGGTGAGTTTCCTGGGATTGCTTCCGGAATAAGCTTGCGCACGAGCAGTCGAGCGATCGAAGCGTTGCCGTCGGGAAAATGAAAAAAATATTTGTCGGCCTCGGCGTTGGGGATGCAGTCGCGGTTCATGCCTTGGCCGGGAGCCGGATCGAGATTGAGACCGTCGAATCCCTTGTATCCAAGGCCCCATGCGTCCTGCGCGGAGACGGCATCGATGCCTACGCCAAAGAGCGGGTGAGGTTGCGCCTGGAAAAGTCTAACGATCTCGTCGCTGACGCCGACAGTTTCAGTCAAATATTTGGCGTAGCTGATACGTGCGAGCCGGGCTTTCTTTTCGCTGGAACTCAATCCGGGCAGATAGTCTTTTTTTTCCGTAAGGAGACGCTGAAAATCCTGCTTCGCTTTTTCCGAGAATGGAGCGTCTTTCAGAAAGGTGCGTAATTCGACTTCTCCGCTGGCGTCATTGATGCCGCTCTCGTCGCTGGAGCTGCGAGCGGCGTTGTCGATGAGACGGTCGACGCCGAATGTTTCTTTGTCGAAAAATACCTTGGGCTTGAGGCCGAGCGAACGGTAGAGATCGCTGCTGACGTACTTGTGATACGAGGGCACGTCGATCCCCAGCTCCGCGATAAGGGCTTTTGCAACTGCGCTGTAGGGAGCGGGGCTCTCGATGGAATAGGTTCCACCGTAGCCGAGCCGGGTGCGGTTGCCAGCGCGGAATTCGTTGCGCTTGGCGTGGCCGCCGAAGTCGTCATGGTTTTCGAGAATCAGTACGCGGGCGCCATCACCGGCAGCTTGGCGGAAGAAGTGCGCTGCGGCGAGTCCGCTGATGCCGCCGCCGACGATCACCAGATCGTAAGATTCGCCGGTGTCGACGGGCCTCGGAGCGTGTTTCCAGAAATCGCCATCGCGGACGCTGTGCATGGTTTCGAAGGAACCGGGATGAGATCCACGAAGACCGGTCTTGGCGGGAGGGTAGTATCCCGGGACATCTTGAGCTTGAAGATCGGCGGCTGCGGCTGCCCACATTTCCGGCGGAATGATGGCGGCGCCGACGGTGAGCGCTGCGCCGTTGAGAAAATCGCGGCGCGTGATGCGCGCGTCCATCCCTAGTTCGTGATCGCGTTTTTTCGATTGTGAGGAAAGAGATTCGTCTGACACAAGGCCCTCTGGCGAAGGCAGTTTATCATTCGACGCACGTTGATCGCGCATCCCGCTGGCGCTAGTCGGCCGGCGAGTCGCCGCTCAGGCGGTCGTTCCCGCGCAGGCTGGCCGTCTCGAGGCCGGACTGCGCGGTGGCCTCGAGCACTTCATTCCAAAACGAAGTGTTGGGATCGACGGCGGCTACTCCGATTTGGCCGGCCGCCGGAGTGTCCTCTTCTCCTACCCAAGCGGCGCGAAATTGTTCACGTTTGTGTCCACGGATGAGGGTAATAATGGCGCCTTGGTTGAGCAGCCCATGAATACCATCGAGAAGCGCGCCGCGGCGGCTGATATTGATAGTCATCACTCTTTGATCAAGCGGACGCCCTCTGCCGTCGCTCCCGGTGAGCAACACGGGCAGCGCGACATCGATGCGCGGGTCGCGGCGCTTGCCGAGCCGCTGCGCTCGCAGATCACTCAGGAATTGCTCGGGCGTCAGCGCTGCGCCTTTGCGAATCAATTCGAGAAGTGGGTCGGCTGATTCGGCATCGTCCGTTGCATTGGGCGTGGCGGACGGGATTTTTTTTTGAGCTTCTTTTGCGTTTTCCCTGCGTCCTACGAAAATCTTCGGGGCTTCGCGACTGCTCATCAACTGGCGGATGAGTTCCTCGACTCGCGTTCGTTGATCGCTCGCGGCCGGAGCGGCGAATTCAACACCCATACCGTTTTGCGGATGCGAGACGCGAACTACTCCTTCGAGGAGAAACTCCGCATCCAGGATGCGAACGCTCATCAAGACTGGAGTGTCGGCGGGGAAAGGCGCAGCGGTCTCGAGGTAACAACCGCCGGCGCTGATGTCGGTGAGGCGCCAACGGCGTGGAGGAGCGGGCTTTACGGATGCGCTCGGCGCTAGCTGTGAGTTTTGCAGCGCCGCGGCCTCTTCGCTTTTCTCTTCGATTTTCCAATCCGAGGGTGCGTATTCGATTCCCCAGAAGTTGCCGGGAATTTCGAGTTCGAGGCCGACGAGCCAGGTCTCGGGGTCGCCGCCGAGTGGGACCACTTCGGCTACTCGCGCCGTAGTGTGCCTTTGAGCGGAAACGATTTCGAGTCGGACATGGATGCCGTGCCCGAATTCGCAGGGAGCAATCAGGCCGCACCCGTGGGCGTTTACGAGGGTGGTGTTGCATTGCTCGGAAAATGGATGGGCGGGGTCGAGGCTGGTCACGCGCACGGGAATTTCCAGCGGCAGGCGGGTGCTGCGCCGGATCGCGTGCTGTGCTTTTTCCGAAGGGCCCATAGCGTCAAAAGCAACCTGGGAAAATCTGAGGCCAGCCGCTTCTGGGACAATTGTGCATTCATCATGCTAGAACACGGCAAAGCTGCGGGCACGGAATTTCGCGACCCAGTTTCCAGTTAGACACTAGCACGGTGCAGGTGGCGACAGGCTGCGGAAAAAATTGTTCGCGACTGGAGAGGGGTAATCTCAGGGGTTAAACAGAGTGCCGAAAAACTCCCTTCTCAGAATGCAGCCCCTGAAGGGGGCGTCTGATTCCTAAGAACTTACGCCATCGCTAAAGCGATACGCTGATACGAAACGCGAGTTCTTCAGCAAACCGTAGAGGCGCAGCCTAGACAAGGCTGTGATGGGAGCACGGAAGAGTGTGCGTGAGAACCACTCTTTCGCCCCTTTCGGGGCTTGCTCTTCTCTCACTTTCTTACCCACGGCTTGCGCCGTGGGCTGCATTGTTGCGCCGCTTTGCGGCTGAAGTCAGAGATCTCTGTTCCACCGCGAAGGGGAAAATCCAGTTTTCGCGCAGACGGTGAAGCGCAGCGCCACTCAAGAAACCGCCGCTCCAAAAAAAACAAAATCGGGTTTTTTCGCGGGCTGGAGACACCTGCGGCGCCGGCACCTTGCCGGCTGTCCCGAGGTCCTCTCGCTCTCGGGGCGGCGGGCGAGGACGGTGCCCGGACAGCCGCCGGGGACGGCGGCGCTACTCGATAGGGTTACTTGCCGACATAGGTGCGGGCGGTGCCGATGCCGGCGCACAAATCCCAGCCCATCATGCACTGCGAAGCGCCTTGGGTAATGTCGTAGAAATCGGCTTTGTATTCGGTCTGATTCGCTAACTCGTCATACATCATGGTCAGCTCGGCCGCGGTCGTCTTCTGCTTGCTGGCGGCGGCGTTCACGATTCCGGCGAAGGTGGGCGAGGCCCAACTTGTGCCGCCTACGGAGTACCAACTGCCCTGAAGATAAATCGGGGCGCAACAGAAATCGGAGGCGACATCGGGATATCCGCGCTGAGAACCGACGATGCTGGAGATGCCGTTCTGATAGGCGGGACGTGGCTCGTAGGGGCTGATGTCACCTCCACCACCACCGTAGAGCTCTTCAACAAAATCGCCTTTACTGTTGCGATCGAAGTATGTGCCGCCCACCGAGACCACATTCGGGGACGAACCCGGATAGATGCTGACGTCAATGCCGGAATCGCCGGAAGCGGCGAAGTAGACGACACCTTTATGCTTGAAATATTTGTCCCAGGTTGTTTCCTGGGCAACTTCAGGATCACCCCAGCTCATGCTGACAACGCCGCCGCCATTTTCGGCCACGAGTTTTGCGCCGAGCAGGACTGCTGCCCAGGTGGGGTCGGTCGCGCACTGTGGTGCCACGCAGAGCACAGACTCGACCAGGAAGAGCTTGGCCTGCGGCGCCATGGCATGGGCCCACTCGATATCTAACGCCTCCTCCACCTGCCAATCTGAATAGGGCGGAGGCTCTTTCTTGCCGGTCCAGGTAACGGTAAAGTCGGCGGCGGGAATGCCGTAATACGCGTCGAAAGCTGCGAGATCTGAGGCAGCAGTCGGATAGCTGCCGGCGTCAATGATGGCGATTGCGCCCCAGCCGCCGGTCGGGACAGCCGTGCTGGTAGCGACGGGGCAGCCGGCGGGTCCGGAAACTAACTGATAGACGCAGGCCAAGGATCCTGGCGTTTCTACGCCTCCGGGAGGGCCATTTTGCGGCTGGTCAGTGTCGACGAAGAAATAATTTGTATGATGGCGACCGGGGCGCGGGACGCTGGAGTCGGGGATGATGATTTTGTGTCCGTTGAACACGCCCTCGGCGCGTGCTTGGGCGGATGCTGGTGAACAGAGGCATGGCAGGCTTGCGATCACTCCGACGACGAGCATTATGGCAAAGCAACGTTTCATTCGCTGGCTCCTTAATTGCGCCGTCGGTAATGATGCCGGTTGCAGTGGGCAATAGCAAGTGATAAGGCGCGATGGACGCGGCTTGTCGCAATGATTTGCATACTAGAAGCGCAATTTTTCGCCAGCGCCGAGGCGGTTCAGCCCGTGAGGCCAAAACTCAAGTTATTTTTCTGAGCTCCCACCCTCGAATTCCGAAAGTTGCGAGAAAACCCTTTGAGCTGCATTCAGGTTGCGTCCGGCGATATCGGCAAATCCGACTTTTTCCGCAGCCTGCTGGGGGTTCGGAGCCGATGGTGAGCGCCTGTCGACCGACGAAACGACAAACGGGAAGCGCAAGACGGTTCTGGGGCGAACCGTCGGCTTCCCGAGACTGAACGGACGAGCTTCCGCTACTGGCTGCTTTGGGCTGATTTAAGGTCTTTGCGGATTAAAGCAAAATCGAGCAAGAAACCGAGGCCGGCGGCAAAGGGAACTATGCCGAAGGCAACCGCTTTCCAGGCATCGGGTTCCTCGCGCGCGATTAGCGACATCATGACGATGTAGCCGAGAGAAATCGCGGCTAAGAGAATTCCCCAGCGGCGGGAATGAGCTGCTTCGGAAAGGTCTGGCTCCATGGCAACGTTCGCTCCGCGCGCGATGGCGGCGAGGCGTTCCTCGGTTCGCAGCCTGCGGACGCGGTAGTAGGTATACATGGCTGCCAGTGGGATTCCAAAAAACAGCGTGACCGCTACTAAACCGATAAAATTTCCGTCCATACTGAGCTCCTTTTGTGGGTTGTCGTGTGCGCCCTGCTTCTGGGTTTAGATACGGAGGCTGGTTCCTGGAAGTTCCGTGGATTGGAACTTCCCTTTCGCTCTTCGATCAGACGTCGGGGCGGCCACTACTAGCGGCCATCGCTATTTGGACATTCTTGCTGCGCGCTAAGAGGAGCGGACAGGAGTGTCCGCTCCACACGATCGCTAAAACTTCGGTAGGAGGAAACCCGTGTGTCGGCGGTGCTCCAGGAAGGCTTCGCCAAACTGTTGGGAGAGTATGGATTCTTCTTTTCTGGCTTTGATCCAATAGCCGAGGATGATGAAGGCAACTCCGGCAACGCAGCGCCAGCGATCGATCGCCAAGGCTCCGCCGATGGCGGCCAGATCGAGTCCTGAATATATGGGATGCCGGAAATACGCGTAGGGGCCAGTGCGGATGAGTTGGTGATCTTCTTTGAGAGTGATTCGGGCGCTCCAATATTGTCCGAGATGCCGGCGAGCCCAGAGGGCGAGGGCGATGCCCATCCACGTGAGGGCAATGCCAGCCAAAGAAAGAGCGTAGCTGGGAGGGAAAGTGTTCTGGCCGAGAATGCCGATGCCCGCTGCCCCACTGAAAAGCAGGACAAAGCCCATAACTTCCAACAAGAGAACGCCGTAACGCGAGGTGAAGGATTCGCGGCTGATTGTGCGACGCGTCTTTAGCGCGCTCGCCGCCCAATAGATGACAAAGACGATCCAGGGAATTTTAACGAGCAGCGGCCACGGCGTCGTCATCGACTTGGCAAAAATTATACTTGGCTAAGACTTCGCGGTGCGAACCGGGAACCACTCGGTGCCGAGCGCAACCTGAGCGATGCATCTTTAAATTGAGCATTGGCTAGGCAGCTACATGGCGGAGCCGTCTTCGATAACACCAGGCGATCAGCGCCAGGCCGGAGCCTAGCAGAAGCATGGTCGAGGGCTCGGGGGTTATCCCTCTTCGGGGTTTGTGATGGCAGACGCCCTTTTTGTCTACTTCGCCCACGGGACATCCGCCGTAGCTGGGTGCGCCGAAGGGAACGTAGGGGAAGATGAATCCTCCGGTAAAGGTCTGCGGAGGAGCAGGCGAACCAATGGGCAATTCAGGAGCGGCAAGAACCGGGCGTGGGGCGAGGGAAGGCGCAGCGGCGGCGGCCAGGACGGGCTGGTCCAGCACATCGACATCGGGCTCTTCGTTGGAGACCTCGGGCTGGATGGTATCGGAAATCTGGTTGCCGCAACGGGCGCGGGCGGTGATTTTGCCATCGGTGAGCAGGAGTTCGCCGAGATGCAGGCGAACCTTGCGGCGCGTCCAGTAGACGGCATCACGGATACGATAGGACAGATAAACTTCGCGGGCTTCGGTGGCGCGCAGCAGGCGAGCGTGAGTGAAATCAAAGCGGGCGTAGTGGCGGCGAACGACGTAATCGCGCAGCGCGGCGTAGCGAAGATCTTCGGAATCCTTGACGCCGCCGGGGATCACTGAATATGGATACACGCCCGGGATACGCGGAGAGACTTTCTGGGGGTTGGACTGTCCGGCGAGCAAGGCGAGATTGTTGTGGACATTTCCCCGCGTCCAGAAAGAGCCGGGTGCGAGGCGGGACTCATGCCGGGAGAGCTCGGCGAAATAGCACGGGGCGAGTTGCCAGTAGGCGCCAGCGAGCAACGTGCCGACGACCGCCGCGATCAGGATGCGCTGCATGCGCAGACGGCGGCGATACCAATTGCGCCTTCTCCGCGGACGTTTGCCGGTGGCCGCATGGGTCAAAATCGGATCGCTCGACATCGGATTGTCCGACGCCGGGCCACTCGACAATGGGCCGTTAGACACAGGGTCCTTCAACCAACACTCCTACCGGGCCGTGCGGCACAGGGCCGCAGAGGGAGAGACAACTTTTATAGAGCACTCCTGCACCCAAAACCGCGGCTGGGAACCGGCTCGGCTACAGGAACTTAGGGTATACGACGAAACATGTTAGCAGGGTTGTGCAATAGATTTCATCCGAAATGATACACCGGGTACTCGCACTTCCCTATCTGGGAAAATACTTTGTGCAGGGCGTTTACACCACTCCACTTCCGTGGGGGTGCTAGCGTGAGCAATGTCAATCGTTCTTGGGCCAGCAAGCGATAACCCGCCCCAAGGCTGCGATCGTGTCTATTTTGGATGGGTTGTCTTCTTCTGATGGGTTGTTTTCTGCTTGGCCCATCGGGCCTGAGCAGCCTTGCGGGCGCTTTCTCTGCGCTGTTCAGGGGTGAGGTTCCTTGCGCGAGTCTCGCCACCTTGCTTTCCGAATCCGGCCGGCGCCGCCGGCGCGAGGTGGTGAAGAGATCGCTGCTCGCTTCGCAAAAGACCCCCTGCCACCCCATAAGGATGGCAGGGCTACTTCAACCGCAGCGATAGGTTATTGTGCGTAGAAGAAATCGGCGAACGCTTGCGCGTTCGGCGTTCCCACGCCGGTCACGTTATCCCAGCCCGGAGCCGTCTTCAGACCGGGATCCGTACCGAACGAGATGACAGCCGCCGTTTCTACATCTGGGTAGACGTCCCATATAGCGCTGACAAACAGGTGCTCGGACGGGGTTGCAGCAGCCAACCGCGCCGCAGTGTATTTGGTGGTGCCGTTCGAGTCCTCAATCGACCCGGTCACGTTCGTCGCCGACGTAACGGGCACGATATCGGAGACGGTTCCCGCCGGAAGAGTGTAGAGATAGGGCGCCGCCTGGCCGAGTTCCGCTCCGCCTCCAGCCAGCGCTTCCTGATTGGCGATGGCCCACAGTGCGGAGAACATCGGAGTAGCCAGGCTCGTGCCGCCAACCACTTCATACACCTGTTCGGGCGACTGACCGGGAATGCTAATCAGGATCACGGCTCCAGTGTAGGGGTCGGCCAGCCAGGAGACGTCGGGAAGTTGGCGATATTTGCCCGGCACAAATCCTTTCTGGTAGGACGGCCTGGGAAAGCCGCCAGTACAGATCGGACGCCTGAATTCGGTGTGTTTAGTGACGCAATTGCTCGGACCACCGCCCGAACCGCCGAAGAAGCCTGCCTCTGGCGGATCGTACACCATCCCCTCCTTAGCCAGCAGGGTTCCATTATTCCCCCAACCCGCCTGCCAAGCGATCGAGTTGTCGGAATTCAGCGCTAAAGTGACCCCACCCACAGCCGTGGACCAGGGAGAGTCCGCCGGAGCATTGACAGTGGGGAGGAAAACATCATCAGTGAGCGCATAGTTGCCGTCGTCTCCCGTCGCGAAGTTGAAGGAAATCCCTGCGGCAGCGCCAATCTCTGAAATCAGGCTCTCTGTGTCAAGTTCGGTTGCCGCGGTGAGCGCCTCTGGCGAACCATAGCTGCCCGAGAGCACATTTCCCAGTCCATAGTTCGCGACATCAAACTCGGCCTCGTCTACATCCTGGAAAGAAGCCGACGGCGGAACCACCAAGTTGATATTGGCGCCCGGGGCGATGGCATGCGCCCACTCCACGTCGAGGTTGATTTCGACCTGATCGTAGGCTATGCACTCGCTGCGCGCAGTGTAGGTGATGACGAAGTTCGATGAAGTCAGCTTGGGCAGCCCGAACTTCGTCGAAAATTTATTGGCATCGCTCCGAATCGAAACCGAACCACACCAGTCGACGATGGCAATCGTCTGGCCCGAACCGTCGTATCCCTCATTGTATAAGCCGGTGAGATTGTAGGCAGTTTGGATCGACGGTGGCGTATAACCACAGCCAGGGCTGGTCGCACTCGGCATATTCAGTTTGTTGCCCGAGTAGGTGCCGATCGGCAACTCACCATCACCGTTCGTGGAAAATGACTCCGTCTCCGTGCCCGTGAAACATTGCTGCGAATACAGATCGGCATCGCTTACAACCGAGGGTTTCGCTGCGGCGGTCTTAGACCCGCCGAGGTTTGTCGGCTGCGTGATCAAAGTATGCTCGAATTGCGCGTTATCCAGTCCCGATACCGCTCTCACCAATGCACTCGCCGCTCCCTCGACATAAGGGTCACTGGCATTGGCGCGGATCGTCTTGCCGCCCACCTGATAGTTGTTGAGCTGTACCTGGAAGGCTTTCTCCACATCGCCGACCGTGCCTCGCGCCCTGACGTAGAAGTTATTGGGACCCGTCTTCACCACCGTAAGATTGTGCGCGGCAAAAAACTGCTGCACTGTCTTCGCTTCCTGCGCCGTTGGCGCGAAGCGGGCAGCGATGTCGTTCGGTTTCAGCCAGTGATGGTAGCTGGAGGAACCGCGATCATAGAGCGACTGGGTTAGCGCGTCGAATTGGCTGCGGTTGTGCAACTGCAGCCAAATGCTCACTTCGATAACCTTTGCCGAGTCCTCCGCTCCAAGATTCTTCGCGGTCGCTACGTAGCTCGGTGTGCTGTTCGCGATGAGGTTGCCGCCTGCCGTAGTGGCCGACAGGGGCGCACAACTCATTGCGATCACAACTGCGAGGCATGACAACCATTGAAAAGCGACATCTGCATTTGCTGGCGTGCTCTTTCTGTTCATTAGTTTCTCCTGGGAAATTGCTTGAAGCCTCAACTGAAACAGATCAATACACACTGGGGACCTTTCGCCGGTGCAGCGGGCATTGCGGCCCTCTTCATTTGCAGTTGATCTGGCGTCCGGTTTGTTGACGCTGTAGTTCTTCTCGGTGCGTACTTCGGAAAGTCCACGTCCTTGCAGAACTTCTGAAACGTCGCAGACCCTGAAATCATACATATCTTGTACGGCCTGATCGCCTGATCGTAAGATACCTGGTTGTGAATCTTTAGAAGAATCGTGCTCTTCTGCTCCTGATTCTGGTTCACACGGCCTTGATCGCTTACCAGTTCCAGACCTTTGCCTGCTTGAGATGATTTGACGGTTACCCTGCAGGCAGCAAATTTCCGATATCGTCAGTGGACCTCCAAAGCACCCTTCGCTCGCTAGCGAAGCGCAGGGCCTGCGGAAAATCGAGCAACAGTAACATGAGGAAGACAGCGGCGCGTCTTCTCTTTCGGGGGTATTTTGACCTACCCATTCAGGTAGTTCTTTCAGGCCTCCAGCAGACCCTGCTGGATCGCAATCACTACCGCCTGCGTGCGGTCATTGGCGTGCAGCTTACGGAAGATGTGTTTCAGGTGCATCTTCACCGTGTCCTCCGAAACAGCCAGAAGGTCAGCGATCTCTTTGTTTCTCTTTCCCTGTGAGACCAGGCCCAGCACTTCGATCTCGCGTTCACTCAGCTTTTCCGCTCCGATATACCGGGTCAGCTTGCCGACCGACTCTTCCGACAGCGATCGACCGCCCGCGGCGACGTGTCGCACCTGTGCTGCCAGGGTGGCGCCATCAATGCCCTTCAGCAGATATCCGCGGGCGCCGAGCTGGATCGCCGTATAGATTGAGGCATCCCCTTGGGTAGAGGTCAATATCAGTACGCGGGCTTCCGGATCGGTCTTCAGAACCGCGCGCAGAACCTCGAAGCCGCTCTGGTCAGGAAGTCGAAGGTCCAGCAACATCACTTCTGGCCGAAGTTCCATGTACATCTCCAGCGCCTGCCGTCCGTTTGCGGCTAAACCGACAACCCTGATTTGATGTCGAGTCAACAGACCGGCGATGCCTTCACGGACCATCGGGTGATCGTCCGCAATCAGCACAGTCACCATCCCTTCGGGCGCGTCTTTCCCAGGATCCAACGATTCCCTCCTCATCAGGCGCGCTTGCGCCACCAGGCGATTTTTCGGATCGGCACCCGCAGCATCACCGTTGTGCCCGCCTCCGGAGCGCTCGTGATCCTTAGAGTAGCGCCGATGCGCTGCGCGTGGGTCGCCATGCCTCGCAGGCCGAAATGGCCGGGGCGTCCTTGCAGCCGTACCTCTTCGCTGATGCCTCGGCCATTGTCGCCCACCTGCACATCAACCGCGTTCTCCAGAAAATGAACGCGAACAGTGATCAGTGTCGCATTGGAATGTCGGAAGGCGTTCGCAAGCGCCTCGCGGCAGATGCGGTACACCTCATCACGCACCAGAGGATGTATGTGTGTGGCCTCCCCTTCGCTGCTCAATTCAAAAGCAGGGCATTCCGCTACCCTGAACTCTGCCTCCGCGTGGCGCAGGATCTCGATAAGGCTGTAACGCGTCATGGCGGTCGAATGAAGATTTGAAACCATGTTGCGGCTGCGAGTGACCATTTCGCGCATCTGGGTTGTGAGCATCTCCACGGAACCCTGCGCATTCTGCGGATTCTCCATAATCTGAAAACCTATCAACTCCAGCTTCAAGGTGGCGCCGGTCAGGTCCTGGATCACCGTGTCATGGATCTGGGAAGCAATGCGTTCGCGTTCGGCGACGCGCTCCTGAAAGCGCATATTCAACCGCTCCGCGCGAAGGCGCGTGCGCCTTCGCGTCACCTCTATCAAAATTCCTGCGATCAGAAGGAACGCAAGCGCTCGAAACCAGTTTGTCTGCCAAAAGAATGGCCGGAGTGTGAAACTCAGCGCGGCAGGGTGGGAGTCTCCCAAACCCTCGCGATTTACAGCCATCACCTGAAAGTGATAGGTTCCTGGCGGAAGGCCAACATAGGAGACTTCGCGCGATGTTCCTGCGTCGATCCAGTCGCGATCCCATCCTTGGAGGCAGTACCGGAATCGCGTCTGCTCGGGCGCGACGTCAGTCAATCCGGTATAGCGGAACGTAATCCGATGCCGTCCCGGCGGCACCGTGAGGCTCCTGGCCGGCTGTTGGCGCTCATCCACAATTACGGCGTCCATCGCTGCTCGCGCGGGGGACTCTGGAGCCAGCCCGGAAGCGACCACCGACAAACCGTGCGGGGTGGCAAACCATATTCGCCCGTCCGACGCCCGCATCGCCGTCACATGGTTTAGGGGAAGAACATTGCGGCTCTTTAAGCCATCCGTTTGGTTAAAGACCGCCGGCTGCATGATCGCGTCATGCCCCGCAAGGTAGTCCTGCCATTGCTGCTTCCGGAAGCGTGCAATCATGGTTGTCGTTGCCACCCACAGATTGCCCTCGTCGTCTGCCACCACGTCCAGCACCGTGTTCCCGGGAAGGCCATTCTCCTGCGTCAGTAGACGAGCCTTGCCATCGTCGGCGTGGAAGAGCAGGCCGTGGAAGGTGGCGATGGCCAACGCCCCCGGCAGCCACGCAACGTCGAGAACTGCAGATTCCGTTCGAGCTATTTCCAAAAATCGTTTGCCGTTCCAGCGGTATAGTGCCTGGTTCGTCCCCACCCAGAGAGAGCCCTCCGGATCGAGTACGAGATTTGATACGTCATCTCCATCGAGACCCTCCGCCGCCCCCATTTTTCGCACGCGTCCACCGCTCATCACGAAGAGTCCGCGGTGCAATACGGTAAACCAGACGGTGCCATCCCCCATTCTTACCGGTGTGGAAATGTATCCCCGAGGAAGGGACGAAAGTTTTCGGAAGCGATGCCCGGTCCACGTGAAGATTCCGTAGTCCGACACTGCGACACCGGGCATGTCTCCGTTCTCGAAGAATCCCCGCACCTGTCCCGGCGGAAGACCCTCCGATCGTCCGAACAAACTCCAATCTCCGTTTTGAAAACGTGCGATGCCATTCTCCACCGTTCCTTCCCAGATGGCGCCTCCATTCTTCTGCTCAAAAACGGAATCGGGTTGGCTTCTGCCTTCTGTCACCGCAGTGAGTGGCGTGTAGGTGGAGAAAATCCCAACGTGTAGGCGCTGGAGTCCGGCGATGGTGCCAATCCAGATGTCCCCGTCTCTGTCCTCCAGCAACGCCCGCACATCATTGCTGGCAAGACCGTCACGGTCGGTGAGCGTCTCTATCAAATTGCCGGATTTACGACTAAGCCCATGCAGGCCGCCACTGGCCATCCACAAGCTGTGGTTGCGGTCCACCATGATGGCAACAAAGTTCGTAAGTCCGGGATTCTCAATCCTCTGGAACCGTTTCCCGTCGAAGCGGAAGAGGTGGTGGCCGTCTCCCGCGTACAGTTCCCCGAAAGGGTCGCAGTACAACATTTGTACGTTCGGCAGCCGATACTCGGCATTCACTTTGCCGCCATCCTGCAAAACACGTACACTATCCCCGCTCGCTATCCACAACCTTCCGTCGGATGTCTCCGCAATTGCCTTAGGTGAAACCGAAAGCGTAAGCGGCATGACCTCAAGACGCATTCCGTTCGTGTGCGCTAGCTTTCCTCCGCCGTAAATCCAAAGAGCTCCGTTCCTCCCCGGCGCGAGCAAAGTTATCTCGTAGCGCATCCTTCCCTGCAGAGAAAGGTGTGTAAATCTTCCCTGCTCGTACTGGAACAGGCCCGTATTCGTAGAAATCCAAAGGCCGCCCGTTTCATCGGGAAAGAGCCCTCTGATGTCGTCCTGCATCTCCGGCGGTCCAACCTTGGTGAAGCTTCGGAAGTTCACTCCATCGAAGCGGAGGAGACCGTTCAGCGTTCCTACCCACAAAAATCCATCCGGCGTCTGCGCAAGCGAGGTTACGAAGTCCTGAGCCAGACCTTGGTCTGTGGTCCATTTGGAAAGCATATCGCTTCTCAGCGGAGGAATCGCGGAAGGCCTCATCGTGCTTTGGCAAAAGCCACAGCCTGCAAGGATGAACAACAAAAGGCCTACCCGAACCTTTCGCACAAGCTCTCTCCACTGCTTTGATTTCGGTTCGACAGCCTGCGAGACACGGTTCGGCATTCTCGGCAAGTGATTGAGAAGATTGGTGGAGCTAGTCGGGATCGAACCGACGACCTCATCGTTGCGAATTCTCAACCCTGTCCGAGATGGTGTGACACCGAAGAAGCCAGAATAGCACCGAGGAGCAGTATTCATAGGGGTTTGCCCGCTGTTCCCTGCCTCTCAACTGTACCCGTGCGACACTGAGCAAACTCCTCCGATACGGGCAGGGATGCGAGGGTTACGACACAAACCACGACACAAAATTCATCGCTCGGACCGGGAGGGTCAGGTCGAGGGGTGGGGGGAGGGTTCAGCGTACCCCTCATAGCAATTGCTGGACGCTCGTACACGTTTCAGATTTTTTGAGTTTTGAAATTTTGTAAATTTTGAATTTTCTTATCGAGACACATCTGTTGAATCGCCGCACGTTGCGCGAGAGCGTTCAGCAGGTCGCTCCGCTCGGACATCGGGTCAAGGCCGACGCTCAGAACCGAGTCACAAGAAGGACAAACATAGCTCACGCCGCGTCCACACGCGGATTGGCACACCTAATCTCTCGTGGCGATGTAACACGAAGTCGTATCGCTCTCGCGTACGCAGGAAACTCCCACAACCTGCGACCCCGGCACCATACCATCGCCGTGAATATCGGCCATGTGGCGAATGTGAATGCCGATCTGGTGTGCGCCAGATACTTGCGCTTTGAGACTCGGTATCGGTTGAAGAAAGGTTCCTAACAGAAAACCAACAAGAACAGCAGCCCAGATTTTCATTTTGATAGCCTCCGTCGTTGACAGGCATGGTACAACGGAAAATAGGAAAGCCCGGATGCCAGTCCGGGCCTTCGCTGAACTCTTGCGTTCGACAATCCAAGGGTACAACTGGAGTGTGTCGTATGCAATCCCTTACCCGTCCCATTCAAGATCATCTATGCACGGCGCAAAGTTCCCAACCGGACTACCCGGACCCGATAAAACGTCGCCTTCTGCACATTGAAGGTTGGCGGCAGTCGCGTTCAGGAAAATGGAAAAATCGGGTGTATTCACTCGTGAAGGTTCAGTGGTTACTGAGAGTATGCGTAGCGGAGCTTTGCAGCCTTGTTGTCCGCATACGGTTTCAGTACAGACAAGTTTTGCGTCTCGAAGGAGTTGGAGTAGGACCTCTGGCGGAGCGGGATCGCAATGGAGTTCTTCAGCCTTGTAAGCGGTCGCAAATCTGCATACGGGACATGAAAAATTTCGTGGCTTCCCATCCTTGGGCCACGGACTTTGATCGCAGGTTATTCCGGGACGCTTGGATGGAGGGAGCCAAATATTCTGACCGCATTTCGGATTCCGACACACAAGGAAAAAACAAATAGCCATTGAAGCAACTCGCGGGCGTGAATGGGAATGCCGCAGAAATTATAGTGCGCGAGGGTTGAGAGGTCACAAATAAGATTTAGGAAAAATTCTCACCGTGAAAAGAGGGGGCTTGGTATGGGTCGGCATCGCTGGACAAATCGACTGACGATCGAGGATTGCACCCTGAGTCTATGCGTTGCGGCCTTTCACCGGGCCGGAACGTTCGCCTGTCCCCCAGGTACGATTAGCACGCTCAAGTGGACCGGGCCGGACAATGAATGGCTAGGCCGCCTAGAGTGCCGCATCGACTACAGCGGACCAACCGGTTTGGCGATCTACATCCGCCGTCAGTGCGCTCGGATCAGCGCACCAGTGGATGAACAGACGATCCCCGTCACTACCGTCCGGCCTTATCTCGGGGGCAAACGGTTCCTGTTTCTGTGCAGTTGCGGTAAGCGAGTGGGACGGCTTTATCTTCCGCCGGGACAGCGCGTCTTACGGTGTCGCCATTGCCACTGGCTGACCTACCGGAGCGCACAGGAGCACGATCAGCGGTTATACGATTTGTCGCGAAACCCCGCCGCTCTGCGACTTGCATTACACGGCGGCAGTTGGAAGCGGTTTCGCTTCGGCATCGGCGCACTGAAACTGCTGGCGGCTCGGTGCGACCGCCAGCGTCGGCAGTAGTGAGAACTTGAGGGAAAGTCTTCAGCGATTCTCACGGCGATAGACGGTCAGAAATTCCTTCACGAATGCCTTGGCAAGGTCCTGTTCCTTGATGGATTTCTTTATCACGCGGTCATTATAGGTCCAGACGCGGTGAAGGGCGGATGGCCCTATCGGTCTCAACGCCTCCCCTTGAACGTCCGCGACAATCATTTCGCCTCGCGACGAATACTTGATCGTGAGCATGAGCCCGAGGTCTCCCTGCCGGGCTTCGACCACCTGCAATCCGTTGTCCCGGAGAATCTTTGTGATCTCATTCCGAGCGGGCAGGTTACTCTCGGCCAGAACTGCGATGTATCTAACGCCGCGTAGCTCGTCTAGTTGCCCCTCGGTGATTGCAGTGGTGGGCTTAGGTTGGGCGTTCGCAGATTCTACCGGCTGGTCGCTCCCACCACTCTTGGTCATTGTGAGACTGCCATTGCCGTGGTCTCCGAGACAGTCGGTCCCGGTGTATGTGCCGACGGCCTTTCCAGCCTCTACCTTGGCCGTGCCCTTAAATATTCCTGAGCAATTCTGCAATGACTGTTTCAGCTCGAAAGTGAACTGCGAATCCTTGAGCGAGCCTCTTATTTGACCGCCTCCGCCAAGCGATGTTGTGTAGGTTCCGGCCACGTCGCCGTCTGAACTCTCGATGAGGTTGAACTGAACCGTGGCCGACCCCTTCGCATCTGCGATAGTGGCGGACCAAGCACCGTCAAGCGAAATATTGGCTTTCACGGGTTCGTTCTTAATCTCTTCCGTCTTCTGGACCGCTTCAGCGGTTTCAAACGATCCGGTATTAAATTGCGATAGAGGACGCATAGTGGAACGGTCGAGAAACCTCAGCATTGGCTTCAAGTAATTTGCCGGAACCGCTAGGTTCAGGTTCTGACCCTCGACTGTGGCTTGAGTTACGCCGATAACCTCGCCGCTATCATTCAGGAGCGGTCCACCGCTGCTACCGTGAGAAATCGGGGCACTTATTTGCAAGACTCGCATTCCTTCCAGTTGGCGCACTGCGCTGACGATTCCGTCCGATACCGAGTTAGCCAAGCCGCTGGGGTTCCCGACAGCTACTACGTGCTGCCCCACCTGAACCGAGTCCGAATCTCCAAACCTGACGGGCTTAAGATCCACTGCCTTTATTTGAAGCAGTGCAAGGTCCTTCCTCGCATCAGCGTCGGCAACCAGAACGGTGTCATAGGTGTCCCCGTTTGCAAGCGTTACGGAAGCGGAGTACGCGCCCTTTATCACGTGCAGGTTGGTTGCGATGAGTCCGTTTGCGTCAACAACGAAACCGCTGCCTTGTGCGAGTGGGTTGCCGTTTTTGTCGCTCGTCTCGATTACAACCACAGCCGGGGAAACGGACCTAGCCAATTCCGGCAAGGACGGTGTGCGTTGGGAAACAGCAGGTAGAGCGGCAGTGAGGGCAATGGCGAGTAAAGTGATCGCACGCGCCATAATCGGTCGGCGGCTGTTCGTATTCATTTCGGCGACTAGAGTCGGGGGAGAGAGTGATGCTATTTATAAGTGGTCTATCCATGAGTGGTAGACCAAAAAGTAGCGTACTCCCAAAATCAGGCGGATGCAACAGATTCAGCGGAAACTGGGAGACCGCATCCGCAAACTTCGCGCGCGGAAAGGCTGGTCGCAGGAAGAATTCGCCGCCGTCAGCGGAGTGCATCGAACCTACATCGGAGCCGTGGAGCGCGGAGAGAAAAACCTTACGATCTCGACCCTGCACACACTCGCCAAAACCCTAGACACTTCGATTGCTCAGCTTTTTCGGGGAATCGCCTGATCCGTCAACACTGATCCCGCCACAATTCCCTGTTGAGCAAATTGCCGCGTTGCGGTCTGAAACCCCGAGTATCCGTGAGACTGTTTTGGCTTGACGGGAGTATCATACCGCACGGCACAACTCCTCCAATAGCGGAGACCGCAACTATGAGCGACGCTTCGGACTATGTTTATTGTTCGGTTTTGATTTCGTTGGCTCAGTGGTCGAAGGCGCACACTGCCGCTCTGCTTGACTTGACGCGGGAGATTGCAGCCTTGCGCGATACTGTGAAGGCTCTTGATCCGACGTTCTCCGACGTTCTCCGAGAGAAGCGCGGGGATCGAAAGAAAGAAATAGACGGATCGTTTCCGCAAAACCTTCAGCCCCTTGCTGTGCACGAACGAGAGTGGAACCTTGCAAATCAAGGAGGCTCAAGGTTCCAGTGTGGTTCCATCTGGACCGGAACCCACCTTGGTCCTTTGCAATCTGCGCGATTAGTCCGATGCTCTGCCAAGTTCCACCAATTTCTACATTCCGAGTTTCACAAAGAGTCCTTCCGCGTCGTATAGAAGCCCGAGCGATTGTGCCCGGCGAATGAGCCTGGAAAGACTTGAGCGTGGAACTGTCTTATCGGCGATCTGCTCAAATCCAAATTCGCCCGGCAGGAGAGCCCAGTATTCCTGCTGTGTCCTACTTAGTGCTGTGGTGAGGTTTATCTCGCTTGGCTCGCACTGCTCAAATCCGGCCAAGCAATCTGGCTCTCCCACGGGACGCACGAGAACTGGATGCATCTCCTCACCTCTGCGGATACCATTCACGACCCTGATCTCGTCTTGAAATGTGTCAATCCCTAACCTGACATCGCAACGGTTCACGATGTCGGCGTTTCCAGCGATCTCATTGAGCCAGCCTCGCGGGTCTGACATGAGGTTAGGCGTGCGAGCCTCGCGATGTGGCTTTCGCAGGTTGAACGTTAGCAAGAACAGCGAACGCGGATACTCGCACATGACCGCGCGAAGGCGCAGGTATAGGTCCACAACCTGCTGCCCTTTCATTTTGTCAACCTCGGGGAACATCAGGTCCATTGGATCAATGATGACCAGCGCGTTGGGTTTGCGCTTCAACGCGTCATGGATCAAGCCCATTCGCTCCTCTGGATCGCCCATGACCGACCAAAGCTACTCCGTGTTGCGTTCTGTAACTAGATCGGCGTTTGCCAAATAGATGTCAAGTTCATCCGGAACGATCGGCACTCGGACTCTAAAGCGTTCAGCAATGTTCTTGATATCGAGTCTGTACTTGGCGGATGCCGATTCGAAGTCAAAAGCGATGACGGGCCTTTGGGCGACGGCTTTCCCGCACCACGGGATTCCCCGAATCGCGCAAACAGTTAGGTTCTCCAATGCCGGGGACTTGCCCATGCCGAAGTAGCCCGCAAAGGCGACAATCTGCTTCTCTCGGGCAATTCCTTCCAAAGCTTCTGGAGGAAGTTCAAGGTCTCTCTCGAAAAATCCGGGGATGTGCGGTGAGACATTTGTCTTGAGCCGTAAAGTCACATCGCCTCCGCCACAAATCGCGCGATCTCATCTGGATGGAACAGCAGCCTCCGGCAGAGCCGAATGGGTTTGAGCTTTCCTTGTCGAACCCAGCTTCTAATTGTGTGCGGGCTCACGCACAGGGCATTTGCGACCGCGAGGAGGGTGAGCAGTTGAGGAATGCTGTCTGGCATCACGCGCCTCGCTGTTTCAGCCGGGCTTCGACTGCGCTCAGCGGAATCCGCCATTGCCGGGCCACTTTTTCGGCTGGCAGCTTGCCACTATACAGAAGGCTGTAAATGTACGTGATGGTGACGTTGAGTTTTCGTGCCGCCTCTCGGGGGCCGATGGTTGGTGTTCTTTGCCGCATTTTCAATCCCTCCCAATTGCTTGTTGTATTAGTTCATGCAGTTGTGCTAGAGTCAATTTAAAATGTTAACTCCTATCAAGTCGCACCGGGATTTCCGATTTTGCACTCTAGCAGGGGTGGAAAGTGCCGAACTGGTGAAAAGTCGCCGATTCGTGGAAGATTTTCGACTCGGAGAGGACCCTCGTCCCAGCAAGATCGTCGGACGATTCAAGGCGACACTAGAGGAGTTTTATGGGCTTCCAAAGCGCAGATTGATAGAAGACTTCGTCAACTGGCCTTCCGATCCCGAGAGCATTTTGCGTTTCACGCGCAAGTATGGCCCCTTGCAAGACGAGCCTATTGAAAGCGCGGAGTTTGAAGTCTCTTGGCTGCCGTGGCAGCAAGACCAGAGACGGCTTCGTTCGCAGTGGCAACGCCGGCGGATTTTCGAGTTGTCCGACGCGGAGAGCACCGGGGGTTCGCTGGCTTTGGGGAAAGGCTGGCTCACCTATCGGGCCGTGAGTCTGTTCGTATTTCTGTACATGGACTTGGTTACGTGCGAAGCCAAGCGCCTGAGAATGTGCAAGCGTGCCGACTGCCCTGCCCCGTACTTCATCGCCAGCCATTTGAAGCAACGGTTCTGTAGCGACAAGTGCGCGGAATGGGGGCAGCGCGAATGGAAGAAACAGTGGTGGACGGAGCACGGCACAGCATGGAGGCAACAACGAAAGGAATCCAAATTGAAAAAGAGAGGCGGGAAGAATGGCACTCACAAAACGCGATAAGATTTGGTACACGCACTTTTTCGTTGACGGCCAGCGATTCCGGCAGTCGCTCGAAACTACCGACTGGCGCGAGGCTCAGTCGAAAGAGAAAGATCTCATTGCGGACGCGAAGGCAGGCAAGCTCTCTCCGACCAAACAGGAGTTTGCGCGGCTGCCCTTCCGTGAGGCTGCGGAACGGTTCTTGCAAGATCGTACTCCGCAACTTGCTCCCCTGAGTGTTCGGACGGAACGGGAGCGAGTGAAAGTGCTGAACAAGCGATTCGGTGATGTGCAAGTCTCACGCTTCACCACTGAGACCATCCTCGCCCACGTGCGTGCGCGAAAGGCCGACGGCATCGCAAATGCCACGATCAATCGTGAACTGGACATCGTTCGCGGAGTGCTCAAGAAGGCGAAGCGCTGGCACCTGTTCGCGGATGAGATCAAGCCTCTGCCCTTGCGCCAGAGCGTAGGCCGTGCCCTCAGCTATGAGGGGAAGTTGAAACTGCTCAAGACGGCGGCCCTCCGTCCAGAGTGGCAGAATGCGGCCTGGGCTGCGACCCTCGCTCTCAATACGACAATGCGCGGATGCGAGATCAAGCAACTGCGCTGGCAGGACATTGATCTCATGGAGAGAGCGCTGGCGATCCGCAAGAGCAAGACTGAAGCGGGAGAAAGAGTTATTCCGCTTAACGCCGATGCGTGGAATACCATTCTGTCGCTGTATAGACGTGCTCAGAGCTTCGGTGAGGTTCGGCCTGAGCATTATGTGTTCGCCGCCTGCGAAGCCTCGCACTTCGACCCTACGCGGCCACAGACGAGCTGGCGCACTGCGTGGCGTACTCTGACGCGGCTAATCCAGTGCCCCGCTTGCGGACGGCAGCAAGGGCCGTCTGGCACATGCGGGAATCCCGAGTGTGGGGCTGACCTCAAGAAGGTAAAGAGTCCCTTGGCCGGGCTGCGCTTCCACGATCTACGGCACCATGCAATCACCGAGCTTGCCGAGTCCCAAGCGAGCGACAGCACGGTCATGGCAATTGCCGGACACGTCTCTCCGAAGATGCTGGCCCACTACTCCCACGTGAGGCTACAGGCGAAGCGAACCGCGCTGGACTCGCTCTCGACTAAGCAGGCTGAAAGGGCCAATTCAGGTAGTGAAACGAGGGGTTACGACACAAACCACGACACAAAACGGGATGCTCCCGACTGCATCCCTCCGCAAGTGATTGAAAATATGGTGGAGCTAGTCGGGATCGAACCGACGACCTCATCGTTGCGAACGATGCGCTCTCCCAGCTGAGCTATAGCCCCATGCGGCGGCGAGTTTAATTTTAGCAGCGTCGCTGGATTTCGCCTATATGCGCAAGGCAGGTGACAGGTTTTCAGTGACAGGTTTCAGGAAAAACAAAATCGCGACAGTCGAAGGGCTGCGCGAAGTCGAGAGACTATAATTTAGTGGTGAGCTCTTTGAAGGTAAAACAAGTCGCGTCGGCGGACTTCCCGACGCGGTGGGGACATTTCCTGATCCATGGATTTACGACCCGGGCATCGGCGACGGGCGATGGCGCGAAGACCGAAGAAGCCGTGGCGCTGGTGATGGGCGAGGTGCATTCGGGATCGCCGCTGGTTCGGATTCACTCACAGTGCCTGACTGGCGACGTATTTGGTTCTCTGCGCTGCGACTGCCGGCAGCAATTGGAAATGGCGCTGTCAATGATTGCGCATGAGGGAGCGGGCGTCCTGATCTATGAACAGCAGGAGGGGCGCGGCATTGGACTGATGGCGAAGCTGCAGGCCTATGCGCTGCAGGATAGCGGATTTGACACGGTGGAAGCGAACGAGCGCCTGGGATTTAAGCCCGACGAGCGGGAGTTCCTGATGCCGGTTGAGATTTTGAAAGCGCTGGACATACGGCGAGTACGGCTGCTTTCGAATAATCCCGATAAAGTGGCGGCGCTGGAGCGCGCCGGGATTCAGGTGACGGAGCGCGTGCCTTGCGAAGTCGCGCCTACAGAATTTACTGAGGAATATTTGAAGACTAAGCAGGAGAAGCTAGGGCATTTGTTCACGAGCCGCAAGGGGCAGCATTAAGCGCTGGCGAAGATTCTCGCGGGCACTGCCCCCGCCCGCTGAAGCCGCGTTTTGGGAAAATCGGCTGATCGCAGCGCTGAACCGCTGCGCCACCCAAAATCGGAAGACATAGGATCTCTCCCGCGAGAGAGGCCACGCAGGCCACGATTCTGAAGTGGGGGAAGCGCGACGGCTGAAACGGGGGCGCGCGACTCTCTAGCAAGCGGCGTCGCGGAGCCGACGCCGCAACTCCCTGCGATTTTTAACGGGCAACGTGCGCAGGGCGACGCGCGCCAGCGCAAGGTAAACGGCGCGTGACTCTTCATCTTTCTTCAAAACCGCCAGATGCTTTGCCACGGTCTCGGCGTCACCGCGAATCAAGGGGCCGCTGAAAGATTTCGCGGGTCCGAGGCGCGAGTAGTTTGCCAGAGTCTGCATGATGATGGGCAGGCTCTTGCGGCGCGCGTCTTCACGCGTGAGTCTGGCTGCGCTCGCGGCTTCTTCGAGCGTAACCAGGAAGGCAACCAGCAGTGGCGAGGTCATCGTCGCCCAAGCGTGATAGGCGGCCTTGCGGGCCGCGGGCAAATTAAAACTTTCGCCCCCTAAGGCGCGGACAATCCGACGCGCGACTCGCACGGCCGGCTGGTCGCCTTCAATCGCGAACGGCACATTCGTTAAAGGAGGATCAGCTCCTGCGACGAAGGTCATCAGAGGGTGGGCCGACGCGACCGCGACATCGGCGGGCTGCAGAGGCCGCAGTTCGCGGCTGGATAGCGCTCCACTGGAATGGAGGGCGAAGCGGACTTTCACTTTCTGATTGGGATCCGCGCCCGCAACGAGACGATGGGCCAGAGTTGAAGCGGCGCGGCGAATCTCGCGGTCAGGCACGCAGAACCACAGTAAGGTAGCGTCGAGACGGGCGAACTCGATGGTGACTCCTTGCGCCCGGACTTTCGCAGCGAGTCGGCGTGCTCTTCGAAGCGACGGCTTCGAGTCGCGCGCGATGATCTCGGTAATGGCAAAACCGGCATGATTGAGCGCAACCGCCAGAAAAGTTGCCAGGCTGCCGGCTCCGATGATGGCCACGCTCGGCTTCGTATTGATCGCTTTTTTGATCTTTTTTTTGATCTGCTTTTTTATCTTCGGATTTTGGGCCATTGGCTGCCGGCGCCACTCTGCTGACGGGCGCAGCATACCTTATATTGTAGTTATGGCGAAATCTTCAGGAATGAAGGCGAAGACGATGGGATCCAAATCGGCACCAGCGCGCGTCCTGTCTTCGCGCGTGAGTTATCAGGGTCCCGTATTCAGCGTTCATACGGACGAGGTCGAGGAGCCGGGCGGCGTGCGGGCGCGACGCGATGTGGTGCGTCATTCCGGATCGATTGTTGTGCTCGCCGTCGACGATCGGTCTGACCAAAAGGCTGCGGGCGGAAAAAAAGCGGCCAAGGGTGGCGAGGCGCTTATCTTGCTGGAGCGGCAATATCGGCATGCGGCGCACTCGATGATGTGGGAGCTGCCCGCTGGGCGCATCGACGATGGGGAGACGGCGCTCACTGCGGCCAAGCGCGAGTTGCTGGAAGAGACCGGCTACACCGCGCGCCGCTGGAATCGGATTCTGCATTTCTATGTAAGCCCCGGTTTTCTCGACGAAACGATGACCATTTATCTGGCGCGGGGACTGCGGGCCGGAGTCGCCCAGCCCGAAGCGGACGAGCGCATCGCCGTCAAATTTTTCGGTTTGACGGAGGCGAAGAAAATGGCGCTCCACGGGCGCATACAGGATGCGAAGACGATCTGCGGGATCCTGTGGCTGGTCGAGATGGGGCGACTGGCGCGCTAGAACGAAGGCCCTGTCCCCATCTTATTCAGCGGAGGCGTCTTCGCCAGTTCTCGGGCCAAGGACGCTTACCGATCCGCGTGACGCTACTCCTTGACAGTCCTGCCGGTGAGCAGCACAATGCCTACACAATTTTTTGCGGAGCCTTGGAATTGCGCCTTTTCGCGGAAATCCGCAAGAAAGAGGGGGGGCCGCACGTGGAACGTTTGCAAGGTACCGTAAAGTGGTTCAACAACGCCAAAGGATACGGTTTCCTCGGGCGAGACGACGGACCGGATGTTTTCATTCACTACAGCTCAATCACCACCGAAGGCTACAAGAGCTTGCAGGAGGGGGATAAGGTGGAGTTTGAGATTGTGCAGGGGCAAAAAGGACCGCAGGCTGCCAATGTAACTAAGCTTCCCTAAGGATGTAAGTAGCGCAGGAGCTGTCGTACGGTCGGAGTGTCTCTGGCGCTGAGATTGTTCTGGCAGGCGGTGGTTGTGGTGTTATCGCGTCGGTACGCGGCTTCGGTTTTTCTTCCACCTTAATTTTCTTTGTCTACTCTTCGTCGGTTCGTTCGCTACGGCTTCGATGATGTGGAAACACTTCAAGCTGCGAACCTTCTACCAACAGATCCCTTCGTAGTTTCTAACGCCGTCGGGGCGGCGCGTCTTATCGAGGTGGACCAGGTCAATCACAATGTGCTCGGGGCGAAGGTGCTTGGCCAATTGATCTTTGCTGGCTGACTTGTTGCCGAGAATCACGACTTCGGCGGCGCGCAGTACCGCTTCTAGATCGGCGGAGAGCACGGAGCCGATATGCGGGATGACCTCTTCGATGTATTGGCGATTGGCGCCGGCGAGGCGGCCTAAAGAAACGTCTTCGTCCCAGATCTTGACTTCGAGGCCTTCGCCGAGCAGGCGCTTGATCAATTGCACCTGCGGGCTTTCGCGCAAATCGTCGGTGCCGGCTTTGAAGCTCAAGCCGAGCTGCGCAATTTTCTTTTTGCCCGTACCCAAGACCATTTCTACGGCGCGATCGACGTGCTCGGCATTGCTCGGCATGAGCGACTCGAGCAGTGGCAATTTGAGATCGAGTTCTTTGGCTTTGTAGGTGATGGCGCGCAGATCTTTTGGTAGACACGAGCCGCCGAAGGCGAATCCGGGAGACAAGTAGGCGGGAGATATATTCAGCTTGGTGTCGGAAGTGAAAATCTTCGTGACCGCGTGCGCGTCGACGCCGAGGCGCTTGCACATTGTTCCCATCTCGTTGGCGAACCCGACTTTCACTGCGTGATAGCAGTTGGAAAAATATTTGACCATCTCGGCGACGGGAATGGTCGTCTCATAAAGCGTACCGGGAGTCTGCTGATAAAGTTCGCGCAGCGGCCCAAGGTGCTGTGTGTCACTGGCTCCGAGAATCGTATAGGGCGGATTGAGAAAATCGGCGACCGCGCTGCCTTCGCGCATGAACTCCGGGTTGTAGCAAACCGTGAAATCCTCGCCGCACTTCTTACCACTTTCTTTTTCGAGGATAGGCAGAACGACTGTCTCGGTGGTTCCGGCCAGCACGGTGCTCCGCAAAACGAAAACGTGCGGCGAATTCTTCTTGCGGATCGCAGCGCCGATCTCTTTGGCGACGTGCTCGATATGGCTGAGATCGAGCTTGCCATTCTTCAAACTCGGAGTCCCGACGCAGACGAACGAAACGTCAGAATTCAGGATCGCCTCGTTAGCGTCAGTCGTGGCATGCAGCAGACCGGCGCGATGAGCTTCCGCGACCATCTCCGACATGCGCGCTTCGATGATCGGAGTGCGCCCCGAACCCATCATCTCCACCTTGGCGCGGCTCACATCGACGCCAATGACCTTGTGACCCATGGAGGCGAAGCAGGCGGCCGAGACGGAGCCGACGTATCCCAACCCAAAAATGCTGACTGACGAACCCAATCGAATTCTCCTTAGCGGTCGTGTCGACGCCTTACCTATACGAGGGCTTTTATTGGCGGAATTATGACAGCGCTAACTGCACTCTTGAATGATGCTGACAGAGCCATTTCGCCATGCACTGCAATGAACTATACCAATGCCTGGTCCAATCTTAGCAACCGGTTCGCGGGGCACCTCTGAACACCCCGAAAGAACTCGCGGCAACATCATTATTTTCATAATTTTGAGCGAGACTCTTGAATTACTATCGGACCCCGCTCGGCGAGGCAAAAATACAACTCTTTCCACTGCAAGCGAGTTTTGGGGCTCAAATTCCCCGCAACTGTCGATGGTAACGCGGTGGTCAGCGCCAAGGTCAACGCTAGAACTTGCGCGGGATGACGTGAGTAACCGGCGGGTTGAGGGCGGCCTTTTGCTGGCATGTAAGATAAAAGGAACCCGATGGCCGCTGGATGGCACAACATGTTGGCGCGTATTTCACGAATGGACTGGGAAGAAGTGCGAACGCGCCTGGGGCAGAGCTTGGGAAAACGGAGCGACCTGCTGCTGCACCGGTTGGGGGTGCCCAGTGGGTCGATTCCGCTCAACAAGGGTAGGGCAGGACAGCCGGGACATTTCTTTTTTGCGGCCGGCGAGATTTCAAAGAGCGAGTTTTCTGGCTCTGAAGCTGCGACCCGGGCGGAGCTATTGCGCGAATATCTGCCGAACGAAGCGGCCGATATTTTGCGCGAGGCCGATGAGATTTGCGAGCATCGCTTTCGCCTGTTGGGTTTCCAAAATCTTAGGTTCACTCTCGACCCGGTGAAGGAGCGGACGCGGAATGGCGCAAGCCAAATCGACTGGCACTTCGATCCCATCCATGACAAGCGTGCCCCGTTGGAATCGTGGTTCAAGATTCCATTTCTCGATTTCACGGTGGTGGGCGATCACAAAGTCATATGGGAATTGAATCGTCACCAACATTTGGCGACTCTGGCAAAGGCGCGACTGCTGAGCGGAGACGAAAAGTACACTCGCGAACTGCTGGCGCAATGGCGGAGTTGGAGCAACGCGAATCCTTATCCGCTGGGGATCAACTGGGGAAGCACGCTGGAAGTGGCCTTCCGCAGTTTGTCTTGGATTTGGGTGGACCAGTTGCTAGCGGAAGCGACAGGAACATCCGAGGCCGAGTTTCGCTCGAAAATGGCCCCGATGCTGGCCTTCCACGGGCGCTATATCGAGCGCTACCTCTCTACTCATTTTTCTCCCAATACACACCTGCTAGGAGAAGCGCTGGCGTTGTTTTTTCTTGGAACCTTATATCCGCAAATGCCGCGGGCCGATCGCTGGAAGGAATCGGGATGGCGGATTGTGCGGCAAGAGGCGGGACGCCAGGTGCGTCGGGATGGAGTTTATTTCGAGCAGTCGCTGCACTACCACGTATATGCGCTCGATTTTTTTCTCTATGCTCGGCTGCTGGCGGCACGCAATGACATGAAAATTCCGCCCGCGTACGACGCGGTGCTCGAACGAATGCTCGATGTGGTGGAGACGCTGGCGCAGGCTGGTCCGGCGGAGGGCTTTGGCGATGACGACGGCGGTCGGTTGTGGAATCCTCGGCGAAATCGCACGGAGCAGATGACGGATCCGCTGGCACTCGGTACGCTGATGTACCCGAAGCAGTTTTCCGCAGCGCGGCTGACGGAGGAAGCGATCTGGTTGTTTGGCAAGCCAGCGGTCGACGCACTGGCGCGCGCAGCCACAAATGCGGAGGTGCGTTCGAAGGCGTTTCCAGACGGCGGTCTTTACGTGTTGGCCGATGCGGCTCCGTGCCGACAGGTGATGGTGCTGGATGCGGGGCCGCAGGGCGAGGGACGGGCGGGGCACGGGCATGCCGACGCGCTCAGCCTGCGCCTGGCGATGGGTGGACAGCGCTGGTTGGTGGATGCGGGCAGTGGCGTTTACGTCTCGAAGGATCCGGCGGACCGAAACGTGTTTCGTGGTACGGGCGCGCACAACACAATGCGCGTGGATGGAGAGGACCAAGCAGTTGCGGATGAGCCTTTTTCCTGGACTCACCTTCCGGCCACTAAAACGGAGAGTTGGATTGCTGGAAAAAGCTTCACTTACTTTGTCGGCAGTCATGATGGATATTCGCGGCTGTCGGACCCCGTCTTGCATCGTCGGCATGTATTGAAAATTGCGGGCGGACTGTGGCTAGTGCGCGACGTGGCGCTGGGACAGGCGAAACATGAACTGGAGATACGGTGGCACTTCGCGCCCGATCTTATGGTTCAAAAGGCGGGGCCGGGGCGCGTGGAGATGTCGAGGCCGGGGACGCGAATCAGCGAGGCTTTGGACGACACCGCGAGTGAAACTCGGCTGACGATGATCGTTCCGGAAGAAACGGTCTGGGCGACGGAAGTTTCGAGGACTCTGCTTTCGCCCGCCTACGGAGCATTTCAGCCTGCGCCACTGGTACGAAGCCATGCGAAGGTGACGTTGCCGGCTGAGACGGCGACCGTTCTGTTAACTCACTGCACGCCCGTCGAGCGGGAGCACCGGTCCTTGAGTGATCGGAACTGCGAAGAAAGCAAGGGAGCGAACCAACCCAGGCTCGCTCACATGGCACATGCGGCGGTGCAAGTTTACGAACTGGATTATGATGGCCAGAGCCACGGCTTCTTTTTCGCACTGGCCTACGGGGCTTGGAGTTTTGGCCCGTGGTCTTCGGATGCGCGGGTGCTGTATTGCCGCATCGACAAAGAGAGGCTCGCGCATCTGATCGTAATTGGCGGCACGTGGGTCGCCTGGCAGGAACAATCTTTGTTAAAGGCGGTGGGCTCCTCGGACTTTTTCGAATGGCGGCAAGAGGATGGGGTTATGAATACAAGCGCCGACGCTTTTTCGGTGACGTCCGCATTTGAAAAGCTGACGGGCAGTTCGCGTTTGTCGACCGCTTTCACTCGAGGTTCGGCTTAGTAAAGTTCGGCAAGCAACGCGGTAAGACCTTCAAATGTGCGGGATCGCTGGCATTCTTGAATTCGGTCGCGATGCGCGGGCAAGCGCTGGAGCGCTGCGCGAGATGTGCCGCGTCATCACTCATCGTGGTCCGGACGACGAGGGTTTTTATATCGACGGCCCGCTAGGAATCGGGATGCGGCGGCTCAGCATCGTCGATGTGGCGGGCGGACATCAGCCGATTTCAAATGAAGACGGAACGCTGTGGATCGTATTCAACGGCGAGATCTATAACCATCTCGCCTTACGCGAACAACTGATCGCGCGCGGCCATCGCTATGTGACGCACAGCGATACCGAGACCATCATTCATCTTTTCGAAGAATACGGCGCGGACTGCGTTCAACATCTGCGCGGCATGTTTGCATTTGCCATCTGGAATCGCAATACGCGAACGCTTTTTATTGCGCGCGACCGCCTGGGGATTAAACCTCTTTACTACAAACTGACGCCGGAGCGACTGCTCTTTGGATCGGAAATTAAGGCTCTGTTGGCGCATGGGGGGATTCGTCCGGAATTTAATCGGACGGCGCTGCCCGAATATCTGGCGTTCGGGTATTTGTCGGGCGAAGAAAGTTTCTACGCGGGAATCGGCAAACTATTGCCTGGGCATGCAATGACGATCGGACCGGACGGCCGGGCGGAGATTCGGCAGTACTGGGACTTGGATGCGTCGGCGCCGCACGCGTCGCGCGCTGAAAGTGATTACGTCCAGAGCTATCGCGAACTGCTCGAAGGGGCTGTCCAGAGCCACCTGATGAGCGATGTGCCGCTGGGAGTATTTCTTAGCGGCGGCGTGGATTCGAGCGCGGTTGCGGCGCTGATGACGAAACTGCGGCGCGAGCCGGTTGAGACGTTTTCTGTGGGCTATGCCGAGCAGGCGCAAAGTGAGTTGCCCTTCGCGCGGACGGTGGCGGATCACATTCATTCCCGGCATCATGAAGTGCTGGTCAGCGAAGAAGATTTCTTCGGGGCGCTGCCGCATTTGATCTGGCACGAAGATGAACCCATCGTGTGGCCATCGAGTGTGTCGCTTTATTTTGTCGCCAAGCTGGCGCGCGAAAGAGTGACGGTGGTGCTAACCGGCGAGGGCGCGGACGAGACGCTTGCTGGCTACACGCGCTATGCCTTCACTTTGAAAAATGCGGCGATGGACCGCGCGTATCGCAGCGTGGTACCAAGCTTTCTGCGGCGCGGGCTGCGCAGCATGGTGGCGACATCTTCCCTGCTGGGAGCGACGGCGCGCCGAAAACTGGAACATACATTTCTCGCTAAGGACGGGAATTCCTGGGCTTCCTTTTACTTTGACAATTTCTTTTCTGCTTTCAGTGAAGCGGAGCAGCGCGGATTATTGACGGACGCCTTGACGCGAGAAGCGATGCCCAGCACGGCGTATAAAAATGTACTCGGTTACTGGAACCATTCATCGGGCGAAATGCTGCAGCGGTTGCTCTATACCGACATTAAGACTTACCTGGTTGAACTGCTCATGAAGCAGGACAACATGAGCATGGCGGCCTCGATCGAGAGCCGTGTACCCTTTCTTGATCATGTGCTGGTAGAATTCGCGACGCGAATTCCGCGCGAAGTGCAGATTCAAGGGCTCGCCGGTAAGCGGGTTTTGAAAAAGGCAGTGGAAGATTTGTTGCCGCACTCGATTCTCTATCGGCAGAAGATGGGCTTTCCAACGCCGTGGAGCGGGTGGCTGGCGGGGAAGCGGCTCGAGGCGATTCGCGCGATGCTTCTCGAGCCGCGCAGCCTTGATCGCGGTTACTTCCGGCGCGAGGCGGTCGAGAAGTTATTTGACGAACATCAGGCGCAACATCGCGACAACGCCGATCGTATCTGGCGATTGCTCAATCTTGAATGGTGGCACCGTGTCTGCCTCGAAGGTGAATCGCACAACGAAATCGGCGAGCCGGCGATGAGGATGGCTTCGTCGCGATAAGGGTCTTCCCAGGCTGCGGTCTGCGATCTGACGCTTCGAGATTCGGGAAAGGGTAGGGGGACGAGATTGAAGATCTCGCAGAAAGGGCTGTACGCGCTGCAAGCGGTGATGACACTTGGCCGGCGCTATGGTGTCGGAACCGTCAAGATTCGAGACATCGCGATCGATAGCGACCTGCCCGAGAAGTTTCTGGAGTTGATTCTGCTGGAGCTAAAGAACGCGCGCATCGTCGAAAGCGTGCGGGGCGCGAAGGGTGGTTACCGCTTGCGGCGCGCGCCGGAAGAGATCAAACTCAGCGAAATCATTCGACTGGTGGATGGGCCGCTGGCGCCGTTTGGCGACGCGGATCAACTGCGGAGCCTGATTGTCACCGACCCCGACCATCGCGCGCTCTACGGAGTGTTTTTGGAGGTGCGCGACGCCGCGGCGAAGATACTGGAGAGCACGACCGTGGCCGATATTGTCAGCGGAACTTCAAAGAGGCAGCAACGTCCGGCACGAAAAAAGAAGCGGAAGAAAGATCCGGTTCTGTCGATCATTCACAAGCCGGCTCAGAGCGAGTAGATTGCATTCCCGATCGTCTCGCCAATGGTTGCGACAAAGCAGGTCCTTCGCTTCGCTCAGCATGACAAATCTGTTAATTACCCTTTAGCGACAGTGCAGGAGCTTGCGCAAGCACGGCCTCATACTCGCTATAGACACCTTTGAAATCGGTGATTTCGCGAGAACCCTCAAAGTGCCAGATGCGGGTTGCCACTTCATCGATCAAATCCTCGTCGTGCGTAACCAGCAATACCGTTCCCTGATAGCGCTGCAACGAAATGTTTAGCGCGTTGATCGATTCGAGGTCGAGGTGGTTGGTGGGTTCGTCGAGGACGAGCAGGTTGGGCTTCTGCAACATTAGTTTGCAGAAGAGCAAGCGCGCCGCTTCTCCACCGGAGAGCACATCCGTGCGCTTCTCGGCATCATCGCGCGGGAAAAGCATCTGTCCGAGGATGCCGCGAATTTCTTCCGTGGAGGCAGAGGGATCCCATTGATGGAGCCACTCCAGCACCTTGATGCCGGGTTCGATGACCGCTCTGTGATCCTGTGGGAAATATCCGACGGCGGCCTCGTGACCCCAGATAACTTTTCCGCTGTCCAGAAATGGACCATCGTAGCCGCTGGTTTTTCGCAGTTCCAATTCTGAAATCGTCGGAGAGTTCGCGAGCAGCGCATTGACTAGCGTGGTTTTGCCGGAGCCGTTGCGGCCCATGAGCGCAACTTTTTCCCCGCGGAGCACGCTCGCGGTGAAGCCGGAAATCACCTTGGCGTCGCCGTAAGCCTTGGTGACGCCTTCGATTTCGAGAATGTGTTTACCGGAGGGCCGCTTCTGATCGAACTTGAGATAGGGACGCTGGATGTTCGATCTCGCAAGCTCCGTAACTTGTAAGCGCTCGACTTCCTTGCGCCTTGACTGCACCTGGCTGGAGCGGGTTCCGGCGGCGAAGCGGGCGATGAATTCGTTCAACTGCGAAATTTTCTTTTCGCGCTGCGCGTTTTGCGATTCGATCTGCGAGCGAATCTGCGTCTTCGCGATCACCATGTCGTCATAGGTGCCGGTATAAGTGATGATGGTCTCGTAATCGATGTCGGCGATGTGAGTGCAGATGCCGTTGAGAAAATGGCGATCGTGCGAAATCACGATCAGCACGCCTTCGTATTGGTTGAGAAAATTCTTCAGCCAGTGAATCGAATCGAGATCAAGGTGGTTGGTAGGCTCGTCGAGCAGCAGCGCCTGCGGATGCCCAAAGAGCGCCTGCGCCAACAGGACGCGCATCTTTTGTCCACCGGGTAACTCTGACATTTTGCGCTCGTGCATCTCGTCAGGAATGTCGAGGCCCTGAAGGAGAATTGCCGCGTCCGATTCTGCTGTATAGCCGTCTTCTTCGCCGACGACGCCTTCGAGTTCACCGAGCTTCATGCCGTCGGCGTCGGTCATCTCATGCTTCGCATAGATAATTTCGCGCTCTTCTAGGGCAGCCCACAGACGGCGGTTGCCCATGATTACCGCGTCGATGACGCGATACTTATCGAAGGCGAATTGGTCCTGGCTTAGAACTCCCAGTTTGCGCGGGCGGACGACGGTTCCCTTCTGCGGCTCGAGTTCGCCGGTGAGGAGCTTCATGAAGGTGGATTTTCCGGCGCCGTTGGGGCCGGTCAGGCCGTAACGTTTCCCGGGAGTGAAGCCGGTGGAAACTTCATCGAACAGAACTTTTGCGCCGTAGCGCATGGACACATTGCCGACTGAAATCATGATATTCAGGGAACTGCGGGAATCGATCCAATAGGAAGAAGACGCAGCTGCTGTTAGTAGAATAACACGCCCCCTTGGCCTCACGATCAAATCCCTACGGTGGAGGAGGCATTGGGCGCAGGGAAAAATCCTGAACCACGAAGGGCACTCAGGTTCGCGAAGGAGGAGATAGGGGTGAGGTTGGCGGATCGTGTTAGCCTTTGAGACGCATGAGCGATTCTCGGACTCCTTCTGTTGATCTTCAGGCAATGGCGCTGCAGGTGATGCTGGCGCGCGGCTTTGAACCGAATTTTCCTCCGGCGACGCAGCAACAATTGGCGGCCCTCAAGGCACACCCGCCAGCGCTTACGCCTTCGGAGAAGGTACGCGATCTCCGCGGTCTGCTTTGGTCTTCGATTGATAACGATACTTCGAGGGACCTTGACCAGATCGAGGTCGCTGAGCGCCTGCCCGATGGGGGAATCAGGGTGATGGTGGCCGTTGCCGACGTGGACGCTTTTGTTGCGAAGGATTCTGCCATCGATCAGCACGCGGAGCGAGAGGCGACGACCGTCTATACGTGGGTCACCATTTTTCCGATGCTGCCGGTGGAACTCTCGACGGGCGCGTCGTCATTGCTGCCGGATGTGGACAGGCCTGCGGTCGTCACTGAATTCGTGGTCGATGGCCAGGGGGAGCTCGGTTCGAGCAATGTGTATCGGGCGGTGGTCCGCAACAAGGCGCAACTTACTTATAACGGGGTTGGGCCCTGGCTGGAAGGTAGGGGCGCCGCTCCGCCGAAAGTTGCCGCTTCGGCCGAGTTGCAGGCGCAACTCAAATTGCAGGATGAAGCCGCTCAGGCGCTGCGAAAACTGCGCTATGCAAATGGCGCGCTGAATCTTGATACGGAGGAAGTGATCCCGTTGCTGCTCGACCAACAGGTGACCGGAGTCGCGACGGTGGAGAGAAATCGCGCGACCGAATTGATCGAAGACTTCATGATCGCGGCTAATGGCGTGGTGGCGCGACTGCTGGAGAAAGTTTCGTCGCTGCGGCGCATCGTGAGAATTCCCCAACATTGGGATGGGATTGTGCGGCTGGCGGCGGCGCAGGGGGAAAAGCTGCCCGCACAGCCTGATTCGAAGGCGCTCAACGATTTTCTTTTAAAGCGCAAAGCGGTCTCCCCGGATCACTTTGCCGATCTGTCGCTAGCCGTAATTAAGCTGATTGGGCCGGGCGAGTATGTGCTGGAGCGTCCGGGCGATCCTACGCAGGGGCATTTTGGGCTTGCGGTGCAGGATTACACGCACTCGACCGCGCCTAATCGACGCTTTGCGGACATCGTCACGCAAAGGCTGATCAAATCTTTGCTTGATCGGAAACCTGGTCCTTATTCTGACGACCAACTTGCCGCCATCGCGGCTAATTGCACGGCGAAAGGGGATGCGGCGCGCAAAGTGGAGCGGGATATGTCGAAGCGGCTGGCGGCCGTGGCGATGAGCCGTCATGTGGGTGAGACGTTCGATGCCATCGTCACCGGAGTGACTCCGAAGGGGACATTTGTTCGCGTGCTGCAGCCGCACATGGAAGGATTGCTGGCGCAGGGTGGGCAGGGGTTGCATGTCGGCGACAGGGTGCGGGCGAAGCTTACGCGGACCGATGCGCAGCACGGGTTTATTGATTTTGCCAGGGCCTAATCTAATAAGGCTGCGGAGGAAGTGGCTGCAGGCGGGGGAACTCAGGCGCGAAAGCGCCGAGGACTTTTCGGTAGCTTAGCGGCACGCGTGAAGAGGTTGCAGGAAAACTGGTTGGGCGCGCGGTAGTCTACCTCAGCGGCTAAAGCCGGTGGTGAAAAGACGCCTTCAGACGCCTTTTATCGCAGCGGTGAAGCGCTGCGCCACCCAAAAAGAAAGTGCAAAGGCGGTGAGCCACCGCGCCAAAAGCAACGGCAACGTCGAGTTTTTCCGCAAGTCGTGCCCGTCCAAGCCAATTCAAATTGATCCACTACGCGCCCGAGA
>Ga0209008_1000110_pt1 | contig 40897 bp, 40 predicted proteins | sample JacPin_JW_Ref_O3_FD_187963 | JGI IMG/M metagenome (GOLD analysis project Ga0209008, IMG submission 187963) | Forest soil microbial communities from Algoma, Ontario, Canada - Jack Pine, Ontario site 1_JW_Ref_O3 (SPAdes) (version 2) | ecosystem: Environmental > Terrestrial > Soil > Boreal... | reverse complement strand
CCGTCGTTCTTTCGATGCGCGTTCGATGCTCACCAACATGATTACGAATAGAAACAACACCATGATTCCGCCGGCATAAACAATGATCTGCACGGCGGCGACGAATGGCGCATACAACATCAGGTACAGATTTGCGACCGCGATCAGCGTTACGATCAATGCCAGCGCGCAGTGTACCGGGTTACGTCGCGTAATGACGAGGAAACCGCCTATGATGGCGAGCCCCGAGAGCAAATAAAAGAAAAACGGCGTTGCCACCGGCGCCATGCCCGGACCGGTTGTAGTCGTAAAAGCCGACATCAAAATCGCATTCAATCCGGCGTTCATGAAACCATCACCCCCACGACGGCCGTCAGGATGAGCACGACAAGGGTGATCGGCAGCAGCACCTTCCACCCCACTCGCATCAACTGGTCGAAGCGATAACGCGGCCAGGTGGCGCGAAGCCAGATGAAGAGATACATGAAGAGCGCAACTTTGAACAGGAACCAATACACATAGTCGATGCCGTCGCGGAATCTGGCGGCCACGGTTGCGTCCGAAGAACGGCCGGCTATTGCAATTACCAGTAGATAGAGCGCAATCAAGCCAAGCAGCGCCGCGAACGCGGCGAGCCCAATTCGTTGCACCTTGAAATAAAAATGCGCCGGCATGCGCAAGGCACCAATCACGGCAATCGCAGCGAGCGCGCCGAATGTGAGGCCGGGGAACAACGAAAAGACAAAATCCCACGCCGGCGCTTGCAGCAGGTTCGGAAAGGGACGCAGCCATCCACCAAGCCAGAGCGTGACCGCGATAGAAGAAACGGCAATCATGGCTGCATATTCCGCGAGCATAAAGAGGGACCAGCGCAGCCCGCTGTATTCCGTGTGATAGCCGGCGGTCAATTCCGATTCCGCTTCGGCCATGTCAAAGGGAGCGCGGTTGGTCTCGGCGATCATGGCAATAACGAAGCAGACGAAGGCGATGAATCCCAGCGGGAAGAATTTGAAAATAAACCAGACGCCCTGCCGCTGTTGGGCTTCGACGATTCCAATCATGCTCAGCGTGCCCGTGCCTTTATCGTTCATGCTGGTCATGAGAACCGCTGACACCACGGCTAGCCCCATCGCGACTTCGTAGGACACCATCTGCGCACTCGATCGCAGCGCGCCGATCAGCGGATAGTGCGAGTTCGACGCCCAGCCGGCGACGACGATGCCGAGAACGCCCAGCGACGACACGCCGAGCATAAAGAGAACGCCGATATTCATGTCGCTCACGGCCTGCGAAGGGCCAAACGGGATCACGATATAAACCGTGAACGCCGCGAGCAGCCCGATGAGCGGCGCGACCCAGAAAACAAACTGATCGGCTTCGGCCGGAATGATGTCTTCCTTCAGCATCAGCTTGATTGCGTCGGCGATTGGCTGCAACAATCCGTGCGGACCGACCCGCATGGGACCGAGTCGAATCTGAAAGTGCGCCAGCGCTTTGCGCTCAAACCAGTTCATGGCCACGACGGCGAGCGAGACACCCGCAAAAATAATCAAGATATAGACCAGCGCCCAGAACTGGTTGCCGGCCTCGCCAGGGGTCACCGTGCTCCCGAGATACGACATGATGAAGTTCGGCATTAGCGGTCGACCTCGCCGAGCACAATATCAATCGTCCCGATGACAGCGATCACATCGGCCACGAGCAGGCCGCGCACCATTACATCGAGCGCCTGCAAATTGACGAATGAGGGCGGACGCACGCGCACTCGATAAGGCTGTGTCGAGCCGTCGCTCACAATGAAATATCCGAGCTCACCCTTGGGCGCTTCGATCGAATGATAGATTTCGCCGACCGGCGGCTTGATCACCTTGGGCACTTTGGCCATGATCGGGCCTTCGGGAATCGAATTGACCGCTTGCTCGATGATGCGCAACGACTGGCGCATTTCTTCCATGCGAACCAGATAACGGTCGTAGGTGTCGCCGTTTTCGCCGGTTGGAACTTCGAAATCGAATTTTGCATAAGCGGCATAGGGCTGCGCCTTGCGCAAATCCCACTTCACGCCACTGGCGCGCAGCACCGGGCCGGTCACGCCCAGGGCGATGCAATGCTCGCCAGAAATTACGCCGACATTTTTCGTGCGCTCGAGCCAGATGCGATTGGTGGTCAGCAGCTCTTCGTATTCGTCGATCTTCGGCGCTACGAAAGTCAGAAACTTCTGCACGTCTTTTTCGAAGCCGGCGTATGTTTCATATAGGCAACCGCCGATGCGAAAGGCGTGCGTAGTGAGACGCGCCCCGCAATATTTTTCGAAAATCTTCAGGATTTCTTCGCGATCGCGGAAGGTGTAGAAGAGCGGCGTCATCGCTCCAATATCTAGCGCGTGGGTGCCCAGCCAAAGCTGGTGGCTGGCCATGCGATTCAACTCGGTCAGGATCACGCGAATATAATCCGCGCGCGGCGGCGCCTCCACATTCAGCAACTTCTCGACCGCTTCGCAATAGCCCAGGCCATTCGACACCGCGGCGACGTAATCCATGCGATCGACATAGGGATTGAACATCGCATAGGTGCGGTTCTCGGCGATTTTCTCTACGCCGCGATGCAGATATCCGATGACGCACTCGGTGCCCAGAACTTTTTCACCATCGAGCTTGAGGATGACGCGCAACACGCCGTGCGTCGCCGGATGCTGCGGACCCATGTTGATGATAAGTTCGTTCGAATCGAGATAGGGCTTCTCCGGAGTATCGAGGTCGAGATGAGACGAAATCGTGCGGGGCGCGTCCGCTGAGATATCGCGCGCGTTCTCTTTCGTGTCGTCTTTCGCCGCCGCGCTCATTATTTGTCCGCTCTATTTGTCCGCTCTCGATTATTGTCCGCTCTCGATTCCGAGATTGATCTGCACCCATTCTTTATCTTGCTGCAAGATGCCGTAATCTTTGCGCAATGGGTGGCCCTTCCAGCCATCGGGGAGAAGAATACGCTTCAGGTCGGGATGGCCGTCGAATCTAATCCCGAACATGTCATAGACCTCGCGCTCCAGCCAGTTGGCAGTCGGCCAAATCGAGACGCTGGAAGGGATCGAGTCGCCGTCGGCAATTTGCACTTTCACCCGCACACGCTCATTGCGCGCATAGGAATAGAGATTCCATAGCACGTCGAATTGCTTTTCGCGCTTCGGATAATGCACGGCGGTGACGTCGACGCAATAGTTAAACTGCTCTTCATCGCGCAGCAGACGCAGAATGTCGGGGATCAGCGAGCGGTCAACGATAAAGTAATTTTGTCCGAGATATGTTATCGCTTCGAGGCCCGACCCATATTGGTTGCGATATTTTTCAACCAATGGAGAAGTCCACGGCAGCGGCACCGGACCTTCAGTCTTGGCGGGGGCGGCGGGCTTCGCAGGCGCCGCAGGACGCGCCTCCGCCGCCGTTTTTTTCCCACCTTCGGGCGGTGGTGGAACGGGAGCTTTGACGTCCTCAGCCATTAGTGTCGAACGCTACAAATCATGTTAAGTGAACCGCGCTGGTTTTGGTGGTCTTGGCCAGTCTTCATTAGGAACTTTTCCTCTTAACAGCGGCCGGTCCCACTGTGTGCGATTGGCGTCACAAGCAGCCGTTAACCCGCGCAAGAGGAATTAACGCCGCGCCGCCTGAAAGCTTTCGACCAAGTCGCGGATGCGCAACGCATCGCCTTTGCGATGCCCGTGACTCGTGATCGGATCGGTCCCGCCCGTCGACTCAATCACAATGTCGGACCAGAAAACTCCCGTCGAAATCTTCACCGATGCGACCTGCGAGATCGAAATACTTTCTTCGCTGCTGCCAAACAGACGCCGCTTCACGCGGCTCACGCGCAGTGAGTTAACGACGATGCGCGTCGGGAACCAAAAGTTTCCGCGCGTCCAGCGACTCGCGTTGAAGACCTGCTCGCCGACAGCCGGATTCAGGTTGCCGGGATCTGGAGTCGTTGAACTTATACCCATTCGAGCGCTCCCTTCTTCCAAACCCACACGTAGCCGACGATCAGGATAGCGAGAAATACCAGCATTTCGATCAGGCCGAAGCTGCCCAGCGCCTTGAACTTCACCGCCCACGGAAACAAGAAAACCGTCTCCACGTCAAAAATCACAAACAGGATCGCGATGATATAGAAGCGAACCGTGTAACGTCCGCGCGCGTCATCGTAAGGGTCTATGCCGCACTCATAAGGCATCAGCTTGACGCGGTTCGGGCTCTGCGTGCGGATGATTCTGGCCGCGAGCAGAGTGAGCGGAATCAGAATTCCCACCACCGCGACGAAGAGAAAAATGGGAACGTAATTTTGCGGCATGAGTCCTCGAAATCTAATCAGGGGAACTCGAAATACTAACGCCGAAGCGGCCCCGCTTCAAGGAGGAAGGGTCAAATGGTTAGATTGAGGCGCCAAGCCCGGCTATGCTGCAGTCCCGCGATCGGGGAGCACAAAGGTGCGACGGGCAAGGTCGGAGTCGAGCGTCTCCTGATGATAGAGAGTGGACAGCACGCCGCCTTTCCAGACGAGCAAATCGGCGTTGCGTTCGGCGAATTCTTGCCAGGTTTGCGCGCTGCCAGTCCGAGCAATGCGCTCGCGGATCAGCAGCAGGTAGGCCCAAGTGATGGTCTCGTGATAGAGCTGCGCTTTTCGCTGCGCGGCCGCAAAGCGCTGCAATGCCGCCGAAAATCGTTGCAGCGCTTCGAGCGCTGCATAGCGGCACAAATATTCAAAGGCCAGCCGAACGTGGTCGGCGTGGTGAAAAGTAGCGGCTGGAATCGCGCCGTCCTCGAATTGTTGAATCAGCTCGTCGCCGGTCATGTTCGGTGTCCTTTTATCTCTTCATGAGAATCAAGCGACGATTTCCCCACCACCACCGTCCATATCGCCGCGATATACACCACCAGCCCTCCTACGTCGAGCCATCCATGCAAAAGATGGAGGACAATAGCCGCGATGAGGACGCCGATCAGAAACCTGCCGCCTGCGATCGCGGCCCGCGGGACCAGAAACAGAACCGCGGCAGCGATTTCGGCCCACGCCAGCGTGAGACGGACGAAATTCGGCAGGCCAGTTTTGGCAAATGCATGCGCAGCCATCGGCGCGAGCGCGAAACGCAAGGACTCAACCAGAATGATCACACCGAGCACCCACTGAAGAATGCGCAGAGCCACTGACAAACGATTGCGCGTCATTTCTTCTTCTCCGACTTTTTCTTGCTCGCCATTTGCCTATCCGAGGCAGCGTTCTGTCCCGCGCGGCGCCTAATTTCAGTGAGGCGGTGGCTGGCGCTGGAGTCGAGGTCGAGGCTGTAAAACCTTTTCAAATCGTGAATGCGCTTGAGCGATTCGGCGCCGAAAGGAGCTTTGCCGTCGAAGGCGTGGAGCACAATACCCTCGAGCAGGTCGCCGAGCGACATATCGTGATATTCGGCCAGCGCCTTGAGCACCTTGAGGAGCCGCTTTTCCATGCGCACGCCGGTCTGCACACGCTCTACCAGAATCCGCGATTCGTCGATCGTCATAGTATCAGTGTACCATGGTACATAGATACCATCAACAAAGCATTTGCGGCTTTCCTCAAGAACAAAGTTGCGAACGCGCGCCTACGGTCTACCGTGAGAAAATATCAGTGAGTTTGTCGAATCCTGGCAGGAGGTCGCAGCGTATGTGCCGCAATATTAAAACTCTTTTCAACTTCGATCCGCCGGTCACCGACGAAGAGGTTCGCGCGGCTGCGCTCCAGTTCGTGAGGAAGATCACTGGCTTTAATAAACCGTCGAAGGCCAACGAAGCGGCGTTCCACGCGGCGATCGAAGAGATCGCAGGCGTCTCGGCGCGTCTACTCCATTTGCTCGATACCAACTCGCCGCCCAAGAATCGAGAAGAAGAGGCGGCCCGGGCGAAGGCTCGCTCGGCGGAACGATTCGGCGCTTAGTGTCGCCAGTTCGTCGAAAATAAGACCGTCGAACCCTTGATCTTCAAATTCAAATCATGAAATTCAAATCATGACCGAAAGCGTCGAGATCCCTACCAGCAGCGGTTGGAGAAGCAAGCTGCTCCGCCACATCGCCGAACTCCGGCAACGCGAAGGGCAAGTCTTTCTCGTTCTGGCATTGGTGATCGGAGCGCTGACCGGTCTGGCGGTCGTCGCCTTCATCTTGCTGACGGAGCGCCTCGGGATGCGCCTCTATCCCGTGGGTGGCGCGCCTTGGCGGGGCCTGCTGTTTCCGGTCGTGGGATCGCTCGGCATCGGTTACCTGCTCTATCGCTATTTCCCCAATGCGCGCGGCAGTGGCGTCCCGCAAACCAAGGCTGCCCTGTTTGCCAGCGAAGGCCGCATAACGCTGCGCACCGTGTTCGGCAAATTCTTCTGCACCTCGGCAACCCTCGCCAGCGGCATCCCGCTCGGCCGCGAAGGGCCATCCGTTCAAGTGGGCGCCGGCATCGGCTCCGTGCTTGGACGTTTCCTTGGACTGCCCACCGAGCAAGTAAAAAAACTTATCCCGGTAGGAGCGGCGGCGGCGATTGCCGCCGCATTTAATACTCCGCTCGCCGCCGTCCTCTTTGCGCTTGAAGAGATCACGGGCGATCTTTACGCGCCGGTGATGGGCGCGGTCGTGCTCGCCTCGGCGACCGCCTGGATGGTGCTGCGCGTCTTTCTCGGAGATCATCCGCTCTTCAAAGTTCCACAATATCAACTGATTCATCCAGCGGAGTTTGCGATCTACGCGGTGCTCGGCGTGGCGGGGGGCGTGGTTTCAGCGATCTTCACAAAACTTTTGCTCGGCATCCGCGCGCGCTTTCTCCGCTTCCCGCAGAAGACAGTCTGGCTCCAGCCAGCAGCGGGCGGCTTGCTGGTCGGCATCATGGGGTGGTTTGTGCCGCAAGTTCTCGGCGTCGGTTACGGATTTGTAGGCGACGCGTTGAACGGGAGAATGGCCTTCCAGTTGATGTTGCTGCTGTTAGTTCTGAAACTGATTGCAGTCACCAGCAGTTATGCCACGGGCAACGCCGGCGGCATCTTCGGCCCGTCCTTATTTATCGGCGCGATGTTAGGGGGAGTGGTCGGAACCCTGGCCCATCATCTGTTCCCCGCCTACACGGCCAGCGCCGGAGCCTACGCACTCGTCGGCATGGGCGCGGTTTTCGCGGGCGTGGTGCGCACTCCCATGACCTCGGTCCTGATGATCTTCGAGATGACGCAGGACTACGCCGTGATCGTTCCGCTGATGATTGCGAACCTGGTGAGCCTCTTCATCGCTTCGCAACTGCAGCATGAAGCTATCTATGAAGGTTTGGCGATGCAGGATGGCATCCATCTTCCTTCCGCCGGAGCGCGGCAACGCTCGGGTGAGTACCAGGTAGTCAGAGTGATGCAAAGTGCGAGGCAGTTGCTGGCCGCTGACATCACGGTTCGCGAAGCATGGGAGCAGGTTCGCTCGAGCAAAGTTCGGAGCTGGCTGGTGACGGATCAGAGGGGCGTAGAGGGCGTTATCAATCTGGCGCAACTCGAGAAAGCAGTGGCGGAGGGCGCGGACAAGAAAGTTGGCGAGTTGGTGGATCCGCTGGCTTTTCCCCACGTGCATGCCGACCAGGGGTTGGATATGGCGCTTGAACGCATGGGAGCCAATCGAATCGAAATCCTGCCGGTGGTAAATCGCGGCAACATCCACAAGTTGGAAGGCATAGTTACGCTGCGCGATGTGCTCGACGCCTACGGCGTGAATCGCGCGTGAATGCGCGCCCAGAATCCAACATGCATCGATCTTCATCTATTCATCATGAACCTTGAAAGTCTTTCCCTGGAACCCCTCGCTGATCAGCAATCGCTAAGCGAGGTTTTGCCCGACGATTCGATTCGAACACCGATTCGAACCACGGTCGATTCTTTGGACGCTGTCTTGCTCGACTCCTATTCGCGGGCTGTCACCGCGGCCGTCGAAAAAGTAAGTCCCTCGGTGGTAAATGTTGAGGTGCGGCAAGCGCTGCAGCCATCGGGCCGCCGTGGCCGGTCCAGCGAACGCCCTGACGAACCTCGCGAGCGTCGTGGAGGCGGCTCCGGCTTCGTCTTCACTCCGGATGGATTGATTCTCACCAACAGCCACGTCGTGCATGACGCCACGCGCATTGAGGTCACACTGGCCGATGGCCGGCGCGCTCCGGCTCACACTATTGGCGACGATCCGGCGACCGATCTTGCCGTCATTCGCATCGATAGTCCAGGATTGCAGGCTGTCGCTCTCGGAGATTCGCAGTTGCTGCGGCCCGGCCAGATGGCGGTCGCGATCGGCAATCCGTATGGCTTTCAGTCGACGGTGACGGCGGGCGTGATCAGCGCTCTGGGCCGATCGCTGCGCTCTTACTCAGGGCGCCTGATCGAAGACGTAATTCAAACCGATGCCGCCTTGAACCCGGGAAATTCCGGCGGCCCGCTCGTCGACTCGCGCGGTCACGTGATCGGCGTCAACACAGCAACCATTCTGCCGGCACAAGGAATCTGTTTCGCCATCGGAATCAACACCGCAAAGTTCGTCGCCAGCCGTTTGCTTCGCGATGGACGCATCCGGCGCAGTTACATCGGCATCTCGGCGCAGACGGTTCCCATTCATCGCCGCGTGGTGCGCTTTTATTCTCTAACCCGCGAAACCGGGGTGGTCGTCGTCGGCATTGAAGCTGGCGAGCGCAATCCGGCGCGAGTCGCAGGCTTGCGCGAAGGTGACGTCATCGTGGCTCTCGCCGACAAGCCCGTGGCCGGAGTCGATGACCTGCATCGCCTGTTGACCGATGCGCAAGTCGGCGCGCGCTGCGTGCTGACGGTGATTCGGCATACGGAGAGGCTGAGCCTGCCGATCTTTCCGGAAGAAGCGAGAGATTAAATAACCGAGGCAGCCGCGCACTCCGCCGGTCGCCTAACAGGAGGTGACTGCAACCAGTGCAGCGATCTCAGCCAACTTTCGCCTGAGTTTTTGCGCGCGGCGAAGCGCCTCAGCATCCGTCCGTTCTTGTTTTGGCGGCTTCCCTCGGGGAGGCAGATGTCGACCAGCTCTCTCCTGTTTCAAACTCTAGCACCTTCACCATGCTCCAGAGTCGCTCGTCGCCGCCACAGCCCTCCTATCCCATTGCACACATTAGATTTCGTGTGTTAGCTTCGACTCGGAGAGTTCCACTTGCGACACACAGTTCCGGCTGGGATGAAGATGGATCGCAAGGAAACTGACATCTACCTGCGGCTCGATCCGACGCGTCTTCCCCAGCATATCGCCATCATCATGGACGGAAACGGCCGTTGGGCGCGCCGCCGGCACATGCCACGCGTGGCCGGACATCGCGCCGGTGTCGCCTCCGTGCGTTCTACGGTTGAGACCGCGGCGCGCATCGGAATTCCCGCGCTGACGCTCTACGCTTTCTCTGAAGAAAACTGGAAGAAGCGTCCGAAATCCGAAGTCGATTTTCTGATGCGGCTCTTATGCCGCTACCTGAAAGCGGAGATAAAGACACTCAACGAAAATAATATTCGTCTGAAATACATCGGACGCCAGCACGAGTTACCCGAATCGGTGCAGCGCGAAATGGCGGAAGCGAGTTGCGCCACATCGAAGAATACGGGCATGCTGCTGACCCTGGCTCTGAATTACAGTGCGCGGAGCGAAATCGTCGACGCCTTTCGCTCGCTCGCCGAAGCCGCTTCTCGCAATGGCGGTCTCGAACACATGAAAGTCGACGAGCAGTCAATTAGCGACCATCTCTATACGCGCGGCCTGCCCGACCCCGACTTGGTAATTCGCACCAGCGGCGAGATGCGGCTGAGTAACTTCCTACTTTGGCAATTGGCTTACGCGGAGATCTATGTGACGCAAACGCTGTGGCCCGATTTCCGCGGCGTGCAGTTACTCGAAGGCATTGAGGAGTATCAGAAGCGCGATCGCCGCTACGGCGGCCTGGGACCCGACGGCCACGCCCCCCAGCACAAATCTGACCGCATCCCAGTCGAGGCGAAGCGTTGACGAACACGAGAAAAAAGCTTGTCATTCCCCAAGAAGCCTTGTCGTCCTGAGCAATGATCAAGCGCATCGCGACCGCCGTAGTTCTAATTCCGCTGGTTCTGTTGCTGGTGCTGAAGGCGCCACTCTACCTATTGGCGATCGTCTCCGGAGCAATCGCTCTTCTGGCGATTGCCGAATTTCTGAGGCTGGTAACGCCGTACGGAGTGCAGTCGCTCAGCCGTGCGACGTATGTTTTCGTCTCCGCATTTTTTGGGTTTGTGATCTTCACCTGCAACAATCGCACGCCAGAAGACGAAACCACGGCCATCCTTTACGGGATCGCAGTAATGGCAGCGCTCGCACCATTTGTATTTCTGACCCTGGCGATGCGACGTGCCGATTTGAAGACAGGATATCCGGCCGCGGCGGCTTCGGCATTCGCCTTCGGATACATTGCGATCCCGATGGCACTGCTCGTCGCGATCCGCCAGCAGCCCGCCGGAGCCATCTGGACCATCTACACTTTGCTCGCCGTCTGGGCCGGAGACATTTTCGCGTACTTCGTCGGCAAGTCGCTGGGCCGTCAGCCCATGTCGCCGCGGATCAGTCCTAATAAAACATGGGAGGGCGCGGCAGCGTCGGTCATAGCCAGCGTCCTCATCGGCACGCTCTGGATTCAATGCGCGCCCGGGATTAGTTCTACGCTTCTGCGCATGGGCTGGATCGGCCGCCGCGATGGCATGTTCGGCCTGGAGCAGCCGCAACTCTGGCCGATCGTCCTACTGTCAGTCATGGTCAACATCGCGGCCCAGTTGGGCGATCTGGTGGAGTCGCTGATCAAGCGCGGCGCCGGAGTAAAAGATTCCGGCACCATCCTCCCCGGACACGGAGGCATGCTCGATCGCATCGACGCCATGCTGTTTGCGGTGCCGGTGGTGTGGGCGTGGGGAGCGTGGCGACTCCTGCAGTAGCACCGACGTCTGCCATCAAATCGATGCCGGCTACATCTAAATCAGTGATGACTACAAGAACTGAAGCGAGCGTCACCAGAGCCACCGAACCATCCCTCGAAGTCGGCCTGATTTGTGCCGATCGCGATGGCAATCGCATTCGCATCGACCGCATCGATCGCGACGTGAGAAAACTCTCCTACCACTTTCTGAACGATGAACTACGGGTGCAGGAAGGAATTCAGGAGAGATCGATTGAAGAATTTCTGGCGGAAGCCTGGTACATGGCGGGCGTGGGAAAATCGCTGTAACGCGAAATCAACCGCGGCTAAACCGGGAGGTTAATGCGGGAGATAGCCGGCTTCCATCGGAAGCTTGCCATCTACTCTGACGACCGTCACCCGGTCGGTAATGGAATGCTCTTCGACGAAGCCGATCGCGCCCGGCGTCGTCGCCACCGCATCAATCACCTCTGCATCGGATCCAACTGTCCGAATCCCATCGTGTTGCGCGGCCAGCATCGCTCTCAGATTTGCTTCGCTCAACTTGGTGAGGTGCGCCAGCGTGCCGAGCTCGCCCGACGAAGAACTGTGCAACACCAACACCACATTTCTGCCGTCCGGCCACTTCTTCACTTCGCCCTTAAAAATCTTGGCGAGGTGAGCGGACGTGACATTCTGCGCGATGTTGTCTTTGTTGACCACGACCGCCATGTGGTGGGCGAAACATGGCGCCACCGACAATGTCATCCACGCGCAGAAGCAAAGAATCCGCTGGTACTTCATAGGATTCTAGGGTAACGCCTTAGCTTCCACAACCTTTGTCAAAAAATTGTCAACAAGTGACGGGAGTAATCAGATGGTAAGGTTAGAGGTCGGAGGTTAGCAGAGGTAAGGCTCTTCGCTTCGAGGTTTTCACCTCTGCCATCTGACCTCTCACTTCTGCCATCACTTAGAAGCCCATAATGTTGTATCCGCAATCGACGTAGATGACCTCGCCGGTAATTCCCGAGCTCGCGTCGGAGGCGAGGAACACGCCAGCGCTGCCGACCTCGCCGACGTCCACGTTACGTTGCAGAGGTGCTCGCTCGGCGTGCGAACGGAGCATATCGCCAAAGCCGGAGATGCCGCGCGCGGCCAGGGTCTTGACCGGTCCAGCTGAAATCGCGTTGACGCGGATTTTTTTGCGGCCCAAATCCTGCGCCAGATAACGCACTGTGCATTCGAGAGCCGCTTTCGCCACGCCCATGACGTTGTAGTGCGGCACAACTTTCTCCGCGCCATAGTAGGTCATGGTGATGACGCTGCCACCGTCTTCCATCAGCGGAGCGGCAGCTCGGCACACCGCGATCAGCGAATACACGCTCACATCGTGCGCCACGCGAAAGCCTTCGCGCGTCGTATTCACGAAGTCACCCTTTAGTTCGTCGGCGGGAGCAAAAGCCACGCTGTGCACCAGCACATTCAGCTTGCCGTAACGCGCCTTCAGTTTCTCAAATAGTGTCGCGATCTCCTCATCTTTCGAAACATCGCACATGAAGGCTTCGGCGCCCGGCAGCGAAAGAATCAGATCTTTCGCCTCCATTTCCATGCGCTCATTCTGATAGGCTATGGCGAGATTGGCGCCGGCCGCGTGTAGTCCCTGTGCAATCGCCCAGGCGATCGAGCGCTTGTTTGCCACTCCGAAAACAACCGCTGTGCGGCCTTTCAAGTCATCGAACATGAAGAAGGCTCCCGATACGAAGTCGACTCACACAAAATCACTAAGGTTGATTTTCAGCAGCCTGCGGATTTTATCAAGGCTGGTGCTGCTCCCTCACATGGAATTAACGCGCAATGACCTGCGGCGCCGCTAAGGCAGATTTAGTATTTTCCATGAAACACTGCCTTATCGACGTCGGGCCAGAACTCTTTTAGTATGTTGAACACGCCGTCCAAGCCCACCTGCGTTCCCCAACGTTGATAGGTTTTCACCCAGGGATTGTATTCGGCCGGGTAGTACGCGTTGCCGATGCCGGCGGCCGCTCCAGCCCCCACAATCTCTGACAGATTGAAAGTGCTCTTTCCAGCGCTGGTCCTGGTGATGAACAGCCGACTTACCGCATAGCTAGTCCGCTTAACGAATCCACCTTTGCCCAGGGTGTAGTATCTCGGGTCTTCTCTGGTCGCTGCTGGCACGATTGCCTCCGTCATGTAGTTCTCTATGCCGCCGTCGACAAAGACGTGCCAGTAGTATTTACCATAGCCCTCCGCGCCTTGCCCAAAGGTCGGCTGCGATTTGCTGGCCATGTCAACTCCCGCGAGGGCTCCCACAAAAATAAAATCGGAATAGTCGAAGGTATCCTGCGTCGCCAGCCACATTTCACCCTTGAAATTCAGCGGAGGCAATTTCTCGTTGGCGCTGACGGCACGGTAATTGGGGACAATCCCCAGAATTCTCTTGGGTTGTTTACCATACTGGTCACTCGGGCTACTCGCATCTGCAGGCTTGGTCGCTGGTGTGGGCGCGTCTGGCGGAGAGGATTGTCCATCCCCTGTAGAGCTCGGTTGCCGGGCTTGGGTGAGAAGCGAGACGTGGCCCCACTCCGCTCCTCCCTGGGGTTGTTCTCCCGCGCTCGTTGATCCCTGGGCTTGAGCCGACGAAGTTCCCAACGTCCCCGCCAGCGCTATCGCTATGCAAAATGATCGAATCGCTTTCAAATCTTCCCCCACATTCGTATTTTTCCTTCGGTCCCGACCTGCTCCCGCTTTTCAAGCGATCCCGCTGATGTCTTAAGATTGGATTTTTAGGACCGGCGTTTGGATTCTCGTCGGCAAATAGCCGGGAGAAACGGTTACGGTGAATCCTGGCTGGAAGGCGTCAATCGGTTGCTTTCTGCTTGCGGGCATGTCTCTTCTGCATATAGCCGTGAATGTCCGGCCAAAACTCCTTCAGCTCATTTCCGAAGGCGTCGATGCCCATCTGCACTCCCCAGTTGGTGAAACTCGCAGAAAAACCACGATCCGCAGCGGGATAATAGACGTTGGAAATGGCAATCGCGGTTGCATTGCCGGCAAACTCAGGAACATTGAACATGCTGCCGCCGGAATCCTTTCGGGCGATAAGAACGCGGCCGATGGCATAGCCAAAGCGGTGCGAGATCCGGCCCTTTCCCAATCGAAAATAGCGAGGATCTGTTTTTAGGATTGAAGGATAAAGGCCGCCCACCATGATATTGCCGTCGACCTGATCGGCAAAAGCTGCTCCATACCGTTTCGCATATCCCTCCGCGCCTTGCCCGAACGCCGGATAGGAGTTCTCCGCCTGGCGAATGCCCGCCACCACCCCCACGATCACGAATTCATAGGGGTCAAAGGCGCCTTTCGCTGTGATAGAGAACTTCTCTTTCCAGGAGATCGGTGTCACTTGCGATTGACCATCAACCGTCAAGTAGTTCGGCATCACGTAAAACATCCGGTCGTCCTTTTTCTTCTCCGTATCTTGTTTCTTGTCTGTATCTTGTTGGACCGGGTTGACTTGATCCTGGGCATTACCTTGGGCGGACGGTTGGGCGCCGGGCTTGTCCTGCTGCGGAGGAGTGGTGGCTGGCGGTTGGGCGGGCGCTTGGGCGGACGGCGCAGGATCCGATGTTGGAACCGGTGGGGTGCTTTGTCCTAGGCAAAAAGTCGCAGACAACAACATCGACACGATCAGTAGGCCTATGAATGCGGAATAGCCGAGTCTCAAGTTGATTATGGCTCCGGGTCCAGTTGATTGAGATGCGCCGAGGCGATATTGGCAGTCTACTGTTGGCGGTTCATTCTCGGCAAACGGACTCCGCAAGTCTGCGGTATGCCCGGCGTTGGTAAATCCCGAGATTCAACGGCTGACCCGCGAGATTCGGCGGTCAGTTTCGTCCATTTGCTCCAGGATGATTTCCACATTCGTATCGCGTTGCAGGCGGGCGAACTTCTCTCCCCACTCTATCAGTAGGATGCTGTTTGGCGCGAGCAAGTCGTCGAGGGCCAGCGTCTCCAATTCGCGCTCCGTATCGATGCGATAAAGGTCAATGTGGTAAAGAGTGGCGCGCGGTCCGCGATATTCGTGGACGAGCGTAAAGGTGGGGCTGGTCACGTCCTCGGCGCGGGCCGCGTCGAATCCCTCGGCAATTCCCTTAACCAGCGTGGTCTTTCCCGCCCCAAGATCGCCCCGCAATAGCACGATCCCGGACGAGAGCTCCGCGGCCAGCTTCCGCCCCAAAGCGATCGTCTCCTCAGTCGAGTGAGTAGTGGTCTGCCAGTTCATGCCCGAGGATTCAGTATAGGGCCGGAGGCACGAGCCGGGTGTCAGGTGTCGGGAAAGGCAGGAAAAGCAAGAAAAACAGGAAAAAAGAAGAAGCGCAGAAAGGCAAGGTAAGAAGCGTCAGGAAAACAAAGGCCGGTCGTGCCGCTGGATTGGCCGATCCCAACTCCCAAGACTGCAGAGTCACGAAACCTGCTTCCGACTCTCCCGCTCTAGGCCTTTCCCGCTCTTGGTTTTCCTGTTTTTGGGCTTTTCCTGTCTCCTGTTCCTAGAACCCCGGTGGCGTGTGCAGCTGCTCGGAGACCGGATCCAGAAAACTGCGGTCCAGGGCCGTATCGAGCGCCATGCGCAGTTTACGGTGATCGTCATCGCCCAGGGCAATGAAGCGAAACGGCTGCAGACATGCGCTCTGAAACTTACGCGTCGGCTGCAGCATTTCGGCCATGCCGTGTATGGCCCCGGCTCGCGTGTGGAAAGCGATCTCGACGAAGTCTCCAATCGAAAGCTCATGTTGCAACTGGAGTAATCCGCCGTTGACCGAAATGGACTGTATTTTCGCGCGCGCCCGTTGACCGCCTTCGGCCATGACCGCGGCCGCAACCGATCCGTTCAGTTGTACACGAGGGGAACGCTGGTTGGCATTGTTCAGGGGGAAATGGGTCATACCGATTTGAAGTATGCCACGTCCCTCCGGGCTGGGGCAGATTACGAAAGCGCCTGTACACGGGCGTATGCTTAACAATTGACGTTATTTGTCCCGACTTTGCGATAATAACGGCGGTAACTTTTCTAGCGGGCGCTCAAGAGAGTACCTTGGTGCCAGAGGGCGCTGATAAGACAAAGTTTGCGCAGTTCGAAGGCGGTTAGACATGATGGGTATGGCGAAAAGCTCGAAATTTTATGCAGCAGCGGCGCTTTGCTTGCTGGCGGCGCTGTGCACAGGTTGCTCCCGCGATCCCAACGTCCGCAAGCAAAAATACCTGGAAAGCGGCCAGCGCTACTTCGACAAAGGCCAATACCGCGAAGCGGAAATACAGTTTGAGAACGCCATCCAGGTCGACGCGGGTTTCACGGACGCCCATTACAAGCTCGCTCAGGCGGCCATGAAACTCGAACAGTGGCCGATTGTCGTTCAGGAACTCACCACCGCGATTCAGCAACAACCCGACCAATCCGCAGCCCGCCTCGACCTAGCGAATCTGCTCATCCTCAGCCGTCATTTCGACGAAGCAAAGCCACATCTCGATTTGCTTGCGCAAAAACAACCCGACAACCCTGAGGTTTACATCGCCCGCTCCAACTACTATGCCGGGACCGGCGACCCCTCGGCTGCGCTCGCCGCCATGCGAACGGCTCTGCAAAAGGACCCCTCTCGCTCCGATTCGTATCTGACTTTGGCGATGCTCCAGATGCGCGGGCAGGAGTGGGACGCGGCTGAGGCAAACTTCAAAAAAGCCGTCGATCTCAGTCCCAAGTCGATGAACGCCCTGCTTTCGCTCGGCAACTTCTTTCAAAGCCGCGGACGTTTCCCCGAGGCAGAACAACTGTTTCGGCGCGCGGCTGCCAGCGCGCCCGACGATCCGACGCCTCGCCTTTCGCTCGCCAGCCTGTTCATGGCGGAAAACAAAACCGGAGAAGCGGAGGCATTCCTCCGCCAATCGAAAAAGGATTTCCCCAACAACTCCATCGGCTACCGTATGCTCGGCGACTTCTACTACGCTAACAATCAGCTCGATAAAGCCACCGACGAATATGCCAATCTCTATGGCGACCACGCAAAAGATATGGTGGTCAAAAAGAACTACATCCAATTGCTGATCCTGAAAGATCGCCTCGATGAGGCCCGTAAGCTCAACGACGAAGTCTTAAAAGCGAAGCCGGACGATGAAGACGCTCAGATTTACAAAGGCGAGATCGAGATTCGTAGCGGCAAGCCGAGCGACGCCATCAACACGCTCGAGCCCGTATTGAAGAACAATCCGGACAATGGCGTGGCCCATTACCAGCAAGGCCTGGCTTACGATGAACTCGGCAATACCAACCGCGCCGAACAAGAGTGGCGTGATGCCATTCGCACGCGTCCCGACATCGTCGAAGCCCATCGTGCCCTGGCAGGCGTCGCCATTCATCGGCGAGACGCTTCCGGCCTAGCCCAGGAAGCCGATCAGATCATCACCCTGCAGCCTAATGCTCCCGACGGCTACCTCTTGCGCGGCGTCGCCGAGATCGATCGCAAACAGTACGCGACTGCCGACGAATATATTCACAAGGCGATTGAAAGAAATCCTGGCAATGCCGCCGCTTACGTGCAGTTGGGCAATCTGCGCATGGCGCAAAGCCAGTACGCCGAAGCACAAAAAGCCTTCCAGCAGGGCTTGGATCAGGATCCGAATTCCTCTGAGGCCTTGGGCGGCGTGCTCAACGTCTATCTGATCCAGAAGGAATTGGACCGCGCCGTCGCCACGGCGAGAGAGCATGTGGCAAAATATCCAAAAAACGCCGCCTTCCACATCATGCTGGGGCAGCTTCTGCTCGACCAGAAGAAGGATCTACCCGCCGCCGAAACTGAGTTCAAGCAGGCCGCTGACCTGGACAAGAACAATAGCCAGGCACTGATTCAGATGGGCGCAGTGATGAGCTTGAGTGGCGATCCCGATCAGGCGCTGCAAGTTTTTCTCGACGGGGAAAAGACGAATCCTAAAGAAGTGACCTTCTACATCCTGGCAGGCGGGATCTACGAGAATAAACAGGATTGGGATCACGCCAAGCAGCAGTACCAGAAGGCGCTTGAAGTTCAGCCCGATAATCCTCTGGCCTCGAACAACCTCGCTTACGTCATATTGCAACAGGGTGGCAACGTGGACGTCGCCTTCGCCATGGCCCAGACCGCCCACCGCCAACTTCCCGACAATCCGAACTCCGCCGACACCCTCGGTTGGGCCTTCTACCACAAAGCCGTCTACGGATCCGCGATCACCCTGCTCAAAGAAGCGGTGAAGAAAGAGCCGGACAACGCGCTTTTCAACTATCACCTAGGGCTCGCTTATGCCAAGAGTGGACAGGGCTCCCTGGCCCGGCAACAACTGGACCGGCTGGTGAAGATCAAGCCCAATTCCCCGGACGTTGAGGAACTGCGACGAGCGGTAGTGCAAGCCAAGGGCTAAACAGTTTGCTGAAAAATTCCGACCTCAGTGCGGAGCCCCTAAAAGGGGCATCTCATTTCGAAGAATCTACGGTATCGGTAAAGCGACATCCTGACACGTAGCGTTAGTTTTTCAGCAAACTGTAAGGTTGAAGATCGCTCGGGGGTTCGAGGAACTCATCTCCAGACAAAACAACCTGCTTGGCTCTTAAGTTCTCGGGAGCGCGATGGCAAATCCCATCCGCAGAAACCAAGCCGGCTACGTCCGTAACCCCTTCTGTAAGTGCACAATGGAAAATCCATACTCGGATGCGTAATTCTTGCTCTGCGGCGTGGCCGCCTCCCCCTCGATTCAGACGTAAATATGCGTGCTTGCAATAGGGTCGTTTTGGTAATTGGCTTGCGATCCGGAAATGGGGCGGAAAAGGTTTCCTATGGCAGACGCAGCAAATCAGGCTGGGCATGATTTTTGGCGCCCTCCCATGTCGGCGGCGGCGATTGCCCTCCCGGCCATCGCCCTCCCGGAACGAAGCGCCACCTGCCGTTGCGGCTCCGAATTTATCGTCAGTTCGCTCTACTGCCATGCTTGCGGCGCAAAGCGCCCCGGTATAACGGCCGGCCGCACCTTTGAAATCCCCGGTCGGGCTGAGCTGACATCTCTCGGCGAGCATCTCGGTCTCACCACTCCCGCCGTTACCGCTTTCGTGCTTGGCATCTTCTGCCTCGTCGGGGCCCTGGGGGTTAGCCTATTCTTCAGCGCCCGGACCTTACCCGATTGGCAGGCCATCCAGCTCTGGCGCATCGAATGGCTTCTCGCCGCCGTTGCCGCCTTTGTAGCCGGCTGCTTGCTGAAGAAATAAGCCACATATCAATTCAGTTCCGCGATTGCGCGTGTTCGGCCTCCGCCACGCTGCCGCTCGTCCGCCGTTGCTGCGTCATGCGGTAAAGATGATGCAGCGGTCCCACCCCTTTGCCCAGCGGATGTGCATTGGCGATCGCCGCTGACACATACACCTTGGCCAAAAGGACCGCCTCCGGCAGCCCCCGCCCGTGCGCCAGATGGCAGGTGAGCGCGGAAGCAAATGCACACCCCGTGCCATGGGTCGAATTCGAGCGCAGGCGCTCCGCTTTGAAGGTCTCGGTTTCCACCCCATGGGCGGTCTTGAAACTGAGAAGATCGATCGCCTTCTCCAAATGCCCGCCCGTTACAACCACGTTCGCCGCGCCCAAGGCATGCAGCCGGGCGGCAGCGTCGCGCATCTCTTCCAGATTGGTGACGGCCATCCCGGTCAGCGCCCCGGCCTCGTCAAGATTAGGCGTGACTAACTCCGCCAGCGGGAGCAGCCGCTCGATCAATAATCGCGTTCCCGCTGAATCCAGTAAATCCGCTCCCGAACTCGACTTTAGAATCGGATCCAGCACCACGTGCGGCAATCGCGCCTCGGACAGAAAATCGGCCACTGCCGCAACTACCGGCCCATTTCCCAGCATGCCGATGTGAACCGCTTCCACCACCAGGTCCGAAATCAACCCCTGTAAGCTTTCTGCGACGGTCTTGGGATCGACCACCTCAACCCGCTGCACTCCCTGCGTCGACTGCACCGTCAACGCGGTTATGCAGGCCACCCCATAGCATTCATGGGCAGCAATCGTCTTGATGTCGGCGGTGACACCGGCTCCTGAAGAAGGATCGAAGCCGGCGATGGTTAGGACTACGGGAGGGCTCACAGCCATGGGCCCACTCTAAACCGAAAACTCCAATTGCGGAACAGCACTTCCGGGGGTCTCCCTATGATGTGCAGACGGTTCATCTTTTTATCTTCTGTCCCTATATTCCGGAGCCTGCGCCATTCGCCAAACACAGAATGTTTGCAGATGAGTGCGTTTTTCTTGCGTTAATAACGCAAAGTTTTGCCATCAAAAAATCTCGATATGGCGTTTTTCCTTGACATATCGCGCCGATGAGCTAATCTCGCGCCTTCAGTGTAGTCCAACTCGACTCCCCCTTTGAGCCGCACTGAGCTTGGGGCCCCGCAAGCTTCGATTGTTGAACCAAAACTTAGAGGAGGGAATTTCACCATGAAACTGAAAACGATTCTGTTCTTGAGTTGCGTACTCGTCTTCGCTATCGGTACCGCCAATGCTGGAACGCCGGTCAATGGTTCGTATTACATGATCGACCTGACCCCGTCCGGTTACTGCGATGCCTTTGAGTTCTTCACCTACGGCCCGTCTAATACAGCAGCCGGAACGTTCAATGGCACATCGGGTATTCACGATCTCAATACCTTCTGCGACCTCGGGCTAACTTTCTCGTGGGGTGGATTCGAAGTGCCCTTCGAAAAAATCAACCCGCCCAACGATGCCAGCGAATCGAATGCTAACGCCTACGACGTGAGCGGAACGGATATCGAACAATACTACGAGTTCGGCTATACCAATGCCGTCACGTATGTGTTCGACGTCACGGCCGGAACCAAACATCGTCCCAACGCCTTTGCCGTATATGAGGAGGACGGCGATGGCAACGTCTACGTATTCTTTGAAGGCCCGATCGAGATCGATGCCTACACTCCCGGTGCGGCAAAACAGTTCAAGGCGACCGCAAGAGCTGCCGGACTGCCGCGGCTCGGCGACAGTGCGGTGAAACAAACTGGTCGGAAGCTGAACTAAACAACTTGCGTTGAATCGGGGGCCACGCCGACAATCCGGTGCGGCCCTCTTTTTGCCCGGTGACTCAATGACCCAGAAGTATTGGATCGTCGCCCTGTTGCTCTGCTTCGCCACAACCGTTCACGCCCAGGGCCCAAAGCCGCAAAACCCATTCGAGGCGGTCAGGGCGTTTTCGGCCACTATGAATGGCGGCCTGGTCGGCCCGTCCTCCGACGGAAAAATCTATCGCTCCGGCGACCTCATGCGTGTCGATCTGCCCACCGAATATATGGTCACCGATCTCGCCACCAGCGCCACTTTCGCCGTCCTTTACTCCACCGGCTTTTGCCTAGAAGGCTCGGTCCCCGCCGGGCGGACCTTCCCCTTTTCGCTGGCCAGGAACGCGAAGGTCGTGCAGGCAGATCGCGGCGATGAGACCGTCGACAACCATCCCACAAGAAGTGAGGAAGTAACCATTACCCAAGAGGGCAAATTCGACGTCCAGCTCACGGTCTGGGAGGCCAAGGATCTCCAGGGCTTCCCCATCAAAATGCGCCGCGCCGCCACCGGTGTCGTCGGATCGAAGGATCGAGAGGTGCGATATACCGACGTCCATTTAGGGCCGCCTGACCCAGCCCTGTTCCTAAAACCGAAGGATTGCAGCGCATCGCCCAAAGCACCGGGGTCATCTACTCCAGTTCCCCAGCCGCCTGCCCCCGACACCCCGCCCAAGTCTCCGACTCCGCAAAACCAGCGCTGACACCATCTTTGGACTTCAGTGCAACATTGGTACCTTCGATCCTGTATAAGTCCGTCATCGCAACGCCGTACCTTACTGATAATACTGTATTTAGAAGCATATCAGCGTAAACGCAACATTCCATTACGGTTGCAAAAATCCTGCCTGGCACCACGTTTGTATAGCTAACTATAAAGTAACTAGCGAGCTTCGACTAGTTTCAATGAGATAGACGGCAAATGCCATATGTATCATAGGGCTATGTTGTTGATTAATTACCACTTAGTAATCACTTAGTGGTTTTTTCTCATTGACTCTCTCAGCCCTAACCCGTAGCATCGTTGAATCGTTATGGCGAAAGGAGCATACGACCAGAAAAACGACTTTCCACGACGGAGGTAACTGAATGCGACGTTTAGCCGAAGGTCTGGCAGTGGTTCTAGCTGTTGCCAGTCTGGGGGCCGGAGCCGCATCCGGGCCAAGCAGCCTGGAAGCCGCCAAGGTCACACATCCGCCGGTCATGGCGACCAGCGGGCCGAAATCAACCACGATTAATAACTCGAAGCCGAAGTCCAAGGGCTATCAAGTCGGAACCGCATCCTGGTATGGCGAGCAGTTTCAAGGCAAGCCGACCGCCAGCGGAGAGCCCTACGACATGCGCGATCTGACTGCCGCTCATCCCAGCCTGCCACTGGGGACGCTCGTCAAGGTTACCAACTTGAGGAACGGAAGGGCAGTGGTGGTCCGAATCAATGACCGCGGTCCCGTAGTGGATGGACGGATCATTGACCTGTCTTACAACGCAGCCTGTGCACTGGGCTTCGAAGAGCGCGGTTTGCAGAGGGTCCGATTGGACCTTCAACCCACGAATCGGCCGCATCAACGGCCTAGCGACGTGGCGCTCCTGCAACCTGTAGCCAACTTCAACTAAACCCGATACACTCGGCAACGATGACTGATCCGCGCCAGCGTCTCATCGTTGCCCTGGATGTATCTACGGCCGGGGCCGCACGGAAGATCGTGGCGGCCGTCGGTGACTCCGCCCATGCCTACAAGGTCGGCATGCAGCTCTACACCGCCGAAGGTCCATCCATCGTCCGCGAATTAATCGCTTCCGGACGGCGCGTGTTTCTCGACCTGAAATATCACGATATTCCGAACACGGTTGGCGCCGCCGTCCGCGAAGCCGCGCACCTCGGCATAAGCATGCTCACCGTGCACGCCTCCGGCGGTGGCAAAATGCTGCGAGCTGCAGTCGAAGCCGCTGGTACTTCTAAGTCGGACGGCAAATCAGAGCCGCTGGTGCTCGCCGTTACCGTCCTGACCAGCCTCGATGAGGTCGAACTCGGCAAGATCGGCCTCCGCGGCGGAGTACTTGAACAAGTCCTCAGGCTGACCGCCTTGGCGCTCTCGAACGGATGCAAAGGCATCGTCGCCTCTGCGCTCGAAGCCGCTGCCCTACGCGAAGAGTTTGGCCACGACTTTACCATCGTGACTCCGGGAGTACGCCCCGCTGGCAGTGGCCCCCACGACCAAGCCAGAGTAGTGACTCCCGCCGAGGCTATCGCCGCCGGAGCCTCGCATATAGTGGTAGGCCGCCCCATCACCGACGCCTCCGACCCCGCCGCCGAAGCCCGCGCCATCCTCGGGCAGGTTAGCTAAGCTAACCTCGACATTTTCGCGTCCCAGATCTCGGCCCTCGACCTGGTCATCACCATCGAAATAGGTAGCCAGTTGCGAGAACCCAAGAAGGCAAAAGGCACGACACATTGTCGCGCCTCCGCTGCGTTTTTAATGGTTGGGTATTAACCGAGAACTGACGACTGATAACCGTCCTACAATTTTTCAAAAAACTCGCAGCCCGAGCACGAAATATAAATTCCTCCCGGCACTCCGCGCTCGCGGTCTTTCATCCGCTTTACGATGCGGGTCTCTTTGCCGCACTTGGGGCATGCGGTCGATTTCGTAGTATCCATGACCTTCTTACGGTCGGCTGTCTTAGCAATTTTCGCCATTCACTTCTCCTGACAGGAATGTGCCGCCAGCCCTTGGGCTGCGGTTCTACCTGGTTATTTGGGAGTATTTTCGTTGGGTGATCGTCGTGCGCGTTGCAGCGGCGCACTCTACTCGCCTACAGAATCTTACACGAAATTCCTAGTTCGATTCAGCCATGCGGCGCGGACGTGGTGGGTCAATTTGGATTACGGCATACCCCGGCGGCTAGAGTCGGGAGTGCAAAGACATCTCTATCGCAACGGTGAACCGTTGCGCCACCCAAACAGCAAGGACCAAGTCGAGTTTTTCAGCAAACGGTAAAGCCGTGCCCCTTCATGGCAAATTCGCACTGACCCACTACCGGCACGGGAACGCTCTTGCCTTTACTCACAAGAGATACAAGAGATAACTGACGTACTGACAGCTACACCGGCGGCGCGCGCCCCGGACCGCACTCCCGTTCAAGCCTTGCCGCAACCGCCAGCACCACCTCTTCTTCCCACGGACGCCCGACAATCTGCACTCCGATCGGCAATCCTTGCTCGGAATAGCCCATCGGAATGACGACAGCGGGAAATCCGAGGAGATTCCACCACTCGCAATAACTCCAGGCATCGAGATACTGCACCGCTTTGCCATCCACTTGCCACTCTCGTTCGCCGTGATGAAATGCAGGAATGGCCGCCACAGGACAAATGAGCACGGGATACCTTCGCATCTGCACAAGAATTTTTTCCCGCAACGCGTCGCGGGCCAGCCATGCTGCCAGCAGCGTCTCTCCTGTATGCGTCTCCGCCGCATGACTCCATTCCATGAACTCGCGTAGAAGCGGGCTCACCTCCGACTGGTGGCCGCGCAACATCGGCTCCAGAATCATTCGCCCTGCCCTGCCAAAAAACTCCCACCACAACACGCGCGCCTTTTCGAGTCCCTCCGGACGAAACGGCTCGACACGAAATCCGTAATCCATCAAAGTAACGGCCGCATGTTCCACCGCCGACCGGGTTTCCTCCGTCACCGGAGTTCGCTCATCATCTTCGAAAAACCCAATGGGAACGGCGTTGACTGTCTTCTCATCAAGCTCGCGCACCTCAACCGGCGCCGCGCAAGGATCGACGTCGTCCCATCCCGCCATCACCTCAAAGAGTGTGCGCACATCCTCAACCGTGCGCGCCATCGGACCGACCACTCCAATCAAAGCGAACGGGCCGCCCGCCTTCGGGTAATGCCCGGTAGAAGGAATGCGCCCCGGAGTCGGCTTCAATCCGCAGATCCCGCAAAAATGCGCCGGTACGCGGATCGAGCCGCCTCCGTCGCTGCCCACACCGGCTGCCGAGAGCCCCGCCGCGATCGCCGCCGCCTCGCCGCCGCTCGATCCGCCTGCCGTGCGCGTCAAGTCCCAGGGATTGCTGGTTCTTCCATAAAGAAGATTGTCCGTCTCCCAGGCCATCAGCAGTTCGGGAGTGCTCGTCACTCCAAGAATCACCGCCCCCGCCGCGCGCAAACGCGCTACCAAAGGTGCATCCACCGCAGCGATATATCCCTCGCGTAAACGCGAACCGGCCTCACAGCGATGCCCGGCGACATCAATCGCCGACTTGATGGATAGCGGTACACCATGCAGCGGGCCAACTTCCTCTCCGTGCACAATCGCCTTCTCGGCCGCGCGCGCCTGCGCCAGCACCACCTCCGGCTGGCAATCAACGAACGCGTTCAGCCGCGGATTCAGCCGCTCGATGCACTCCAGGTGAGCGCGCGCCACTTCAACCGGAGAAACCTCTTTGCGCCGAATCGCCGTCGCAATTTCTCGTGCAGAAGAAAGACGGGGACCTGATGTCATGAAGTGTGGGATTGCCAAACAAAATTCAGGATATCAGCGGAAGAACTTTTCTTCGCGGGGACTTCGTGCGCTTTGAGGTCGATGGGATGGAGGATAACGGGCGTCAATCAGCGCTATCGCCTACAACAACTTGAAAGGCTTCGCCGTCTTCGTTCTCTTCGGGCGCATCTTCAACGAAACGCATTCCCGCTTGCCGGCATCTAATTTTCGCCCCAGGAAGTATCGACTCTGGGCATGAGAGGGCAAGAAACGGTGCCGCAGCTCTGGCTAAAATGGCAAGCGTGGCTATGGCCGGCGATCATCCTGGCCGGTTCGGTTTTCGTGGCGTTGATTGTCCACTCTGTCCTTTTCGCCATTGCCAAGCGTGTCACAAAACGTACGGGTGGACCGATCGAAAATTCTCTAGTTCGACACGCCGAAGGCCCCACCCGCTGGATTTTCGCCTGCTGGCAATTATTCTCGCCCTCCCGGCCCTACCCGTCCGTGATGAACTGGTGCAGATCGTTCGGCATGTGGTCGGCCTCGGTACGATTGCTGCGATAGCGTGGGTGATTATTCTTCTTGCCGATGTTTTCGGCGATGCACTCTATGCCCGCCATCGCACGGATATTGCCGACAACCTGACGGCGCGCCGCATTCGCACGCAGATTGCCGTCCTCAGAAGGATCTTCACCCTACTGGTTATCGTCATCCCGCTGCCATCATCCTGATGACCTTCCCCGCGATTCACCAGCTAGGAACCAGCCTGCTCGCGTCGGCCGGCATCGCTGGCATCATCGTTGGAATGGCCATGAAGTCGACCCTCTCGAGCCTGATTGCCGGTTTACAGATCGCACTGACCGAGCCCATCCGCATTGATGACGTGGTGATTGTCGCGGGAGAGTGGGGGTGGATTGAAGAAATTCTCACCACCTACGTAGTGGTCCGCACCTGGGACCTTCGCCGGCTAGTGGTGCCGTTGTCGTACTTCATCGAGAACGTGTTCCAGAACTGGACGCGTAACACAGCCGACCTTCTCGCTTACGTTTACATTTACGCCGACTACACAGTTCCCGTCGAGGAGTTGCGCCAGGAGTTTCGCCGTATCCTTGAAACCACACCGTTGTGGGACAAAAAGGTCTGCGTGCTCCAGGTCAGCGACGCCACCGAACACACCATGCAGATACGTGCCTTGGCGAGTGCGGCGGATTCCTCGCAGGCCTGGGATCTACGCTGTCTGGTGCGCGAGCAATTGATCAAGTTTCAACAGGAGAAATACCCGAACAGCTTGCCGAAAGCACGGGCTGAAATTCATGGCTTTTCGCCGAATGGCCCGCCAAAGGAAACGGCTCCATCCTATGCGCGCACAGGGAACCCGTATTGATTCTGAATTGTTTCAACACAATTAAAGCGGGGATGTTTTTCTCCATTAGGTGCGGAATCTTAGCCGCGCCCCACGAAGATCCCGCTTCTGGCACAGGCAGCCAGAAGTCGGGCACCTGTTAACGATGGGTTCCGCCGACAATCAGTCGATGGTAAAGGTGAGAGCGCCGGTTTTGCCTCCTCCGGGAGTGGGATTGGAAACGACGACGCTGGCGGTGCCGGCCGAGGCGATATCGCTATAAGGCACGTAAACGCTGAGTTGCGCAGGGCTGACGTAGGCGGTGGTGAGTGCGGTTCCGTTCCAGGTGACGGACGCGCCGGGGACGAAGCCGGTGCCGTTGACGGTCAGTAGGAAATTCCAACCGCCGTGGGGAAGGCTCGACGGGGAAAGTGACGCCGGAGCCGGTTTCGGATTTCTAGCGGTGCCTTGGGGAGTAACGAGATCGGAACTGGTCACGATTACGATTTGTAAGGGGGTGTTTTCATTCCCGCTTTCAGTCTCCGTGACGAAAGCCACGCCGTCGCTGCCCCAGGAAATGAAGTTGGCTGGGGTGTAGCCGGCGAATTGAGCAAGGCTGGCGGCTGCCTGCGGCGTGAACTCATCGAGGCTGTAGGAGGTGATGCCTAATGTGGACAGGAATGGCGTGGTGCCCAGGGCCAGCATGCGGTTGAAGGGCGCGTCTGGCAGTATCTGGGGGTAAGTATAGTCGCAGCATTGCTCGCCAGAGAAGTCGTAGGTGCCGAGGAGCAGACCGGTGGCGGGATTGAACGCTTCGCCCTCGTTGCCATAGATCAAACCGTCCGCGTAAGCGATGGCAGAACCTTCAACCAGGCCAGACCATGGCGTCCCGGCAGTTCCGCCGCTGGAGCTTACCGTAACGGGAGTCAGGGTGCTGTTGTAATAGGCATACAGTGTGCTGGGGTTGGCGAAGATGATCTGAGATAGGCCGGAGCTGGTGACCGCGTCGGGAAGCTGCGCGGCATCGGTGTAGAAGTAGATAGCATAGTCGTAGCAGCACGTGGTAGTTCCCGTGGAGACAGCCCAGGTGTGGTCGCTGGAGGGGGAAGCCTGAAGGCTGTTGGCGACGTTGGGGCCACCAAAATAGCTGGTGCCGAGACTGACGTCGATGTCGGGTGTGAAGTTGGGCAGGATGAGGCGCTGAACGGAGCCGTTGCCGTTGAGGCCAACGTAAAGATACTGGGCATCGGCGGAAAGTGCGAGTTGGTGGGGTTCGCTGCCGGCAAAGTAGTATCCCTTAATCTTGCCCGTCTTGGGTTCAACGACAGCGATGCTATTGCCATTGGGGCCATAACTGCTGGGGAGCGAAGCGTAGATCAGTTGGGCGTAGGGATCGTAAACGATATTGTTGGCGGGGAGATTGACGGCAGTGATAGTGGCTTTGTAGGTGACGTCGAAGCTGATTGCGAGGGATGACCCTCCGGGGGATGGATTTGTGACGGTGACCGGGATGATGCTGGCCTTGCTGAGATCATCTTTGGCGGGGGTGAATTGCAGCTGATTGGGGCTGACGAAGGTGGTGGGGAGGGTCTTGCCATTCCACTGGACGGTGGCGCCGCTCATGAAGGTGCCGTTGACCGTGATAGGCGCCGGGGTAGAGCCCTCCACAACCGATACCGGTGAGAAAGAGCTGATGGTCGGCGTAAGGTTCTCCACATCGAAAACGACTCCGTTTGAGTAATAATCGGTGGGCGTGACCACATAGAAAGTGAACCCTTCAACGTAAGTGAAGAAAGTCGAAGATAGCTGGGCCGTGAGCGCGGTTGGACTCACATAGTTAGCCGGAACAGACTCACACCCATATTCGGTCTCGATGCAAATCACGTCGCCGGAAGCAAAGCCCGTGCCGGTGAAAGTGATCGTCGTAGCAGGGCTGTCAACGTAGACGGCCTGCGGTGAGATGGAAGTAATAAAGGGAGTAGTTTGTGCAGTTGCCGCTGCCGCGATGAGAAGGACAAAAAGCGTTAGGAAGCAGAAAGATTCTTTGACAGTCATGTTAGCTCCTAATTAAGTTGAATTTCTGAGACGGAATCTTTCTTTGATTTCAAAAGCGGGCCATTCTACACCTAGCTCCCCGACCCGCATAGTGTGCAAGTGTTTTCATCTGGTATGCCTGGCAAAGTAACATCGAATACAGATCCTCCTGACTCTTCGGATCGAACTGGTAAGACTCGAAAAAACAGTCAGGCTCGCGCCGGGCCACACCTCGCGCGCGTTCCGCTCGCTTTCCAGTAGAGTAAGAAGTTACCGATACAGCGCTCACAAACGCTGGCCAACAACGAGGAACAGCTTTAGCGTGAAGATACGGTTAGCAGTATGTCTCTTCCTTCTGACGAATTCCATCTGGGCCGGATCGCGCAGCCATCCTGCCAAGCAGGCAGATCCGCTCGACCCTGGCTACGTATTCGCGCTCGCCGCCGCCAATCACTTCCTGCACGCCTGGCAAACCGGAGACGTAGAAAACGGCGTGGTCCTGCTCAGCGACAGCCTGCGACACTCGCAGGATGCCGATCGGGTGGAAGAGTTTTTCTCCAACGTGACCGATCGCGCCTTCGAAATCACGCGCGGCAAAGGCCATTCCGGCCGCTACACTTTTCCCGTCGTATTGGTAACGCCGCGAGGATCATCCCGCATTACGCGCAAATTTTCCGAAATAGTTCTGATCGACGCTGGCAAGAACGACTGGGTGGTAGATAAACTTCCGTAGAACAATTCTTGAACTTTTTCTTTGCAGGAGTTCGCACTTATGAAGCACATCCATAAAGTTGCCGTCCTCGGCGCCGGCACCATGGGCGCCCGCATCGCCGCGCATTTCGCCAACGCAGGCGTGCCTTCCCTGCTCCTGGATATAGTTCCTCCAAATGCGCCTCCCGACGCCGCTGGCCCCGCGCGCAACCAAATCGCCGCTGCCGGACTCGACGGAGCCCGCAAATCCAAGCCCGCCGCCTTTTTCGAGCCTGCGCTCGCCCGCCTCGTGACCGTCGGCAATTTCGACGACGACTTGAAGAAACTGGCCGACGTCGATTGGGTCATCGAAGCGATCGTCGAGAATCTCGAGATCAAACGGGCATTGTTGAGAAAGGTTGAAGCCATCCGCAAGCCCGGAACTATCGTCACCACCAACACCAGCGGCCTTCCCATAGCAAAAATTGCGGAAGGATTTTCTGACGACTTTCGGCGCTCCTGGTTCGGCACGCACTTTTTTAATCCGCCGCGTTATATGCGATTGCTCGAGCTGATCCCCACGCCAAACGCCGACCCCGCACTCATCGATGCCGTCACTCACTTCTGCGACGCGCAACTCGGCAAGGGAGTCGTGCGCGCGAAAGATACTCCTAACTTTATCGGCAATCGCATCGGCACATTTTCCGTGCTCAACGTAATGCGCCTCATGCAGGAGATGGGTCTCTCCATCGAGGAAGTCGACGCGCTCACCGGCCAAGCCGTAGGCTGGCCGCGCTCGGCAACTTTTCGCACCATCGATCTGGTAGGCCTCGACGTGCTCAACCACGTCGTCACCAACATGCTGCAGAACGTGCGCGACGAGCGCAGCGAATTGCAGATTCCAGCATTCTTCCGCCAGATGGTCGAACGCAAATTGCTCGGCGACAAAACCAAAGGCGGTTTCTACAAGAAAGCGAAAAGCGCCGGCCCAGACGACGAGCGCCTGGCTATCGACTGGAAGACGCTCGAATATCATCCGCGCCAAAAGCCAAAATTCGCGGCGCTCGATATGGCAAAAAATATCGAGGATGCTGGAGCCCGTCTCCGCATGTTGCTCGGCCTCGATGGCGCGCAGCAAAAGCCCGACAAAGCCACGACTTTTATCTGGACCGCGCTCGCCGACCTGTGGACCTACTCCGCCAACCGCATCCCAGAAATATCCGATTCCGTAGTCGAGATCGACCAAGCCATGCGCCTCGGCTTCGCCTGGGAGCTCGGTCCCTTCGAACTCTGGGACGTTGCCGGCGTCGAGCCAACTGTGGCGCGCATGAAAAAAGAAGGCCGACCGATCGCGGCCAATGTAGAAAAGCTGCTTGCTTCGGGAAATAAATCCTGGTATGCCGACAATCCAAAGACACCGTCGGGCCGCAAGTACTTCGATCTCGCAACTGGCAGCTGGCAACTGGTAGCCGTTCCCGAAGGAGTCTGGTCCGTCGAAGTCGCCAAGAAAACGAAGCCCAACAGTGTGGTCAAGAAAAATTCCGGCGCATCTCTCATCGACCTCGGCGACGGCGTTGGTTGCATCGAGTTCCACTCCAAGATGAACGCGCTCGGCGCCGACATTATTTCGCTGATCCTCCAAACGCTGAAGCCCGGTGGCCCCGGCGACAACTTCGACGCCTTCGTCATCACCAACGACGCGCAAAATTTTTCCGTAGGCGCCAACCTCATGCTCCTGCTGATGTCTGTTCAAGAAGAAGAGTGGGATGACGTCGACCTGGCCATTCGTCAGTTTCAAGGCATGACGCAAGCGATAAAATTTTCGCCGAAGCCAGTAGTAAGCGCGCCGTTTGGAATGGCACTAGGTGGAGGCTGCGAAATCTCGCTGCACGCCGCCTCCCGCCAACCCCACGCCGAACTTTACATGGGATTAGTCGAAGTGGGCGTCGGCCTGCTTCCGGGCGGAGGCGGTTGCAAAGAAATGTTGCTGCGCGCCGTCGACAGCGCCGCATCGATCCGCCCCAATGGCCGCGGTGAATCGGTCGAATTGATGGAGGCGATGAAGAAGATTTTCGAAATCGTCGCGACCGGCAAAGTCTCCACTTCGGCCGAGGAAGCTCGCGGCATGGGGTTCCTCTCGTCGCCTGACCGCATCACCATGAACCGCGAGCGTGTTCTCTCCGATGCAAAAGCCCGCGCTCTCGAACTGGCGCGCGCCGGCTATGAGCCTCCTATCATGCGCACCGACATCCCCGCACCCGGCGAAAACATTCTCGCCGCGCTCAAGATGGGCGTCTACCTGATGCGGCAAGGCGGCTTCATCAGCGATCACGAGCACAAGCTGGGGACAAAGATCGCTGAAGTCCTTTGCGGAGGAAATGTGACGCCCGGCACTCCGGTGAGCGAACAGTATTTGCTCGATCTGGAGCGCGAGGCCTTCAAGTCCCTGTGCGGCGAAAAGAAAACCCAAGAGAGAATTCAATTCACGCTCAAGACGGGTAAGACGCTAAGAAATTAGATCAGTTTACGAATGGATTCCGCGCGCAGCGCCTTCATCGGCTCGACTGGGGCTGCGCGGCGCGCCGAACTGAATTCCGGCGAGCGGGAAACCCGGCGCCAACGTCGCGCCAATCAGCGCAAGCGGATCAACCGCCGACTCCATCCAATTGACGACGTTAACGACTAAACTACTGATTCTTGAAAACTATACATAAGATTATATCATTTACAATCATATGTTTACTACATATTGACGCTACATGATTAACCCATGTAATATCGCAGCATGGAGGTTACGTAGATGGCATACGTCGAACCGGCCACCGTTTGGGCCCCGAAAGCGTCGATTCGTTCGGTGGAAATTCTCTACAACTCAAGTCCCGGAGGGCCGGGAGGCTGGTCGGTCGCCCGAGTGAACTGGGAAGATGAGGACAAAATCGGAATTCGCTGGAACGGTGGAGACGGTCCCGGCATCGGAAATCCACAATCGCGAGGTAACGCTACATGGTTTATCCTTCCCGACAAATTGAGAGACGTTATTCTTGGTCGAATCGACGAACTCGCGATGAGCGGACCCGGTGGATTGATCGAAGGATATACGGCGATGGCGCAGGATGCAGCCCGCGAACGCGAAGCGGAAGAATGGTCAGAGGGGCTGATCGGCGATGCATCCACGCAGGGGTGAGGTGTGGTGGGTTTCGTTTGATTCCTCGCTTGGGGGAGAAATTCGCAAGACCCGTCCCGCAGTTGTCCTCAGCAACAACGCCGCGAATCTCGCCCTCAATCGCGTGATCGTAGTCCCGCTCACCAGCCAAACGGAGAAGCTTTATCCGGGTGAAGCGCTGGTCACGCTTAACGGCGACCAAAGCAAGGCCAAGGCCGACCAGATCGCGACCGCGTCCAAGCAAAGACTTCGCGACAAGATGGGCACACTTTCCACGAGCGATCTGGCAGCGGTGGAGAAAGCCGTGCTTCTTCAGCTAGGCATTCGCCGCTAAGCGGTGTGTTGATCGTCGGCCCGGGCGCCGCGCTTACTTCGACAGCGCCCGATCCGCCGAGAACGCCCCCGCCCCGCGCAACAACAGCGCCGCGGCGACGGCAATCGCCAGCAGATGATATTCGAATCCCTCGCCCTTCTGGTTTCCCGCCCAGTTCATAAAGAATCCATTCGGCAGGTGAACCATGAAGACCGCCCCGATCATCTCGACGCCGATTCCGAGAGCGGCAATGCGCGTCAGCAATCCGACAATCAATCCAAGTCCGCCAAAGAACTCGGTGCATATGATCAGCAACGCCACCGGAGCGGGCATGCCCATGTGCTCCAAGAACCCCATGGTGCCGTGAAATCCATAACCTCCAAACCAACCCAGCATCTTTTGCGCCCCATGCGCAAAAAATACTATCCCCAGCACCAGACGCAAAATGGTCAAAGCCAAATCATTGCTCGTGTTCATCAGCCGCTTCAACATTATTTCCTCCTCGATGAAGTTCGCCGCAACCGGCGTCTTCGGGACAATTGTCGTTACAACGACTTTCACCGTTCGATTCTCTGCGCTTCACGCGCGACTCACTTTTTCCGCAGCCCGCCGCGTCGACTCGTCATCGCACAACAAGGCGGATCCCGCAACCGGGGTATAATTTCCCCACAAGACTTCGTGAAGGATGGTACAAGCGAAAATGTCCCCAGACAATGGTGGTTCGACCCATGGAGTGAATGGCAACGGTATAAACGAGGTTCTAAAACCGCGAGCCGAGTGGCTGGCCAAGCGCAAGGCTGAAAACAAAGACGGCAACTTCTCCGAGATGCACTACGCGCGCCAGGGCGTCATTACCGAAGAAATGCAATATATCGCCCACCGCGAAAAGATCACACCGGAACTAGTGCGCGACGAAGTCGCCCGCGGCCGCATGATCATCCCGGCGAACATCAACCATCCCGAACTCGAGCCCATGGCCATCGGCGTCGAATCGCTCTGCAAAATCAACGCCAACATCGGCAACTCCGCCGTCACCTCGAACGTCGACGAAGAACTCAAGAAGCTCCACACCGCCGTCCACTACGGAGCCGACACGGTCATGGATCTCTCCACCGGCGGCGACATTCCGACCATTCGCGAAGCCATCATCCGGCACTCGCCCGTTCCCATCGGCACCGTTCCAATCTACGAAGCCATCTCCCGCGTCAAGCGCGTAGAAGATCTCAACAAGAACGTAATGCTGGAAGTGATCGAAGAGCAAGCGCAGCAGGGCGTCGATTACATGACCATCCACGCCGGTGTTTTGATTCAATACGTGCCCATGGTCTCCAAGCGCATCACCGGAATAGTGAGCCGAGGCGGCGCCATCCTAGCCCAATGGATGACGCACCATCACAAACAGAATTTTCTCTACGAATGCTTCGAAGACATCTGCAAGATCTTCGCGAAGTACGACGTAAGCTTCTCCCTCGGAGACGGCCTGCGCCCCGGTTGCCTGGCGGATGCCAGCGACGAAGCCCAGTTTGCCGAGCTGAAAACTCTAGGCGACCTGACGCGCATCGCCTGGAAGCACGATGTGCAAGTAATGATCGAAGGCCCCGGCCACATCCCCATGCACAAGATTAAGGAGCAGGTAGAAAAAGAAAACGAGTGGTGCGACGAAGCTCCGTTCTACACCCTAGGCCCGCTGGTCACCGACATCGCTCCCGGTTACGACCACATCACGTCTGCGATCGGAGCGGCCATGATTGGATGGTACGGCGCGTCGATGCTCTGTTACGTGACGCCGAAAGAGCATCTGGGCCTGCCCAACGAAAAAGATGTAAAAGACGGAATCATCGCCTACAAAATCGCCGCCCACGCCGCCGACGTAGCCCGCCAGCGTCCGGGAGTCCGCGACCGCGACGACGCGCTGAGTTATGCCCGCTATAAGTTCGATTGGGAAAAACAGTTCGAGTTATCGCTTGATCCCGAGACGGCCCGGTCGATGCACGACGAGACTCTGCCGGAGGAGGGATATAAGACTGCGGCGTTCTGCTCGATGTGCGGCCCCAAGTTCTGCTCGATGAATTACTCGAACAAAGTAGACGAGTATAACAAGCAGGTGCATGGGCTGGAGAAAAAGGATTACTCGGAGCTGGTGGAGAAGCTGGTTACAATTAAGTAACTAACATCAAGCAACTAGCACCTAATAACTAACCTCGATGGGCGCATACTCTTTTCGCTCATAAACCATCGGGGGTGCCCCATCCTCGTGTCTGCGTTCCATGCGCAATGTTCCCTGGCACTCCCCGTTTATAGAATCTCGCCGAGAGCGCCCCCGATCCCGCCCCGGAGAACCTCGCGCAGGCTGCAACTCCAGCGATACGAGCATTAAAACCGGGCCATCGGGGCTTGCGCATCTTTCCGGTAATGGTTCTTGTTTTTATTTCTGAATCCTTCCGGATTGCGAACAAAAAGACATTATCAATTGGAGCTAAAGAAGGCTTTAGCGCGCCTAAAGAATATCGAAGCTATGCCGATTAAGAGACTGTGACCCGCGGGAAAACCCGCGAGAAACCCATGCATTGCTGTATGCACCAAGAAGGTGGAAAGCCAGAGCTGGACTGGAAGTAGTCGTCCTTGAATTGGAGCAATAAGCCACGAAACCTAATCGTTCCAACGGAAGTAGAGAACTTCGTTTCCTGATCGAAGCCGGAACAACCGTCGAGCTGTGCAAGAATAACGAAATCTTTCGTGCCACCACGGCGAATATGAGCAGAAGTGGTGTGTTCTGCGCTTCGAAGAACCGGTTCAACTAGCGGTGGGCGATCGAGTGAATTGCGAATTCAGGATCCTGCACGATGCCGACAAGCCACTTCCTTATTGGGGTGTGGGAAATGTCGTCCGCGTAGAGGGCTGTCTCGTCGCAGTCGAGTTCAGGGGCATCGGCTTTTCTCCATTGAGATCCGAATCCGACGGCACAACCGCGCTCGTATGAATCAGAAGCAAGCGCAAGAAATGCCGTTTGCCGCTACTGCAGCGGAATTCCCGGATACCATCCGCTCTTGGCCAGAAACGCCTTTGGATCGTTCATCTCCAGAATTTCGCGGAAGGCTTGGCGTTTATCGGCGGAATGCTGGTAATAGGATTTGACGATGCGATATCCGACCCAATAGCCGAGGTCGCCCGGCTTTTCCCGCGTTCCGTTGTAAAGCCATTTGGAAATGTCGGTCTTGTCTTCGTCCGGGACGAACGCCGTCTCGATTTCTTTTTCGCGCCCCTTCATCGTGCCTACGAATTGGTAGGACGAGATCTCTCCGGAAATCAACTCGGCTGCGAAGTCAGCCGCTCCTTCGATCAGGGACATCTCGAGCACCGTGGGATGCTCGTCATCGGCCAGAGCCCGTGCCTGTTGGACGTGCGTATATTCATGAGCGATCACGTTTACAAAACGGTCTTCAACATTAGGATTCATCCAGTTGGTCGCGCATAAGGCCTCAAGGCCGATTTGGACGCCAAAGGCAGGGCTCCCCACGCCCACGGGTTTCCCCCGTCCCACCGCGATCGTGACCGGCGGAAATTTCGCCGGCGGATATAGATCGCGAAGTTTGAGCATCGCGGCCTGCACGCGTTCGCGGACTTGAGGCAAAACGGCCATGCAACGCTTGGCATCCGAATAGATCTCAGGATGCTCCGTCAAGGTCTTGGCAATCGAAGTCCCAGAAACGTTTCGCACCTTGGCAAGATGATGAAGTCCATCCGAACCCGGATCAATATAGTCGTGCTGAAGCAGATCGGCAGTCGGATGTCCGCCCGCAGCGTCGTAGACCTTATAGAAGCGCTCGACGTCGTCGATCTGGATGAGTGGCCCAGTAGCCGGAACCGAGGTCGCCGATTTCGCACTCTGCGCCGCTCCTGAGATCGCCGAAACGGCTAAGGCGACAGTGAACACGACGATTCCAACGCCGACTTTCATGCTCCCTCCGATGGCTTGGCCGAACGAGATGCAAGGCCTTCGGCTTCGCGCGACCTAATCGTTTGCGCGATCCATGACCTTTGCGAAAGCGCCGAACCAAGCATAACAATCATTACGAACGAGAGTAACGTCCACGCTTGGACCAGCGGGAAATGACGATAAAATGTAGCCCAGTCAAAGGAGATTTGGGCCCCGATGCTGCAGTACGACGAACTGCTTAAGGAATTTGAGGCAAACGAACGATCCTCAAAAGGGTCGCTGGCTCTGATGGAGCAGGTTGCGCAACGGCTCCACGAATCCATGACTCGCTACAACTGGGTCGGCTTTTATCTCATGGACACGTCCACTCATGATGCACTGGTGCTTGGCCCCTACCGCGGCAGCTTTATGCCCACCCTGCGCATTCCTCTCGATAAAGGATTGTGCGGCGCCGCGGCCAGATCCGGAAAGACAGTAGTCGTCAATAATGTGAAAGCGGACTCACGCTATCTTGGGTCGGACCTGGTGAAAGCGAATATCGTCGTACCGATCTTCAGCAAGAAACGAGTGACGGCCGAGCTGTGCATCGAGAGCTACTTTGCAGACACGTTCACTCTGCGCGAACAACAATTTATAGAGTCCTGCGCCGCGCAGGTCGGCCTTGCGCTAGAGAAAGACGGCGTAGGCTCAGCATAGGAAGAGGAATGCTCACCGCTGCTTGGCCTTCTGCTTGGGCCTTTTGGTCTGCGGCTTCGAGAGCGGCTTGTAGCGACTGTCCAGATAGACGACGGTATTCGGAGCGATCAGATCAGCCTCGTGCCTGGTTGAACCCTTGGGACGACCAGCGACCGGACGATTAGTGCTGGGTGTATCAACCGTCGCGACTTTCTCGGACATTCCGCTGTTCGGCGTGCTTGCGCTGCCGGGAATTGCCGGGGTCGACGCGGTTGTAAAGCTGCCGTCGGAAGCCTTCGCGGTCTGGCGGACAGCGAAGGCGAGAAACAAAGCGAGCAGCACTATGGCGGCAAGCGTTAAGGCCGCAGGCAGCACCGATTTGCGACCGACAGTGCGATCAACAATCTGCGGCTTCCACGTCGGCAGGACTACGGCCGGCCCGGCAAAAGGCAGGGCAATCGACGAGGTCTGGCGGGCAAAATAGCTTAGCGGTTCATCGGGAATCTCGCGCGAGGTTATTGCCGCGGGCATGGCTTCGGCCAACGTGCTCTCCAACTCCGCCGTGGCAGAGGGCGACAAAGGCAATTGACCTTCTGACGGATCTTCTGACGGATCTTGGGGTGGAGACAGATGCGCCGCTTTGTCGCTCGGGAGATTGGTGCGGAATTCGAGATCGGGCCCTGTTTCTTCGAACGGGGAAACGTAATGCGGTGCTGGGTAAGAAGAGTCCGCACCCGCTTCCATCTCGGCGATACTCGGGGCCACGTTGATGACGACGGGATTCTCCACGGGCTGCGTGTCGCTAAACACGGGCATCGTGAGCATGACCTCTTCCATCGGCAGCTTCACACGATGGACGAAGTCCAGTGCGGCGATGCGCTGGCCTTCGTGCGCTGTCAGGCTCGCAACCAGCTGATCGCCGGATTGGGCGTCGACCCGCAATTCGAGGTCAGCAAAATTATTGGGAACAGAATCGGGAGAAACGATCTCTACCGCATAACCGCGGCCGAGCAGATGAAACGCCAATTCTCGCGCGCAGAGATTAGAGTGCGTGATAATTCTAGCCAGTGCCATGACTCTCCTCCCCCCGGAAAATGAGTCGGCTATTGGATGCAGAGGCGCTCGATTGCGACTATTTATATTGTTGCAAAACTGAAGCGGCGCGGTTTAGCGCCAACGCCAGAACTGCAATCTGCTGCGTAGTCCGGTCTAAATCGCCGCGATCAATCGCTTCATTGACACCGGGGATCACTACCGCCGCGTAGCCCGTGTACTGGCCGGGGGCGTATATCGCATGATGGTACCATGGCCGGTTGGGCAATCCTTCTGGAATCAGAAGGGCGCGTTCGGCCTGCCTCAGCGCGGCGTTGAGGCGATCGGGCGTGGCGGGCAGCTTCCGCTGCTTTTGCAGAATTTTGCCGCCAGCTTCCTGCAGGTGGCGGGCGGCTTCGACGGCTGGGGCAAAATCGGGCGCCTTGTCTCCGAACCGGTCTTTCCCTTTATTCCTGGCCGCATCGAGGTAGACCAAAATTTCCTTTCCGTAGACTTCGTAGTCATAGGGCAGCACGTCGGCATCGGACATGCGCAGGACTTCCATACCGAACATGCGCGCCATCTCCTGCTCATAGAGGAAGTCGGGGTCGCCGAACTTCTTGAACCATGTGAAATCGTCGAAAGTTGAATGATAAACGCCGTAATCGCCCGAAGAACTCATGTCCGTGGAGGGTATGCCGAGGTGCTGGAGAAAGACGGAATAATCGGAGCCGCTGCCTAGATCGCCGACTGAGACGTCACTTTGAGCGGCGTTCGGCGGCGAGCGGAAGGTGGCCGTCTCCTGGGAGCGATTGCTTTCGGGATTCGGCTGGCTCGTCTTCTTCCACCCAGCGTAAACGGTTCCACCTTGCGGCGAAGGAACGGCCTTCGAAATCTCGCGGATGAATTCCTTGAGCGTGGGAGTTCCCGACGCCCCGAACTTCTTGCCAGCCACGGCCACGTCCATGTTGAAGTAGGCGGCCGCGTTGCTGAGTTCCTGGGCGTGATCTTCGCCCCACTCGGTCGAACCGATCAGGCCTTCTTCTTCGGCGTCCCAGCTTCCGAAGACGATGGTGCGCTTCGGCTTCCAGCCTGATTTCAGTAAGACACCCAGGCCGTGAACGGCCTCGAGCATCGACGCGGTGCCGCTGTTGGGATCGACAGCTCCGTAGACCCAGGCGTCACGATGATTGCCGGCTACGACCCACTCATCAGGCGACGAAGTGCCGCGGACTTTGCCAATGACATCCCAAATCGTGCGGAATTGGTAATCCTGCTTGAGGTGCATCTTGACCTTCGAAGGCCCAGGACCCACGTGATAAGTGAAGGGCAGCGCGCCCTGCCACTCGCGCGGCGAGGCGGGGCCGCCGAGGTGCTCGAGGATGGGTGCGGCGTCCGCGTAGGAAAGAGGAGTCACGGGAATTTTCGGCAACTGCTCGGAATCGGCGGGAGCGATGCGCTTCGAGTCGGGCAGCGAGGGAGTAGAGGCGATGCCGGGAGTGGTGGGGTCGCCGGGAAATTGGAACATGTAGCCGATCGATCCGCGCTGAACGCCGGTAGCTGGGCGCCACGGACCTTTCGGATAGGCGTCACCGCGATAGTAGCCGTCATCTTTCGGATCGGAATAAATAATGACAGCGGCAGCGCCGCGCTCCTGCGCGACGAAGGCTTTGACGCCACGGAAATTCTCTCCGTAGCGGACGATAACGATCTTGCCGCGCACGTCGACGTTCATCTGCTTCAGCTTGTCGAAGTCATCGGGCGTACCGTAGTTGGCGTAGACGACACCGGCCTCGGCGTCTCCGGAGGGAGACATGGCATTGTAAGGAGTGATGACTCGCGGATCGTCCTGAAAAGGGTCGCCGTCAACATGTTCGCGATGTGGACCGTGCATTTCGACGCCTGCGGGTGCAGTCATATCGACGCTGATTTCTAACGGATAGTTGAACCAGACTTTATATTCGACGATTGCGGTGTCGAGACCGGCATCGCGAAATTTTCCGGCTACATATTCGGCTGTGGCTTTGTCTTCGGGCGAGCCCGCGACGTGCGGGGCTTGCGTCAGAATGCGCAGATGCTCCTCGGCCAACTTTGGATCGGGAACTGCGATGAACTTTCTTTCAATCTCTTGCTCGCGGGCAACATCGCGAA
>Ga0209008_1000108_pt1 | contig 41157 bp, 40 predicted proteins | sample JacPin_JW_Ref_O3_FD_187963 | JGI IMG/M metagenome (GOLD analysis project Ga0209008, IMG submission 187963) | Forest soil microbial communities from Algoma, Ontario, Canada - Jack Pine, Ontario site 1_JW_Ref_O3 (SPAdes) (version 2) | ecosystem: Environmental > Terrestrial > Soil > Boreal... | reverse complement strand
AGGCACCCTGGGCCAACGAAGGTGCTGTATATATCAAGGTTCAGACCGGAAACCGACTTCGATCCTGAGGTTTGCGATTTCCAGAAAACGAATTCGTCGGTGAGAGTCGAGGGCGAAACGAGAGAGCGCCTGCCTGGTGAGCAGGCGCTCCCGTAACCAAAGAGAACCCAGCCAGCTACAAATTCCACGACCACTATGGGTGCAAACTGATTGTGAACGGACGAAGAAATGGACTGGAGAAAGTGTTCTCCAGTCCTCGCACAGGAATGCACATAAGATCACTGAGGCAGATCGAACCGGTAGCGTAACGCGAATCGCACCTGAAACGGTTCGGTGGGGTGGAAAACGTCTGCAAATTCCGCCGCGGCTGTTGACGTTATTCTGGAGATATAGGCGTAGTCAATGTCGCTATCGCGGCGGTTAAGCAAATTCAAAAATTCGGCCGAAATGCTCCATCTCTGGTTAATTTGATAACCGACCTCCGCGTTCAGCAACGCTGTTAGATTTGAGCGATAAATTCCGTCGGACGTCAAATCGCGCGGACCAAAGTAGCGCAGGCGCAAACTCGACGAGAAACCTTTGTAATCGTGTACTGTGACGCCCGAAGAAATCACCCATCCAACCGCTTCAGGCACACGATAGCTACCCGGGCCTTGCACAGGATACTGGCCACCACCCACGTTGGTGAACGCCGCATCAGCTGGGTCTATTTGGGTAAATCGGGCGCGGGAGTCCGCAAGGTCAAAATCAAGAGCCAAATGTTCCCGTGGCGTGTAGAAGTTCGCCCATTCGACGCCGTAGCGGTTGCTCGACTGTTCTGAAGCAACCGTGCCTCCGGTGTCGCCATCCTGCTCCAGTTCGGAGTTACTGTGGAGATACCAGGCCGAAAGGGTGCTTTGCAGATGTGGGACGAGCAGAGTACGCACGCCGACTTCCCCGCCTTTGGTTTGGACCAGCGGAGAAATTGGGGTGCTGGACGTGGGGAAAGGATTGGCCGGCGAAATCGGTTCCTCCTTTTGCGTTGCGCCACGCGCGTCGTTGCTGTGGAAACTGAATCCGCCCTGCATATAGAACTCTGTCTTGGCCCACGGACCGAAAATCAAGCTTGCTTTGGGGCTGGGCAGGAACTTGGTGGCCGTGCCGGAATTGAGCTTCGCAAAGTCGACCACTGGAGCGCCGGGCAATTCGGTGGCGACATAAGGGGGAGTCAAGCTAGTGACGTTATATATTGCTTCGTCGCCGCGGACGGCCAGGACCGAGCGGAATTTTTCCGACCACTGGATTTTATTTTCCACATAAAAACCGATCATCGTGTCGGTAAATTTATTCAAATCGGTGTCCGCGGGCAAGATTGCCGTCAGATTCGGATTGGTAACGCATGCGGAGATGGGTTCGTCATTGCAGGCGTTGATATCATTCTTGTCCGTGCGCACACGGTCTTCCGTCCGGAAAAGGCCGTTGTGGATCCAATCGTTGCGGACCTGCACGCCAAACGTATTCGCCACCTTGCGACCAAACCATGTGCTGAAAATCGTGTGGTGTGCGTCAAGCCCCGCGACCCAGCGCCTGTCCTGCTGTTCGAACTGATCGCCTTTAACGGGGTCATCGAGGAAGTAAGTGAAATCAGAAAATAAATTGAGATCATAGTAAAATTCGTAGGCCGTGACTTTCGTCTCGGAATTTGCGCTGCTGCGATGCCATTCCTCCTGCAGGCTATAACGCTGTGACTCGCCACCATCTGTCGGGTTCAGTGCGCCAAAGAAACCAATCAGGGGTATGGCGTCAACGGGGATTTGATCGCTCGAATGCCATGTTCCGCGGTAAGCGCGGGCGGTGATGCTGAGACCTTTGTCTTCTCCGCCCTGGCTGTAGGTTACAAGGCCGTTGTATTTGTAAAAATTATCTTCATGCGTCGTCCATGGGCCGTTGTCGTGATACACCTCTCCGCCGTACAGCAAATTGCCCTTGCCGAGCTTTCGCGATACGCCGAAAACCATCCGCCCATAGCCATACATGCCGCCTTCCACCTGGAAGAAGTTCCGGGGCAGAGCCTTGAAACACACCACATCGGCCGCTCCAGCTGAGCCATAGTTGCCGACATCAGCGTAATAAGGACCTTTCTCGAAATTCACTCGCTCCACAAACTCCGGGATGACGATGTTCATGTCGGCGTACCCCTCGCCGTGCGCATGCGACGGCAGGTTCAGCGGCATGTCGTCGATGAAAATGGCGAAATCTGTCCCGTGGTCGAGATTGAACCCGCGAAGAAAATATTGGTTGGCCTTGCCGCCGCCGGCGTGTTGAGTGATGATGAGGCCGGGAATCGTCTCCAAAATTTCTCCCGAACGAAGAATCGGACGATCCTGGATTTCCGTCGCGCCCACCGTTCCCTGGGTGGCGGAATCGGCAATTCCGATGAGGCTATCCTCCGGGCCCTGCACGTTTATGGTGGTGCTCACGGAGCCCACAGCCAGAGAGATGCGCCGGGAAGCCGGCACCTCAGCGGTCCCTATGGTGACGGGGATTTCTTTGGTTTCCAAACCGGGATGAGACACTACGAGTCGATATTCACCTGCCGAGAGTCGAGAAATAATGAAGGAGCCGTTCGCGCCCGTCTGTGTCGTCATTTGTACAGTACCGTTCGCACTTCGAACCTGCACGGTAGCCCCGGCAATCACCGCGCCAGACGTGTCAACGACAATTCCTGATAGCTGAATGATTCCTTGGGCATTTGCGGCTGCCGACAATGAAGCTGTAGAACAAACCAGAATGATCAGAGCCGCGATCAAGGGCTCTAGTTTGCCTACATTACGCATAGATCGCTTCTTGTCGTCGGCATACGATTACGCAATACGTGCTACCTGCGTTTACGAGTGTGTATCACGTTCTGGGAAATCGTGCTATCGGGGATTTCCCGATGCCTGGATGATGACAAGACCTCCAGCCAAGACTGGGACAGGTGAGAAACCACTCGGCTGCAACTGGCCTCTCTGATGACGCGCGTGCTATATACAAGTGTTCGATAAAAGGATTCTTCTAGACTCCAAAGCATAGGATCAAACATGTCCGAGTTAGCTAGAACGGGGCTCTCTTTAGATCGAGATTTGCTCGCGAAGTTTGACCGAGCCATTGCCGGGAAGGGCTATAAGAATCGTTCCGAGGCGGTGCGCGATCTGATCCGCGATCACTTAGTGTCCTTGGAGGTCGAACAGGACAAAGAGATCGTCGGAACTTTGACTATCGTTTACGACCATCATCGTCCGAATCTAACGGAGGAACTGGTGGAGGCACAGCACCACGCAGGCAGTCAAGTGCTGGCAGCGACGCACGTTCACTTGGACCATCACAACTGCCTGGAAGTTATTATTATGAGAGGACGAAGCAGCACGATCCGAGACCTAGCCAATCGAATCTTGAGTCTTCGCGGAGTGAAACACGGCCAACTGGTAACCACCACCACCGGAAAGGGCCTGAAATAAACTGCTAGACGCCAGTAGGTCCTGATAAGTCGTGCCAGCTCAACCGATCGATGCAACGCCTACTAGCCAGTTGATGCGAGAGAACTCCCGGCAGATCGCCGATGCGCCCGGCTGTTGCTCAGATGCACGCGTTGCGCGAAACAGAAAGCGAGGGCTGAATCTTGGTGCGCTTATGTTCCGACTGCGTGAGTGGACCGGGAACGCAGACGACGCTTTTCCAGAAACTTCACAAATACGGGCATTCCTTCCCCGGTTCTGGCCGACAATTTGAGCACCTGCATACCCGGCCGCACGGCCTGAATGTTTCTTCTTGCGAGTGTCTCATCAAATTCCACGGCGGCGGCGAGATCCGATTTGGTGATAACGGCAACGTCCGCGCTGTTGAAGATTGTCGGATACTTTAGCGGCTTGTCTTCTCCCTCGGTGACCGAAAGCAGTACGAAGCGCAAGTCTTCCCCTAAATCGTAGGACGACGGGCAGACTAGATTTCCGACGTTTTCGATGAACAGAAAATCCAGATCGCGCAGATTCCAGCCGTCGAGGGCATTTTGGACCATTGCTGCTTCCAGATGGCAAACTGTCCCGGTGATGATTTGCTTCACCGGAGCTTGGCTGCGTGCGAGGCGCGCTGCGTCGTTTTCTGTGGCAAGGTCGCCCACTAGGGCCGCGACTTTGTAGCGGGTGTGGAGAAGCGTGAGAGTTCTTTCGAGGAACGCCGTCTTTCCCGAGCCAGGACTGGAGACGAGACTGATCGCGAGGACGCCGGCTTCGCGGAAGCGTTCACGAAGTGCGCGAGCGAGGACGTCATTTTGTTTCAGGACGTTTTTGCGGACTTCCACTAGCCGAGGTTCTGGATTCACTTTCGCAACTCCATCGCGGTGACCATCAGTTCGCGCCCTTCCAGGATTTCAGGGGTGGGTGTACCGCATATGGCGCAGCAGAGCGACTGTATGGACTGGACCGAGCGGCGTTCCCTGCACACGGGACAATTCACTACGATAGGAACTTCTTCGATGAGCAGTTTCGAACCTTCGAGAGGTGTTTGCTGGCAGGCGATTTCGTAGGAGAAAAGGAGAGCTTCTTTTACTACGCCGGAAAGCGGGCCGAGTTTGAGATAGACGACATCGACACCGAGTGCGCTGTGCGATTCGGCTTCCTCGCAAGCGAGATCAACGATGCTCATGGCGATTGAAAGTTCATGCATTGGCGCGCATCACCTCAAGAGTTAGAAAAACCGCTGCATCGCCGATCGAAAACACTCTTAGGTAACCTGTGTCGTACAATCCAAGTCCGATTCTGTCTCTGCGGAGCAACTGTGCGTGCTGGGATTGCCCAGCGCGGCCAGCGCCGCCTGGCCGAGGCTGATGCCGCCGTCATTCGATGGGACGACGTGATTCGTCCAAATTTGCAATTGTTCGGGCCGCAGGAGGTCTTTTAGATCGCGCAGTAGCAGTTCGTTTTGGAAAACGCCACCGGAAAGCACGATCGTGTCGATGTTATGCGCGCGGCACAGAGTTACGGCGGCATCGCAGAGACCCTTCGCAATTCCGCGCTGGAATGCGCGTGCGATTTCGCGTTCATCGCGGCCGCGGAGCTTGTCATTGATCAGGCTTTGCAGCAACGGACGAAAATCGAATTCATTGCCGATCAACGGGAACGGATACGCATCGGCCGCGGGCGCGTGAGCCGCGAGACGCTCCAACCCCATTGCGGCCTGGCCTTCGAAAGTTATTTCACGCGTGAAACCGAGCAACGCGGCCGCCGTATCAAAGAGTCGTCCCATCGAGGTGGTGGCGAACGAGCGAACGCTGCTGTTGACGAGTTGCACAGCATCGTGATATCGCGACGGAAATGAGAACGGGCGAGCAGTGAAGTCAACCAGCTGATTGAGTTGCGCAAGAAAACCGGCGGCTGCCTGGACTGGATACACTGCCGCCGCATCGCCGCCGGCCAGGGCGGCAGTGCGAAGATGGGCGACGCGCGCGAAGCCCTCGCGCACGCTACCGGCAAAAATCTCGCCGCCCCAGATCGTGCCGTCGTCGCCGTAGCCCGTGCCGTCGAAACCGACGCCGATAATTCGCTTGTCCCAGGCGCTGCGCTCCGCCAGGACGGAAGCGATGTGCGCGCGGTGATGCTGCACAGCGCATTTCTCCGTTGCGGGAAATTCCGCAGCATGGAGCGTGGAAACATATTGAGGATGCGCATCGTGCACGAGCAACAGTTCGCTTGAATCAATTTCATACATCGCTAGCAGATCGCGGATCGTCTCGCGGAAGGCGCAGAGCGATTCGTAATCATCGAGGTCGCCGATATGCTGGCTGACGAATGCTTGGCCATCAACTGCCAGGGTGATCGTATTTTTGAGGTCGGCGCCTAGCGCAAGAATCGGGCGCGCGGTTGGTAACGTGGTAGCTGCGCTCGGTGCGTAACCGCGAGCGCGGCGAAGAATCGCCGGGCCGAAAGCGCCAATGCGGGCGACGGAATCATCCACGCGGCGGGCGACGGGGCGCTCTCCGATGAGGAAACTGTCCGCGATTCTGGAGAATTGCCGGAGCGCGTCATCATCTTTATACGCGATGGGTTCGCTGGAACGATTCGCGCTGGTCATGACGAGGTTATCGGGGGCACCAGCTGTGAAGAGCAAATGATGCAGCGGCGTGTAGGGCAGCATCACGCCCAGCTCGTCATTTTCGGGCGCGACGCCGGACAACTCGGTCTTTGCGCGCGCGAGTACGATGGGTCGGGCGGCCGATTGCAGCAATGCTTCGATTTCGGAGCCGAGTTCCACTAGGCCGTGCGCGACCGCAATATTTTTCGCCATTAAGGCAAAGGGCTTTTCTTTACGGAATTTTCTGACCCGCATGGCGCTGACGGCTTCGGCGTTTTGCGCGTCGCAAGCGAGATGGTAGCCGCCGAGTCCTTTGACCGCGACAATCTTACCCGCGCGAAGATCCTGGACCGCGTTTCGAATGGCAGCCTCGTCGCCGTACGTAATCTGGTCGCCAGCTACATAAAAATAATGCGGTCCGCACGCAGGGCACGCGACGGGCTGCGCATGAAAGCGCCGATTCACAGGATTTACGTATTCGGCGGCGCAATGAGCATCGAACGGCCAAGCGGCCATCGTGGTGTTGGGGCGATCGTATGGCAGACTGCGAATGACGCTGTAGCGCGGCCCGCAGTTCGTGCAATTAATATAGGGATAATGATGGCGGCGATCGTTGGGGTCGAAGAGTTCCTGCAAGCATTGTTCGCAAACCGGCAGGTCGGGTGAAATTCGCACCGTGGGCCTGCGACCGGCTGCGCTTTCGCGAATTACGAATTCAGTGACGCCTACGGGATCGGCGGATGCAACGTCAACATCCGAAATCTGTGCGGCCTGCGGCGGGTGCGACTTCATTTCCTGCAGAAACGATTGGAGCGCATCTCCATTTCCTTCGAGATGGATTTCGACGCCTTCTTCCGCGTTCAAGACCCAGCCCTGCAGATTTTTCGCGCACGCGAGCCGGTAAACGAAAGGGCGAAATCCAACGCCCTGCACAACCCCGCGCACGTGAATGGAGTAAGCGTGGAGCATGGGTTCTATTTTGTGTTCACCACGCAGCCGCGGCCCTGCCAGCCGACCTGAATGACTTTGCCGTCCTTAACGAGAAGAGGGACGGTGAATGGGGGCTGAGCCAGCTGTCGCATTCGCTCGCGCGCCTGACTGTCAGTTTCAACGTCGAACTCGGTGAACTCGCTTCCTTTCCATTGAAGCCATTCGCGCATTTCGCTGGTGTAGGGGCAGCTGGTCGTGCCGTAGAGCTCCAGATTAGGCATGGACGAGCCCCTCCAGCCCCTCGCGGAGCAGATGGTAAATCGAGGCTTGCACTTCCTGGATACGCGGAATGTAATCGGACCGAACGATCAACGGAAAGTCCGCGAGGCCGCGGCGCAGGACTTCGCCGCCGTCGTAACCGAGCAGCGCCACGGTGAGCAGATTCCTTTTTCGCGCTTCTTCCAGCGCGATGACGATATTTTTCGAGCCGCCGCTGGTGGAAATGGCGATGGCTACGTCGTTTGGCCGGGCGTGGGCGATCAACTGGCGCTGAAAAATTAATTCGGTGCCGACGTCGTTGGCGATGGCGGAGAGATTCGCGGGCTCCATGGAAAGCGAAATTGCGGGAATGGACGCCAATCCGGCCGGCGGCATGATGCAATCAATCGCGAAGTCATTTGCGTCGGTGGCCGAGCCGCCGTTACCGAAAATAATCAGCTTGCCGCCCCGAGCGACGTGTTCGCGAATCGCGGCGGCCGCATTGCTGATTTTTTCGGACTCTTCGTGTGCCACTTGCGCGCGCAGCAGCGCGTCGTCCTGCGCTTTCATGCGGATGGAAGCAGCGACTTGCGCGACGATGTCGGAGGTTGCCTGTTTATCTCTGCCGAGAAATGGGTAGAGAAAGCTGGCTTCGCCTACGTCGTGGCCCAGCTCGCGGTGTTCGAAGAAGACGTGCACGGTTTCCCAGAGCGTGTGATAGAGAATTTCGATGAGTTCCTGATGAATGAAGGCGTCGTGCGTGGCGGGATTGCAAAAGTAGGAGCCGCCAGCACCGGGTAAAGCAAATGTCATCGCGCGGCGTTGACGAGCGGCGTCCAAAGCGGACCAGACTTCAGCATCGCCGTCGGGCGGGCCGAAACCCATGGCGATGTCGTCAGGCTGCACGAGCGTCTTCAGCCATGGTTCGAAGGCGAGAGAAAGATCGAGCGCCGGCAGCGCGCGTTTTCCGACAATCACCGGATGGACGAATTCGACAGAGACGTGTTGCGCGTCTGTGGCATGCGGGCCGCGGCCAAACGCGAGCAGTCTGCCGCCGCGAAGAAAACGCTCAGACATTTCGCGACTGGATTCGGCCAAGCGTAGAGATTCCGCGGCGAAGAACGATTCGATCAGCTGATTGCGCGCCAGCAATCGCTGGCCAATTTGCTCCGCGAGTTCGAGATCCGTGGGCATCTGGCTTCCTAGCAAATGCGAGGCAGCGGGTCGCCGACGAGCATATCCACCAGGCGGCTGCCTCCATAAAGAGTCGTCACTAAAACAGCGCTATCGGGCTGTTCACGAACTTCGCCGATGACTGTGGCTTCTCCTCCGCCAGGCGTGGCGTGCAAAGCCCCAAGCAGGGATTCCGCGTGCTCGGAAGAAACCACGGCTAGAAATTGGCCTTCGTTGGCGATGTGCAGCGGATCGAGGCCCAGAAGCTCGCAAGCGCCGCGGACGGAGTCGCGCACCGGAATTTTTTCCTCGAAGAGGACGATGCCCAGGCCGCAATCGCGCGCGAGCTCGTTCAGCGAAGTGGCCACGCCGCCGCGGGTGGGATCGCGCATCCAGCGGACACCCGTGCCGGCTTCGCGCACGAGCGCCTGGACCAGCGGAAAAACGGAGCGCGTGTCCGAACGCAGATCGGCTTCCAGGTCGAGGTCTCCGCGCGCGAGCAATATCGTGATGCCATGATCTCCGATGGGGCCGGAGAGCAGAACTTTGTCGCCCAACTGTACCGACTGCGGAGAAATTTCCACTCCGGAAAGCAGTCGGCCGATGCCCGTCGTGGTGACGTACATTCCGTCGGCCTTGCCGTGCTCGACAACCTTGGTATCTCCTCCCGCGATTCTGACGCCAGCTTTTTCGGCGGCGTCGGCCATGGCGCGGACTTCGGCTTCCAAAATTTCGGTGGGCAAGCCTGCTTCCAGAACGAAGGTAACGACGATCGCTTCCGCGCGCGCGCCCGATACGGCGAGGTCGTTCACGGTGCCATTGATGGCGAGCTCGCCGATGGAGCCGCCAGGAAATCGTAACGGCTTCACCACAAAACTGTCAGTGGTCATGGCAATCTTCGTACCGTTGATTTGCACGTGAGCCGCATCTCCGAGCGGACCAGGAGAGGAACCAAAGAAAAGCGGGGCGAACAATCCTTCAACTAGTCTGCGGCTGGCCTTGCCGCCGGCGCCGTGCGACATTTCGATCTGCGGTTCGCGGAATTTAACCTTTGTGGCAGCGGTGGCCATGAATCTCCCGTTTGCTCAACGTGTCGCGGCATTCGCGATGGTGATCGGTTTGCGATGCTCGTAATTGTAGTAGGCCGCGCAAGAACCTTCGGACGACACCATGAGCGCGCCAACCGGTTGTTCGGGCGTGCACTCGCGTCCGAAAAGCTTGCATTGCGCGGGCTTGAGGACGCCTTTTAGCACTTCGCCGCACTGCGCGGCCTTGGGATCGGTGACGCGGATGCCGGGAACTGTGAAGCGCTGCTCGGCGTCCCAGGTGCCATAGCTCTCGCGAATTTTCAGCGCCGATTGCGAGATGAATCCCAAGCCCCGCCATTCGAAATACGGGCGAAGTTCAAAAACTTCCGCCATGGCGCGCAATGCCGCGCGATTCCCTTCCCAGGGAACGACGCGTTTGTACTGATTTTCGACTTTGGCCTCGCCGCGCCGAAGCTGGCGCAACAACATCACGATGGATTGCAGGATGTCCAGAGGCTCGAAGCCGGAGACGACGACGGGCTTGCGTTCGTCTTTCGCGATCCAATCGTAGGGCCTGCAGCCGATGACGGTAGAAACATGGCCGGGGCCGACGAAACCATCGAGGCGCATGTCCGGCGAATCGAGAATCGCGCGAATGGCGGGAATGATGGTGACGTGATTGCAGAACACGGAAAAATTATTCAGGCCTTCGACTTTCGCGCGCACCAGGGTTAAGGCAGTCGAAGGCGCGGTGGTTTCAAATCCTATGGCGAAAAACATTACGTGTTTTTCGGGATTGTTCCGCGCCAGTTTGAGCGCGTCGGCCGGAGAGTATACGATGCGCACGTCCATGCCGCGCGCTTTGTATTCCAGCGGGCTGCCCTGCGTCCCGGGAACGCGCATCATGTCGCCAAATGCGGCAAAAATGAAATCAGGTTGCGCTGCGAGGGACAAACCGTCGTCAATGCGGCCCATGGGAAGAACGCAGACCGGGCAGCCCGGCCCGTGAATTAATTCAACGTTGGCGGGAAGCAAATCTTTCAAACCAAAACGATAAATTGCGTGGGTGTGGCCGCCGCAAACTTCCATGATGCGATAGTGGCGATTGGGATCCGCAAGCTTGCGAATTTCTTCACCGGCTTTGCCGATGAGTTCTGGAGCGCGAAATTCATCCACGAATTTCATTGCTTCCACCTTTGCGGCGGGTAGTCTTCGGCTTCGTTCTCGAGACCGTAGCCGCGAACCTCCTCCATCGCTGCCGCCGCCTCACCGAGCATCGTGAGAGTTTCCATCTGATCCGCGGCCTCGGATTCGCTGATCTTGCTCATGGCGAAACCAACGTGTATGAGCACCCAATCGCCGGGAACGGGCGGCGCATCCTGCAACAGGCCCAGATCCACTTTGCGGCGCACGCCGACGACGTCAACGGTCGCGAGATGCGTGTTCTGCGAATCAATCGCCACGATTTTTCCGGGTATCGCGAGGCACACGGTGCAGCTCCCTTTGCCGATGTTCTGTTGCGACTAAGTACTCGCTTCTTCTTGAAAGCGGGCCACGAGTTCAAAAGTAAACTTGAGTTCATCCTTCAAGCGCAATGCTCCGCCTGCGAAAGATACGGGCTTGATGGCGTAATCCGATTGGCGCAGCGAGCAGTCGCCGGAAATTCGCAGCATCGTGCCCAGGCGCGTGACGCGGGCGTCGAGGGATTGAATTTGGGTGACGCCGTGAAATGAAAGCGTGCCCGTGGCGCGGGCGAGCAACAGATCTTCGGTCTGTTTTTGTACCGTGATCTGTTTGGTTTCGTACACCGCCGTTGGAAAGCGCTGCACTTCCAGTACGTCGTACATGGCTTGTTCCAGCTTTTTGCGGTCGTCGCCGCTCATTTCGTCTTGAACTTCCATGGCGCTGGTGCGCACCGTCACGCGCACGACGGCGTTTTCATATGTGTCAGGGGTGAATTGTATCTCGCCGTCATAGTCGCGTATGGCAATTTTCGGATTGTGGCCGAAGGTGGAGAGCATGCCAGTGGCAAACGCCTGCACGGTGAAGCGGCTGGCGTTGGTATCGAGCGCAAATTTCACTGGCACGAGGCCTCTTTGCGTTGCCGTTTGCACGACATCATTCCTGAGTTCGAAATCAACCCGGCCCGCGCCAAATGCAGAGGAATTACGCGGGCCGTTTGCGATGCTGGCGCGCGTTTACATCGAGCGCAGGCGGAAGTATCGCTCGATGTCCGGTATCGCGGCGGATGCCAGGTTTCCCACGCCGATCTGCCCGAGATAACGGCGTACGGTGGGATTGGAAAGCACCAGCCCGGCGCCGAAAATCACCAGAGCGACGCCGCCGAGCATGTAGAGAGTGTCCTTGTCGGTTCCGTTTGATTCCGCTGCCTGATCCATTAATTCGACCGCCATGGTTTTCTCCTTTGCGCAACGGGAATACGTTTTATTTTTTTGCAGGCCATTCTTCCGCGAGAATTCTGGTCACGAGCGAATGTATCAGTTGCACGGCTTCATCAACCGCTGCCGCGATGGGCTCGCTGAGGCCCATCTGTCCTTCTTCTGGGCCAAGCGTTGCTGGTACGCACCCTACCAGCAGAATGCGCTTCAGTTCCGCGCCCATGTTTACAGCCATCCGCAGCACGTTCAGCGGATTCATCCCGTGCGGATCAACGAAACCCGGCTGCGTTCCGGCGGAATCCAAATTTTGCAAATCCGGTTCGAGGACGAAGAGGGTGCCGGGGTGGCCTTCACCGGTATAAGCGTCCACGAGGATGGTGGTCTCGTAGCCTTCCATCAAGGCGTATGCGAGATCAAGACCGCGGATGCCAAAGTCCGTCACGCGAACGCCTCGCGGAAACGTGCGGCTGGCGAGTTGGCTCGCGACTTCAACTCCGAAGCCATCATCGCCGAGAAAAATGTTGCCGATTCCGGCGATCAGGATGCGCTTCGATTCGACGGCGGGTGTTTCTTGTTCTTCCTCGCCGAGGGGCTCCACTTCGTTTGGAGCGAAGAAAAACCGGTGGCCGGGTTGGCGCATCAGGCCGATGTCTCTGCCGGGATCTTCGTCCACGACCACGCAAACGTGCAGCTGGCCTTCGTAATCCTGCTCGATGGATTCAATGGTGGCGATTTTGCCATCAAGCGCGAGATCGAAAACGTCGCCGCCAGCCCGCGGTCGCAGCCTGACGCGTTCGCCGCGCCGGACCTGAACGCTTTGAACGGCTAGCGATTCGACCGTCGTCTTATCTTCCAGCGCTCGCCATTCCCATTCGTTCACGGCGCCTCGCTTTTCGCGGCGCGGAGGCCCCGCAACGCACCGTGCAGCTTCATCAATTGTTTATCCGGAAGAGTTTCGGTGCGCTCCAGAATTTTGCGCGCGCGGTCGTCGGACTGGCGCATCTCGCGTTTTTCGTCATCCGTCAGGGTCATGATCCGCAGCGACAATATTTCGTCGATTTCGGCGCCATCGAACAAATCGCCTGGGCTTTCGGGAGCGATCTGCGGATAGTCGTACAAGATAATCGGTGAAGAGAGCATGGTGTCGCGCTGGCCTTCTTCTCCTACGAGGACTGGCCAGGTGCCAATGTTTTGACAGGTTTGCGCGAATTCGCGGTAGGCGTCGGGAGGGTCAATTAGAGAAACAAATTCTCCGACGCGGACTTCCAGTATCGTGTGGGCCGAAACGAGCGAGTGTGCGAGCGCTTCGTCACGCGTCGCCGGGCCGGAATTCGCGAAACGCGAGATATTTGCGATTCGCGCTGTGAGTTTGAACAGGCCATCCTGCAGCCGCTGCGCTGCAAGCTCGACCATTCCTGCGACGCTGGACTTTTCGCGCAGGATAATTCCAACGATCAATTCGCGCTCATCGCGAATCGTTTCTTGTTCTTGTTTGAGTGACAAGCGGAACGGCCATTGCATCGGCTGGGCGCAAAGCGCGGAGAGATTGAATTCCGTCACTTCGATCACTTCTTCGACGGCTTCTTGCCATGGCTGGTGCGCGTTGCCGTTCGCTTCCAATCGCTCGACATTTTCGATCGTTGCGCCGGCGACTGAGGCCAGGTCGTTCGCAGGGGTGCGCAGTTTTCCAATCGTACGGGTCACCATGCGTAAAAATCGGACGCGAACCGCGCATTGCGTTTGCGCACCGCCCCGCACGAGACATTCGGTTTGCATCGTCCACGCGTCCGTGCCGCCGCCTTGCGCTTCGCTGTAAGGACGCGGATAGACGACGCCGAAGTTAAATCGCTGGCGATTTTTCACGGCGGATGGCCGGTAGGGGTACAGCATGTAACCTTCGTAGAGCACCGCCTTCACGATTCCGTCCACGAGCGCGGCGTTCATGAGCGCACCGTTTCCGGAAGAGCGTTCAGCGCGCGCTGCAACGCTTCTTCCCACGTGGGAATGCCTTCGCGCACTTTGAATTGATAGAGTTTTTCGAACGCGTCTTTGTGCAGCGCGAGCCAGGTGGAATTCGGGTAGTACGCATCCATCAAGTCTTTCCAGACTTTCACGGGAAGGCGGAATTTGGCTTCTTTGTCCCAGGAAATGGGCGCGACCTGCAGGGTTTCGTCTTCGCCCTGATAGAAAACTGTGCCACTGAATTGGAAGCAGAGCGGCAAATCGCCGCTGGTGATGCCGTGAAAATATTTTGTTGCGGCGACGTTGAAATCAAACGTGCACGGCACGGAGATATCGGCGACTGTGCTGCCCGCGAAACGCGGAACCACCACGCTGGCGTGCGTCCAGAGCATGCTGCGCAACGTCTGGCCCCAGCGGTCGGGTTCGCCGAAAAGATCCGCGAGGCGCGCTTGTTCGTTCGAATCGTATTTTCTGCGGTTTGCCTCGATCTGAATTTGCGCACGCAGCGCGACCGTGTGAATAATCTGGTTGCTGGCGTTGCTGGCGATGCGCAGCTTGAACGCGAGCAATGGCGCGGCCGCATACTGGACCACTTCGGCGCCTTCGATCGTGAAGACGAGTTCAGGCATGCTCGCCCTCGCGACCGACTCCGGCCCGGCGCTTCAGCGCGGTGAAAAACGCGCCGATTTCGCGCCACACTTCCGTGCCGCCGGAAAGTCCGTGCCAGTGGGTGCGGATCAGTCCCACGAGCTTGTAACATTCGTCTATGGGGACCAGATAATATTCCGCGGCTACAGAACCTCGGTTGTGTCCGACGCGGTTGACGAGCAACGCGGTCACGTCGGCCTCTATCGTTTTCAGGATGGGATTGGCCTGCTCGATGTCGCCCCAAGTCTCCAGGGATAGCAAAGATTCCGTCGGGCCAGCGGGACTGGGGTAGAGCGCTATCACTTTTCCGTGCGGCGTGCTCTTGAAGAAGAACGCCATATCAATGGGAACCATCAATCCGTCCCACTGGGCGTCGGTGAGCTGAAAATCCGCGAGGAGCTGCACACGGCGAGGAACGCGTTTGTACTTAGTGCCGCTCTGTCCATCGAACAAGATCGCGCAGGCCTCGCAGGCGCAAATTAGTTTTCTGCTGGCGGGCTCGACGAGGTGCTCGTGTTCGGGAGCGAGTTCACGGCTGCACATCTCGCAGCGCTCGACCGGCGTCCGCTTGCGCGCAAATTGCCGGAGAGTAGCAAACGCGCTTTCCTGCGCCAGTCGAAGCGCGGGAGCCATATCAGTCACCGCTCCGCTGGGAGGGAGCGACGGACAAAGCGGCCATGCTTTGGCCGTTCGCGAGTTGCGCCACGGAGACAAATCCAGAACGGGGCGCTCCGTTATCGGCCTCTTGCACTAGGATCGACGAAGCATCCGGCGCTGCATCCTGTATGGCGGCTTCGAGTGTGGACTTCACCGTGACGGCTGTTGAGCCGCAGCCGCCTGGCTTCAGCTGTAGCCGCAGCGTAACGGCACCGTCGTCGCTGATTGAAATCAGCTCAGCCTTAGCGGAGTGCGAATCGAGGAAACCATGTGATTTCTCGAGTGCGGCCTTTACGCGAGTGCGCATATCGGAAGGATGGAGGCCGTACAACAGAAGCAGGCTACTGATCAATTGATCGCCGCCAAATTTCCGGATGAGAGACTCGCCGGTTTCGCCAGTCTGGGAAGTGATGGTCAGGATTTGTTCGAGCGCAGCTCCATGCAAGGCCATAAGGGATTCGAGGAGTTCCTTGGTCATGGCGCGTGCGCTAGGGTCGGCGGTGGCTTCGAGTTGCTCGACAATTTCGCCGATCCGCTGGATGCGTTTCTGGAGATCCTTGTCAGGCGGCATATTCTCCTTCAAAGATAAATCGAAGCGGGCGGCTGCGGCAGACTATCCCATTGCGCCCGAGCCTGCCTGCTTCCGTCATCACCACCCGCTTCTACGCGAAAGCCTGGAGCGTCACGCGTGCTGGCCAAACATCGGCGAGTGATGCGTTTCGAGAACCTTGCCATTGCCCAGGTACATGTGCACGCCGCAGGGCAAGCAGGGATCGAAGCTGCGCACGGCGCGCATGATGTCTATGCCTTTGAATTTATCCGGGCCATTTTCTTCGAAGATGGGCGTATTCTGCACCGCGTCCTCGTACGGCCCCGGCGTTCCGTAGACGTCACGCGGATTGGCGTTCCAAGGCGTGGGCGGATAAGGATGGTAATTCGCGATCTTGCCGTCACGAATTACCACGTGATGCGAGAGCACGCCGCGCACCGCTTCGTGAAAGCCGCAACCGATGGCTTCCTGCGGCACGCTGAATTCCGACCACGTCTTGGTTCTTCCCGCGTGCAATTCCGCGAGCGCCTGTTCGACGAAGTACAGAGCGCACGACGCGGCATACACCTGGAAGTAAGTGCGTGCGCGGTCGCGTTCGATTGCGTTGCTCCATTTCGGAATCTTCCATTCGAATTCGACTTCTGGAAGCGACATAGTCTTCGGCAAATACATTTTCACGCTGCGGCCGGTGGATTTGACGTAGCCATTGTCCACAAGGCCGGCCAGCGCGGTGGCCCACAGGCGCGCGATGGGGCCGCCGCCGGTGTCGAGCGCGAGATGGTCGCCGGTTCTTTTATCGAGCCAGCGCGGCGACATAACCCAAGTGTACTTTCCGCCGAAGTCGCGCTTCTGCGGCCTGGGGATGGTGGTCTGATTCCAGGGATGGTTCTGATCCACGGGATTGCCCAGGGGATCCTTCTGCACGAACTTTTCGGAATTCTCCCAACCGTCGTAATACGAGCTGCCGAGCAGGATGCGTATATTGAGGTTGATGTCCACCAGGTCGTTGGTTACGAGCTTGTCGTCCACCACGACGCCCGGGGTGACGTACATGGCGCGGCCCCACTCGGTCATCTTCTTGTAGGAATAATCGCAGACTGCCGGATTATTGAACGAGCCCCAGCAGCCCAGCAGGACGCGGCGGCGGCCCACTTCTTCGTATCCGGGTAGCGCCTCGTAGAAGAAATCGAACAGGTCGTCGTGCAGCGGAACAACCTTCTTCATGAATTCCACGTATTTCATCAAACGCACCAGATAATCGGTGAAGAGCTGCACGGTGGGAACGGTGCCGACTCCGCCGGGATACAGAGTGGAAGGATGCACGTGGCGGCCTTCCATCAGGCAGAACATTTCGCGGGTCATGCGGCTCATCTGCAGGGCTTCGCGGTAGAAGGATCCGACGAAGGGATTCAGGGCCTTCATGATGTCCGCGATGGTGCGATAGCCGTGAAGATTGGCGCCCGGCGCGGCGGTTTTTTCTGCTTTGGCGTACACACCAGGATTGGTTTCTTTTACCATTTGCTCGCAGAAATCCACGCCGACCAGATTGTCCTGGAAGATGTTGTGATCGAACATGTATTCGGCGGCTTCGCCGAGATTCACAATCCATTCGGCCATCGCCGGCGGGCGAACGCCGAACGCCATATTCTGCGCGTAGGTGGCGCAGGTGGCGTGGTTATCGCCGCAGATCCCGCAGATGCGGCTGGTGATGAAGTGCGCGTCTCTGGGATCCTTGCCTTTCATAAAAATGCTATAGCCACGGAAGATCGAGGAAGTGCTATGACATTCGGCGACCTGGCGATTATCGAAATCAATCTTCGTGAAAATTCCCAGGCTGCCGACGATCCGGGTAATCGGATCCCAATTCATCTCCACCAGTTTTCTGGAACCGGTCGGCGTACCCTTTGTAGCAGAAGTAATTGTGCCCATATTTTCGGCTCCTTTAATTTAGTACGTCCCGGGTCTATAGCCGGTGGTTAGTTCGCTGCCGGTGTGGCGCCACTTCGGTTCCTTGTTCACCGTGTCATTTGTGAATGAACGCAGGGTGCGGATGGTTTTGCCGTAAACACTGATGGCCGCGGCGGAAACTTTCGCGCCGGGCGGCTCGTCCATGAAGGGCATGAACTTGTCTGGGAAGCCGGGCATGGTGCAGCCGATACATATGCCGCCGACGTTGGGGCAGCCGCCGATGCCGGCCATCCAGCCGCGCTTGGGCACGTTGCAATTCACCACCGGTCCCCAACAGCCCAGTTTCACGATGCACTTGGGGGAGCCGTAAACTTCCGCGAAATCGCCCTCCTCGTAATACCCGGCGCGGTCGCAGCCGTCATGGACGGTCTTGCCGAAAAGCCAGAGCGGGCGCAGCTGGTCGTCAAGTGGGATCATGGGGGCCAGACCAGCGACCTGATATAGAAGATAGAGCAGCGTTTCCATGAAATTGTCCGGCTGCACCGGGCACCCGGGGACGTTAACGATGGGCAAGCCGGCTTTCGATTTCCAACCCCATCCCAGATAGTCGGCTAACCCCATTGCTCCCGTTGGGTTACCTTGCATGGCGTGGATTCCGCCATAGGTGGCGCAGGTTCCGCAAGCCACCACAGCCAGCGCTTTGGGCGTGAGGCGATCGATCCATTCATTCGTGGTGATGGGCTGGCCGGTCTTCGAATCGGTGCCGAGCGCCGCCCAGTAGCCTTCCTTCTTGATTTTCTCATTGGGAATCGAGCCTTCCACGACCAGGACGAAAGGTTCCAGCTTGCCCTGCTCGGCTTGGTACCAAAACTTCAGGAAATCATCGCCGTTTTCATAGGCGAGAACGGGGTTGTGCAGATGAACGCGGGGCAATCCGGGGATCGCGCCCAGCAGGACGTCCTCGATGCTGGGCTGCGTGGCGGCTGTGATGGAAACGGAGTCACCGTCACAACCAAGTCCGGCGGTGATCCACAGAATATGAATATCTGGGACGGGTGACGGTTTTTGCGTTTTTCGACCGTAAGGAACTGCTTCGGGTGTCATTGCTAGTCCCTCCTCTCAGGCTGCTGCGAAAGCCAGCAGGGACAACTGTGCGGGTACCCAGTCCCGATATAACCCGGTTGTGCGGAAACGCAGTTCGGTCAGAGGCTCCCAGCGGGAGGCAATTGACCCGGTTCGGGACAAACTGCTATCCAAAATTTCGATGAGAGGATTACTCCGATAGTGGTGCAACTACAATCAGGAACAGGTGGTATTTACGGTAGGGGACGGTCACTTTTAGCCATCGGGGAAACCCTGATCGTAAGAATATGGGTTAGTAGCCGCCGTTGAGGTTCACAGTCCATTCAATGGCGTGCTGCACTAACTCGCGGGCATTGCGCAGCGCCAGTTTTTCCTTAATGTGCGCCTGGTAGGATTCGATAGTCTTCACGCTGAGATGCAGTTCGTCGGCGATTTGCCGCGTGCCGTGTCCTTCGCCGATTAAACGAAAAACTTCGAGCTCACGATCGGTAAGATTGAGCAGCGGCGAGCTTTTTGTGTGCGCGCCGCCTCTTACATATTGTTGCAACATCGTGGTGGTGAGCCGATCGCTGAGATAAACATCGCCTTGCAGAATTCTGCGGATCGCGATCAATACTTTTTCGGTGGCTTCCTGCTTCATGATGTAGCCGTTGGCGCCGGCGCGCATGGCGCGTTCGGCGTAAATGGATTCATCGTGCATGGAAAGAATCAGCACGGGGAGGCTGCCGGTTTTCACCCGGATTTCCTTGAGCACTTCCAATCCGTCCGGTCCGTTTAGAGAAATATCCAAGAGTACGATATCCGGCCGGAGCGTTTCGATCGCGTGGAATGCAGTGTGTGCTCCCTCTGCTTCGCCGCAGACGGAGAGATCCGCTTCGCGCTCAATTAGCCGCGCAAGTCCCTGGCGCACGATAGGATGATCGTCAACCAGCAACACCCGGTATTTTTTCGAATGAACATCCAGCTGCGCTTTGGCGTTCACGGGAATTCTCCGCTATTCAACACCCCTGATGGGAAACGTGCAAGTCACAGTGATGCCGTGATCTTGATTCGGCTGAACTTTCAGCGAACCGCCCACCATGTCCGCCCGGTAATCCATGATGTTGAGACCTACTCCCGGCGGACTGGCCGGCTGTTTGGGAAATCCCTCGCCATCGTCCTGGATGGAGAGCGTGCCGGTGCCGCTCTTGCTCGATAGACGAATGAGGATATTTTTGGCTTTTCCGTGGCGGATGGCGTTGTTCACGGCTTCCTGAGCAATGCGATAAAGATGGGTGGCCATGTTCGCATCTTGAATGGCGATTTGCTTCTCGCAACGGAAGCTGCAGCCGATGTGAAACAGCGCTTCGACTTCGCTCGCCCATTTTTTCAGCGCGGACATCAGCCCCAGCGGCTCCGCTGCCACCGGATGAAGGCCGCGCGCCAGTTGCCGCGTGTTGTCAATCGCCTGGTTCACCATTCTCACGATCTGGGCCGCTTCCACTGCTTCCGGTAAAGTCTTGTCCGAAAGTTTTTGCTCCAGAACCTTGCTCATGAAAGCGATGCCTGTCAGATGCTGCCCCAGGCCGTCGTGCAGATCCTGCGCGATGCGCCGCTGTTCCCGCGCGCTGATCTCCAAAATCGCTTCCTCCAAACCTTTTCGCTCGGTAATGTCAAATCCCACGCCGTGGATGAACCACGGCCGGCCATCTTCGCGGCGAATCATTTTTGCTTCGCACTGAAACCAGAGCACGCGGCCATCGCGTGCCATCACCCGGTAGGACGAGCGCAACGGTTTGCCCGAGAGGAACATCTCCGCGGCTTCCTCGCTCCAGCGCATCTTGTCGTCGGGATGAATTTGCTGATACCAGCGCACGGGATCTTCGAGCCACTCGCTCTGAGAAAAACCGAGCGCTGTTTCGATCTGCGGGCTTACGTAGGCTTCGCCGATTCCTTTGTCGAGGTAGGCCATGAACACGACGGCGGGGATTTGCTCAACAAGGGCGCGGTACTTCGCTTCCATGTTCAACAACGGCGCTTCGGGATTGAGTTTCGATTCGGCTGATTCCGCAGCGTCGAGGCTTATGCTGGAATTCAAAGACTGATGCTGCAAAAAAACGTTGGCTAGTTCCTGAAGGGCTTTCTCTGCTTCCGACAAATTTCCGAGAAGTCTGTCCGCGCCGAGCGATTTTGGAGCGCCGTTTGAATCTTTGCGTTGCGTTAGGTAATCCAGCGCCATTTTGCGCCTCTGTACTGCCCATCATTGCTAAAGAATACAGATTCCGTTTTTCTCGGTGCGCGTTGCCTGCACCGCGATTTCACTCTTGCGCCCGGAGCCGCCACGGTGGTTCCTTATTAAGCGATGCTTGCGTGAAGCGACGCAAGGCATGAATCGCGCGCCCATAAGTCGTCACCGCAGCGGAAGAAAGCAGCGAACCGGGCGGCTGGTTCATGAACGGCATGAACTTGTCCGGAAAGCCTGGCATGGTGCATCCGATGCAAATCCCGCCGACGTTTGGACAACCGCCAACTCCGCCCATCCAGCCGCGTTTGCCGACGTTGCACTGCACCACCGGCCCCCAGCAACCGAGTTTCACAATGCAGGTGGGCGAACCATATTCTTCGGCGAACTGCGCCTGCTCGTAATATCCGCCGCGATCGCATCCTTCGTGAACCGTCGCTCCAAAAAGCCACGTCGGACGCAACGCATCGTCGAGCGGAATCATGGGAGCGCGGCCGGCGGCCATGTGCAGCAAGTACAGCAGAACTTCCATAAAATTGTCCGGCTGCACGGGACATCCCGGAACGCAAACGATGGGAATGCCAGGCGAGGATTTCCAATTCCAACCCAGGTAATCTGCGAGTCCCATGCAGCCGGTGGGATTTCCTTCCATCGCGTGAATGCCGCCGTAGGTGGCGCAGGTGCCGGCGGCAATAACGGCCCAAGCTTTGGGCGCGAGGCGATCAATCCAATCACACGTCAGAATCGGCTGGCCAGAAGCCTCATCCGTGCCGAACGTCGCCCAATATCCTTCGCTCTTATTTTTCTCGTTGGGGATCGAGCCTTCCATCACCAGGATGAACGGCGTGAGCTTTCCGTCCGCAGCCTGATGAAAATGGCGCATGAATTCTTCGCCGTTGTCGTAGGTCAGAAAAGGATTGTGCAGATGAACCTTGGGGATCCACGGAATGCCGCCGAGAAGAATGTCTTCAATGCTCGGCTGCGTGGCCGCGGTCATCGCGATGGTGTCTCCATCGCAGCCGAGCCCCGCTGTGATCCAGAGTATGTGGATCTCTTTTATCGGGAGCGGCGTAGCGTCAGCCACGCGTCCATGGTCGGTGGAACTCGCCATGCAAATTCCCTCTGTGGAAGCCGGACCTGCCCTGCCGTGTGATACGATGCGTTGCGAAGAGTCTGCTGTATGCAGCGCTTCGCCGCGATTGTACCGAATCAAAAGGGATGTGTCCGGTTTTATTCTCTCTCCCGGCGAGGCCCAAATTTGGCCTGGGGCGACTTGAGTATTTTAGTTGTCGGCGTTAAATCAGTGTTCGTCTGTATGTACAGATTCGTTAGCCCGTGCTTTTCTTAAGCTGGCAGCCGAGCATTCGCGAGGTGAACCGTGGTGAAGATTGTGATTCTAAGCGTGATTGTGCTTTTCTTGATTATCGGTATCGTCAAAATGCTTCCCGATTTCATCCGCTACATGAAGATACGCGCCATGTAACGAGCTAACCGAGGGGTTGTTAGGTCAAGCCGGTTTCGAATCAATTCCCCCAAGAATTCTCGCTAGGCTCCGGCTATGACTTGTCCCGACTTGTCCATCAGTGAGCGGCTCGAAAGCCAATAAGTGACGCCAGGACAGCGACCTATGTGATTTTTTTCACTGGTTCGGGACCGGGAGGTCGTCACTGGCACGACAAGGGATGAGTCTCGCAAGCAGGTTTCCCCCTTCGGGTGCTTGTCGGGAGCGGGTGCCTGGTGAGCAGGTTCTTAGACAGCACCAGGTTCTCGTGATTACGAGGTTCCACGACGAAGCGCCCGTTCCTTCATCAAGGCAAAGAACACAGGGACAAGAATGAGAACGTGAATCGTGGATGTAATTGAGGTCCTCCCCGAAAACTGGTCCAAGCGAAGAGGGAGAAAATCCGGCAAAATGGGCGGCTTGAAGGGAGGGTTGTCGGATGAAGAAGACTCGATACAGCGAGGAACAGATGGCCTTCGCGTTGCGGCAAGCAGCTACGGGGACACCAGTGGGCGAAGTAATCCGGAAGATGGGCATCTCCACGCAGACGTTTTATCGCTGGAAGAAACAGTATGGGCAGATGGGCGTGGAGGAGATCCGGCGATTGCAGCAGCTGGAAGAGGAGAACCGGAAGCTCAAGCAACTGGTGGCGGATCTGAGTCTAGACAAGCTGATGTTGCAGGATGTGCTTTCAAAAAAACTCTAAGGCCTGGTCGGCGGCGGGAGTGGGTAGGAGATCTGGAAGGGCGGTATGGGGTAAGCGAACGGCGAGGTTGTCGCGTGCTGCTGTTTTTCCGATCTTCGCACCGCTAGGAAGCGACAGGGGACGACCAGGCCGGATTACGGATGCGGATGCGGGAGCTGGCAGAAGCTCGGGTTCGCTATGGCGACTATCGGATTTACATTCTGCTGCGGCGGGAAGGATGGGAGGTGAACCACAAGAGGGTGTACCGGCTGTACCAGAAGGAAGGGCAGAGTCTGCGGAGGAAGAGGCCGCGACGACACGCGAGTGCCGCCCAGCGAGTCGCACGAATCGAGGCGGGTGCTGCGAATGAATGTTGGTCGATGGATTTTGTATGCGATGCTTTGGATGACGGGCGGCGATTGCGGGCCCTGACGGTCGTGGATAACTACACGCGGGAATGTCTGGCGATCGAAGTGGATCCAGGGATCGGCGGAGGACAGGTGGCGGGAGTTCTGGGACGGATCACAATGGCACGACAGACACCAAAGGCGATTCGAGTAGACAACGGCCCGGAGTTTGTTTCGAAGGTGCTGGATCCATGGGCGTATCGAAACGGTGTGAAGTTGGATTTCAGCCGGCCCGGAAAGCCAACGGACAACGCTTATGTAGAATGGTTCAACGGCAGCCTGCGAGATGAATGTCTGAATGTAAATTGGTTCTTGTCTCTGGAAGACGCTCGGGTCAAGATCGAGGCTTGGCGGCGGCACTACAATGAGAGTCGTCCTCACTCCGCGCTGGGAGACGTGCCGCCCAGCGAATTCGCCAGCAAGGGCGGGGCTAGCCCCGCCCTTGCTGGTTCTGCAAGACCCGGAATTTTCACTCCCTAGCTGGACCTAAAATGGGGGGACCTTCACAGAGTGGATTCTCTCTCACTCCCGCTGGACTAAATCAAGCCGGTCAGGTCAAAAGTATCCGCGGCGAGCCTGCACCGTAAACCCATCCACCCTCACCTTGACCAAGTGGGACTATTTCTTGGCTGCGTTAGCTGCCATTCGAGCGCGGAAGTTCTTTTCCTGCTGAATTTCCTCCTCGCTGAAGGCAGATGCGAAATCTTCGGGCTCAAAGACCTGGCGGATCTCTATGTCGGTCTCGCCTTCGTTGGGGCAGCGCTTGACCCACTCGATGGCCTCCTCGAGAGACTTGACCTGCCAGAACCAGAAGGAGGCGATGAGTTCCTTGCTTTCGGCGAAGGGACCGTCAGTGACGATGGGGCGGTTCTTGCCTGAGAAATGGACGCGCGCGCCTTTGGAGGAGGGGTGAAGACCGTCATAGCCTATCAGGACCCCGGCTTCCAAGAGGTCGTCGTTGAATTTGTTCAAGTCGGCCATGAGCTGGGGATCGGGGAGTGCGCCTTCGTTCTTGGAGTCTTCCGTGGCTTTGACGATGACCATGAATCGCATTTTGTTTGTCCTTTCGGGCTGAGTAGGGCTGTCGTTCAAGTTCACAGCTTAATTGCTGCTCTACCCATACGTCGAACGAAAAGGTGCAGAATCGACACGCAGAACCGAGAATATTCTCGGTAGCTCCTGATTAACGCCGTACTCGGACAAGTGAAGTGCTACTTCACTTCACGCATTATAAAACGGTGCCCCTTTTGGAGTAGGTTTTGGAGTGTAGGCTCGAACCTCTCCAGAAAGGAGCACCCTCTTTATGGATAAGACAAAGTATATCGGGATGGATGTTCACAAGGAAGCGATCTCGATCGCGGTCCTAAATTCCTCCGGCAAGCTGGTGATGGAATGCGTGATCGAAACCAAAGTCAGCACCATTCTGCAGTTTTTCCAAGGATTAAGCGGAAGCCTGCACGTCACTTTGGAAGAAGGCACCTGGGCCCCCTGGTTGTATGACCCGCTGACGCCACACGTAACCGAGCTCGCGGTGTGTAATCCCCGAAAGAATGCCTTGCTGAAACAAGGCAGCGAGAGCGACCGCATCGATGCCAGAAAACTAGCCGAACTGCTGCGCAATCGAGCGCTTTCCGTGGTCTACCACGGAGAGAACGGCCTGCGCCTGTTGCAGGAATTGTCAAGTAGCTATTTGACGATTCGCAAGGATCTGGGGCGGGTGATGAATCGGCTCAAGGCCTTGTATCGGAGTTGGGCCATTCCCTGTGCTGGGACGCAAGTCTACGCACCGCGCCATCGCGCCGCATGGCTGACGAAAATTAGCGAAGCTGGCGTGCGCCGGCGGGCAGAACTTTACTACCAGCTACTCGACGCCCCGCGCCCGTTGCACCGACAAGCCCGCAAAGAGCTTTTGGCCGAGGGCCGCAAGCACAGCGCAACGAAATTGCTAAGCCAGATTCCTGGTATCGGTCCGCTGCGGGCGGCGCAATTGGTTGCGCTGCTGCAGACACCCCATCGATTCCGCAGCAAGCGGCAACTGTGGAAATACAGCGGGTTGGCATTGGAAATCCACGACAGCGCGCAGTACCGCTATGCCCAAGGACAGCTGCAACGCTCTAAGAAGCCACAGCCACTCCGTGGGCTGAATACAAACCATAACCATGATCTCAAAAATATCTTCAAGGGTGCGGCCATGAGAGCCAGCACCTGCCAGGGACCGCTGCACGATTTTTACCAGGTCTTGCTCGCCAGAGGGATGCGAACCACCATGGCTCGCCTCACCTTGGCGCGGAAGATTGCTGCCATCACCCTAATCCTTGGGAAGAAAGGAGTCGGTTTCGACGCCCCATATTTGAAACAAGCAGCTTGAGCGCCTCTGACAGAGAGTCCGTTCCATCCCTGAAGATCATCCTTGGCGGTGGCCAGCGGGTTCTTGAGACGCTTGGTTCGAGGGAGAGTATCCACCGGAGAAGTCAGGCCACGGTGTTTGTGGAAACACCAAAGTCTCCGATTTCACCCTATGCCCCCTCGGATAACCAAAGAAAGTCATAGGCCCCGAGTCTCCCATAGGACCATGAGTTACCGCGTATCTGAGCGGATAACCGTTACGCTTGGTTGTTTCAAGAAACGAATGGCGCCGTCACGACAGCGAAATGAAACCACAGGCGGGAAGAATCTCAACCTTTCGCGCGACGAAACGAAGCAACGACTTCCTGACGAACGCTACTCACCGATCAGGAGTGCACGTTCATTCGATTAGGCTGAATGCCGAAACAAAAAAGTATCGGCACCGAGCCGACGGTGAAATATGTCTCTTGACATTCCCTTTTATAGGACTTCTCCGGTACGGCAGCCGGAAAAACTAGGCGTTCACTGGGTTGGTGTGGAAGGATTGACCACTCGCCGTTGATCTGCTGGGCTGGGACACATCTACTCCGAAAGTCTAGCAAACCGAATTGATTGTCGTTGAGACGACGGTACACGGATCGCTGTATTGCCAGATGGACTACAATTGATGTGTATTACTGAGACCAGAGTAACGTGACTGCAACCGATGCATCCAGCCATTACCCCGTGTTGACCAAGCGCAAAAACATTCTCATCGCCGATGATAGTGAGATGGTGCGAACGAAAATCCGCCAGGCATTTGTGCGGGACACTCCGTTTGAAGTTTGCGGTGAAGCGGTTGATGGCACCGATGCAGTCTCAAAGGCCAAAGAACTATCGCCAGATTTGATTATTTTAGACGTGAGAATGCCGGGGCTAAATGGCATAGAGGTTGCAGGGATCCTGAGATACGCATTGCCCGAGATTCGGATCGTTTTGGTGACTATGTATGCAGAAGACCTACAAAAAAACTTTACGTCTCTGTTTCGTATCCATGCCGTGCTTGACAAGGCGGACGGCCTAACCGAACTGACGGCGTACGTTAGAAGCCTCCTGAATGGTCGTCAGCCTGAAATCGCGACTGCACTCGATCTGGACGGCGACCTAACGATACGGCAGAAAGTAAGACGCGCTGGCAATGATGTTGATTGACCGGCCCACGACCGGCTACCGGCACCGGCATTCGCCTGCCTGGTCATCGGCCAAATACAACTTTCTATGTAGCGCTCTTTCTAATCAGCGCCGCTAACTTAGAAGAACATCCTGGGGCCAGATGAAAAAGACAATACTGCTGGCAGACGACAGCCCGATAGTTGGCCAGTCGCTTTACAGGCTGCTTGCAACCGAAGCGGATTGCGAACTTTGCGCGCAGGCTGCCGATGGCTACGAAGCGATTTCGCTCGCCAAGCAGTGCAATCCTGATTTGGTAATTCTCGACCTATCCATGCCAAAAATGAATGGGCTCGAAGCCGCGCGCGAACTGAAGAAAATTATGCCCACTGTTCCGATTATCCTCCTCACCCTGCACGCCAACACTGTTAACGAATCCTTCGCTGAAAATTTGTGCGTAGATGTGATCGTTCCGAAGGGAGACTTTAAGCATTTGATGGACTCTGTGCGGACATTGCTTTTCGGTGAAGCAGGCGACAGGATGGACGATTCGGCGACGGTATGATCCGGAATCCCGAGGGAGAGTCCCGCGCGGGTACGTCACGCCGACTATTTTCGGCGAACTCTGCTTCGTCTTCAGGCGACAAGTACAACTCAGGCGAGGCGTGCCTGTCCATTCGCTTGGTCGATTCTTTGGTCGACGCCTTTGATGCGCTCCTTGGCCCACTCGATAAGGGAAACGTTATCCGCCATGTGGATCTTTTCCCGCATGTCACGCATCATGCGCAGGTAGGTATTCGGGTCCATATGGAGCTGGTTGCACACTTGCCGGTCGGTGTTCCCACCGGCAAGAGCCCGCAGTACGATTGCTTCTTCACCGGTTAACGTCGGGTCCAGCCGGAAAGCTGAAGCGCGCTGAATGTTAATTAGCTTAGGTCTATGCGTCATTGGCTCACCTAACCCGTCTTGCCGCCAGCCGCCACTCGATAACGGAGCTCCGCGCCCTTCGCTTGAGTGCTTGCGCGTAAGCCGCGGGCTCTGGTTTTCATCTCGTACAACGCCTCGTCTGCCGCGCCCAGAAGGGAATCTACGGTCTCGCCATCTTTGGGATACATAGCGACACCCACACTGACCGACAGCTTCGGCTCTCTGCCGTCGTTCGCAAAACTGTGGCAGATGCGGTGGGCTACTAAGTTGGCCGGCACTTGCCCCGTCTCGGGCAGGACCAGCGCAAATTCATCCCCGCCGAAACGCGCCGGAGTATCAATCTTCCGGCTGCAGAGACTCAAGACATCGGCCAGTCGGCAAAGCGCTTGACTGCCGGCAATGTGTCCGAAATGATCGTTGATCAGTTTCAAACCGTCCAGGTCAAGGAACAAAAGGGCGAACGCACGGGCCGTGCGCTCTGAACGCTTGATTTCATTGTTAACGGTTTCCACCAGGTGCCGATAGTTGGCGAGTCCCGTCAGAGGATCTTTCGCTGCCAGTTGCCGCAAATGAACCTCGAGCTTGCGTTGTTGGGTGATGTCCTCGACGATGATTTCGTAGCTCCCCGCCTCGCCCTCGTTGTTGACCTCGCGCCCACTAAGCCGGACTTTGAGTATCGAGCCATTCTTTCGCTTCCATTCGATTTCCAGGGGGCCGGCGCTGTTCTGCTCCGCGGAATCACCCAGGAGTTGCGCCTTTTTGGAGGCGTCACACAGCATGTCAGCTGCGTGATTTGCTGCCAAGAGTTCCTCGCGGGTTGCATAACCCAACATGGTCACCAACGCTTGATTTACATCTAGAAACTTACCCTTGTCGCTGCAGCGGCACACCCCATACGCAAGGGTTCCTACCAGCGCTCGGTAGCGCGCTTCTGAATGACGCAGCTTTTTTTCTGTTTGATCGCGTTCTTCGCGCAGACTGTTCTCGCGCAGGGCTCGCCGAATGGATACAGGAAGATGCCCCACATGATCCATTCCAACGCAATCGGCAGCCCCCTCCGTAATAAGTTCCGCCATAGTTTCCAGTAGCACGGTGTCGGCGAGGTAAATGCAGGGAATTCGCCGGTCCCTCAGATTTAGGATTTCCAGCGCTTCGGCGCCTCTCCAGTTCGGCGATGGGTACTCAACGAGCACGATGTCGTAGTATTTTGCCTTCAGGCGACGAGCAAACTGTTCCGGCGTGAGAATGACGTCTGCGCTGACCTTGAAATGCGCGCGCCTAAGTTCCTGCAGGCAGCGGTCTATAATCCCGGCGTCCCTATGAACGAATAGAACCCGCAAAGAAACCCTTCTGCTCGGCAGTTCGTTCAAAACCACTGGCAGGTCGGCTTGCTTGATACGAGCTCGTGAAGTTGAAGGCATTGAAAGTTCACCAGATTAACCGGAGCCAGCCCCTTCGCGAACTGACCCCCGGAAAGGTTCAAATGCAACCCTTGACAACCCTACGGGAACAGGGCCGGACCAACCTGTTCAAAACTGCACACCACGCACGCTCTTGTTAACTGAATGGACAATTTCTTATTTCAGATCGAGACCACGTTGAGTGGAAGACGTGAACACGGCAGCACTGCCGGCGCAACTCAGTATCCCGGGCCGCGGCTCAATTCCGTGGAGAATTATTCGCGGGCGATGCACGACCTTGCGAACGCCGTCCCACCGGAGGAACTGTCGCAAGACGCATGCCGTCTCTATAAGAAGTTGCCCCCTGCGATTCCGGAAGGCGTAACAGGTTGGGGCACCAAGGGAACTTGCGCACTGATCGAGTCGGGTCGTTGGCGTTGGAGAGCTGACGCGTCATGGCCGCATTTTGAGAATCGTAGAATAGCGAGCAGTGGACCGGGCGGAATTGCTACGCTCGTAGAGCACCATCGTGAGCACCGGCCGATTGAATCACGCGAAATCACTTGTCCGATTAATGCTGCCGGCTCAACCGGTCGATGCAACACCATCCAATCAATTGATCCGCCAGTACCTCCTCGGAAGAGGCGATCTGTCTAGCCGACACGGTCAAAAACTAGCTTTCGAGCTGAGTGTTGCGTCGACCCATTGAGGCCGCCGTGTTAATCAGGCATGTGGATTTTCCGAGGCCTGTTACCGAACGGAAGCAACGCTGCACAGGATGAGATTCGTGAGAAGCGTCCTTGGGTAGCCAGAGAGGAATCGAGGAGCGAATACACCTTACCGAGTCGGCCGGTGCAACCTGCCCCATATCCGGCGCGTCGACTCACGCAGCCCTGCCAGCAACCGAAGTACGAGCGCCAAACCGCGAGAAGGCGTAGAAGCGCGCATCGCAATCCAGGCAGCGGTACGGCAGTATGCCAATAACTCTTAAAAGATACCGTTCGACACCCCCACGTTTGTGCGAACGTGATGTCTTGAAGCTTCTACAGTGAGGGCAAGCCCTGTTGCTAAGCGCATGCATTTCGCCTTACCTCCTTGCGCCAACACTGCAACCGTTGCACTGTAAAACGAGTCGATTCGAGAATCTGTGCAGTTTTGAACAGCTTTACCTTCTTGGCCCAGCTGAAAGTAGCGCTCCCTTCCGCTGAGATTGTTCTCGGACTTAATCGGAAATTGAGGACGACTGAAATGATCGCCAACGGAACAATTTTGTGGTCAGAAAGCTAAATCTCGTTGCCTGCTTTGCTTTACCGGTTCTGACCATCGCAAAAATGTCCCTAAATGACCGAGTTTTGGTGACGAATTGGTGACGAGTTTTTGCGCCGCAAAAGACTTTGCGGGCAGAACGTGAATCGTATCGGCGATTCCGTCCGTGAGTTCGGTTTGCGCGATGTGCCCGAGAACTCCAAACTGAATTCGATCTCGTTTCGGAGCTCCATCAGCAAATGTACGCATGAACCGATCGAAGTGTGGTCATTAGTACGGATTGACCATTCGTCGCGCCCGTACTAAAACGCTTAGGCTAGCATGTCGAGCAGACCGATTCCTGTTATTCCGGGCGCGAATCGGTCGACCCTTCCCGTAGGCCGAGCCGCCATTGAACAGAGCGCGGATCCGTTGCCTTGTGATCGCGAACAAGATCGATTCATGTTGAAACTGAGTTCAATAGGAGACCTCGCTGCGGGAGAAAATAGTCGCAAGGATGGCCTTCGAGCCTGATGCGTCGACGCTCACAAGCGCGTTTGCGCTCCTCCTGGCTCGCTCGATCGCAAGGCTGGAGACGGATATATTGAAAACGCTTCGCCCACGACTTCGTTAGAGCTCTCTGGTCCAGCAACGCGGCCGCCCCAGTTGATCGGCGTGAGAACGTGAGTGTGTGCGACCCGGCGAGTGGGCACATCCTCAAATCGTACTGGGCCGTGCTCAAGTAGGGCGGATTCGGTGCCCAACCATAGGCGAAGCACCATTCCTTCTGGAGGGATCGATGGTCATTGGTGAACGATTGAAGGCGTTGCGTGAAAAGAAAAATATGTCGCAAGGTGAGATGGAGAAGCGCTCCGGCTTGGTGCGGTCTTATATCTCCCGTGTCGAGAACGGGCACACCGTCCCTGCCATCGAGACGCTTGAAAAAATGGCATATGCCGTTGGAGTGCCTCTGTACCAAATCTTCTATGGCGGACGAAAGCTTCCGGTGCCGCTTCTTCCGAAGATGGACGACTGCGGTTGGGGTAGTTCTGGCCGAGACGCGAAGACGTTCGGACGGTTTCGCCGGCTGCTAGAACGGACGCCTGAGCCCGACCGGAAACTCTTGCTATACGTCGCACAGAAAATGTCGCAGAAGAAAACATGCTTTGTTCAACGCAAGAGGCGACGCTCCAAAGAATAACAAGATTCGTATCGAACGCATTCGACCGATCGGTCAAATTGCCTGGGCCTAGGTAACCGTTTTCCTCTGCGGCATGAACCGGTGGCCTCCTTTAGATACGCTTGAGGCTCGATCAGGACGCCATTGCTCGCGGTGTCGCGACGGCTAGCGTCGATTAGCGACTTCGGAACAAACGCAGCAATTCACAGTGGTAAAGCAGCGCTAGCGGAACTGACGGAACGCCGGCCCGGCGCGCGACGATTCTCCAGTGATCGCAAATGCTTCACAAGCTTAGTAAAACTACTTACCGATTTCGCGACAAATACCGATGTTAAAGCATTTGACAACACCGCAAGACCAGGACTATTGTGCGCAGCGATCGGCAAACTCCAGCGATTAGTTTTCGCGGACTGCCGCCACTTCCGATCCAGCATGCGTACCTAGCCGGCGAAACCCGAACCGTTGGATTGTTTTGAAGGAAGGCCTCAACCGTGTTCCGTCGATCTGGGCAGAAACTTCTGAGATGGTTACAAGGGAGCAACTTCTCCAAGAACGCCCTCGATACCTTCCTATCGTACGTCGAAAACCTGATCATCACGAGCTCCGGCGTGGAACGATTGATCCGGTGGCGCAATACCTTGTTCCGAGATGACGACGGACGTGTCATCGGCACCCTCAGTTCAGGAGAGGACATGACGGATCGCAAGGCGGCCGAGGAAGCGCTGAGGCGGTTGCCCACGCTCCTCCTGCGGGCTCAAGACGAAGAACGCCGACGAGTCGCCAGGGAAGTGCATGACGGGATCGGACAATATATTACCGCTCTGAACCTGGCGATCGGCAAACTCCGGAGGAAATGTATCGATGAGACCGATCCGGAATCTCAACAGGCCCTTTCTGAGTGCCGAGCACTGATTGAGGCGGCGAGCCATGAGATACGGACCATTTCTTACCTTCTGCACCCACCGACGATCGATGATCTGGGACTCAGGTCTGCGCTCCAGTGGCTCGTCGACGGCTACGGAAAGCGAAGCGCGCTTCAAGTATCGTTGGAAGCGTCTTCCGACCTTGGCCGATTCAAGCCAGAGATCGAAATGACGCTGTTTCGTATCGCACAAGAATCTTTAACCAACATTCATCGGCACTCGGAAAGTGCGACAGCGATTATCCGGGTCGTCCAACGTTCAGACGAAATTGTGCTCGAAGTTGCCGACCGGGGTAAAGGAATGCCTGCTAGCGCTCGAGGCGCAGACCGAGGCCCCGGCATCGGCCTCGCGGGAATTGAGCAACGCGTGACGGAATTGAAAGGCCGCTTCAGTCTGGAGAGTTCACCGAGCCAGGGCGTTACGATCCACGTCGCCTTGCCGATGACGTAACCGCTTCCTACGGATGGGAATTCGCGGCTCGTCACGCACAATTTCTGGGTTGGAACGAATCGCCGCAACGCTTGAAAAAAGGGATCTGCTCCGCAAGGGCGACCTGTCCGCGTCGCGCCTATTCGCAGTTACCGATCACGGATCAGCCATTCGGCTCGATCGCATCAACGTGATCAAAGTTCGGCAGACCTCCTTGATTTCCTTCTCCTGAATCTGATTGAAGAATGGGAGTGCGAGCGCACGAGACGCGTGAAACTCCGTCACAGGCAGAATGGCCCTCCCGCCGTCGGACGATTGATAAGCTGGCTGTAGGTGAATCGGCGCAAAGTATCTCCCCAAAGCAATCCCGCGAAATTTCATTTCATCAACGATCCTGTCGCGGTGGAATTCACGGAATCGACTACTCAGTCGGACCACGTAAACGAACCAACTGATTTTGCGATTCGGTAATGCCATCGGTGGAAGCGTCAAGTCCGGATTACCACCCAATATGCGACTGTACTCACGAGCAATTGATTCCCGCCGATCCAGAATGGAATCGATTCTCTTAAGTTGCTCAACTCCTAGTGCGCAATTGATGTCTGAAATCCGGTAGTTATATCCCAATTCCGAATGCTGGAACCATTCTTCTGAACCGTTTCTGCCTTGATTGCGTAGTTTTCTGACCTTGCTCGCCGTCGCAGAGTTGTTGGTGACGACAGCGCCGCCTTCGCCCGTCGTAATCTGCTTGTTGGGGTAAAAGGCATAGACGCCGACATCACCCAAGATGCCGACTTTTTGTCCTTGGAATTCTCCTCCGATGGCCTCACAGGCGTCTTCGATGACGTGAAGCCCGTGACGCCTCGCTATTTGCAAGATGCTGGACAGTTCCGCGGGGCATCCAAAAGTGTGCACAACGATGATCGCTCGGGTTCGGGGCGTGATCGCTTCTTCCAGCAGGCTCGGATCCAGGTTGAGCGTTTGCGGCTCGATATCGACGAATACTGGTATAGCCTTCTCGTAACGGACGACGTTCGCGACAGCGATAAAAGTGAAAGAGGGCACGAGCACTTCATCCCCTTCGGAAATACCGAGGGCTCGAATGCATAAGTGCAGGCCGCTGGTCCCGGAATTTACGGCGATCACATCCGAAGCAGCGACGTAACGAGAAATCGCGCGCTCGAACTCTACGACCTTGGGACCCAAGCTGAGGCTCGAGGTGCGAAGAACGCCGCTCACCGCCTCAATATCCCGTTCGGTAATGTCCGGAGATGACAGCGGGATCCTCATGAATTTCGCAAACGGGCGGAAACAGCAATCGACATCGGAAGACCTGAATGACGTTTCATCAAGAGTTCCTGCGAGAGCGGAACGGTGGTAAGCACGCGAACGATCTTTTCGGAAGCAACACCTTCACCATACGGATTCGCCATGCCCCGCAAAGACTCGCGAAACTGCGCGTTCCTGGCCATGTTCACGGCTGCGAGAATCGCTCGCCCATCAGCGTCGGCGTCCAATACGTTTCGAGCCCGCTCGCGCCCTTGTTGGCGTAGCCCAACGTTTACAGTAGGAAGCGCGAACGATGCGGATTCCATGATCCCACTGCTGGAGTTCCCAACCAACACATCGACCTGACGCAGGAGACTTAAGTAGGTCACCGAGTCGAGATTGGTGTAGATCTTTCCATGCCCTCGGCGAGCGATGAACGACTGCGTCCGATCAATTAAAGCTCTGCTTCCAGCGTCTGCATTCGGATAGCAAAATAAGATTTGATCTGTGAGATTTTCCAGGGCCGCGAACAAGGCGTCCGCTTCTTGCAGCGTATCGCGGGCGATGGTCATCGGATGGTTTACCACTAGTACGGTAGGTCTCTGGAGATCGAGCGCGAGCCGCTCTTCAACTTTTTCGCGAGTGAGAAGAGTTCGCCTGCGCAGGTGATCAAGAGATGGGGCACCCGCGCGATGCACGCGCCACTCTTCTTCGCCCATCGCGATTACCCGATTGCGGGCGGCAAGGGTTGAAGTAAAGTGAATATGACTCAATTTTGTAAGAGCGTTTCTCACCGCATCGTCAATCGCACCCTCGCTCACTTCTCCCCCCTCGATGTGGGCAATCGGAATGCGCAACGCCAGAGCCACCGAAGCCGGAGCAAGCATCTCGTAACGATCCGCGATGAGCAAAAGCACGTCCGGTCGCATCTGCCCGAGTAGGTCGGCTAGGCCCAGCGTAGCCACGCCGATCGTCTTGGCCATACCGACATCGCTATCTGAGCTCAGCAAACACTCTATCCGGGAATCGATTGCAAAGCCGTCATTTACAAGTTCCTGGACCGTGTTCCCAAACTCGGGCGATAGATGCGAACCGAGTGCGATCAGTTTCAGATCGACATTTGGGTTCTCCGACAAATCTCGCAAGGGCCAATACAAGTGTCCGTAGTCGGCTCGCGAACTGGTAATTACCGCAATTTTTCGCTTCATAGCGTTACGCCGAAGAACCTTGCGTTGAAGCGTATAGGCATTCCGTCGGCCGGTAATCGGGAACGATTTGGCAAAGAGTTTCGATCATGGAAGCAAGGTTGCGTTGTTCAACACGACGTGCAAGATCCTGCATGTACAACTCCAGTGCGTCCGCAGGAAATACCTTCGTCTTCACTCGCAACACTCTGCGATCGACGGTCGGCGCCGCCGATTCATCCCCGGCAAGGAGTTCTTCCGAAATTTTGTCCCCTGATCGAAGGCCCGTGAAGGTGAGGGGAGTGACTGTTCCCGTTTGGGATCGGGCGTGAGCTATTAACTCGAGGGCGAGATCTAGGATTTTTACCGGCGCGCCCAGTTGCGGAACGAAAATCCCTCCGCCTTCCTCCAGCCCCGATACAAGGAGTATCAGTTCGACAGCCTCGCCGGTCGTGACGAAGTATCGGGTCGCATCCGGGTGGGTAACGGTGACGGGACCACCTCGGGAGATTTGAGCCAAAAACCTTGGCACCACGCTTCCCTGGGAGCCCAAAACGTTCACCAAGCGCACCGCGGTCATCTGGTTCTTGGGATTGTTCAAACTGAGGAGCACAAGTTCCGCGACACGTTTCGAAGCACCCATGATGCTGATGGGATTCACGGCCTTGTCCGTCGAAACCAGGACGAATTTCGCGACGCCTTCACACTGCGATATGCTCGCAAGGTTCGCGGTTCCTAGAGCATTATTGCGAACCGCCGCGAAAGGGTTATGCTCCATAAGCGGGACATGCTTGAAAGCCGCCGCATGGTACACAACCTCCGGGTGGTAACGCCGAAAAAGTTGAGACAACAGCTTCGCGTCACAAATATCGCCAAGCACCGATACATGCGAATTGCCATTCATTTGGGCCAGTTCGAGGTCGATTTCGTTTAGATTTCGCTCCGAGTTGTCGAGAAGAATCAGGCACCGAGGCTCAAGACGTATGATGGTCTTGGCTAAGGCAGACCCGATGGAGCCACCTGCGCCCGTCAATAATATCGACCTGCCTACGACAATGTTGTCCAGCGCATTTCTGGGCGGCACAATATGTGACTCCGAAAGGCCAATCGTATCGTGGATACGCACTCAGGTCCATCAGCGGTCGTTGGCTGCATCTTGGCTGCGCGGGGCGTAACACCCTGCCTCCTCAATTTCTTCCACAAACACTGGGAAGCAAAACAGCCGTGGAACAAGCAACGCGTGTTCCCCTCCCGCGCCAGCAGACCGCGGTCGATTGATACATTTGTACTGGAGACATTCGTCTCCTTGCCCGCTGGCACGTTCGTTCTACATTGCCCGCGGCCGACAATCCGCGCTCGCTCGACCCGGCTGGAGGAATTCATGCGTTGGTACGCCGCCTTCAATCGCAAGCTAGCCAATCGCTAGGAGCAATGGATGGTTATCCTGCACTACAGCCTTGCAACGAAATACCTGTCTAAGCAAAGCCTCCGCCTGTTCGTTGAGTTTCTGAAGGTGAAATTAATCGTCGATGTGACCCATTGGGACGTCCGCCGTTTCATGCTCTATCTCTCGGAAGGCGGCGGATCGCTGATCTGTGCGCGGAAGCACCTTCTTTCGCTCCGACGGTTTTATGATTTTCTCAATCTCGGCGGGCTCGTCGACTACGTCGCACCTCGTCTCGTCACCATTCGTCAAGTGACTCGCCAGATCCCTCCGCATCTGAGCGAGGAAGAGGTGCTGCGGCTCATCGGCCCGGCAGAAACCCTTCGGAGAAAGCGCTGATTGAATTCTTTTACGCAACCGGCTCTCGTCTGTCAGAAGTGCGCGGCCCGAGGGAGCAGAACGTGGACCTGCGCGCGCGCAATGCGCGCGTCACAGAGAAGTACGGTAAAACAGGAATTATGTTTCTGACCCGGAGCGCGGCAGATGCTCCGCAAAACTACATCCAAGATCGGAGGATCGGCTACGTTTTTCAGCAAGACTATCCGCTCCAAACAGGAGTCTGATCGGATGGCAATGGAATATGGGTCGCAAGCCGGAAGGATTGTGCAGACACGAGCCCAGGGTACACCTTGACGACGAAGTACTTGAGCAATAGCGCCCGAGTCTCGCGTGAAAAGGCAAAGTCCAAGTTCGATGAATTGCTTGCGGGTGCTCGCCTAGCTCGTCCAAAGAGAAACGCTCCGGTCACATCCACGAGTGTCGGGAATATCTTGCGACGTCTCGGGCGCCGAGCGGGAATAACCCGCACGACGGCCGATATGCTCCGGCACAGCTTTGCAACTCACTGATACGAAAACGGCGCAGACCTCAAACACTGCTAGGGTACGTTGCATTACAAACGACCGCCCTGCACGCGCGATCGAGCGCCTTGGAGCTGGCGGAGACTTTGGAGCGATAGCACCCGTTGGGAGGCCAGCATGGCACCTCGTCAGAGAGCTAAGATCGCGCACTCGAAACTCGGAAATCCCAGAGTGCAAGGAACACGCCTAACCAGGGAGGAAGTAATGCTGCAGCCCTGGTTTCTTCCGGCCCGCATCATGCGCATCGTTCGCGGACTCATACCGGCTGATTACCGCCAAAGGATGCACGACTATTTCAATGACTACGGCTGCATGAGATGTGGTCTTCTGGAAGTTCCGTACAAGTCCAATGGTAGGTGTCGCGCGTGCATGAGTATTGTCTACACGAGGTTTGAACCATCTGTAAACAGACGTTCCGCCAAGAGGCTTCCAAAATGCTAGGGTCGCGAACTACTAGCAAAAGCGGCACACGCTGGCAAGTTGCTGCGCGGGTTCCACTCGGGCGGCTCCGCTAGGCGCGAATCTAGGCGAGTCCAATCGGTTCAGCTCAGTAGTCCAGTCATCGATACATTCTAGCGTCGCGCTTACGAATCGGATGTTAGGGCTGGTTTACCAGGGAATCCGCTGACGCTGTCTGCGCAATCGAAAGATTTGGTCCAGCTTTCTCCGTTTCCTTTTCGGTGGTCTCTTTCTGTGCGGCTCCGCTCCGTCAGCCGTGAGCCGGGAGGTTTGCCAGGATCGAGTTCACCTGACAGTCTTCCGCGACCAATCTGGCAAGCCGTCCGCGAGATCGGGCGAATCGTGCAAGGAATACCGGGTGATGATAGGAATCGTCCCATCCTGCTCTTGGCTATCGAGAACTCTAACCAGAGCCTCGCGTAATTCCGATTGCCGGACGGGCTTCAGCAAGTACGCAGAAACTTTGAGTTGCTCACACCGCGCTGCGTCTCCGCGGTGGCCGGCGGAGGTCAACATCATAATGGTAGCCGTGGAAAGTTCCGGTCTTTGCCGGATTCGCTCGATCAGCTCAAAACCATCCATCCCCGGCATGTGCATGTCAGTCAGGACCAACGCGTACGGGGCACCCGATACTTGCGCTGCCAACAATTGCGCAAGGGCCTCTTCCGCACACTCCACTGACGTCACGTTGATCTCCCAAAGCTGGAGCATCCCTTCCAGAATCCGCCGGTTGGTCCGGTTATCGTCCACCACCAAAACCTTTACATTCCGCAATATCTTGGGCAGCGCGATCGTCCTCACTTTGCTCGTTTCCTCCGAGGTTCCCAGCCGCGCGGTGAAATGGAACTCGGCCCCGTGGCCTACTTCACTCTTCACCCACAATTCCCCGCCCATCTTTTCCACCAAGCGCTTCGAGATGGCTAGGCCCAGGCCGGTTCCGCCGTATTTCCGCGTCGTTGAACTGTCTGCCTGGGCAAACGCGTCAAAGATGATTCGCTGTTTATCGGCAGGAATCCCGATTCCGGTATCCGCTATCACAAAATGCAAGATGCAGTCCTCGCCGGACCGAGACTCCACTTGAATCTTCAGCGCAACTTCACCTTGGTTAGTGAATTTAAGAGCGTTGCCCACGAGGTTTACTACTACTTGGCGCAGCCGGTTGGAGTCCCCACGCATTATCTCAGGAACCTCGGGAGCGACTTCGCATAAGAGCTCCAAACCCTTTTCGTGCGCACGCATCGAAAGCATCTTCAGCGTCGCTTCCAGGGTTTCGCGCATGTTGAAATCGAGCGCCACAAGATCGATTCCTGCTGCTTCGATCTTTGAAAAATCCAGAATGTCGTTGACCACGATGAGCAGTGCGTCTCCCGAAAGCTTGACCGCCTCGAGGTATTCTCGCTGTTCGCCTGTTAGCTCAGTTTCGAGCGCCAAATCCGTCATCCCGATGACACCGTTCAGCGGCGTACGGATTTCGTGGCTCATGTTCGCCAGGAATTCAGACTTCGCGCGCGATGATTCGAGAGCCACCTGGGATGCCGCGATCAATTCGCTCTGAGTGCGCATTAAGTCTTCTACCATCCGGTTGAACGACGAGGCCAGTTGACCAATCTCATCCCGCGATTGAATCGGGATACGGTCGAGTAGATTCCCTTTGGCGACTCGGTCCGTGGCCAAGGTTAATTCGCGCAGGGGGCGAATTAAGAAGCGGGTCAGAACCAGCACCATGATGAATCCGAATAAGATCGTTGCGACCACGGCAATGCCGATCTCCCTTTTTGTCGCCGTCAGGACTGCGTGGCCCTCTCGGCTCGCATAGTCGCCTTGTTCGACTTCCAACTCAATCAACGAAAGGGTCTGTTCATCAAGCCGACGGAAGAGTGGAACGGTTTCACCGTAAGAAAGCGTCATGGCTTCAGCCTTCTTGCCATTCTTTAGTAGGTCTAGAATTGCGTCGCTAGATGCTTTCAGCAAGGGATAATCGCGCTGCACTCCCTGGATCGCATCCTGTTCACGCGTCGTCTGGTCTTTCAATGCGCCGTATTTCGTGAGCAGGTCTTGCATCACCGGTTCATTCGCGATGGTTAATTTCTTCTGGTACCGATCCATAATTGCGGTAAATTTTTGCTCGCTTTCCGCAAGCTCCTCCAAGTCCTGTTGCTGCCTACTTCCCGTATGGTCAATCGCACTGGAAAGAGCGATATAAATATCGTCCAGCTCTCGATTCGCCAGCTCCGCTTGCCTTAATGGCAGAATAGAGTTTGCATTCACTGAATCGAGTCTCTGGCCTAGTTTCTGTGCGCTGCTCAGAGCCACATAAGAAAGAACGCTGGTAACTAGAAACGTAACAATGCCCAGCGCAAGAGCAATTTTATGGCTTATCCTCATTCCGATTTTCCTTCACTCAACATAGCTCCCAAGTTCACTGGAATGAGAAGGGGGCGAGGACCTCTTCCGCAATAAATTCCGTGGCCGAAATCGGGAGTGAGAAAGCGAGACTCTAACTCGCAGGCTTTCCAGAAGGGACCTCCATTATCTTTGAAATTTGCGCAACATCAAAGGTCAAAGAATTGTGAAGTCACATGGTGGTAACTGCAACTACCCTTCACCTGGTGGCGAAGGAAGGCCCGGTAGTAGCGATGGTGTGCACGTAGCGCGGCGCACCGGGAAGTAATCCGTTTGCCTGAATATCGCGCTGAGTCGAGATGTGGATTCCAGTTTGCAGTGGTCCGGTAACGCGACCAGCGGAGACTTTGTCCCCACAACCGACCAAAAGCTGGAGGTATGCGCGGCGATCCAGCTACCTACAACAGGGAATCCTCGTTCGCGGTTCTTGACTTCGTCCGGT
>Ga0209008_1000106_pt1 | contig 41175 bp, 39 predicted proteins | sample JacPin_JW_Ref_O3_FD_187963 | JGI IMG/M metagenome (GOLD analysis project Ga0209008, IMG submission 187963) | Forest soil microbial communities from Algoma, Ontario, Canada - Jack Pine, Ontario site 1_JW_Ref_O3 (SPAdes) (version 2) | ecosystem: Environmental > Terrestrial > Soil > Boreal... | reverse complement strand
AAAAAAAAAACGGCGGGAGGATAGCCCCCCGCCGCTGGTGTCGAAACCGAGTCCGTGCGCTTCGAACGGTTATTGCTGCTGTTGTTGCTGCTGCTGATCCTTCTTTGCCAGATCCGCTTTGGCCGGATCGGCCACGACGCCAGAGCCTGGCCTCTGGTAGCGAGTCAGGAACGGCATGAAGGGCGTGACTTCAAAGGGCATTTTCTCGCGAGCCGAGAGCAGGGCGACGGGTTTGGACTTGAGCAGATCGACCCGGTCGCTCCAGGGATCGAGCTTGACGCGTGCGCCGATCGGCAACGCCGAGATCTGATCGACCTTGTCCGGTTGCAGCGCAGGCCCGGTACCCGCAAGAGCCGTGCCGAGTGTCACTCCATTGCCCAGATGAGGATTGATCAGTGCAGGGAGTTCCTTTGATTCCGCGTCGAGCTGTTTCAGGAACAGAGTCGCCGGACCAAGCTTGTCCTTGTATGGAGAGTTCTTCAGCAGTTCGACCGCTTTCGCGTTCGCCGCTTGAATGTCGGCCGGTGTGTCGCGGAATGAAAAGTGATTCAAGGCCTCGACCGTTGAGACGTTCGTGGTGTCGTTAAAACCCCACTGATCCGTCGAAGGTTTCGTGACGATGATCTGGGCCAGCTCCTGCGCAAGCATGGTTGCGAGGCTGGCTTCATCCGGAAGCACGTCGATCAGACCGCGGCTCAGAACGATTGTGTGGCCGATCGAGAAAGACTCGAGTGTGCCGGTGAGGAGCACACGGCAGCGTATCTCCGGCTGGACGTCGAGATTGTTCGTTACTTCGATGTTGTTGACGACAGTCTCGAGCACCTTATCAACCTCGTTCGGAGGTGCAAGCAAACCGGTGCGCTGCAGGCGCTCCAGCACGTTGTTTTCTGCCTGATGCTGCCATTCGCGCTCCGCCTCAACCGGTGAGCGGTCCTGCTGCTGGGTCGCCTGATCGGTGATTGCCGTGGCCGCTTCGATGGTCATCTGGCTGAATTCTTCTTCCCGGCCGGTGTTCTTCAGATCATAGCCCCAGAGACGGGTCTGCGACTTAAAGCGCACGTGGTTGCCGAGAAAATCCTTAAGGTCCGATTCCTGGCTGAACACAAACGAGGGCAGCCAGAGCCCGGGCTGGACGTTCAAGCGCCAGCTGTCAAAGTGCAGATTGAATCCATTGAGTCCCGCAAGCGGCGTATAGACGCCGTTGAAGCGCACGATGGTGAAACCCTGGTCCTCGGCCCACACGCGGCCCTTGAAGCGTCCCTTGCCGGACTTTGGCAGGGGCGTAACGTCAAACACCAGGCAGCGGACCTCGCCCAAAAACTCCCGGCCGACATAGTCGAACTGGTAGTGCTGGCGGTCAAATCCAGTCGTGTCCAGATAGATCATCTGGAGAAAACCCTCGGGAACATAGGAAGAACTGAAGAAGTCGGAGACATGGGAGAGGGGATTCAACTCAGACATCTTCCCCTTCTTCTTGTCGAGCATCGAGGTGTCCACGATGCCCTTTGAAAGGTTTGCTTGTCCAAGAAAGTAGTGGTCCTTCACCGGGATGCTGCCCATTTCCGGGTCGGGTTTCATGTCCTGAATGTAGGTCTCGATAATCGGGTTGTAACGCCGCACCGTGGCGTTTTCGTCGTGTTCGCGAGCGATCATTCTGTCGATCGCCTGGTTCACGGTGGTGACAGTGTTTTCGGCCGGATTCCCGGCCTGCGGCTGAGTCTGGTCAGCCATCTGCTTCGTCTGCGCGCCGGCCACACCTGCGAGAGCGCCCAAAAGGACAATCGATATAGAAAACTTGTTCCGGATGCGCATTACTTTCCCCTTTCAGTACGCCAATCAGTAGGCCAGTTCAAAAGTGATCCTTGCGGTCGCTGGAAAATCAACTGGCTGCCCGTCCTGCAAGGCTGGCCGGAAACGAATCTGGCGGGCCGCTGCTTCGGCCGCTTCATCCAGTCCGTAACCAAGACCCCGAACTACGCGCTCGACCTTCACTTCGCCGTTAGCCGTAAAGACAACCTGCACCAGCACATCCCCTTCGATCTTCTTGGCCCGGCCCTCTTCAGTGTAAACCGGGTTGGGCTTGGAGAGAATCTCAACCGGCTTGGTATTCGACACGGCCGCGGTCTGTTTCACCTTGGGGGCCGCCGAACCGGCTTTCTCATCAGCGAAACTTCCTTGCTGCACGGTGCCGTGATTGCCTCCGCCGTTGCCTCCTACTGCAACGCCGTTGCCAAATCCGGTGCTCGCGACGACGCCCTTGGCTCCCTTTGCTCCGCCGGTGCCGTTTCCGACGCCCGCGCCAGTCGGCAGGTCAAAGCTGCCAGCCGATGCGATATTCACGTTACGGTCCGTTTTGTTGTTCGTCGGAACTCCATTCGGATCGCCGAAACCACCGGTCTGAACCTGCTCCCGCGGCTTTCTCAATGTCGGGATAGCTGAACTTCCCAGCGAAGGGTTCGGGAAATCCTTGGCGACCTCGGTCATGTCAGGTGCTTGAACCTTCTTGGTCATCACCTGTTTCACGACCGGAGTGCTGATCACTGGATTATAGATCTTGGGCTTGGGTACTTCGACAACTTCGGGCTTGGGAATTTCCTTAACGATTTCCCGCTTGATAGCGACGGGCTTCGGAGGCGGCGGTTGCGGTTTCCAGGGCTGGATGACCGGGGCGTCAATGGGCGTGACCCAGTAGTGCTGGGCCGCCTCGAACTTCTGCGGGATCAGCAAAGGCAGCACGACCAGGGCCACGAGCGCAAAGCACTCCAGCCCCAGCCCAGCGCCGAACGAACCCCAGCGCTTCTTGCCTTCCGGGAGCAACGCTTCTCTGAATACAGGTCGATTCTTTACCGGCGCCATAACTTTCACCCCGATTACCCTAATAGGCTGTTTGTTGAGCGACGACACAACTCCCCGCACAACTAACTAAGTACTAGAACGAAGGGCCGGGGCGAATAGAACTCAAGTACTATTCTACCCCGGGTCGTGCTGAAAGCGATAACCCAACCAATGCCGTAACCAGCGTCCCGAACTGTATTTTTGGCCTGAATCACAGTCGAAACTCCGAGGTGTTCATTTTCGTACACTCCGGCAATGGAACGAACACGGCAAAAAAACATTGGTTGCGATGCGATCCGAAAAAAGAGATACGCATCGACGCGCCCGGAACGCCCACAACGGCTCTGGCCGAGTCTGAGGCGTTCCGGACACGCTTGATGCCAACGCTGCGGGGCACAGATGCTGGGTGCACCGTGCCCCGCAACCCTTTCTAGTTCACGAGCCAGCGCTTAGCGCGACTCGACCACTTCGTAATGCGTTACTCCGCCCGAGTTCACCAGCAGAAGCACCGGCTGTTTGCCTGCGGCAGCGAGTGCCTGCTTGTACTCCGAGATGTTACGGACGGGTTGATGGTTCACTTCCTGAATTACATCCCCTCGCTGAAGTCCGACGGACGAAGCCGCGCTTGAGGGATCAACCGACTCTACCACTACGCCGCGAGTTCCGGGAGCCAACTGCAGCTCCTGAATGGCGTCCGGAGTCAACTCCTGCACGTTGACGCCGTCCAGGCCGCCGCTTTCGCTCTCACCCGGCGCTTGCTCTGCAGCCTTGTCGGGCGGGAGTTCGGCGAGCGTAACGTCCATGTTCTGCGTCTTGCCAGCGCGTGAGATTTCAAGCTTCACGCTTGAGCCCGGCGCCGTTTGGGAAATGCGCAAGCGCAGATCATTGGCCGACTCGATCGGCTGTCCGTTGAGTTCCAGAATGACGTCACCATTCTTGAGTCCGGCGCGTGCCGCCGGGGCATCGGGTTTCAGTCCGCTAACCAGCGCACCGCCGGGCTTGCTGAGCCCGAATTCCTTGGCGAGCGCAGGCGTCACGTCCTGAGGATAGAGTCCCAGATAGCCGCGCACAACCTTGCCGTGGCCGACGATCTGGTCCATCACCGAACGTGCCATATTGATGGGAATGGCGAATCCGACGCCCTGATTTCCGCCGCCTCCGCCGCTGAGAATGGCCGTGTTGATTCCGATCAGATCGCCGTGCAAATCGATCATGGCGCCTCCGGAGTTGCCCGGATTGATCGGCGCATCGGTCTGGATGAAGTCCTCGTAGTTCTCGATGCCAAGACCCCCGCGTTGGGTTGCGCTGATGATTCCCATTGTGGCCGTTTCGCCGACTCCGAATGGATCGCCGATGGCGAAGATCACGTCGCCAACCTGCAGCTTCGAGGAATCACCGATCGCAAGCGTGGGCAGCCCGGTGGCTTCGATCTTCAGGACAGCAATATCAGTCTTGGGATCGGTGCCAATGAGCTTGGCTTGAAATTCTCTCTTGTCCGACAGGTCGACCTTGATGTCGGTCGCGCCTTCGATTACGTGATTGTTGGTCACAATCGTGCCGTCCGACGTTACGATCACGCCCGAACCCAGGCTGTGCTCCCGCTCGGTCTGGGGCCCTGACTGCCCTTGGCCGAACTGATCGCCGAAGAACTGTTTAAACATGGGGTCGTTGAAGAACGGCATCATCTGCGAGGGTTTGGACTTGACGAGTTTCGAGGTCTGAATATTCACAACCGCAGGGAGCGCGGGTTTCAACACGGACGCAAACCCGTTGTCGAAACTCCCCAGCGGCACCGGAGTCGAGCTCCGCGCCAATGTCAGCGCGAGGTTCGGCGCGCCGAAAACCTCGTGGCCCGACCAATTTCTGAGTCCGAGTGCGAGAATTCCTCCGCCGACCAGAGCGACCAATACTACGATCGTGGCGATCCAACGGGGAATGTGTAAGTCACTGCTCTTCATGGCTGTCTCCTTTTTTCTACCCTGGGCGCCCATCGGGGCTACCAAGGGTTATGAGTGCATTAGACGAAGTTCCCAGCGATTCGTACCTTAGACAGGGCCGTGGGTTCCCGCGCCGCGCGGCAAGGGGACGGACCGCTGTAGGCTCCTACATAAGTATAGATGCAAAACGGCAGTTAAAGGTCTACGAAGTAGATATCAATTTTACGAGACAGGCAGCGGCCGAATTTTGGCGACGGCATTCTCCGGGGTGCCGAAAATCTAAGCGCAGTGTTGTCAACCAATTTGCATCAACTGATCAAGCGCGCAAGCAAGAATGCCGCGGCTGCGGCAAGGCCTGCAACAATCACCGTTTGCATCCCGGCGCGCCACGGTTGCACGCCTGTGTAGTGGCCCTTGATTGAGCCGAATACGAAAAGAGCCAACAGGGTCACCCCGATCGATACACAAAGCGCGGGAACGATCGCATGCATCAGGATATACGGCGCGAGTGGAATCAATCCGCCCACAATATAGGATGCGGCGATCGTCGCGGCGCTGCGCGCGGCTCGCGCCGGGTCCGGTGGCTCCAGCCCCAACTCGAACCGCATCATGAAATCGACCCACTTCTTCTGATCGCTGGTAATCGCGGTAACGATGGGCGCCATCTGCGCTTCGGTGAGCCCGTATTCGCGAAACACTTTGGCGACTTCCTCGGTCTCGATTTCCGGCAGCTCCACGGTTTCGCGATACTCCCGTTCCAGTTCCGAGGCGTAGTGCTCGGTATCGGTCTTTGCCGCCAGATACCCGCCAAGGCCCATGGCAATTGAGCCGCCGGCAATTTCAGCAAACCCGGCGGTGACGATAATTCCGGTACCCCGGGTGAGAGCGGCGGCCGCGGTTGTCAATCCCGCTGCCAGCGCGAACGGAACAGTGAGTCCGTCGGCCATTCCGATCACGATATCGCGCACGGCTGCTGTGGCCGTGAAGTGCTTTTCGACGTGCTCGACCGACGGCATGAAGTCCTCCGGAGGACGGCTAGAGAAAATCTGGCGCTGCGGTTCGACGGTTCCCGGCCAGGCGCGTATAATTATGACGCAGGTACAGGAATTCAGGAGGTACATTATGTCAGCCACATCGGCACAAGGAGCTGCTCCGCAAATGAGTTTCACACTTCCGCCTCTACCATATGCTTTCGACGCACTGGAACCCTATATCGACGCGAAAACGATGGAGATCCACCACGATAAGCATCACAACGCCTACGTCACCAATCTCAACAAGGCTCTTGAGTCCAGCGCCGACCTTCAGAAGCTTTCCATCGAAGAGTTGCTCGCGCAGCTCGGCAAAGTACCTGAGAATATCCGCACAGCCGTGCGCAACAACGGTGGCGGCCACCTCAATCACTCGATGTTCTGGAAGCTCATGAAGAAGGGCGGCGGTGGAGAACCCTCCGGCGACCTCGCAGGAGCGATCAAGGGTGCATTCGGCAGTTTTGCCGATTTCAAAACGAAATTCGCTCAGGCAGCAACCACGCGCTTCGGCTCCGGCTGGGCCTGGCTACTGGTCAAAGACGGTAAGCTTGCCGTCGAATCCACCGCGAATCAGGACAACCCGATCATGGATGGCGGCAAAGGCGTTCTCGGTCTCGATGTGTGGGAACACGCCTACTATCTGAAGTATCAGAACAAGCGTCCCGACTACATCGAAGCGTGGTGGAACGTCGTCAACTGGGCGCAAGCCGCTGACAACTTCGCCGCCGCGAAAAAGTAGCGCATTCGCATTCAAACCTCAGCTCGCATCCCAGAAGCCGCTTCCGAGTGAACCTCGGGGCGGCTTCTTTTTTTCGCTCGGAGCAAACTGAATGCCCTACCTCTTTGTGTAGCGTTCCCAGCAAGCCTGTATCAGGAAGTTTCATGAGGGTTGCTGAGGGGACAGCGAGCTGCAGCTTGTCGAAATGTCAGTGCGCCCAGACCTTGTCCGGGTCGGTCTCAAAGGGGTAGACGTGGACCATCCAGCCGAAAATTTGTTTCACCCAGCGGCCCCCGGCTTTCGCACAGGCATCCTCTGTCGCAATCGAGCCAGCGAGCCCGAATTCTTTCCAGTCCGCCTGCGGTGCCGATACGCCCTTGGGCGGCAGGCAGAAGTTCACGTGTTCATGCCAGCGCGCCACGCTGAGCGGGACGCGTTCATTCAACTGCTGCTCAGTCGCGTTTTTCGGAGCGGTGAACATCGCGCCCTCAAGCTCATAGCCGTCTGCCGTTTTCCGGTAGAGCAGCGACGTGGGATGCGCGGGATTGAATACGAATGCTGCGGCAAAGGCATTGCGGTAATTCGTGAAATGATACTGCGGCTGCGGCACCCTGGGCAGAAAGATCTGATAGCCGTCGGCAAGGGCCACGCGGTAATCCTTGTACTTGGTGATGGACTTGCCGAGTATTTCAACGATTTCCTCGGCGCGGCGTTCGTCACCTGGCGCCTTCGGTTGCAGTTGGGTCATGAACATGTGCGGGTTCATGTCCATGCCCCCCATGTCGCGGCCGGACATCGCATCGTTGGCAGCTCGAGCAGCCTCGGGATTCTGGTCGGTGTCGTGCTGCATGTCGTTCATGTCCATGCCCGGCATGGAGTCAGAACTCTGCGGCGCGGCATCCTGCCGCGGTTTCGGCGATTGTTGCGCGCGCGCGGCGACTGTGGTTGAAACCAGCAGGGCCGCGGCGGCTAAAAGTATGGGTGCGCGGACCAGCCTGTTAATGTGTGTGCTCATAACTGCCTCTCTACCTAGATTACGTCAAGCGCAGGCAAATTATTTCGGCACCGAAGCTGCGATGGGCGAAACGTAAACGGCTACCGGGAACACCCCGGATTCCCAAACGCACGGTCCTTCTGGGCAGGAATGCCGGGGCCAGGGCTCGGACGTACTGCGGGCCTCAGGACCGTCGACAGGCGCATCTCCTTGGGTGTTTGCTGGAGTCATCCGAAGTCAGGGCCGCGCCTGTCGGCACGGGTCACCGGATTGGGGTGGAGGCCCGGGTGGCCGGGCCTCCGCTTGGGGTCCGTCGGTATTACAGCTTGCCTGGCTCCGCAGCGCGTGTCCCGCGCGCCGCCGAGCTGGCCATGATCAACAAACACCGGAGGATGCGAAAAGTTCCGGCCCCAAAACGCTGAAACGGATATTCCGGCTGGCGGGCTCGAGGCGGCGAAAGCCACGCCCGAGATTGGCAGTTCAGTTGCAGCGAAAGCACAATCTCGATTTACGCCGCGCGGACTCTTGACGACAGCGGCCAAATGTGTAAACTGCATTTTTCGATATGGCGACACAGCCCAACCCGCTAGAGGACGCGCTGCAGGATTTCCAGTTCCCGCAAAGAGAGGCAGCGTTTTTCTACGGGTTATTTCTCCGCGGTCATTCTGCCGAGGAACTGCGCCGGGATATCGCCGTTCCTGCGCCAGTGCTGGCGAAGTGGGATAAGGAAACAGTGCGCGAACCGCAGCTACGTCCGCTGCTTGAGCGCGTAGTTCAGTACCGACAGCACGTCCTTGCGATTTTCGAGAACTTGATCGTGCACGATTCCGCGAAACAGACCCTTCAGTAGCCCGACTGAACCCGCGTTGACTCCACCGTGTCGCTCGTCTACACTTTTTGCGGTTTGGTTGCCGCTGCAATCGCAGGCTACTCCCCGGTAGCTCAACGGTAGAGCGTTCGGCTGTTAACCGAAATGTTGCTAGTTCGAATCTAGCCCGGGGAGCCAAAATCCAATGCTGAAAACAGTCTATATGCTGTCTATCAGATAGCTTTGACAGCCCATACGCTGTTGGTCCAGATTAGGCGGCTCGAAACTTCTCCGTGCGGCAGCGAGCGACGAGAGGTACACATGCATGCAGTTGATGTTCGCTCGAGTAAGACGAACTGGAAGCGTTGGCTGGTATGGGCTGGCTGGGTTGTTTCACTCTGGCCCGTATTCGTTGTGGGCATGAGTGCTCACTGGAAGCTGACCCGAAATCCTGCATATCTCGGGATGTTTGCGCAGATTGGCTGGCCCGACAGCGTGCTGACGCTGCTCGCCTCTTTGCAGCTGGGCTGCATCATTCTCTATATTATTCCGCCCACCGCGGTTCTGGGGGCGGTACTTCTCACCGGTTATCTGGGCGGAGCCGTCGCGGCCTATACCCGAATCGGACACGCTTACCCGATCGTGGTGCCGTTCTCAACCAGCGTAATCGCCTGGTTCGGAATCTGGCTGCGGGAGGAGCGCCTTCGAGCGTTGCTTCCAATCCGGCTCGGACTTCTGAAAAAATAGCACCGTCTGCAATCACCAACCCGTGTGTCGTGCTCCTGCCGGCATTCCGATTGAGTGGTCTGAGTCTAGTCTTGGTTGAGCGCATCCTTTATTTCCACTCCAGAAAAGCCTTCCGGACCGTACACAAAAGAAACGATTTATGGCCTAGAGTCGGGCTTCTCAGTGAGGTGCGAGAATTGGGGCGATCGCTGATCATCAACGGCCTACCTGCTCGCCCGTGCGAAGGTACCCGAAACCCGGTATTGAGTGAGTAGCTTTCCCTACATACGATGCCAACCGGGGGTAGGGTCTATGGCCAAACGCATACTGGTTGCAGACGATCATGGAAGTGCCCGTCGCTCCTTGCGAACGCTGATCACGCGGAGACAGGACTGGGAGGTATGTGCAGAAGCTGCTAACGGAGTCGACGCGGTCGAAAAAGCGAAGACCCTGGCACCAGACGTAGCTGTGCTCGATCTGGCGATGGGAGGTCTGAACGGGGTGGAGGTTGCTTCGGCAATCCGCGCGAGCTGTCCGAACACGCTCGTTATAGCCACCAGCATGTACGATGCTCGACCGCTCTTCGAGAGGCTACAAACCGTTGGCGTGAAAGGTTTTGTAGCCAAGAATCTGCTGGGAACCGATCTCCTGCCGGCAATCGACGCAGTTCTGACTGGTCAGAGCTGGTTTCCAAGTCATGCCTAGGCTTCTGATGGCGGGGCATATTGATCGGACGCGTCCCTCGAACCGTACCTACCTGTGGACGGTTCGGCGCCCTCCTTTGGCGTCCGGCGCTACGAAACTCGAATCTGCAGGCTTTAGCGGCGCGGGTAGTGCAAACAAATTCCACAAGTGTCCACAACATGACAGACTCGGTCGACGCCCCCGCGTAGCATCGTCTTTCGGAATCCAGCCGCTTTTTAAACTCTTAGGAGGATAGATATCGGTATGAAAACTGCAAAGACAGCTCTTGTAGTGCTCACGCTGGCATTGCTCGGCGCATCCCTCGCTTCTGGCGCTCGGGCTGACAATTGGAACAAAAAGACGGTTATGACATTCGATCAGCCGATCGAAGTCCCCGGCCAGATTCTGCCCGCCGGAACCTACACATTCCAGCTGGTCGAGTCGATGTCGGACCGCAACATCGTGCGAATTTTCAAGGCGGACGGAACCACGGTCGTCGTAACTGTTCTGGCGATCAACAATTACCGTCTCCATCCAACCGACAAGACGGTAGTTAAATTCGCCGAACGGTCGGGCGATAACCCGGAGGCGATCAAGGCCTGGTTTTACCCCGGCGACAACTTCGGTCAGGAATTCGTGTATCCGAAACAGCGTGCAGCTCAACTGGCGCTTGGAGAAAACGAGCCCGTTCTCGCCCTGCCGATTGACGCAACGGACCTGAATACGGCTTCGATCGTCGCGGTCACCCCGGCACAGCAGGAAGAGCCCGTAGGCCAGGCGATTCAGACGAATCCCGAGGTCGCACAGAATTCAGCGCCTGCAGCGGCTGAAGCTCCTGCAACCGTGGCAGACAATCAGCAGTTGCCGAAGACGGCGAGCCCCGTTCCTCTGATCGCACTTCTGGGTTTGGGTTCGCTCGGCGTCGCGTTCACGCTGAAGCGCCTTGTCAGGTAGCACTCGTACTTGCATCTAAACTCCGGTGCGTCGCGGAATGGATCGAAGGTTATCCTTCCGCGGCGCAGGGAGACTTGCCAGTGATCCCGACCATTCGATCGCATCGGTTCGATTTTCTTCGTGGTGGTTATCTGTTCGGAGTCGTTCTGCTTCTTGGCAGCCTTGAGGGATATTCGCAACCAGTTCCGCATGCTGCTGTCAGAGCCGGCCAATCCGCGATTTCGGTGAAGACAGAACTCGTCGTGTTGCCCGTCCGAGTGACGGACGAGCACGGAGAGCTGGTTTCCGGACTCAGTCAGGACAACTTCCAGGTATACGAGGATGGGCGACAGCAGAAAATCACCATTTTTCAGCGCGGCGACACCCCGGTAACTGTAGGCCTGGTTGTTGACCACAGCCGCAGCATGGGGCCCGAGCTGCCGGAGGTCGCCGCTGCGGTTTCCGCCTTCGCACAATCGAGCAATCCTCAAGACGAGATGTTCGTCGTGGATTTTAACGATCAGGTCTGGTTCCAACTGCTGGACGGAAAACCTTTCACAAACGACCCAGACGAGCTCGAGAAAGCGGTACGGGCCGTTACTGCCCGCGGACGAACCTCGCTGTATGACGCTGTAGCCGAAGGGCTCAATCATCTGCGCCTGGGGCATTGGGACAAAAAAGCGCTGGTTATCGTGAGCGACGGCGGCGACAACGCGAGCCAGCATTCCTACTCGCAAATCCTGGCTCTGGCCCAGCGGTCACAAACGTTGATTTATTCAATCGGGCTACTGGGCGCGCTCGACCAGGACGAGAATCCCGATGCTCTGAAACGACTCTGCAAGAACACGGGCGGCATTGCCTATTTTCCGGGCTCCGAAGGGCACGTCAGGGACATCTCGACGCTGATCGCCCGCGACCTTCGCGAACAGTACACCCTCGGTTTTGCGCCGGAGGCAACCAGCAACTCCCATTCCTTTCGAAAAATCGACGTGAAAGTTGCCGCGGCCGGACGGGGCAAACTTCACGTGCGATCGCGGCCCGGGTATTTTGGAGCGCCGGACCAGCCCTCGTCTGCGGTACCCGCGAAGAACGCGTCATGAGTGTTCCCCGCTCCACCACAGAAAAACGTCGCCGAACGAACGTCCTCATCGTTCGCATCGCAGCCTACCTGTTCTTCACCTTCGGGATCGTTGCGCTTGCCTATGCGGGCTATGTCGTAGCCGACGCCTACCGGTATCAGGCGTACGAGAAGTCGAGATTTGAAAATGTGAGTCAGAATGAAGGGCCGCATCCGGTGATAGAAGGCGGGGTGATTGGTGAGATCGATATTCCCCGCCTTGGTCTTGAGACCATGGTTGTCCAGGGGGATTCGCCCAAGATCTTGCGGCGCGCAGTCGGCCACATGCCAGAAACGCCTTTACCGTGGGAATCAGGCAACGTGGCTCTGGCCGGCCATCGTGACGGGTTCTTCCGGCCCTTGCGCAATATCCGCTCGGGCGATGTCATCACGTTTAAGACGGTTAATGGCGATTTTCAGTACGAAGTGGAATCAACCGAGGTCGTTCGTGCCGGTGACGTGCGCGTCCTGGAGGCATCAAGCGGGCGCGTGCTGACACTGGTTACCTGCTTTCCGTTTTACTACGTAGGTTCGGCTCCGGACCGCTTCATCGTTCGCGCCCGCGCTGTCGGGTCACCGGCACAACCCGCCGGGCACTCCAACACAGCAAGCTTTTAAGACCAAAGCTCAGAGGCGACGGGAACCGATCACAGGCCCCTGCCTGTCTACCGGGACAAATCACCGGGTGTTCACAAGTGAACAGACGCTCGCCTGCACTCTTACTAAGATGCCGTTCTGTGACGGCCGCGAAAGCCACCTGCCAGAGGCAATGTCGCGGGGTCTGCTGCCCGGTAGCCGGCAGTAGCAAAGGAGTTTGAAAGTCATGCCCTTACTTCAAGTCGTAATGGTCTTAATCGTAGTGGGTGTTCTGCTGTGGCTCGTCAATCGCTTCATACCGATGGAGGGAACGATCAAATCCATCTTGAACGCAGTGGTGGTGATCTGCGTGGTCTTGTGGCTTCTGAACATTTTCGGATTGTTTCATTCGTTCTCCCGGATCCACATTGGAACTTAAGTATCCCGGAGTGTATTTCTGTGTTTTCAGGGACCGGGGTTGCCAAACCGTCGGGAGCGGCGCCCGGTTTTACAAATTCGGCGGCCGCGTGATATAAGGGGCGAATCACAAAGCTTGTGAGGGATGCTTCTGCTGTTCAATGTTGGGTGCGGGCACATATCGTCGATTCCCTGTTTTGATCTGCAGCTGCGCCCTGTGTCTGGGCACCGTTGTCCTGCTTGCCCACGCCTGCCTCGCGCAAACTCTCATCACTCGTGGCGCCCGGGCGCTACCGCCAACGATCGTGGTCGGATTCGTCGGCGGGTTCATCAGGCACGATAACCTGGTCCACAGCGAGGTGCAGCTCGCCGCACGCCTGCGCGAGGCCTACCCGCTCGGTGTCGAGGTGGATACGTTTGAGAATCACGGCGGGGAAACGGCTCTGAAGACAGTTCTGGGCCTGCTGGACACCAATCACGACGGAACTCTAGGGCCACAGGAAAAGCAGGCCGCCCGCATTATCATTTACGGGCATAGCTGGGGGGCCTCGGAAGGCATTGCGCTCGCGCGGGAGCTTCAAACCAACGGCGTCCCGGTGCTCCTCACCATTCAGGTGGACAGCGTTTCCAAGCTCCACCAAAACGATGCGGTCATTCCGGCGAATGTCGCGCGCGCTGCCAATTTCTACCAGCCCGATGGCCTGATTCACGGCCAATCCAGTATTCGCGCGGCCGACCCGACGCGCACGAGCATCATCGGGAATTTCCGGTACGACTATAAATCCAGCACCTATAACTGCTCTGGCTATCCGTGGTTTGATCGCATCTTCATGAGGTCTCACATCCAGATTGAATGCGACGCGAATGTGTGGACGAAAGCAGAGTCGCTGATCCGTTCCGCCGTTGCTCCACCGACAGGCAGCGGAATGCAGGAATGAAGTCTCGCGCCTCGGGCGCGTCAGTCGTGCAGGACGACACTGAGCAGCGAGTCGTTTACCTTGAGCCCGCCGTTGTACTGGATGAATCCCAGTTTCTTGAATTTGTTCATGAAAAAATTGACACGCGAACGCGTCGTACCGATCATCTCTGCCAGAGTTTCCTGGGATATTTTGGGAACGACCCACTCGGGCTTCTCTTGCTTGCCGTAGCGGGCCAGCAGCAGGAGGGTGCGGGCCAGTCGTTTCTCGCTGGAGTTGAAAAGCTGGTCGATCAAATCCTCTTCAATCCGGATGTTGCGCTCCAGCATGTAGGCGATGAACCGGTCCGAAAGCGTGTGTTCGGCGTGGAGCACGCGGATCATTTCCTTCAGGCCGATCACCAGCAGCGTAGTGGGGGAAACCGCGGTAGCAGTCGCGATGCGTACGGGTTGGCCCGCGAGACCGCCTTCGCCGACGAAGTCGCCGGGCTTCAACAGCGCAACGACAGCTTCCTTCCCGGTCTTTGAAACGACCGAGAGCTTGACCTCGCCTTTCTGGATGTACATCACTTCCTTGCAGAGATCTCCCTGGGAGAAGATGGTGTCCTTGGTCTGGTACTCGACGATCGTTCGTGCGAGGCCGGCGGACTCAAGGAAGGCCTTGGCATCGAAGGGAGTCAGCTTCCGGTGCTTCGTTTTCTTCGTTGCGGCCATGGCGCTAAAGCCTCAGGTGCGGTCATTCTTGCCCGCCATTATACACTCCATTCTGCGAAATGCCTTATCCCGAGTGGGGATACATCGAGTCCCCACTTGCAGATACGTCCAAAACAGGACAGACATGCGCACCGGTTCCCTCTAGCATGGTTGTGCACCAGTTGCGACGGCTGCGGCGCAGCCGTTCCCGGCCAGCTTCCGTGCCGCAACACCGCCTGGTGCAACACAAGCGGGCTGTTTCCAGCCGTTTGGGAAAGAATCGGAATGCTCGGTACAATTTTTGCGGCTCTGCTCGTCTTGTGGCTCCTTGGGATGGTCACTTCCTACACGATGGGCGGGTTCATTCACATCCTGTTGGTTCTGGCGGCGATTGTCCTGGTGATCCGCATCATTCAGGGGCGAAAGCTCGCCTCTTGACCAAGGAGTTGCACACATGAAACCGATCTCGATGGCCGGAATCCTGCTGATTGTTCTGGGCGCTCTCGCACTTGTCTATCAAGGCTTCACCTACACGCATCGGGAAAAAGTCCTCGACCTGGGCCCGATTCACGCGACCGTAGACCAACAGAAGGAAGTTCCACTTCCGCCGATCCTCGGAGCGCTGGCTCTGGTAGCAGGCGTCGCTCTGGTTGCGGTCGGTGCGAGACGCAAAGACTAGCTAGTTTTTAAGCCGGAAGATTTTCAGGATCGCATCGCAGGGGACCTCACTCCCCAGGCGAACGGTGCGGTTCTTAGGTCATCCCAAAGCATTTCTGCAACATTCAAGCTCAGCAGGTGCGACTCGGACGAGGGAGGTCAGCATGCGACGTAAGTCGGTTCTCCTGGTTGGTGTGGCACTGCTCACGGCGACGATTTGTGGTGCGAACAACAAGGCCCAGCGGCGCCTGGAGACTTCCGGCGAAGTGATGCAGGAAATCATGAATATCCCTGAAAACATTCCTCAATCGGTACTCGAGAAGGCCGAATGCGTCATCGTGTTCCCATCCGTTCTCAAAGCGGCCTTTGTGTTTGGAGCAAGCTACGGCCGGGGTGCGATGGTCTGCAGAACCGGTGAACATTTCAGGGGACCCTGGGGCGCACCGGCCATGTTTGCACTGGAAGGCGGCAGCTTTGGGTTTCAAATCGGCGGACAAGCAACCGACCTCGTCCTGCTCATCATGAACGAAAGAGGCGCGTCCTCGATACTGGGTAGCAAGGTGAAGTTGGGCGGCGATGCCTCGGTTGCGGCAGGTCCGGTGGGTCGCGATGCGGCGGCCAACACAGATGCGTACATGCGCGCTGAGATTCTCAGTTATTCGCGAACGCGCGGCCTGTTCGCCGGTATTTCACTGGAAGGCTCGACTCTTCGGCCCGATGACGATGCCACCGCCGACGTCTATGGACGCAAGTTGACGGCAAGGGAAATCGTGCTGGACGGGAATTTCCGAGTTCCGGCCTCCGGCCGCCACCTGGTTGCTGTGCTGCAGAAGGGTTCACCGCACAACGAATCAAAACAATCTGCAAGCAACACCGGGAATTGAATCTCCGCTACTCCGGCTGCCCGAAACCTAGAGCGCCATGGAGTTCGGGAACACGTAGTAGAACAGCACAGCGATCAGAATCAGATACGCCAGGACAACCAGCGTCCAGCCCATGTTGTGGCGGATCACTTGACCCTCGCTGCGGACGAATTTGCTGGTTGAAACGCCAACACTAGCGGTCTGGGGCGCGATCGGCTTCCCCACCTCCGCTCCAACCGAGTTCAGCGTAGGCAACAGCAGTACCGGAAAATTCAGAAACCTCCCGATTGAGAACTGCACCGGACCGAACATCGCGTTTGTGGAAGTATTGCTGCCGGACAGTGCGACGCCGATCCAGCCGAGAATCGGCGCCAGCACCACGAAGAAGACACCGATCTTTGACAGGCCGTAGGCCAGCGAATTTGCCATTCCCGCGTACACGAAGATATAAGCCAGCGCGAACATAAAGAAGCCGACCAACAGCGCGCCCCACATCTGCATGAACGTCTTCGCGAAGATCTGCCGCAAAATCTGGCGACTAGGCCGCAGGATCGCCAGGATCACAAGCCAGGAAGCAAGGATCGAACTGCCTCCGTTCAAAGGAGTAAAATTGAAGACTGAGGTGATCGCTTTTTGCGTGACCGAGGACTTCGCGGCAACCGACAGCCTGATCAGGCTCTTGGCCGGGAGCGTCGACCACGGTCCGGTCCAGGCAACGACAACCAGGATCAGTACGATATACGGAGCCCAGGCAAACAATGCCTCGCGCACCGAGGCGAGTTCGGCCGCATTTGACGCCACAGTCCCGGCAGGATCAAGCGCGGCCCCGCCAAAACCGCGAATCGTCTTGGGGCGCCAGAGTTTGACGAGCAGGAACAGAATCCAGAACGAAGCCAGCGCGCCGCTCAAATCTGGAAGGTACGGGCCCAGGAAGTGCGCAACCGGCCACTGCCCGGCGATGTAGGAAAGCGAGCCGATGATCGCAAGAGGCCACGCCTCGATCAGGCCGACCCACCCGCTGACCAGATAAATCAGTACCCACGGCGGCAGCAAAGCGAGAATCGCGACGACGTTGCCGATCGAAGCAGAAAGCGCGAGCTGCGGCAGACCGGTCACTGCCGCAAGCCCGAGAATCGGAGCACCGAGTGCGCCAAACGATACCGGGGCGTTGTTGGCCAACGCGGCTACGCGAATGGCGTCGAGATCGGTGATTCCGAGTCCCACCAGAATCGGGACCACAACCGCCCACGGGTATCCGAACCCTACCAGCCCTTCCAGCAGCGCGCCGAAAGCCCACGCCAGCATGATGGTTTGAATCCGGATGTCCGCAGTCGCGTGATGGACCATCCAGGCCTTGAATCGTCCGAAGTTTCCCGTGAGCACCAGGGTGTTGAAGATGATCAGGCCCCAGAAGGTAATCCAATCGATGGACCACACGCCTGTCAATCCGCCGTACAAATACGACTTCAGAGTGCTCGACAGCGGCGCGTGCCACACCAGAACGGCCACCGGCAGGGTGATGAGACCGGCGACAATGGCCGCGAGCCACGCGGTGACGCGAAAAACAGCGAGCATCAGGATCAACGCCGCAAGAGGAATCAACGCAATCAGGATGGTCAACCACAGATGGCCGGCGGGGTTGAGAGTCTGCTCAAACATGGAGGTCTGAGAGCTTCGCCGGAAATTCCCGATAGGGCGCGGCGCAAAGGGGAACCATGGGCCTCTATACCTCACAACCGAGCCCGAGGTGTCAACGGAAATTCTCGAGGTGAAAATGCAAAAGCCCGTCTGATGAGTCAGACGGGCCCTTGCTACCAACCCTGCGGATCGGGAACGGGTTAAGACATGGTTTGGGCTTGCAGAAACTCACCGGGAAGACGGCTGATTCTGGAGGTCGCAGGCGCAAGCACGCGATGCGAGGCCGGTTTCCGGTCTTTTCGTTCCGGAAGATCCGCCGCTTTCATTCTCTCCATCTTGATTCCCAGTGTGCGCTCGAGAGCAAGCAACTCGCCGCGCTGCTCGATTCCGAACAGAGTCGAAGCAAGACCTTGCGCGCCGGCTCGCCCGGATCGTCCTACGCGATGGATGAAGTTCTCGGCGACGTCCGGCAGATCGTAGTTAATGACCTGCGCGATGTCGTCTACGTGAATCCCGCGCGCCGCAAGGTCGGTCGCCACCAGAATGCGATAGCGCCCTTGCTGGAATCCGGTCAACGCTGCAGTGCGCTGGGACTGGGAGCGGCCGCCATGAATCAGCGCCGCGGCGAAACCTTCACGGGTCAGGCTCAGAGCCAGACGTTCGGCTCCGCGCTTGGTGCGCGAAAAGACCAGGCACCGGCCCTTATCCTGGGCCAGCAGACGGCACAGCACGTCGAGTTTGCGATCGGTTGAGACCTCGAAAGCCTGCACGCGTACGTTTTCTGAAGCCTTCAGCACCGAGCCCAGCTCGACGCGAACCGGATGCCGCATGTAATCGTGGACCAAATGCGCAACCGAGGCTTCCAGAGTGGCCGAGAAGCAGAGCGTCTGGCGATCCTTCGGCAGAATGGATGCAATCCTTCGAATCGCGGGAAGAAATCCCATATCCAGCATGCGATCGGCTTCATCGAGAACCAGCGCGCGCAACACGCGGAAATTCACGAGTTTGCGGTCAAGAAAGTCCTCAAGCCGTCCGGGGGTTGCAACCACCAGGCGAGCTCCCTGACGCAATGCGCTCAGTTGGCTGCCTTCGGCCAAGCCGCCCACCACCAGAGCTGCGGGCGACAATTGCTTGCCCCGCAGATCGTTGTACTGATCGACGACTTGCATCGCAAGTTCGCGCGTGGGAACCAGAACGAGCGCTGCGATTCCGGGAGTCTTGTCCTGGAGCAGCCGCTCGATGATCGGGATCAGGAACGCCAGCGTCTTGCCGGTGCCTGTCTGCGCCGTCGCGAGCACGTCCTTGCCTGCAAGCGCGGTCGGAATCGCAGCTGCCTGCACCGGAGTCGGAATCGAGAAACCTGCCGACGAAAGCCGCTCCTTTGTGTAATCTGAAATTGATAGTTCTGAAAAATTCTGCATGTTCTAAGTGTTTTCTTATCTGGTAGATGCGGCGGGCGGCGCGCTCAATGGTTCTCGAGCGGGCAGGCCAACCTGCATTTCCAGTCCTTGTTTGAATTACGCAAAAGACTTTGGAAGAGACTGAAGGCGGGGCATTCTCAGCAGTGATGAATCGAGAGCAACCACACCACACAACCGCGGTATTAAGCGCAAAGCCAGTATATCACATCCGCAGGGTGGTGAGTAAGTTGATAAGCAGTGTTTCTCAACATACAATACGCCCCACTAGGTACTAAAGGATGGCAGGGATCGGGGGGATTATGCCAGCCACATCACAGAAAGTATTCGTAGGAGCCGGTGATCGTGTGCCGGAAGGCGGCCGGCTGGTGGTGGACGTGGGCGAAACTACCATCGGCATTTTCCGCGTCGGTGGGAACCTGTATGCCTACCACAATAAGTGCGCGCACCAGGGTGGACCGGTGTGTCAGGGCAAAGTGATCCCGCGAGTGAGCGAGGTGATTGACCCGGGCGGCGAAAGCCGCGGATTCGTATTCGATGAGGCTCATCTGCACATCGTCTGCCCGTGGCACGGCTTTGAGTACGATATTCAAACCGGTGTGCATCCCGGGAGGCGTGCGGCGCGCCTGATTCCGGTGAAAGTGGACGAGGACACCGACGGGATCTATGTCACCGTCTGAGCAAGCCGCGAAGCTGTCCGGGATGGTCACCGAGCTGCGAGCGCAGATCGAGCGGACCACTCAGGCCGGAGAACTTGTCCGCGTCCCGCGGCACGAGGTGACGAATCTTCTCACCGGAGCGGTAAAACTGTATGCGGCGTTTGCAGAGGAAGTCGACGGTGACGTTGCTGCGATCGATTCGACGGTTTCGACCACTGAGGCCATGATGGTTGCCTGTGCGCTGTTGCGAGCGCAGCACATGAACCCGTTCGATTTGGCGCTCTGGTTTTCGCGGACAACGCCAAAAGCACTATAAGCGCCGGTAGCTGTCAGGTCCGATTGAGGACAAGGATGCGACCATGAGCAAAATTGGAGTGGTCAATGGCGTCAGCAGCGGTGCTAGCACCGCCCGCGATCACGGCGTACAGCAGATTACGACCCGCACCGATTCGCGCGAAATTCTTGCCAACGCGCACCGCGATATCGCCCGCCTTCATCTGGATGATTATTTCATCGTCGATGTGGACGCACATCACGTCGAATTCGATTCCTGGTCCGAGATCCTGGATCACCTGGAAAATCCGGTCCTGAGGCACAATGCCAAATCCATGACGCAGAATTGGCCAAATGCAAAGCAATTGGCCTTCAGCAATCATCCCGTTGGACTCACCTTTCAGGACGTGTTTGGACGCATCCCGCACCAGGCCGAACTCGGCGAGCATGTGGAAAAAACCGACGAGCATCGCGATTTGACTCTGGTTCGGCGCGCCATGGATTCGATGGGAATCCGCATGCAGGTAGTGTTTCCGCAACCGATGCTGGAAATGGGTCTGCATCCGGAGCCGGACATCGTTACGGCGATGACGTTTGCCTACAACCGCTGGTTCACCAAGACGATCTTGCCGCGCGAGAAGCGCGTGAAAACCTTGCTGTGTCTTCCGTTCCACGATCCCGATGCGAGCCTGAAGATGATCCAGGAGTTCGGTGAAACTCCAGGGGTCGTCGGTTTCATGATCACCAGCCAGCGGCATGCCGGGGTCCACAAGAACATGTTCATGCGCATCTATCACGAGCTCCAGGAGCGCGGCCTGCCGCTTGCGTTCCATGCCGGGCCGACCTGGGGCGACACGATGACATCCACGATGAACCGCTTCCTGTCGGTTCATGCGATGTCGTTTGTCACCTGCAACATGATGCACATGACCAACTGGATCGTAAACGGCCTGCCGGAGCGGTTCCCGAAGCTGAAAGTGATCTGGATTGAAAGCGGGCTTGCCTGGGTTCCGTTCATGATGCAACGCCTGGATCACGAGTACCTGATGCGCCAGTCCGACGCTCCGCTGCTTAAAAGACTGCCGAGCGAATACATACAGGAAATGTTCTTTACCTCGCAGCCGCTGGAAGTGACCTTGCCGCACATGCTGGAAGCGACGTTCAAGGCCGTGCACGCCGAGACCCAGCTGATGTACTCCTCCGACTGGCCTCACTGGGATTTCGATGTGCCGGCACGGATCGCGGGCCTGCCGTTTTTGGACGAGCAGGCCAAACGCAACATTCTGGGTGAAAACGCGCGCAGGCTTTTTCGCCTTTAGTCCAAGCAATCCTCACCGAAAGGACAAACGACTGCCATGCATAAAGTTCTTGTACTCTATCCTCCCCCGAAAGATCCGGCCCATTTCAAGAAATACTACGAGGAAACCCACCTTCCACTGGCGCAACAGATGCCCGGACTGATCTCAAGCCGCCACAGCTTCGCGATCGAGGGTGTGGGTGCTCCAACGCCCTACTTCTGCGTGTGGGAGGGCGCGTTTGCCGATGCTGCGGCCATGGGCGCGGCGATGGAGTCGCCGATCGGCAAGAAGGTGGCCGCCGACGTCGCAAACTACGCGACCGGCGGCGCAACCGTACTTCACTTCGACGAACAGTTGCCGCCCGAGCGCACCGATCAAGCGAAAGCGAACCACTTTCAGGCCGGGTTGCAGATCCGGCGCGACATGTTCGGTCCTGCGAACTCCGACAAGGTGATTGAATCGGCGACGGATTTCAACCGGACGCTGCAGGAACTGGTGACGAGCTATTGTTTCGGTGAGGTCTGGGTTCGACCGCAACTCGATCGCCGGACCCGAAGCATGCTGACGATGGCGCTTCTGGTCGCCCTGAACCGGCCGAACCAACTAAAGGGACACGTCCGAGGTGCGGTGAAGAACGGCGTGACCAAGGACGAGATTCGCGAAGTCCTGCTGCACGCCATGATCTACGCGGGGGTGCCGGCAGGTGTGGATAGCTTCAACCATGCGACAGACGTGTTGAAGGAAATGGGACTCGAATAGAGGAGCGACCACATCATGCGCGTAGGCTTCATCGGTATCGGAAACATGGGCTGGCCCATGGCCAGCCACATTGCCCAGGCCGGCCACGAGTTGACGGTGTTCGACATCGACCCGGCACGGAGCGCCCGCTTCGCACAGGAATTCAAATGCAAGGTGGCCGCGGGTCTTGCAGAGGTTGCCGCCTGCGAAATTACCGTGACCATGCTGCCGACCGGCAAGATCGTCCGCGAAGCGCTGCTTGAGGATCAGGGGGGAGCGTTCGCGAAGGCTTTGAAGCCCGGCACGTTGGTCATCGATATGAGTTCGTCGGAGCCGGTCGGGACGCGCGAGCTCGGCGCCGAGATCGCTCGGCGCGGAGCAGTTCTGATCGACGCACCCGTGTCGGGCGCGGTACCTCGCGCAAAGGCAGGTACGCTTGCGATTATGATCGGCGGCGATGACAAGGCCTCGATCGCGCGCGCGAAGCCTTTGCTGCAAACCATGGGCAAGCAACTGTTTGAGACCGGTCCGCTCGGAACCGGTCATGCCATGAAGGCGCTGAACAATTATATTGCGGCGGCGGGGTACACCGCGGTTGTCGAGTCCCTGCTGATCGGCGAGCGGTTCGGCCTGGACCAGGGAACGATGGTGGATATCTTGAACGTTTCAACCGGTCGCAACTTCACAACCGAGGTGATGATCAAAGAGCAGGTTCTTGGCGGTAAATTTGCCACCGGCTTTGCTCTCGGCTTGATGGCCAAGGATGTGAAGATCGCAGCCGACCTGGGCGAGGCGGTGAAGCTCGATGCGCCCGTATCTCGGCTGATTCGAGATCGCTGGGCGCTGGCGCGGGAGCGTCTGGGTGCGACCCGCGATACTTCGGAGGCCATCTTGGGCTGGAAGGACGACCTGGCTAGCGGCAAGAAGTGATTTTCTTCAGTGAAAGTCATGCGAGGTGACTTCGGCGCGCGATATATCCAGCGGCAGGACGCGTTCGGCCTTCACTGACACCACATTGTCCAGATTTTGAAGCGTGCCTTCGATCAGCAAAAAAGGATGATGGACGACCACGGTGTGGTCCTGTTCGAACAACTGCGGCGTGATGATGGCATTGGCGATTCCCGTCTCGTCTTCCAGGCTGAGAAAGACAAAACCTTTCGCCGTGCCGGGGCGCTGGCGCGCAATCACCGCACCAGCCACTCGCACGCGCGTTTTGTCGGGAAGTTTGGCAAGCTCGATGGCCGAGCGGACTCCGCGCTCCCTCATGGCCGCGCGGCGATAGGCCATCGGGTGGGGCCCAACCGTCAGACCCGTTCCGCGAAAATCAGCGACCAATCTCTCTTCGTCGGTCATGCGCGAAAGCGGCGACCCCAAAACGGCCACCGGCTCGTCCTGTAGACCTTCTTCCTCGATCTCCAGAAGCGGTCCGGGGTCGCGGGCGGCGCGCTCAACCTGCCAGAGAGCGTCGCGACGGTGAAAGCCGTGCCGGGCGGAAATACAGTTCAACGCTCCGACTTCGGCGAGCACGGTCAGTTCAGACTTTTGTATTTCGGCAATGCGCTGCTTCAAATCGTCCACGGAGGTGAATGCGCGCAGTTCGCGCTGGCGCATGATTTCAAGCGCGATCACCTGGCGCAGGCCTTTGACGTAGCGCATTCCCAGGCGCACCGCGAACCCTTCGGGAATCTTTTCAAGCGTACAGTTCCAATCCGAACGCGTGAGATCGATGGGCTTGCATTTCAGTCCATGCCGCTGCGCGTCTTTCACCAGGGTTGCCGGCCGGTAGAAGCCCATCGGCTGGTTATTCAGCATCGCGGCCGTAAACGCCGCGAGATAATGACATCTCAAGTACCCGCTGGCATACGCAATCAGTGCAAAACTGGCCGCGTGAGATTCGGGAAATCCATACAGCGCAAAGGACGTGATTGACTGGACGACTTTGTCCTGCGTTTCGCCGGTGATCCCGTTCCTCTGCATTCCGCGCCGAAGTTTTATCTCAATCTCTTTCATGCGTTCCTCGGAACGCTTGAATCCCATGGCGCGCCGCAATTCCTCGGCTTCCCCGCCCGTGAACCCCGCGGCGACCATGGCCATGCGCAACAACTGCTCCTGAAAAAGAGGCACTCCAAGCGTGCGCGCAAGCGCGGGCTCGAGGGCAGGATGAAAATATTCCGGCGCCTCCCGCCCCTGGCGGCGCTTTAAATAGGGATGGACCATTTTCCCCACGATCGGCCCGGGACGAATAATCGCGACCTGCACGACAAGATCGTAGAAACATGTCGGGTGAAGGCGCGGCAGGCAAGCCATCTGGGCGCGGCTTTCCACTTGAAACATCCCAACCGTATCCGCTTTTTGCAGCGCCCCATACACGCCGGGGTCATTCACCGGCAGATGGCCAAGATCCACTTCTTCTCCATGGTGTTCGCGAATGGTTTTGAGTGAATCTTCGAGCACGGCCATCATTCCCAGGCCCAGTAGATCCACTTTCACGATGCCCATGTCCGCACAATCTTCCTTATCCCATTGCACCACCACGCGCCCCGGCATCGTCGCTGGTTCCAGGGGCACGACGGAATCCAGCTGCCCCTGGCACACAACCATTCCACCGGAATGCTGTCCCAGATGACGCGGCAAGTCCTGCACGGCCTTGCAAAGCTCGAAAAATTTCCCAATCCGCCGATGCTGGAGATCAAGACCGGCGTCGCGGAACTGGCGCGCGAGTGTGTCACCGGGGTCCCGGTATTCCCACGCTCCCACCAGGGCAGACAGCCGATCCAGCGTTTCCGGGTCAAACGACAGGACCTTGCCGATTTCGCGAGCTGCCGACCGCCCGCGGTAGGTGATGACGTTTGCGGTCATGGCCGCGCCAAATTTCCCATAGCGTTCATAGACATACTGAATCGTGCGCTCCCGCTGATCTCCGCTCGGCAGATCCAGGTCAATGTCCGGCCACTCCCCGCGTTCTTCGGACAAAAACCGTTCAAACAGAAGATCCATTCCCACGGGATCAACCGCAGTGATGCCGAGCGCGTAGCAAACGGCGCTATTGGCCGCAGAGCCGCGCCCCTGCACCAGAATATTTTTCTCGCGGCAAAAGCGAACGATGTCCCAGACGATCAAAAAGTAGCCGGAAAGATCGAGCTTTTCGATCAGGGCGAGTTCGCGGTCAACTTGACGCCGCGCGCGTTCGTTGCCGGAGCCGTAACGGACAATCATTCCTTCCTGCGAGCGCTGACGAAGAAATTCCATCTGCGACCCGCCGCCGGGAACCGGATAGGAGGGAAATTGATAGCCGAGATTGTTCAGGCTGAATTGCAAACGCCCGGAGAGCGCTTCGGTTTCGGCAACGGCCTCGGGAAGATCAGAAAACAGCGACACCATTTCCTCGTGCGTCTTGAAATGGCGCTCGGAATTGCGGCTCAGCAGACGGCCGGCAGTCGCAAGTACCCGGTGATGACGAATGCATGTGAAAACATCCAGCAGCTCGCGTTGCTCGGGCCGCGCGTATGAGACGCCGTTGGTCGCAAGCAAAGGCAGTTTCAGCTTTCGCGCGATGGCTACTGCAGCCTGGTTGCGCGCTTCTTCTTCGCGGCAGAGATGGCGCTGCAATTCGACATAAACGTTTTCCCGACCAAACCACCGGCAAAGCTGCTCGACGCATTCGGTGGCAGCGTCGATCCCGCCTTGCGACAACGCATGCGCAAGCGGACCTTCCTCACCTCCGGTCAAGCAGATCAGGCCACCGCCGATCGCGGCGATTTCCTCGTCCCGGACGCTTCCCTCTGCTTTGCGCGCGCGGAGCTTCATCTGGGTGATCAGCCGGCACAAATTCTGGTAGCCCTTGCGCGACTGGACGAGCAAGGGATAGCGCCAGCCCGCGGCGGACGTGACTTCCGCACCGATATGCGCCCGGGTGGAAAGTTTCTCCGCCGCGAGATGAAAACGGGGCGAGCCGTACACGCCGTCCCGGTCAAGCAACGCCATGGCGGACATACTGTGACCCGCGCACATGCGCGCCAATTCTTCGGGCGAACTGGCGCCTTCAAGAAAGCTGAATGCCGATCGCGCGTGCAGCTCGACATACATCAGTCGTAAATTCCCCGCACGAACCAGCTTCCGCGCAGTACGTCGTAGTAGAAGCGGTAAAGACCGCAGTCGGGATGCCCTGCCGCCCCTGCATTGCGGCCGTTTGAGGGCGACTGGAAATGAATTTCCAGATCCCATTCATCCTGTTGCCAGGGATCTTCCCGCCACCAGTCACCGGACGTGCGCCACGGACCGGAAGCGGTTAGCACCTGTCCGCGCAACCCCTGAAAAGCAACGCGGACCGGACGCTCTGCATGCAGCTCGAGTGTCGCGGGAACGGGCGGGCGAAAGATTCGAAAGCTCATTGAGGATTGGACGCTTTTTTGTTCCCCTTCTGGAGGGGCGACACTCCCGCGTTTGCGGCCCGCTCCTGCGGCTTCCAGGGGGGCAAGAAACCGCCGCATCTGAAACTCTCCCGGGCGATAGCTGTCGATCAGCGACGGGGAGCCGATATTTCCCTCGCCCACCACATTCGCAATGCGCGCGATGGTGAGTTCCAGTTTTTCTGGATCCGGAAAGCTGGGAAGAAACAAACCGCCTTGCGTGGCGCGCGGGCGGGCGGATTCGGCTTGGAGCACGATTTTTCGAATGGGAGCGCCGGGCGGACTCGATTGCAAACGCAGGCGCAGCAATTTCAAAAGCATTTTTGAGTCGCGCACCGGAATGGGAAGCTGCAGTTCATTTTCATATACGCCAGGCGGACTCGCCCGGTGAACTGTTTCCGCATGAACGTCCAGGGCATTTTCAAAAAAGGGCTGTAGTTCAAAGCGCACGCGCAGGGAGGCAGCCGCAAGAGAGCGCGCCGCCAGACGTGCGCAAAGCTGATCCAGCAATCGGCCCAGAAGAAACGAAGCGGGATCGAGTTCCTCGACGGGGTCATCCAGCTCCATCTCTTCTTCGAATGAATGGCTGGGCTCGGCGATGGCGAGTGAACGCGAGGTTGCGCCGCGCGCCAGGGCGTGCAGGCGAACTCCTTCCTGCCCGAGGCGTTCGGAAAGCTGCAAAACCGGCAGATCGGCAAACGCCGCGCACGTATGCACGCCCCAGCGGCTCAATGTTTCAACGGTCTCAACCGATGGGCAAAGGACGCTGACGGGTAATTCGCCCAGACACTTTGATTCCTGCCTGGGCGGAATCACCGTGATTCCCTTGAAGCCCCGGGCAGCGATCCGGGTCGTGTCCACGTTTGAGGCAATGGCAACGTTTGAAAACAAGCCGCATTCACTGGAACGCTGCGCAAGATGCGCTCCGATGTCTTTTTCCTCGCCGAATAAGTGAGTCAAGCCGGAGAGGTCCAGAACAATGGTGTCCTGAGTGGTATCTTCGATTCGCGGGGAAACCGCCCAACCGATATCCAGCAAAACAGCGTGGGCTATTTTTTCCTGCAACTGGGAGCGAGGGCGCATCTGCAAACCGGCAAATTGCGCCGCGTTCATTTTCGTCATCCCGAGTTCGACTCCCGCTCGAGCGGCTTTCTCGTTGATGGCTACCACACTGCACAACGGCGGGTTGCCGTCGACCAGGGCAAGAGCGCACTCGCACAGGGCGGGTTCGGTGCGGAGAACTGCCTGCAGCATAAAATTGGGAACGAAAATGGAAGCGAACCGCATAGGAGTCCGGCAGACAGACCAAGGGGCTGAAGAAGCTCTTCACCTTTGTCCGGGTCCTCCTTTCAAGCTGTGCATGCCAGGTATTACTTCTGTTTCAAATTCGACGCCGTTGCTCCCACTGTGCATGAAAACTTCTTGCTGAATCAGCCGATCCCCTTCGCGCTTCGCGCGGGAACGAATCATTTCCGCATGGCTTTTGGAACCTTCCAGCAGATATCCCGGTGAATGATGCAAAGGATTTTTTCCTGCTGCCCCGTATGCCTGTGACCATCGCACTTCTTGCATGCGGAGTTGAAGAACCAGAGAGGCGCACGACTTGGCGTTTGATTCCTGCTCCAGCACGACGAGAACCGTAGGCGTGGATTCCACCGCTCGGCGGAAACGAAACCACACCTGGAGGGGAACGTAGCGGACAGCCTGCGCCGGGGTGTCACCGAAATCCAGAGCGATCAAGCCGAATCCTCCGCCCTGTATCAGCAGATCGGTCGAGCGAAGGGCCTGGTCAACACTCCGGCAGCGCACCCAGAGCAGATGTTTCAATTTCACTCCGGCTGCTTCCGCCGAAGCGGGATCAAAGGCGTCACGCGCGTCAACGAGCGCACACACCTCTGACGCCGCGGTTCGCGACGCCAGTGCGGAAATCAACAGACTGGTTCTCCCGGAACACACAGGGCCGTAGATTTCGGTCAAGCTGCCTCGAGGAAACCCACCGGTAAGAACATCCACCGGGCCAATGCCAGCCGGAACAGTTTCTACGGTCGGGCGGTCGCGATACACAAAGGGACTCGCGACATGCGCGGCCAGCGCAGATGCAACGTGCAAACGCAAAGCAGCGGCTTTCGAGCCCATGGCGGATGCGAAGGACGAAAAGAAGGAGATTTTCAGTTTCGCTTTTTCTTCGCCTAGTGATTTTAGGTTCTCGGCAGAAGGATTGTCAAGCGTGCGGTATTGCCGGGGTGGGTCGGTCTAAAAAATCCACTTATTGTCAGTTCACAGCGGTCTGCGCGGTGGTTCGGTTGGCTAGCGAGCCGATGATTTCTCTTCCGTTTCGGCGCGCCATTCACGAATGATGTCGACGCCGCTGCTGGTGCCGAGGCGGTTCGCACCCGCCTGGATCATTTTGCGGGCATCGCCTGCGGTTCGAATTCCGCCAGACGCCTTCACTCCGATCGTCACGGCGCGGCGCATCAGCGCGACGTCTTCTGGTATCGCAACGCCCCCGAGGAACCCCGTTGAAGTCTTCACGAAATCGGCTCCGGCTTTTTCGCTGATCTCGCACGCCGTTCGCTTTTCATCGTCGGTGAGAAGACCCGTTTCCAGAATGACCTTGAGCAGCGCATTTTGTGCGTGCACAACTTCGGCAACGGCCCGGATGTCGGCAAGGACGAGTTCGCGATCTTGAGCCTTGAGAGCTCCAATATTCAGAACCATGTCTATTTCGCGCGCGCCCAGCTTGAGCGCTTCGGAAGCCTCGAACACTTTGACCGTCGTCAGCATCGCTCCCAGCGGGAACCCGACCACGGCGCCGACCTTGACGCCGCTGCCCTGCAGATTTTGAAACGCGAGCGCAACCTGGCAGGAATTTACCATTACCGCTCCGAAACCAAACTCCCTCGCCTGCTTGCAGAGATGCACAATCTGACTGGCGGTCGCTTCGGGGCGAAGATTCGTATGATCGATGATCTTTGCAAGGTCTTGCCAGTTTTGTGGGGTCATTTTATTGTCCGCGTCTGAATTTCGGCTCGACATAGGCAATAGATGTTACTACGCTAGCTCCTGCTTTTCGTAGCTGGCGGATGAAACCCCGGCTTTTTTGAAAGTACATATGCCACAACCTAAATCCAGCAACGTTGTCCGCAAGCGGCTGCTCCTAACAGCCCGGCGAGCCATGAAGAACGCCTACGCTCCGTATTCCAAATTCCGCGTGGGTGCGGCGCTGCTGACCACCACGGGCAAGCTGTTTCTTGGCTGCAACGTTGAAAACGCGTCATATGGAGTGACGAACTGCGCCGAACGCACCGCAATCTTTTCCGCGGTGGCTCAGTTGGGGCCGAAAATGAAAATTCGGGCAATCGCCGTAGTAAACAACCGCAACGCGCCTTGCTCTCCGTGCGGAGCCTGCCGTCAGGTGATTTACCAGTTTGGGCCCGAGGCGATCGTTTACTTTCTCGGCTCCTCGAGATGGAAACAGATGTCGGCCGCGGACCTGCTGCCCGATGGATTTCGCCTACCGTGAGCGACACAGGAGAAACTTCAGCCGGAAGCGCGATCCGCGCGATCGACGTAATTCGCAAGAAGCGTGACGGCCAGGAACTTTCCCGCGCCGAAATTGACTATCTGGTCCGCGGCTACACCCTCGGCCAAATTCCGGACTACCAGATTTCCGCCTGGCTGATGGCTGCCTTACTGAAGGGCCTGAGCCATGCGGAGACCGCCAACCTGACCGATGCCATGCTGCATTCCGGCGAGGTACTGGACCTTGCCGAGTTTGCTGCGGCGAAAATTGACAAGCACTCGACCGGCGGCGTGGGCGACAAAACCTCGCTCGTGTTGGCACCGCTTGCTGCTGCCGGGGGGCTGGTGGTTCCGATGATCAGCGGCCGCGGCCTCGGTCATACCGGAGGCACGCTCGATAAACTGGAATCCATTCCCGGCTTCGACGTGAATCTTTCCGTCCGCCGGTTCCGCGAGACTCTGGGCACCTGCGGCTGCGCGATGATAGGCCAGACGGCGGAAATTGCTCCCGCCGACCGATTGTTTTATTCGCTGCGCGACGTCACCGGCACAGTGGAAAGCCCCTACCTGATTTGCGCTTCCATCATGAGCAAGAAACTGGCCGAAGGTATCGACGGGCTGGTTCTGGATGTGAAGTCCGGTTCCGGCGCATTCATGAAAACCGACCAAGACGCCGCATTCCTGGCCGAACTGATGGTAGAAACCGGTCAAAGGATGGGCAAGAAGATGGTGGCGCTCATCACTGACATGGACCAGCCGCTCGGGATGCGCGTGGGCAATGCGCTCGAAGTCGAAGAAGTCCTGGAGGTCCTCGGCGGGGGCGGCCCCGAGGACCTGCGCGAACTTTGCCTGGAACTCGCGGCGTGGATGTTTCGTCTCGGGGGTCGCGCCTCTACAATTGCGGAAGCCCAGAAACTGGCCCGCGAATTAATTCAAACCGGCCGAGCGCTTGAGAAATTTCGCGAAATGGTAGCCTTGCAAGGCGGCGATCCCGGAGCGGTGGACGATCCGACCAGGCTGCCGCGCGCCAAACACTCCCTCAACATCACCAGCCCCAGAAGCGGTTATGTAGCTGCGATCCAGTGCGAGGATGTGGGCACGGCCTGCGTGATTTTGGGCGGCGGCCGCGAGAAGAAAGAGGATTCGGTCGACCCGGCGGTTGGGATCATTCTGGAAAAGAAGGTCCACGACAAGGTCGCAGCGGGCGAAACGCTTTGCACCCTGATGTATAACTCCGAGCCTCGCGCAGGACGGGCGAGAAAGCTGATGGAACAGAGCTATCAGATCGCCGACTCAGCTCCTGTTCCGAGGAAGCTTATTCACGGGATTATCCCCACCCAGGACAGTTGACCTGACCCTTTGGCGGGTCAGGCGGACAGGCTCGCCAGTGTCTCAGCGAGAACCAGCGCTCCGCGCGCAATGTCTTCCGGAGACGCGTACTCATCGGGACGATGGCTGTAGCCGTTGCGGCAGGGGATGAAGAGCATCGCAACCGGACTGATGCGCGATATGAAAAGTGAATCGTGGTAGGCGCGGCTGATCATTTGCCGGAACGGGAGCCGGTGCTTTTCGCAAGAACGGGTAAGCGCCTGGACGACTTCGACCGCGCAATCGGCGGGCGCGTCTGCATTCAACAATTCGGTGCGAATTGATACGCTTCGCTTTCCCGAGATTTCGCGCGATGCATGCTCGACCCTTTGCATCACGGCGTCCCTCCGGGCAAGGTCGGTGTCTCGGACATCCAGAGACAACCGAACCCGGCTCGGGATGCTGTTGACGGCGCCCGGAAACACGTCGCACATTCCCACCGTGGCTACCGTATCGATGGACCCGCTCGAGCGAGCTGCGTTTTCGACCGCCAAAATCAGCTCGGACGCGGCGCAAAGAGCGTCCCGACGGTCGGGCATCAGGACACCTCCTGCGTGTCCGCCTGCACCCTCGATCAGAATGCGTGCGCTCGCAGGTGCGGCAATATTAGTGACAATGCCCAGCGGAATCTTCTCGCGTTCCAGCACCGGGCCCTGCTCGATGTGCAATTCGACGAATGCCTTGTAATAGCCGCGCGGCAGCTTCACGTCTTCCAGTTCACCGCCCAGCCCTGCGGCGTGGCGAACTTCGTCAACAGATTTCTCCTCAGAGTCCTTGAGTTTGCGCGCTGCGTCCGGAGAGAGAGTGCCGGAAAGCAATCGGCTGCCGATGCAGCCGATTCCAAAACGCGTGGGCTCTTCGGAAGTGAGTAGCAGCAGTTCCACCGAATTCCTCGGGCGAAACCCGTCTCGCTTGAGCGCGCGGATCGCTTCCAGGCCCCCGAGCACTCCCACGACGCCGTCGTATTTTCCGGCATTGGGAATCGCATCAATGTGCGAGCCGGTGCCGACAGCTGGAGAGGCGGGTTCCGAACCGGTCCAGCGCGCGAATGTGTTTCCAACAGCATCCTGCCGCACGGCAAGATCAGCCTCCCGGCAACGCTCGATCAGCCACGCGCGAGCTCGGAGGTCGGTCGGCGTAAAAACGATTCTGGTTACCGCGGGGGCCTCGGCGTCTGAAATGGCGGCAAGCGCATCGATTTCGGCAGACAGGCGCGCGGAGTCAATTGCGAGCGTCATCGCTGTTTCTTCGGCAGTGGATGCCGGTTCCAGTCCTTATAGATCAGATATTTTGCGGGCGTCTTGCCGATGGCGCCAAACCACTGCGGGCACCACGGACCCATCCAGATGAAGTCGCCTGCCGTGACCGGGTACCAGGAATCGCCGAGCCTGTAAATTCCTCCGCCTTCCAGCATCAGCAGTCCGTGCTCCATTACGTGCATTTCAACCATGCTCAGCGCCGCTCCAGGCTGATACACCATGGTGTTCACGGCAAAATCGAAGCTCATCGTGTCCGGAAGCAGGCACTTCACTTGCAGGTCGGGATCGTCACCGAGCGAGTGCGATTCCACAGCATCTTCGGTCGACAGAATCGTGGCCGGTCGCTTCAGTGAATCGACCGGCTCGAATGGCTTTTCGATGACAGCGACGCGGCTGGTCTGCGTCGCAACGACACGATGCGCCGAACCCTGGGGAAAGTAGACATAACCGCGCGTGGCGAGCTGGTGTGACTTCCCTTCCGCCTCGATCTTTACGCTGCCTTCCAGAACATAGAGGAACCGTTGCGCCTCGGTGCCCCCCAATTCACCGCCGCTTTCAAACTCGGCGGTATACTGGGTGAACGCTGCGCCCAGGGCCGGGCCTACGTGGACCACCGCGCTGCACTTGTTCATGCCCGGTAGCGCGGTGCGCACAAAGGTGTCGGGCGTGAGCAGCAGGTGATTTGTGTGTTGGGAGCTTCGCGTGCCGCCAAGGTTATGCAAGTTGCGTTCTCCTTTGAATCGGGGGCGATTGAGCGAGCAGTTCGAACAAATGCGACCCCGCGGCGATCGCTTTCGCCACGTCCTCGACTCGTACGCTCTCGGCGGGATCATGGCTGATACCATGCGGCGTTCGCAAGAAGATCATGGATGCGGGAACCCTCTCGGCCAGGATCATGGCATCGTGGCCGGCGCCGCTGACCATTTTGTACGGTTCGCAGCCCGATAGCCTGATCGCTTCTTCGATTTGATTCATGAGCTTCGGATCCATGGCCACCGATCGCTGCGTCAGCCTGGTGGTGTGGGCGACCGACATCCCGCGCCGACCCGCGATCGCTTCAGCCAAGCGGACCAGGGTTTCCGCCGCGCGGTTTCGGACTTCATCCGAGCCGTGACGCACGTCAAGGGTCAAGCGAGTCTCTCCGGCAATCACGTTCGCTGCTCCCGGTTTGGCCGTGACGCTGCCGATTGTTGCAAGCAGGCCGTCGGTCTGTTGCGCCTCGCGTTCGACTGCGGTGATCCATTCGGCAGCCGCGGCGATTGCGTCTTGGCGGCGGTTCATGGGGGTTGTTCCGGCGTGATTCACGCTACCAACAAAAACAAATTCGAGCCTGCTCTGACCGGCGATGGCCTCAACCACACCCAGCGGACGCTCGAGGCCGTCCAGGACCGGTCCCTGCTCGATGTGAAACTCCACATAACCGAGCGTATCGCCTGATAAGGCGGCCGCGGGAATTTCGCGCGGGTCCAGGCCGAAATCCTGAATTGCCTGCCGCACGCAAATGCCCCTGTCGTCCTTGCGGTTCAACAGTTCCTCATCGAGCCGGCCCACCAGTGCCCGGCTTCCGATGAACGGCGTGCCAAAGCGCTGTCCTTCTTCCTCGGAAAACCCGATCACCTCGATCCCAAACGGCAGCCGCTTGCCGCGCAGTGCTTCGAGCAAAGCCACACCAAGAACCACGCCGAGTATGCCGTCAAATGCTCCCGCATTCGGGACGGTATCAAGGTGAGACCCGATCAGCAGTCGCGGGGCGACCGCCCGGTCGGCGGCGTAGAAGCCGCGGAGATTGCCTGCTGCGTCGATTCTGACCTCCGCTCCCAGCGGTTTGAGCCAGCTGGTAATTTCGCGGTGGCAATCCCGCATGGGCGGCGAAAGAAACATTCTGCGTGTACTTCCGAGATCCTGGCTGAAGCCTGCCAGAGTCCGGCACCGCTCAATCGCTGTTCGCGCTCTCGTCTCGTCGTTCATGAGTTCCAGAAGCTCATCGGTTCCGCCCGATGCGGGCCTGAATGTATCCGTGGGGTTCGTCGGTGGGCACAAATATTTCATTAGGGTTGTCCTGCCCGAAGCGCGACAGGTCCACTGGCAGGCAATGCAGGTTCGGCATCGTCATCTCGATCTCGTCAACTTCCGGGACTCCTGCGAGAACGGCCTCGCCCATCGCATAGAGCGTGTGCTGGACAGACTTGCTATCGTGCCCCGCAAACACGGCCAGCAGGATTTCACGGATCTTGGTTCGCAACGCAGGAAAGGTGAGCTTGCCAGCGCCGTAATTCCATTCGGCGCTGAGGGCTGTGCCGAACAGGCGATCGGCCGTCGGGGGCAGTGTTGTGAGCGAATCTTTTATATAGCCTTCAAACCCGGATCCCGACGTCTTCATGATCACCAGGTTTTCAAGGCCCGAACTGACCGTGCATTTTGCGCCCGGTGCGCAGGCGAGCTTGGTCGTCTGCCGCTCATTGCTCGATTGAACGAATGTCGAGGGGTGTGGCTTTCCAGCGGCGAGAACATGTTCCCAGGCCTTTTCTGAAATCGTCACTTCCACGCGCGAGACTTGCGGGTTCCGACGCAGCAGGAAATCAACGAGCTCCTGGCCGAAGTCCTCCATGCATGCGGCCGATGAATCGCGCGCCAGCGAATAGACCGTGTTCTTCATCGTATCGGTCGCAAGAATCTTGCTATTGTCGCCATCGATGAAGCAGCTTTCGAAATCTCCCTGAAGCAAAATCTGCACAGTCCACTCGACAAAATCGTGCCGATCGCGATGCCGTTTAACCCGAACCAAGCGGATGCGTGATTTGCCGTATCGGTTTTCGCCCAGCCCAATCATCGGATCAGCTCCCTCGGTAGGTGGTGTACCCGAATGGCCCTAATAGCAGAGGAATATGAAAATGCACTTCGCCTTCCCGGACGGAAAAGACTATTTGCACCAGCGGATACAATCCGGCGATCTTCTGCGCCGCAAAGTAGTGCTCGGTATCAAAACTCAAACGGTACTTTCCTGCCCGCAGACTCTCGCCCTTGGGAAGCAACTGGCCGCACCGGCCGTCCTGATCGGTCGTCGCCGACCCGAGCAGCTTCCAGCCATCCGGGGCTTCCTCCCAATCCAGGCGCACCGGCACTCCGCCTGCGGGCTTGCCTCGCGCTGTGTCGAGCACGTGAGTTGAAATGGTGCCGCTCATCCCTTTAACCACTTTCCCAAACGAATTTGGCTGATCTGCCGTTGCTGCTCCGCCGCTTCGCGGATTTCCGTCTGGGCATCATTCTGCAACCGTTGCCGCAGAATCTGCAGGATTTCCGAGCCCTGTTTGCCGGTAGCGCAAATGATAAAGATCCTCCCGAACCGGCGCTCGTATTCGCGGTTGGCCTCCGCCAGGGCCGTTCGGACCGCATCCTCCGCGGCAGCCGCATGGCTTTGCTCCTCGGACGACCATGCCGCGGAGCGGGCAGACGCCGATTGGGGCGCTCGCGATTCGCCAATCCGGGGGTGACTTGCGAAAGCCTCCATCCAATCCGCCTCTCCGAGACTCCGCCACGTTTCATCCGACGCAGCGAGCACGCTTCGGTCGTCTTTATATGGCCTGTGGCGGGCCATGCCCCGAGCCCACGCTCGCGACCCGCAACAGGGCAAGATTTCCTTTTCCGCCTCGTCCGCCGGCAACAGGTTCCAGCGCTCAAGCGTCGCGCTGCCTGCCTGCTGCGTTCCGCCGAGTTTCTTCAGGAACTCGGCAACCAGATTCGCGACCAACGCCGCCCGGTACCTCGCGGTGGATCGAATGTCGTCAATAGGCTCGACCTCAGCTACCGCGGTCCTGCTTGCGAGCAGCACGAGGGATGAATCGAGCGGCTTCCGATCGAGCATGCGCTCGGTTTCTGCCAGACGGATAGGTCTTGGGGCGACGCTTCCTAGCGCGATCCGCGGGTCATGAACGATTCCATTCTCCATGCGCGCAAGCGCCGCCATACACACCTTGGAGACAGCTTGCGCGTTGCGCGTCCCAACCTTTCGAGTGTGAGAAATGTATCCGCCGAATCGCCTTGGCACGCACACCGCCCGGATCAGCTCGTCCGGCGCGAGCGTCATCGTCTTGTATCCCGTGTGAAAAGTGCGATACGGCACTCGGCGTTCGCCGCGAACGGAAACCAGAATGAGCGAGGCGTCATAGGCCAGCAGCGCAGGCAGTGAATCCGCAGCCGGTGACGCGTTGACGATATTGCCGCCGAGCGTGCCTCGATTTTGGTTCGCGATTCCGCCCGTCCAGCTTGCCGCCCTGGCGAGCATGGGGCACTCGCGCTGGACAGTATCGTGCCTGCGAATATCGGAGTAGGTGCAACCTGCTCCAATCTGAATCTCGTCGGGGAGGATCTCGATCCGCTGGAGCTCCGGAAGACGACCGATGCTTACCAGCTTGCGCGCGCGCAGCGTTCCTGCGGCGAACTGCACCATCAGATCGGTGCCGCCGGCGATGGGGAGCCAGCGCTCTGAACCGCTTGCGAGCAGCGACACGGCCGCTTCGAGGTTCGCCGGTGCAACCAGATCGTACTCGGCGGGATCGGACCTCATCTTCGGGCCCCGCGCCGCGCGGCTGCAGCTACGGCCTCAAAAATCTGGACGTATCCGGTGCAGCGGCAAAGGTTGCCCGCCAGCCCCTCCCGAATGTCGTCCAGCGTCGGCTGGGGATTTTCGCGCAACAAGTAGACGGCCGCGAGAATCATTCCCGGCGTGCAGATGCCGCATTGCGCGCCGCCATATTCCAGAAATGCTTCTTGCAGCGCCGAGGCGCCCTGGTCCTGACCGAGCCCTTCGATCGTGACGATCTCTGCTCCCTGCGCCTGAAGCACGGGAACCAGGCAGCTATCGACGAGCGCGCCGTCCATCATCACCGCACAGGCGCCGCACTCCCCTTCCCCACATCCTTCCTTGGTGCCGGTCAGTCCGAGCTGTTGCCGCAGCACGTCCAGCAATCGTTCCATCGGGTACGCGTGCAAGATCTTGGGTTCGCCATTCACGGTGAGCGAAATTTCACGTGCGGCGCCGCCAGTTTTCGTCATCGCACTCCGGCCGGAGAAGGAGTGTCGGCTTCGCGCCTCGCCGCCGAAGCCATCGCGTCAAATATATCCTCGGGAAGCAGCGGGACTGAATCCATGGGAATGCCCAGCGCGTCTTCGATGGCGTTGACGATGGCAGGCGCAGGACCATCCATCGGCAGTTCGCCGATACCCTTGGCGCCATAGGCTCCGTGAGTGTTGCCCAACTCCTCGAAAAAGACGCGGATGACGGGAACGTCGGCCGAAGTCGGCATGATGTAATTCGTCATCTGGCCATTCTGCATGCGGCCGTTCCGCCATTCCACTTTTTCGTACAGCGCGAAGCCGATTCCCTGAGCGACCCCGCCGATGATTTGTCCCCGCGCCAGAACTGGATTCATCACCCTGCCGATTTCCTGGAGCGCGACAAAGTCATCGACCGATACGCTGTAGGTCGCAAGATCGACGGTGACCTCGGCCACGTACACGGCCCAGGCGAACGCCGCATATGCCTCTCCGCGGTAGTTCTTATCGTCCCAGAAAATATTCGCTGGCGGGTCGTAGCGCGCAAGCGACCGAAACTGGCCGTGGGCGGCAACATACTGGCGGCACGCCGCGCGGAACTGTTCCGGCGTGTAGCTCGCTTCGAGCATGCCGGAGGCGGTCAGTGTTTGCTCCAGTCCGCGCGCAGCCGACGCCACCAACTTGCCTACGACCATCGCCGTGCGCGACGCAACCGTCGGACCGCTGTTGGGCACATCTGAGGTGTCGGGCTGAGCGATCTCGATATCCTCATACGGCAGACGCAGTGCTTCGGACGCGATCTGGCACAGCACGGTGTTGGTTCCTTGTCCAAATTCAGTGCTGGAAACCAGCACGCGTACGCGGCCGTCGGCCGTCCCTTCGACGCCCACAACCGAGCTTAGATAACGTTCACCGGAGCCAGTAAATCCCGCGCCGTGAAGAAAAGTCGCAATGCCGATTCCCTTCCTGGTGGTTCCGGAGAGGTTCTCACGCGCGAAACGCTGCTTCTTCAAGTGATATGAGGAGTGAGCGAGCCCCCGGTCGAGCATGCTTGAAAGGTCGATTGGTTCATGGATGGTTTGTTCGGTGATTGTCGATTCGCCCTGCTTGAGAAAATTGACGCGCCGGATCTCAACGGGCGACAGACCGACGGTCCGGGCGATGCGATCCATGTGCCGCTCCATCGCAAACAGGCTTTGCGGCGCGCCGAAGCCGCGAAACGCTCCGTGCGGGGGCGCGCTGGTCGCGACAGCCTTCGCTCGCACGCAGATAGCGGGCCACTCATACGGGCCGCCTGCGTGGATGGTCGCGCGCGAAAGCACGACCGGCGACAACGTCAAATACGCCCCGCCATCAATTGTCAGATCGATTTCGCCTCCGAGAATCTTGCCGTCTTTGCGAACGGCGGTGCGATGCCGCGTCCTTGAAGGATGCCGCTTGGTTGTCGCAACCATGTCCTCGGCGCGGTCGTACACAATTTTCACCGGCCGCCGGGCTTTCATCGCCAAAAGCGCCGCGTGCGCCGCAATCATGGAAGGATATTCTTCCTTGCCACCGAACGCCCCGCCGGTTTCCGTTTGCACCACGCGAATCTGGGTTTCCGGCAGGTTGAAAAGCGCCATCAGCGCCTTGTGAACGTAGTAAGGGCATTGCAACGAACCCCACACGGTTACGCCCCGATCTGCATCGAATGCGGCGATCATTCCGTTGGTTTCGATATACAGCTGTTCTTGGGCACCGGTCGTATATTCGCCTTCGACGATGTAATCGGCATGGTCCCAGACGGAGCCCAGATCGCCCTTCTGAATCAAAAACGTCTTGAAGGTATTGTCGGTGCCCCAGATGATTTCTGTTTGCCGCTCGCTTTCCTCGATTGTGAAGACAGGCGGCAGGGAATCGTACTCGACGGTCACCGCCTCGACCGCTTTCGCAAGCGCGTGGCGGTCGGGATGAGCCAGCAGCAGGATCGGTTCCTCCGGATGATTGACCACGCCATCGGCAAGGCACGGCTGATCGTTTTCGATCAGAGCGATATGGTTTTTTCCAGGGATGTCTTTGGCAGTGACCACGACGAAATCGTCCCAGCGGATTGAGGGACCGAAGGTAATTTTCCTGATTTTGCCCCGCGGAAACCTGCTGCGTACGGTGGCCCCGTAGAGCATGTCGGGCATCGAGACGTCGTCGATGTACCGTGTTCGTCCGGTGACTTTGTCGCGGCCTTCCTTTCGCGGCGCGGACAAGCCGACGATGCGATCGTCCTTCACCTCAGGCTCGGCACGAACATAGGGAGAAATATGAACAATATTGTGAACGAAAACGGAAGGGATTTGTATACCTGATTTGCGCCGAGGGGCGCGGTTATAGCTCGAATTCGCGACCTGCTGGATCCCCGGGAAATCTTCCCTCGGAGAAAATGCGTTTTCCTCTTAAGTAGGTCGCCTGGACGACTCCGCGAAGTTTTTCGCCCATGTAGGGCGAAACCGCGTGCCGGTAATGCAGGCGTTCGGGCGTCACTGTGAATTCCGCTTCGGGCTCGAAGACCACGAAATCTGCGTCGCACCCTGCCGCAATTCGCCCTTTGCGAGCGTCACATCCGGCAAGTTCAGCCGGTCCTTGGGCCATCCAGCGCGCGAGGTCGCCGAGCGTAAAACCCCTGCGGCTGGCCTCGGTCCACATCACCGGCAGAGCCGTTGAGAGACTCGCGATACCGCCCCAGGCTGTCTTGAAGTTGCCTGTTTCCAGCTGTTTCATCGAGGGCGGGCACGGAGAATGATCGGTAGCCACGAGCGTAATGATTCCGTCTGCAAGTCCTTGCCACAGCCTCTCACGGTTTTCGCGGCTTCGCACCGGCGGAGCGCACTTGCATAGGGTCGCTCCGTCGGCAATCCCCTCGGCCGTAAGATGCAGGTAGTGAGGGCATGTTTCGACGCTCACCGGAAGTCCCTCGGCGCGTGCGGCGCGCAACTCCCCGAGCGCAAGCCACGTCGCCAGATGAACGACGTGCAGGCGAAACCGATACTCTCTGCACAATGACAACAGCAGACGGATCGCCGATAGCTCCGCTTCGTCCGGACGCGACCTGAGGTAGGTTGGATAGGACGTCCAGTCTGCGTCCGCGAGACTTTCAGTAGCTGCCTCGATCGGTCCTGCAAGCTCTGCGTGAACCAGCAGCGGCAACCCGGTTCGCACGACGTGAGGCAACGCCCGGCGCAGCTCGGCTTCGGTAACCATCGTGAAGCCGTCGATGCCGGGATGGATCAAGAAGCATTTGAAGCCGCGCACACCGGCGCCTGCGAGGTTTTCCAGGTCCTGTTGATTGTCCGCAACCACGCTGCCCCATGCTGCCCAGTCGACCCGGCAGCGACCACGCGCTGCTTCGCGTTTCGCTCCAAGCGCAGCCACATTGCTGGTTGCCGGCAGGCAATTCAGCGGCATGTCCACGAGCATGGTGTAACCGCCTGCGGCGGCCGCTCGCGTACCAGTTTCAAAACCCTCCCACTCCGCCCGTCCCGGATCGTTGATGTGGACATGGGAGTCAACAAGCCCCGGCAAAATCGCTGCCTCGCCGAAATCCTGCACCTGTGCGCCCGGCGGTGCCTGTTCTGCGGGCACCACGGCTTGCATCTTTTCGCCATC
>Ga0209008_1000105_pt1 | contig 41500 bp, 33 predicted proteins | sample JacPin_JW_Ref_O3_FD_187963 | JGI IMG/M metagenome (GOLD analysis project Ga0209008, IMG submission 187963) | Forest soil microbial communities from Algoma, Ontario, Canada - Jack Pine, Ontario site 1_JW_Ref_O3 (SPAdes) (version 2) | ecosystem: Environmental > Terrestrial > Soil > Boreal... | reverse complement strand
TATACTTGGGATCTACCTTTCCTTTTGGACGGCCAAGATGCGAGGCGAGCACAAGGCGCGCCCCGCGTTCGATAGCCAGTCGCAGGGTTGGCAAAGTCTCGCGGATGCGCGTGTCGTCAGAGACGCTTCCGGCCTCGAGCGGCACGTTGAAGTCCACACGGATGAAAACTCGCTTGCCACTCATTTCGAGATCGCGAATCGAGAGTTTGCTCATGGCCCCCCTGGGTGCGATGCGTCGGGACGAAACCACTAGGCTATAAGCGGGCAGCGAATATCTTGATCAGGTCGCGGCAGCGGCACGAGTAGCCCCATTCGTTGTCATACCACGCAAGTACCTTGACGCAGTTCGATCCCACGACTCGGGTGTAACCCGAGTCCACAATGGCAGAGTGCGGGTTACCGCGGAAATCAATTGAGACCAGCTCTTCTTCGGTGTAATCCATAATGCCCTTGAGCGCACCTTTGGCGGCATGCTCGAGAGCTTTATTGACGCTTTCCACGGTGGCAGGCTTTTCCGTCATCACTGTCAGATCCACGACGCTTACGTTGGGTGTGGGAACGCGCAGAGAGTAGCCGTCCAGTTTGCCCTTCAGCTCGGGAATCACCAGATGGAGAGCCTTGGCGGCGCCCGTCGAAGTAGGAATCATCGAAAGGGCGGCGGCACGCGAGCGGCGCAGATCCTTGTGCGGCAGATCGAGCAGCTTCTGGTCGTTGGTATAGGAGTGAATCGTGGTCATTGTCCCGATGTTGATTCCAAAAGTTTCGTGAATCACTTTTGCGACAGGTGCCAGGCAGTTCGTGGTGCAAGAGGCGTTCGAAACCACGTGATGTTTGGCCGGATCATAGGTCTTGTCGTTCACACCGAGAACGAATGTGGCGTCGGGATCGGTGGCGGGCGCGGAAATGATGACTTTTTTCACGGGGCCGCGAATGTGTTTTCGCGCATCAGCGCCCGCGGTGAAAAGGCCTGTCGATTCGACCACGATGGATGCCCCGACCGATGCCCAGTCGAGCTGCGCGGGATCCTTCACGCGAAAAACTTTGAACGGCCTGCCGTCGACGGAAATCGTATCGTCGGTGTGCGTGACCTTATTGGGAAGATTGCCGAGAATCGAATCGTACTTCAGAAGGTGCGCTAGGGTCTTGGAATCGGTGATGTCGTTGACGGCTACCACCTCGATCGCCGGGTCGCCGAGAGCGGCGCGAAAAATATTGCGGCCGATGCGGCCAAACCCGTTGATAGCAACTTTGACGGCCATGCTTCCTCCTGAGAATTGCCGAGAATTACGTGCCGGCGAGAAGAGCCAGTTGGACTTCCATGGAAAGAGTGATGCTAGGGTGCGCGCGGAAAAAAGTCAACGCGGGTTCGCCGCCATGCCGCTCAGTTGTACTCCTTCACGCGAATGACGGTATTACCTTCAAAGGTGACGAACGTGGTCCGGGAGGGCGGCGTCCCGTAGATCCAGTCTTCGGTGTCGTTGCCCTCGGTGTCGCGCTCGCGGACCTTGTGTTCCGGCCGGCCCATCGCTGCAAGCACCATCTCGGAATCCATGCCCACGACTGCCCGCTCATCCTTAATTGCCTGCTGGAACTGAGGCGCAAGGGTATCAATCCAGTTCACGGTGGCCGAATGCTGCTGCGAGAAATCGAGCAGCACACTCAGGTCGCGCTTCAAGTCGTCCGGACCCATGTCCGGAAGGTTACGCCCGTAGTCCAGAACCAACGTCGCTCCGGGCAGCTCCTGCTGCGCGTAGGATTGTTGCGTCTGCTGGGGTGGCGGGGTGGACATGCCGCCCATGCCGATCTGCAGATGGTCGCGCAAATGGAAGTGCTTCTTCCCGCCTCCATTGATTTTCAGCACGATCTGGTCGGCGCGGAATTCGATGGAAGTGATCTGCACCGTGTCGCCTTGGCTCGCCGCAGTGCCGTAGAGCCTCAGCGCATCGCTCAAATGCTGCATGTCGAGCGGTTTTCCCGCCGGTATTTTGTAACCCTTCTTGCCTCCCGGCAAAGGCTGTACGACCCTCGCAAATTCGCCATCGACGAAGCGCACCAGTAACAACCTGGACTCCGGCTGCAGGGTTTTCGACGGGTGGTCGGAGGATTGAACTGCCTGTGTGTCGGGGCGTGCGGTTACGACCGCGGCCGGAAAGGCGTTGCCAAGACTCGGGGGAGCGGACCGGAAAGGAGTCAAACCCGGAATGTCCCCGCCTAATGCGAGGGCGACTAAGAGCGCGATACTGAACTGAACGCCCATTCCGGTGGCCCATTTTACTGCGTTTGTACCGCTTCGGGAATAGCAACTTAAAGCGACAGCCGGGCCGGCGACCGGTGAGGACCAGGGGCGCCGGGCCATACCAGAAATCACTTATTTCCACGGTTGAATCGAATGCATTCCCTTGAAAGCAGGCTGCGTGCAAGAATGGAGCGCTGAACCGCCGGAAAAAATGCTCCATCGCCTGCTGATAGCAGTTACCGCACCCACTCTTGCCCATAACGCGAGGCGCTGGATCTACCACCTCGGCGGCCTGGGCTTCATTCCTCTGGGCCTTCTCGACGCCTCGATCATTCCGGTTCCCGGCAGCATGGATGTACTGACGATTATCTTGTGCGCTCGCAGGAGCGACATGTGGATCTACTACACCGTCATGGCGACCGTCGGCTCGGTATTGGGAGGGTTCGCCACATACCGGCTAGCCCGCAAAGGCGGGAAGGAAATGGTGGCGCGCAGATTCACGGTCCGGACGTTAAAAAAAGTCTACGCGATTTTTGAACGATGGGGATTCTGCTCGATCGCCATACCTGCCCTGCTGCCACCCCCGGTGCCGATGGTTCCCTTCGTGCTCGCCGCCGGAGCGCTGCAATATTCGGTGCGGAAGTTCCTGACTGCACTCACCCTGGGCAGGGCCGCCAGATTCACGATCCTGGGGTTTCTGTCTGCGCGCTACGGCCGCCGGATGCTCTCCTATTTCTCGCAACACGGGCATCCAGTCCTGGTGACAGTTATCGGCTTTGTTGTCGTTGCCTTGGCGGCAGCGTTGTTCTACTTCGCAAGTAAGCGGAAGCGGCGCAGGCGCGCCTAGTCCTTTGCCGGCGAATGTCTCTTAGTGAACAGACATTTGTCTCCCCCTCTCCCAGAATACAGAGCGCAAGAGGAATCGTGTGCTCAGGAGCGATCGATGACAAAGCCAAGCACGAAAGATCAGCTGGAGGGCAATCTTCACGACTTGAAGGGAAAAGTGAAGCAGAAAGCCGGCCAAATAGTGAACGATCCCAACCTTGAGGCCGAGGGCGAAGCGGAAAAGATCGCCGGAAAAATTCAAAAGAAAATCGGCCAGGTGGAGAAAGTTCTGGGTCTATAGCGGAGCAGCGATGTACGCAGCTCGCAGACCAAAAAGGAGATTCAAATGTTGCTGCTAATTATTATTCTGGTGCTTTTGTTCGGTGGCGGCGGTGGTTATTACGGATTTTCGAGATGGGGGACCGGCGGCGGACTTGGGATCGTCGGGACGGTCCTGCTTATCGTGCTAATCGTCTACCTGTTGGGCGGCCTGCGATAACCTCTTGAGCGCGGCGCGCCCTCAGTCACGGGTCAGGGCGGACAGCTAGGGAGAACCGGCTGGGGTGAAGAACGGCGCGAACGCGTTAATGGCCGCGAGACGGAACGACTCCTTCCGGGTAATGAGATTGTCGGTCAGGACGCCCCAGGCTCCCTGTCCGTCGCGAATGCCGTGGCTTCCGGCGTAGGCGTCAATGGCGTCGGAAAGTTCAATGCCGTCGTCCACGACTGTTTTCACTAGCGCGGCGGGTACTGACACGGCACCCGATTGGCCGAACGACGCCCGCCCGGTCCCATCGATGACATAAACCCAATTTTCAAGGAACACCCATCGCTCGCCACGCTCGTAAACGAGGTCCAGACCGCCTTCCAGGCCAACACAGTATTTCCAGGGTTCATTTTCCCCGCGGGCAATACCCAACAGAGCTTCGGCTCGCTGACGGGCACCGAGCATGATTTCTTCGCGCGACAGCGGTGTATGGCGGACGCCGCTTGGCACCGCTACTCCCGCTACATCGAAGCCCGCACCGGCGCCCAAACGAGTCGAAATCAAGCTCAGAGCCTCTCGGACAGCATCCAACTTCGGCCTGCGAGTGCTGCCAACGGCCACGATGAGCTTTTCCATCGGGAGGTTCGACTCCGTCAATGTGAAGGTCCACGGGACGGTGACATAACCGACCGTGCGGAAATTGCGCCAGCTCTTGCTGAAAGGGCCTCGAGGCCATCCCGCCGAGGTTGACTGAATCGCAAGGGTACGGTGCAACCGCGGGCAAGGCGAGACTCTAGCACGGCACGGCAAAACGAACCATCAGGATCAGTTCGAGGGTTGCTTCGGGAAGCAAATGGAGCGGGATAAGAGAATCGAACTCTCGCCTCCACCTTGGCAAGGTGGCGTACTACCACTATACGAATCCCGCTTACGGTAGGACCTTATGCTGCCCGTGGCATTTATAGCATGCCGCATACCGACGAACAAGGCCCGGACTGCGGCGCAAGGAACGGATCGAGGAGGCGCACATCCACTGACGCAGGGTCCCAGATTCCCAGGTTGAAAGACCTGCCAGTCGCTTAATCCACTTCCAGAATTCGAGTCGACTTCACGACCGGCGACTTCTTTTGACGTTCGGCGAACCGCTCGGCGCGTTCGCGATCAATGTATACACGACCGAACTTCTCGCCATCGTGGTAATACACCGTAACCTGCCAGTGGCGGTGCTTGCGTCTACGGTCCTGGTGGAACCGGTTGGAACCTTTCGCTTTGGACTTTGTCTTCGTCGTCTTCTTTTTCACGATGGGCTAGACCTCAATAATGTCCGCGACTATGGCAAATTTCGATTTGACCGCGCAAGTAGCAAGAAGAAGGTTAACTCTCCTATTATTTAACAATTACAATTAATCGCCCTCGGCACGCAGAGAAAGGCTGAATTTGGAAACATTTTACGACGAAGTTGGAACATTTTGCCATCGGGCCGCGTAATATCGGTTAGAGGGCAAGGAGCAAGCGATGGTTACAAACCCGAGCGGCAAAGCGCAGATCGAAGATCTGGGGAATCATTCGACGGAAACCCTGGCGGCCCTGCGCGGCCTGCTGGCGCGCGGGGCGAGCACGATCGCCGACCCCAAGCGCAATGGTTTCTACGAAATCGAAAGCGACCTAGTGGTCTACTACATCCATGTTTCGCCGGTGACCGGCAAGGTCCTGCTACTCGCCACATGGCAGAACGAAACCGTTCCGGCGGGCGAGGCATCCTAGCGACCGTCTAGTTCGGGCTTGCGGCAGCATCACCGGCAGCGAGATCCGCTGGACCGAGATTCAGCTGGTCGAAAACTTCCTTCTTCAGCTTATAGAGCGCCGCATCGCCGCTCGCTTGTGCGTATACAAAATCCCCCGAGGGTTTCGATATTCGCAGATTCAATTGCTTGCCATCCTTGCCGGTAAGGACCACGCGGATCCCCGGGCTCGCAAGCCCGGCCAGCAGATTCTGTGCGGGGTGGTCAATCACCTCTTCGGCCTGCATGGTTCCCAGGGGATCAAGAACCTTCCAGCTGGAGACCGGCTTGCCTCTCCGGTCGGCAGGTGATTCAAAAGTCCATGCGTCGGAACCATCCGGTTTGCGGCTTACCACGGCGCTGCCGGCGGCATCCTCGATTTGAATTCGCTGCGTATCGCCTGTATCGACATGAAGAACCCGTTTGTCACGCAGGTCGCCGAAGTTCGCCGAGAGCTTCTTCTCGATGTCCCCATCGATGCGAAAGATTGTCGGGCGCGAAAGGTCGCGGGCGAAATACGCAGTCCCGTCCTTCTTACCAACGACGAGCGTGGTCACAGCCGCTTTGCCGCCAGAGGCTGTGAACGTGATGGCCGGAGCCGTGAGGCCATAGCGCGCTAGGCTGTCGGGCGTCTCGCTGGCAACCGACACAATCTTGGCGCTCGCGACAGCTTGCAGGAGAGAATCCACGGCCTCCTTGCCAGCGACCGCGCCTGCGGGCGTCGCGAACTTCCATTGATCCTTGTCCTTGGAAGCTGATATGTCACCGGCCGAATTCTTGAGTTCGAACGAGGCTACCTGTTCGCTGTCCAGGTGAAGGACGGAGCGGTCGCGCAGATCGTCGAGCGACTTTGTTGCGCTGGTTGCAAGCAATTGGGGCAGCAAAGACACGCTCTGGCCGTTGTCCACGATGGTGTACGCAGACTCACCGGTGAAATCCTTGTCGCCGATCAGGATTGCGTGCTTGGAACCATTGGCGAGCTGAAACTCCACAGAAGCCTGCGGCGGATCCAGGCCAAACGCTTTGCGCCGATCGCTCGACCCGGACTCGGTTTGCGAGACTCGCGCTGCGGCAAGTTGGTCGACGATTCCGTCAGCGGTTGACTGATCGGCGTCAGTCTGGACCGGCTGCACGATTCGCCAGGTGCCATCGCGCTTCTCAAAGTGAATCGGCAAATCTCCCGGTTGGGCAGGATGAGCGATCGTGAATGAGACGATGTCAGAAGCCTGAATCGAAAAAGCGGGTTTCGATGAGTCCACGGCCGGCTTCGATTCGTTGCCTTTCTTCCAATCGAAATAGTAGACCCCAGCGGCGAGGGCAACAGCACAAACAAGCGCGAGTAGAGTTGTCTTCTTGATCATAATTTGCGGTGCGGATCCGCTATCGGCGTTTCCACCAGATGGAGATCCCGACGATAATCACGAAGCCCGGAAGAAAAAAACGGTCGATCCATGCAAGAGCGGTTGCCTGGGCCAAAGTCAGCGTGATGTGGCGGCTGGTTTCGGGCTTCGGGCGGATCGAAATCAGGTTCTCGTCCTGCGCGAGCCAATTGATACTGTTCAGGAACAAGTCGCCATCGCTCCCCGGGCCGCTGAGCACCTGATCGGTCGCGAAGTCGGAGTCGCCGATGACAACCAGTCGAGCGCTCTTATCGTCCATCTTGCGGCTGGCTGCCACGCCGAGTGAAAGCGGGCCGAGCGTATCTGTCTTCGGATCGTACTTGACGGTGTGCTCAAGCTTCGGCTTCGTGAAGCTCTGCGGCGAAGTCTTGAGCAGCTCCACTGCTTCAGGGTCGGATTTCGACTTGTCGGCGATCGAGACCGTGCGGGCAATCGGAAAATAGGTCATCTGGCGCTCGAGGCTCTTGGTAATCGGACTGTCGCCGTATTGCACAACAAGCGGGATCTCGGGTCCGGCGCCCAGCATTTGCCCCATTCCACTGGCGTCAATCACCACATTGTTCCCGACGTTTAAATTCCAGGCCTGAAAGATGGCATCGAGCTTCGGGTCGTGCTCGGGGTCAACCTCGATCAGTACCTTGCCGCCCGCGTCCAGGTACTTGGACAACATCGTGGTTTCCTGCGGAAAAAACGGCTGCGTCGGGCCGGCAATTACGACTACATCGCAATCGGAGGGGACGCCGCCGGAGACTAGATTGATCGACTCTGTTGTGTAGGTCTCCTTCTTCAGGTTTTCCGCTATCTGCGCATATCCATCCTCACCGCTGTCGGTCAACGATTTCTCGCCGTGGCCGGTGACAAAACAGACCTTCTTCACTGTGTCGCGCGTCACTTTTAAGATCGTGTTGGTGACGTCGGATTCCGAAAACCCGGCCTCGGGACTGCCTTCCAAACTCACTTTCTGCTCACCGGACGCGACGATGACATCGCCGATGTGTTTTGCGCCGTATTCCTTGGCCACTTCAGGCTTTTCCTGCGGGTTGATGTCCTCAAACTTGAAATGGGGGCTGAGGTGTTTGTACTCGGTCATCAGGTCTTCGAAGCGCTGAGATTCCGGTGTCGAATCCGAAGGCCGCGCGAAGCGAACGATCGTCACATCCCTTTGCAGGCCGCCCACGATCTTGCGAGTCTGGTCGGAAACGCTGAACAGCTTTTCAGTGGTCAAGTCGAAGCGCTTGGAGTGCCGAAACCCCAGGAAGTTGAGCAGAACCAGAATGGCGATGACGGCGACTGAAAGAATGACTGCGTTTGTGCCGAGTTGGGAGGAACGCTTCGCAAAAAAGTTCAAAATGTAGCGGAAGCCGACGACAACCGCCGCGAGAAGAAGAACGCCGCCACTGATTAGAAGAATCTCGCTCGTCCGCAGCAATTCGGCCTGTATGGAATATCGCAGATATCCCGCGACCACGCAGGCGCCGCCGATTGCCGCGAGAAATCGTGCTGTTTCTTTCTGATCCCATTTCATGCTAACAGTCCCTCCGCAACCGCCATGACCGCACTACGCCCGCCGCCAACGCATCGAATCAACCGAGCGAACGGTCAAGAAAATGAAAAGAATCATGAAGCTTAGGTAATAGGTCACACCCGACGTATCGATAATTCCGCGGGTGAAGTCATCGTAATGGTTGATAACGGATAAATACTGCAGAACCTGCCCTGCCGGGCCGCTGGCGCCGCGCGTGCCGAAATCAATCGCCCAGAGAGCCAGAAAAGCGGCGAAGGTCAGCGCGGCGGCGATAATTTGATTTTCGGTAAGCGACGACAGAAACGAACCCAGCGCGAGCAAGGCCCCTCCGAACAGCAGCGCCCCCAAATACCCGGAAAGCACGATGCGGAACGGCGGCCGCGGGTCGCTGTGCATCCAGATGAATACGACGCACCCCGCTGTCGGTAATAACATGGCGGCGAATAACGTCAGAGACGCCAGGAACTTGCCGAGCACGATCTGTAGCTCGGTGATGGGCGAGGTCATCAACAACTCCATCGTGCCGCGCTTTCTTTCCTCGGCATACACGCCCATGGTGACCATCGGAAGAAAAAAGAGAAAAACCAGAGCCAGGAATCCCAGAAAGGCTCGCAAAACCCAGGTGGGCGCGTCGGGTGATTGTTCGTTCGCCGCGTTCACGTACAGATCGAAGAAGAATCCGCTCAGAAACAGGAACAATCCCACCAGGACATAGGCGACCGGGGAAACGAAGTAATGGCCCATCTCCTTGCGATAAATGGCGTACAGACTGCGCATCTTTTCCTCCGGTTAGTTGGACGGCTGCGCGTGGGCGGCATCGTCGGTGGTAAGTTCGAGGAAAATGTCTTCCAGACTCATACTCACGCCGCGCAATTCGTAAAGCTCCCAGCCCTTTTCGACGATTTTCGCGGCAACTACGCTGCGGATGTCCTTGCCCGGCGCGGCTTCGACCGTCGCGGCCAAATGCCCCTCGGTTCGCGAGGCATCGAGTTGTACCCGGCTGGTTCCCGGAATCTGCCCGAGCAATTCCTGCAGCGGCTTTTCAGGCGCGCGGACTTCCAGCTGTATTCTTTGACCACTCTTTAGCTGCGTCGTCAGGTTCTGCGGGGTGTCCACCGCCGCGATCTTCCCTTTGTTGATGATGACCACGCGGTCGCAGGTCATGCTGACTTCGGGGAGTATGTGCGTTGAAAGAATGATCGTGTGTGTTCCGGCAAGACTCTTGATGAGATGGCGAACTTCGATGATCTGCTTGGGGTCCAGGCCCACGGTGGGTTCGTCCAGAATAATGACATCGGGATCGTGTACCAGAGCCTGCGCCAGGCCGACTCTCTGTTTGTAGCCGCGCGAAAGCCGCTTGACGAGCTCGTTGCGCTTGTCGCCAAGATTGGTTTTCTCAAGTGCGTCGTCCACGCGAGCGCGCCGTCGTTCGACGGGAATATTCTTGATTCGGAGCACAAAGTCCAGGTAGCTGCCGACAGACATATCGGGATACAGCGGAGGCGCCTCGGGCAGGTAGCCGATGTGGCGGCGCACCTCGAGCGAATCTGTGGCGACATCAAACCCGGAGACGCGAGCTGTGCCCGAGGTAGCGGGCATAAATCCGGTCAGGATGCGCATGGTGGTGGTCTTCCCGGCACCATTGGGACCGAGAAAACCGAGGATTTCGCCTTTGTTGACCGTAAACGAGACGTGGTCCACTGCCGTGACAAGGCCGTACGCCTTGGTCAGATTCTGAACTTCGATCAATGCCTTCCTCCGTATGAGCAGTACGAGAAAAAGAGGACAAATTTAAGATACCCAAGCCCGATTTGTGAAGTCCCTTATACCAAAAAACCGCTCAAAACAGAAAACCTCGCATTCGAGCCCGGAACCTTCACGTCCATGTTCATGTCGTCGGGGTGAAGCCGGCGCACTTCCAAAGCGGACCGATCTCAGTCGGGGAAGCCACCTCAACCCAGCCAGTGTCATACTGGCAGGCAACGAGCGCCGGGCTGGGCGCATCCACCTTGGCTGACTCATGCCGAATGTTGCGACTTCCAGGCGAAGATGCGCTCAAAAGACTAGGATGCAAAGCACCCCCGTGGGGTTGGGGACTGGGACCGGAGACACACAGATTGACTCTCCGCGGCCGTTTTGTTATTCAACTCAATTCGCTAGATGCGCCGGAGCCTCCTGTGAGACTATGCAAATCCCGGTCCCATCCAGAAGGAAATCCGTGGGAGTAAGACGGTTCCGAAGGTCTATGTCCAAATGGGAAGCTATGCGGCGCAAGGGAGCAGAATCGATCATGGGAACTCAGGTGGCTGCATGAAGACAATGCGATTGGCTGCAGCGTTCTGTGTGGCAAGTCTGGCCCTGGTGATGCTCTCTGGCTGCGGCGGCAGCAACTTGATGATCTCGGTAAAGGTCCAATCCGTCAGCGGCTATCTGATGATGGACCAAACCCCGCTCGGCTCAACGACCGTCAATTCGCAAACCTTCACCGCCACGGTAGGCGGCGACACCAAAGGCCTGGGCGTCACTTGGACCTTCGCGAAGCAATCTGGTTGCGCCGGTTCAGGATTGGCCGTTGGCAATTGCGGGACTCTTACGAATAACAGCCCTTTTTCGGTGACCTACACGGCGCCTGCGATTACGGCCACGACCGCTGTGGTAATAACGGCCACGTCTGTCGCGGACACGAACGTTACCTCGACAGCGACCCTTTCGATTGTCCTTGCTGCGGTTTTCGCGGTGACGGAATGCAATCCGGTTGGCGTGCTGCCCTGCACACTTCTCAACGGAAGCAACGCGGTCCCCTACACGCAGAGCATCTCGTTTGTCGGGGGCGTCTCGCCCTACACGTACTCGGTACCGGTTGGTTCGCTGCCGAATTGTCTGAAGCTGAACACGTCGTCTACCAGCACCACTTCGACGATCGTGGGCACGCCCTGTGGCTCCGGAACTTCCACTTTCACAGTACAGGTCACCGACAGCGGTGGCGCGCCTGCGGTCAGTCAGGTTTTCATCATAACGATCGCTCCGCCGCCGACGCTTTCTGTTACACAGGCACCCTTGCCTCCAGGGACGCTGAATTCGACGTATAACGGTTCGATTGCGACACAGGGCGGCGTCGCGCCGCTAACTTGGACCATCACGTCGGGCGGTTTGCCTCCCGGGCTGTCGCTAAACAGCAGCACCGGTCAGATCACCGGCGTTCCGATCAATGAGTCGCATGCCACACCCCCGGTCACATATCCTGCGATCTACAGTTTCACAGTGCAGGTGCAGGATTCTTCTCTTCCGACGCCGCAAAAGGTTCCGGTGCCGCCCGCGCAGTTTTCAATAACGATTCAGGCGCCGCAGCCGCTGCTGATCACGACCGAAGGGCCCTTGGCAACCGGCACAACCGCGACCGCGTATAGCGCGACTTTGAATGCTTCCGGCGGAGTACCGCCGTACACCTGGACTTTGACCCAAGGGCAACTGCCTGCAGGATTGGTCCTGTCAACGCTGGGGAACGGTACTGCCACGATTTCAGGCACGCCTACCCTTGCGGGCACGTCAACTTTCACCGTTCAGGTAGCCGATTCCGAAGTCAATCCTTCGACCGGCACCCCCGATCCTGCGACCAATTCAGCTTCGTTTACGATTTCGGTTACCGCGAACACCGCAAACAACACCCTGCTGATCGGCCAGTACACATTCCTGTTCAATGGTTTTGACAGCGATGGACCGGTTGCACTGGTCGGTTCGCTCACGGCGAACGGCGACGGGGTGATCACGGCTGGCAGCGTGGACAGTAACCGCGTCTCCGGTGTGGCGCTCGGAGGGTCGATTTTGCCGCCGAGTTCCACGATCTTGGGTAGCACCTATGCGATCGGTTCGGACGGACGCGGGACCCTTGAGTTGACATTTTCGTTTGGTCTGAATTCGCCCATCATCGCCGATTACGACCTGGTGCTTGATTCCGACGGCAATGCGACGTTCTTTGAGAATTACACTACGACAACAAGTAAAGATCCCAAGCACACGCACGGCGAGGGCGTATTGAAGGCCGTCACTGGACCGGCCAGTTTCGCTAACGCGAATTTTAGCGGCAACTACGCCTTCGAACTGCCCGGCTATGACTTGACCGGAAAACCGGCGGCCCTGGCCGGCGTTTTCCATTCCGATGGCAGCCAGACTCTCAGTCCAGGAACGAGCGATTTCAATGACGCCGGGAGCTACAGCTCTCAGTCGCTTTCCGGAGATTACAGTTTCATTGCGGGAACCCGGGGCACGGCGGAGTTCACGTTTGCGCCCAACAACGGCGCGCAGGAAACATTGAATTTCATCTTCTATTTTGTCAACCCTTCGGACCTGTATTTCCTGGAAGCGGACAGTAATACGACGACAGGACTGCCAACGCTGTTCAGGCTGGCAGGCGAAGTGATTTTGCAACAGACAAACGCGCAATTCGGCCAGTCTGCTCTGGGAGGTGCGAGCGTTGCGACGGGAACGGGCCTGGGCACAAGCGGCAATGCCAGCGTCTTTGCCGGCCTCCTCACGTCGACCCTGTGCAACCAGAATGCGGCGGTCTCGTTGGCCTACGATGAGAACAACGGCGGAACGATTAATGGCGGCTCAGCGGCCCCCATTTCGTTCTCCGGAACCTGCGCGATCACCTCGAACGGGCGCGTCAGCTTCACAGGACTCGGGACCACGCCGGCGGCAACCCGCGTCGCGGCGGCTTACTTGACCGGCCCGGCTCAGGGATTTCTAATCGGCAGCGACGCCGCAGTCACCACCGGACGGCTCGAACAGCAGACGAGCGTGCCGCCGTTTTCGCTGATGTCGTTTGTCGATGGCTACACCTTGACCGCTCCCTTTATTGCTGAAGCTGGTGTGAAAAATGTGATCGGGCAAACCACCGCGAACGGCGCCGGGGCACTCACAGGAGTCGTGGACGAAATCGACCCAACCGGGGCCACTTCACCAAATCTGGCGCAAACCCTGACCGCGACGTACTCAAGCCCCGCTCCGAACGGGCGCGGTACGCTTGCCGCAACCGGCACGGTGCCCAGCGGTTTCCCGACAGGCTCGGTTTTCTACGTCGTGTCGCCTGGAAGCGTTCGGATTCTTTCCGAAGATACGACCGACACACATCCGCAATTGATTCTGCTCGATCACTAGAAGACACGCGGCCGGCGGGTACACCCGTGGCGGGATGCCGGTTCCGGTCGGGGTCTCCTTGCGCGCGATCTGCCGCCGCAACCTGGGGTGAAACCCCAAGTCCCTTCAGGACCAGCCGGCGCTACGACACGCACGCCTCCGCTTGGAATTGCCTTTCTGCAAGTGATGAGGAGGGCGCCGCCTGGGGCGCGCGTCGATTGAGATCGCTTGCGAAGATTGCAGGTGCAGCTTGCGCAAACGGCGGCGTCGGTAGAGGCTAACTCTTGTTGTCGCCGTCTTTCTCTTTAAGACGCAAAGCAGCTGAGTTGATGCAGTAACGCAGGCCAGTCGGCTGAGGACCGTCCTCGAACACGTGTCCCAAGTGCGCGTCGCACCGGCTGCACATTACTTCGGTGCGGACCATCCCGTAAGCCGTGTCGGATTCCAGTTCAACGTTCTCGGGCTTGATCGGTTGCCAGTAACTTGGCCAGCCAGAGCCTGAATGGAATTTCGCGTCGGATGCGAACAGCGGTTGCCCGCAACAGACGCACATATAGGTCCCCTCGGTCTCGGTATTTTCGTACTCTCCGGTGAAGGGCGGCTCGGTTCCCTTCTTTCGCGTGACGTGGTATTGCGCCTCGCTCAGCTTTGCCCGCCACTCTGCGTCGTCCTTACGAATTTTGTCGCTCATGGCCATTAGATTACACGAGGTGTGACACGGATGCATTGATCTCGTGAGTAGGAAGCAGTCCTGGGGCCCGCCGGCGGCTGCGGGCCGTCCGTTCACGAGGCTCGGGCCTCGGGCGCCGGGGGATCAGTCCTAGAACCGTGGCTGATATTCACAATCAACTATTTGGATTGGACTTCGCCCGCGACCGGCCACTAGAGTTTGGCGGACGAGTATGCGGATACAGGAGCAGCATGCCGCCTTGCCTTGCTCGGAATCGGGAGGTACCGCCAGTGTCAACCGGGGGTTGCAGCTCAGGGACGCGGGTTTCCCGGCGACCACGAGCAGGCATCGAGTCATGAGATAAATGAGGTAGACGCAATGGCGCAGTCCGGCGTCCGACGAAAAGCAGAGGATAGGGGAATGCAGAGCGTGAGCCAAGGCACGGAAGCGCGAGAAGCGGGCTACGTCCTGACTCTTGAGGAAATTGCGAACCTCGCCCGACAGGGTGGTAAACCAGCCGAAACGCTGATGAACGTGGTCGCGCTGATTGCCAACCGTTTTGAAACCGATGTGTGTTCGGCCTATCTGCTTGAACCCGATCGAGCAAATCTGGTGCTGGCCGCAACGGTCGGGCTTCGCCGCCAGTGTATCGGCACCCTGCGGATGGGAGTCCACGAAGGCCTGGCGGGCCTGGTTGCCGAACAGGTGCGCCCCGTGGCCGTGGAGCAGGCGAAAGACCACCCTCGGTTCAAATACTTCCACGAAGCCGGGGAAGACGCCTACCGTTCGTTCCTCGGCGTTCCGCTGATCGATCGCGGCGTTCTGCAGGGAGTCCTGGTCGTCCAAACCGTCGAGGCACGAGCCTTCCGCGAAGATGAGATTCAGATGCTGGCGAAAGCCGCGGCCGAGGTGGCGCCGGTCGTCAGCGAGGCGCGTACCCTTGATCGGTTCATTGCGCCCTCACAGGAACGCCTTTGGTCGCTGGCCCGCAATGTGTGGTGGTCCTGGGATCACGATTCGACCAGCTTGTTCCGTGACCTGGATCCCGTGCGCTGGAGGGAGCTCAATCACAATCCGGTGTCCATGCTGAGCGAAATTCCCCTCGCGGAGATCGAGCGCCGAGCAAGCGAACTCGTGCTTCACAGCCGGATCAACTACGCCTACCGTCGCAAGCTTGAATATCTGGAAGCCGATCGTACCTGGGGCGCGCGCCACGCCGGCGTGCTCAGGCCTCGCCCTGTTGCCTACTTCTCGGCTGAGTTCGGACTGCACGAATCAATTCCCGAATATTCCGGCGGATTGGGCGTCCTGGCGGGCGATCACATCAAGAGCGCGTCCGACCTGGGCATTCCGCTGGTCGGCGTCGGCCTGTTTTACGGACAGGGCTATTTCCGGCAATCGCTCGATCCAAGTGGCTGGCAGCAGGAAGAATACCTGGAAACGGATGTTAACCATCTGCCGATGGAGCTCGCGATTGGAACCAACGGCCAGGCTGTCACCGTACAAATCGAGACGCGCAGCGGGCTGATCCGGGCAAAAGTCTGGCGCATGAACGTGGGTCGATGCGATCTGCTTCTTCTGGATTCCAACGTCGAGGGGAACGCCCCGCAGGACGTGGAGCTCACCTCGCGTCTTTATGGCGGCGATGCGCGCGTGCGAATCCGCCAGGAGCTGCTGCTTGGTATCGGTGGCTTCCGAGCCCTGAGAGCAATGGGCATCACCCCGGGCGTTCTTCACCTCAACGAAGGGCATAGCGGTTTCGCAGTCCTGGAAGCAATTCGCAATCGTATGCAGGAGGAAGGCCTGGGTTTTGACCAAGCTGTTCACCGTGTTTCACGCGAAGTCGTCTTCACCACGCACACGCCCGTGCCCGCCGGACACGACCGGTTCGGCTCGGACCTCATCGAAGAACATCTGGGACCCCTCGGAGAATTCCTGGGGCTCTCCCACGATCAGCTGATGGCGCTCGGTCGGGAGAACCCGGGCAATCATGACGAAGAGTTCTGTATGACCGTGCTGGGATTGAAAATCGCGCGACGCGCCAATGCCGTCTCCGCGCTGCACGGCGAGGTCTCGCGGGCGATGTGGACAGGCCTTTTCCCCGGCAAAACCGAAGACGCCGTGCCCATCGGGCACATCACCAATGGCGTTCATGTGCCAACCTGGCTTGCGCCCCAGATGTTTCGCCTGTATGACCGCCACTTGGGAACCGGATGGCATGAGCACAGCAGCGAAGCGCGCATCTGGGAAGGCATCGAAAATGTGGACGACGGCGAACTCTGGGAGACGCATCTCAGTCTGAAGTCGAGCCTGCTGGAATTCGTGCGTCGGCGCGCGGTGAAACAGGCCGAGCGCCGCAACGAAGCGCCAGAGATTCTGCAAAGGCTTTCCAACGTCTTCAGCCCGGACGCACTGACCATCGGATTTGCCCGCCGCTTCGCAACATACAAACGGGCCGACCTGATCCTACGGGATATCGAAAAGCTGACTTCTCTGGTAAACGATCCGACGCGACCCGTGCAATTCGTTTTCGCCGGCAAGTCGCATCCTCGGGACGATCCCGGCAAGCGCATGCTGCAAGAGATCGCGAAGATGATGTGCAATCCGCAGTTCGCCGATAAATTCGTCTTTGTGGAAGATTACGATATCAACGTCGGACGTCATTTCGTGCAGGGCGTGGACGTCTGGCTGAACAATCCGCGGCGACCGCTGGAGGCTTCCGGCACCAGCGGCCAGAAGGTTGTGCTGAACGGAGGGCTGAATCTTTCCGTACTGGACGGCTGGTGGGCCGAGGCCTTCGATGGACTCAATGGATTCGCGATTGGCACCGGTAGGACGCATTCCCACATGGACGTCCACGACGCGCGGGACGGCGACGACCTGTACCGCACGCTGCGCGAAGAGGTGATTCCCCTTTACTATCAACGCGACCGCGACGGATTGCCGCGCGGCTGGATCAAGCGCATGAAGCGAACCATCCGGACTCTCGGCTGGCGGTTTAATGCCGACCGCATGGTGATGGACTACACGCGGAAGTGTTACGTGCCAGCGGCGGGTGGCACGTCAAGCGACATGAGCACAACGCTCTAGATCCCTCGAGCAGCCAGCACGGATTCGCTTCAGACGGGTTCCCCTGCGCCAGTGATGTGTACACTCTGCATCCTCAAGTGCGCAAAGATCGCGCTCGCACGGTCGTTTCGTTATAATCTGAACAGCTCAAAATTAAACAGCGCAGGCGAACCCATTTCGGATGCCATCATTCCCATCATCCCCTTCGTCCAAGGTGACCAGAGGAGCCGAGAGGTCACCACGATCCGCTACCTCTGGCCAGAATAGTCCCTCCAAGCAGCCCTTCTGGAAACTGCTGCCGCACGTTTGGGAGTTGATCAAACCCCGGCGCTGGATTCTGGCCATTGGATTCGCGCTGATGCTGGTGAACCGCGTCTCAGGGCTCGTAGCTCCCTATTCGCTGAAATTCTTGTTCGACAATGTGATTGGAAGGCATCAGGCGCACATGTTGCCGCGCATCGTGCTGGCTGTTGTTGGCGCGACGATCTTGCAAGGCATCACGTCGTACTCTCTCACGCAGTTGCTCTCAAAATCCTCGCAGCGAATGATCACGGAGTTGCGGGTCGAGGTGCAGGCGCATATCGGACGCCTGCCGGTATCTTTCTACGACGCGAACAAGACTGGCGTCCTCGTGTCACGGATCATGAACGACGTGGAAGGCGTTCGAAATCTGATCGGGACCGGCCTTGTCGACTTCGTCGGCGGAATCGTGACGGCGGCCCTGGCTTTGGGCTACCTGCTTAGCGTAAGCGTCTCGATGACGGCAGCGGCATCGGTGGCAGTCGTGATCTTTGGGCTCGGCCTGAACAAGGCATTCAAAACAATTCGACCTATGTACCGCGCGCGCCCGAAGCTGAATGCCGAAGTGACTGGCCGGCTCACGGAGTCGCTCGGAGGGGTCCGCGTCGTGAAGGGATATCATGCCGAGGGGCGCGAAGAGAAAGTCTTTCAGGCGGGAGTGCAGAAGCTGCTCGACAACGTGCTGCAGACGCTCACCGCCACCTCCCTGATGAGTTTCTCCGCTACGGCGCTGATGGGAATTGTCACTGCATCCATGATGTATCTCGGCGCACGAAATATTCTCTCCGGAACAATGTCGGTCGGGACACTAATCCAGTACATGGGATTTCTCGCGTTTCTGATCGCCCCCGTCGCGCAGATCGCCTCGATCGGGCCACAGATGACCGAAGCCCTCGCGGGACTGGAGCGGACCAGAGAGGTACTGAGCGAGAAACTCGAGGACCAGGATCCGCAGCGCACCGAGCGGGTCGATCGACTCGACGGCCGCATTGTCTTCGAGAACGTGGACTTCTCCTACGCCCCCGGAAAGCCGGTCTTGCACGGGGTCAGTTTCGAATCCGCACCGGGCACATCGACGGCGTTGGTTGGGCCCTCGGGCGCCGGAAAATCGACCATCATCGGGCTGATCGCCGCGTTCTACGTTCCCACGGCGGGCCGGGTGCTCGTCGACGGTATCGATCTTGCGCACGTGCGCCTGGATTCCTATCGCACTCAGCTCGGAGTGGTGTTGCAGGAGACGTTTCTGTTCGACGGCAGCATCCGCGAGAACGTCGCTTTCGCTCGCCCGGACGCTCGCGAGGAGGAAATTCTCGCGGCGTGTCGCATCGCTCGCGTAGATGAATTCGCGGAGGGCTTCGAGAATAAATATGAAACGGTGGTGGGTGAACGCGGCATTCGGCTTTCCGGCGGTCAGAAGCAGCGCGTCTCGATCGCCCGCGCCATCCTGGCAGACCCGCGCATTCTGATCCTGGATGAAGCCACTTCGAGTCTGGACTCCGAGTCCGAGGCACTGATTCAGGAGGGGCTGCGTTTCCTGATGCATGGACGAACGACATTCGTGATCGCGCATCGATTGTCCACCATCCGGCGCGCGGACCAGATCCTGGTGGTTGAGGCCGGGCGAATTATCGAGCGCGGCAACCATGCCTCGCTGTATTCCGCCAAGGGCCGCTACTACGACCTTTACACCAGGCAGCACGGCATTGAGACCAATCTCTTCCTTGCACCCGGCGAAGGCGATTCTCAAATAGAAGAGCCGCAGGGCGCAAACGGAGATCCGGATACCAGCAGAACGGCCGTCGCTGACCTGCCGGATGCCATCCGCCTGATTCGCGAGCGGCGGACTTAAGCGCTCGTGCAATCGCGCATTTTCACACTGACCCGGGAGCGGCGCAGTACATATGTCTGAAATAACAATTCCAGTTTCGGGTGAAATGGGTTTCACCGATGGCTTGCCCAGTGCGCAGCGTCGCTGGGCGATGCTCAGTTACCTGGTCGGCCTCGCCATGTCGGTTCTCGATGGCAACATTGCCAATACGGCGCTCCCCAGCATCGCCGTGCAGCTCCACGCCAGTCCCGCCGCTTCCATCTGGGTAGTGAATGCGTTCCTGCTGACGGTTGGAATCTGCGTGGTGCCCCTGTCTTCTCTGGTGGATATCATCGGCTACAAGCGGGTTTACCAGGGCGGTCTGGTGATCTTCACGCTGGCGTCGGCAGGCTGTTCTCTGCCGCATTCGCTGAACACGCTGGTTCTTGCGCGCGTGTTTCAAGGCGTGGGTGCGGCGTGCATATGGAGCGTTTCGGCGGCGGTCATGCGCTACACCTATCCTCGCGCGCTATTGGGCCGCGGAATCGGTCTTGGCGGCTTTGTTGTTTTTACGGCCGCGGCGGCGGGCCCAAGCGTGGCATCGGCGATTCTGGCGGTCACCACGTGGCACTGGCTGTTCGCCATCAATATTCCGTTCGGATTGCTGGCGCTGAGCCTCTCTGAGCGATGTCTGGCACCGGCCGAGGGCTCGCGCCATCGCTGGGATCTGTGGAGCGCGCTGCTAAACGGGATCACCGTGACTTTATTGATTACCGGGATCGACGGCATCGGCAACGGCAAGGGCAGCGCCGTGGTCTCTGCCGAGCTCCTCGGCGCATTGATCGCTGGCGTTGCGCTGGTTCGCCGGCAGAACCACCTAGCCGTCCCCATGCTGGCAATCGACTTATTCAAGCGTCCGATTTTCGCACTCGCCTCCTCCGCGTCCCTGTGTGCGTTTATGGCGCAGGGCCTAGCGGTTGTCGTCCTGCCGTTCTACTTTATCGAAGTCATGGGTTTCTCGCAGGTAATGGCCGGGCTGTTGCTCAGTCCGTGGCCGATCGCGGCCGGAATCATGTCGCATGTGTCGGGCCGTCTGGCTGACCGCATTCCGATCCGCGTCCTCGGTACGGTTGGCATGGCCGGAATGACGTCAGGCCTGATTCTGCTGGCGCTGGTCGGGGCTCATCCCACCGTATTTCAGGTCGCTTGGCGGGCTGCGCTTGGCGGCGCCGGTTTCGGTTTCTTCGGAGCTCCTAACAATCGCGCCATGGTCGCAAGCGCGCCGAAACAGAGAAGCGGCGGCGCCGGCGGCATCAGCACCATGTCACGGCTGCTCGGTCAATCGATCGGCGTGTCCGTCGTTGCCGTAATTTTCGAAATTACCGCGCGTGGTGGAGTGTCTCTGCACGGCGCAAGCCTGGCCCTGATGTTCGGCGCCGGGGCCACAGCGGTCTCTGGCATCATCAGCGGCGTACCACAGCCACATCTCCACCCGGAATAACCCTCCCCTGCTTGTCATAGGTTAGCCGCGTCCTTCATCGCCACATTGCCCAGATCTGAAATCCTGATAGGTTGCATCAACAAAATTAGAGGGTGTGAGCGAGCCCCGCCCAAGCCGAACGCCCGCGACAGAAATGTTAAGATGTACGCTCGCTCGGGAAAATCTGCATTATGAAGACGCTGCGCAAAACGAAGCCCATTTATCCGTTTTCGGGTTTGCCAAAAGCCCAGGGCATGTACCGTCCCGAGAACGAGCATGATGCGTGTGGCCTGGGGTTCGTCGCCAATATCGAGGGGCAGAAGTCCCACGATATCGTCCTGAAGGGAATTCAGATTCTGGTGAACCTCACTCATCGCGGCGCCTGCGGCTGCGATCCGGAGACAGGTGACGGCGCAGGCATCCTGATTCAGATCCCCCACAAGTTCTTTGAACGCGAGTGCGCGAATCTGGGGTTTACGCTTCCGACTCCAGGCGAATACGGCGTGGGAATGGTATTTCTTCCCGTCGATCCCCATGACCGGATCCTGTGCGAGGGAATCCTGGAGAAAACCGCGCGCGAGCAGGGTTTGACAGTGCTTGGCTGGCGCGACACGCCGATTAACGGCGACACAATCGGACGCGTGGCGCGTAACACGCAGCCTTACATCGAGCAGATTTTTGTCCGGCGCGAGCCCGGTATGGATCAGGACGCGCTTGAGCGCAAGCTGTACGTGCTGCGCAAGGCCTCAGAGGCGGCCGTCCGCAAATCCAATGTGAAGGAGAAGGACTTCTTCTACATTCCGTCTCTCTCATCGCGCACAATCGTCTACAAGGGATTACTTCTGGCGCCTCAGATCGCCACCTTCTACCAGGAGCTTTCCGATCCCGACGTGATGAGCGCGCTGTGTCTGGTCCACCAGCGCTTCTCGACAAATACGTTTCCGAGCTGGCAGCTGGCGCACCCGTACAGGTTCATCTGCCACAACGGAGAAATCAACACCCTGCGTGGTAATGCAAATTGGATGTATGCGCGCCAGTCCGTCCTGGCCTCTCCTCTGTTCGGCAAGGACATGCAGACCTTGCTGCCGATCATTACTCCCGGGGGCAGCGATTCGGCGATGCTCGACAATGCCGTCGAGTTACTGGCCCTTGGCGGGCGCACGCTGCCGCACGTTATGTCGATGCTGATTCCTGAGGCCTGGGACAACGATCCGGAAATGCCGCAGGACGTGAAGGCATTTTACGAATACCACGCATCGCTGATGGAGCCGTGGGACGGTCCCGCTGCGGTCGCTTTCACCGACGGGCGCGTCATCGGGGCGAAACTCGATCGAAACGGTTTGCGCCCCGGCCGGTACGTTGTTACTTCCGACGGGCTGGTTATCATGGCCTCGGAGGCAGGCGTGCTTCCGGTGAGGCCAGAGGACGTGCGGATGAAGGGACGCCTCGCCCCCGGACGCATGTTGCTGGTGGACACCGAGCAGAAGCGACTGGTCTCGGATGAAGAGGTTAAGAAACATCTCGCGACCCGGCAGCCCTACGCCCAATGGCTGAAGGAAAACCAGATCACCTTGGACGATTTGCCAAGCCCCACAAATGTTCAGCCAACGGACCACAAAACGATTTTGATGCGTCAGCGCGCCTTCGGCTATACCGACGAAGACCTGCGTACGATTCTGCAGCCGTCCGCGATCAAGGGAGAGGAACCGGTTGGATCGATGGGAATCGACACGCCGCTTGCTTGCTTGTCGGACAAACCTCAGCTCCTGTTCAACTATTTCAAGCAGACGTTCGCGCAGGTGACGAATCCCGCGATTGATCCGATCCGCGAGGATCTGGTCATGTCCCTGAACAGCTACATCGGACGCGAAGGGAATCTCCTGGACGAAACGCCCAAGCAATGCCATACGCTCAAACTCCGTCACCCGATTATCTCGAACTGGCGTCTGGAAAAAATGCGCAGCGTGAGCTGGGGCGATTTCCTGGCTACCACATTGTCGGCGCTGTTCCCCGTCAAGGGCGGGGAACAGCAACTCAAGAAAGCCGTTGAGGGACTCTGCGTTCGGGCGTCATCGGCTGTCAAAGCCGGGTATACCATTCTGATTATTTCCGACCGAGGCGTGGACGCCGCGAACGCGCCGATCCCGAGTTTGCTCGCGCTTTCCGCTGTTCACAATCACTTGATTCGCGAGAAGACGCGGAACCAGGTCGCCTTGATCGTTGAATCCGGCGAGCCCCGAGAGGTCATGCACTTCGCGCTGCTTCTGGGTTATGGAGCCAGCGCCGTCAATCCCTACCTGGCCATTGAAACGCTCGAGGATCTCTACATCGGCGGCCACTTCCCGGCCGAAAGTTCCTGGGACAAGGTCTTCAAGAGCTATATGAAGGCCACCGACAAAGGCCTGCTCAAAACGTTCTCGAAAATGGGGATTTCCACGCTGCAGAGCTATCAAGGCGCCCAGATTTTTGAAGCCATCGGTTTAAGTCGCTCTGTGGTCGAGCGCTATTTCACCGGGACCGCTTCGCGTATTGAGGGCGTGAACATCAAGATCCTGGCCCGCGAAGCCCTCATGAAGCATGCCTTCGCCATGCAGCCCCCGCGCGAATCCGATACAGAGCTCCGGATTGGCGGCGAGTATCAATACCGTGTGAGCGGCGAGCGCCATCTGCTGAACCCTGCGACCGTGAGCAAGCTGCAGCACGCCGTAAGACAGTCGAGTTTCGAGAACTTTGAGGAATTCGCAAGAATGGTCAATCAGCAGAACCGAGACCTGCTGATGCTGCGCGGAATGTTCGATTTCAAGCCCAACGGACCAGCAGTACCGCTTGACGCTGTCGAACCTGCCGTTGAAATCGTGAAGCGTTTTGCCACCGGTGCGATGTCCTTCGGCTCGATCAGCAAGGAAGCCCACGAGACTCTGGCGATCGCCATGAACCGGATCGGCGGCAGATCCAACACCGGCGAGGGTGGGGAGGATGAGGCGCGGTTCAAGCCCGACGGGAATGGTGATTTGAGGCGCAGCGCGATCAAACAGGTCGCGTCGGCTCGGTTTGGCGTGACGACAAACTACCTGGTAAACGCGGATGATTTGCAAATCAAGATTTCTCAAGGCGCGAAACCGGGAGAAGGCGGCCAGTTGCCGGGCCACAAAGTGGACGAGATCATCGCACGGGTGCGCCACTCCATTCCCGGAGTGGGTCTGATTTCGCCTCCCCCGCACCACGATATCTATTCAATTGAAGACCTGGCTCAACTCATCCACGACCTCAAGAACGCCAACCCGCGCGCGCGGATCTCGGTGAAGCTGGTCGCCGAAACAGGGGTGGGAACGGTGGCGGCGGGAGTGGCGAAGGCCCACGCTGACGTGATCCTCATCAGCGGCTACGATGGCGGCACCGGCGCATCTCCCATCAGCTCGATTCGCCATGCGGGCGTTCCATGGGAGCTTGGACTGGCCGAGACGCAGCAGGTTCTGGTGCTCAACGATCTGCGCAGCCGCGTGCGCGTGCAGGTGGATGGCAAACTGCAGACCGGCAGGGACGTGGCCGTCGCGGCATTGCTTGGCGCCGAGGAATTCGGATTTTCCACCACCCCGCTGATCACGATGGGCTGCATCATGATGCGCAAATGCCATCTGAATACTTGCCCGGTCGGCATCGCAACGCAGGATCCCGAGTTACGCAAGAAATTTCAGGGACAACCCGAAAATGTGATCAATTTCTTCTTCTACGTGGCCGAAGACCTCCGCAGGGTGATGGCAGAGCTCGGGTTCCGGACCGTGAACGAGATGGTCGGCCGAGTGGACTGTTTGGTGCAGCGCGCCGATATCAATCACTGGAAAGCCAAAGGTATCGACCTTTCCGCGATTCTTTACAACCCGCCCATGCCAAGCCACGTGGGCCGGCGCTGCACAGATGCGCAGGATCACGGCCTGGAAAAAGCGCTCGACTACAAACTCATCGAAATGACGCAGGAAGCTCTCGAGAACCGCGCGCCAGTCTCTTTGAGCATGCCGATCCGAAATATTCACCGCACAGTCGGCACGATGCTGAGCGGAGAGATCGCGCGAAGGTATGGTTCTGCGGGCCTGCCCGACGACACGATCCAGGTCCACTTCGCAGGCTGCGCAGGGCAAAGCTTTGGCGCCTTCCTGGCCCGGGGCGTGACTCTGACTCTGGAAGGTGACGCGAACGATTATGTCGGCAAGGGTCTCTCGGGCGGGAAACTGGTCATCTACCATCCGCGCCAGTCGGAATTTGTGCCGGAGGAAAACATTCTGATCGGCAATGTTTGCCTCTACGGTGCCACGGGTGGAGAGGCGTACTTTGGCGGCATGGCTGGCGAGCGGTTCGCGGTGCGCAACTCCGGTGCAACGGCGGTCGTCGAAGGCGTCGGCGATCACGGCTGCGAATACATGACCAACGGTCTGGTCGTCGTGCTGGGCCGCACGGGTCGCAATTTTGCGGCCGGGATGACCGGGGGCGTGGCTTACGTGCTCGATCAATTCGGCGATTTCCCGGCCGTGCGTTGCAATCGCGCGGAGGTGGACCTGGAACCGGTCTCGGACCAAAAGGACATCGATCTGCTCTACCGGCTCATCTGCCGCCACGGCGAACTGACCGGGAGCACGCAGGCCAAGTGGATCACCGAGAATTGGGAATCCACGCTGCCGAAGTTCATCAAGGTGTTCCCGCATGAATACAAGCGCGTGCTGGGAATACCACGGGTATCCTCCGGCGTACTTGCCGCGCGGGTCGGGAAGCAACCGAGCGGGCAGGTGATCCGTGGGTAAGGTTACCGGCTTCAAGGAATACGCCCGAGAAACGCCCACGCGCCGTCCTGTCGCTGAGCGCGTGAAAGATTATTTCGAGGTCTACCTTCCCTTCGCGGACGAGAACGTGCGCACCCAGGCAGCTCGCTGCATGGATTGCGGCATTCCCTTCTGTCACACCGGCTGTCCGGTGAACAATATCATTCCGGACTGGAACGATCTGGTGTACCGAGACGAATGGAAGAGTGCGATTCGCGTGCTGCATTCCACCAACAATTTTCCGGAGTTTACCGGGCGAATCTGTCCGGCGCCATGCGAAGCAGCCTGCGTGCTGGGCATCAACGAGCCGGCAGTCAGCATCAAGGTAATCGAAAAGACGATCGTTGACCGCGCATGGAAAGAGGGTTGGATCAAGCCCGAGCCGCCCGCAAGACGCACCGGCAAACGCGTCGCCGTCGTAGGATCGGGACCTGCGGGGATGGCGGCTTCTCAGCAGCTGAATCGAGCCGGGCACCGGGTGACTCTGTTCGAGAAAGCGGATCGCATTGGCGGACTTCTGCGCTACGGCATTCCCGATTTCAAGATGGAAAAGAACGTGCTCGACCGGCGCCTAGAGCAGATGGCCGCCGAGGGCGTAGTCTTCAAACCGAACACTCACATCGGAGGCAACGTGCCGGCGGCCGACCTCCTCAAGGAATTCGACGCGATCCTGCTGACCGGCGGGGCGGAAAATCCCCGCGACCTGAAAGTGCCCGGGCGCGAACTCAAGGGAATCCATTTCGCGATGGACTTCCTGCCACAACAGAACAAGCGGGTCGCAGGCGACGCCGTGCCGGATCAGATCCTGGCCACTGGGAAGCGCGTGGTGATCATCGGCGGCGGTGACACGGGAGCCGATTGCCTGGGCACCTGCCATCGGCAGAACGCAAAGTCAGTGCTCCAGTTCGAGATCATGCCCATGCCTCCAGCCGAGCGATCCGGCTCCACGCCGTGGCCCCTTTGGCCGCTTCAGCTGCGCACCGAAAGCGCTCACGAAGAAGGCGGTGTGCGAGATTGGGCGGCCGGGACGACGAAGTTCAGCGGCGACGAGAGCGGCAACGTGAAACTGCTGCACGCCGTTCGGGTGGGTCCGCCGCCCAAGTTCGAACCTCTGTCTGGCAGCGAGTTCACGATCGAGGCTGACCTGGTGCTGCTGGCACTGGGCTTCACCGGCCCGGTGCAGCGGGGCATGATAGAACAGTTTGCAGTAGAGCTCGACGGTCGCGGTAATGTGGCCACCAAGGCAAATTACAGCAGCTCCGTGCCTAGCATCTTTGCGGCTGGTGACATGCGCCGCGGTCAATCCCTTGTAGTGTGGGCCATTTCCGAGGGCCGCAACGCTGCAAGAGCAATACACGACTACCTCGTGAGCGGCGGCCGCGCGGCGTAGGGCAGGTGCGACCCGGACCTCAAGACCCCGTCGCTCAATCGTCAAACTGATTGGGGCGGAAACTTCCCTTCAGGAACGCTTGGTTTGTAGTTGGTGGTAGCCGAATTCCCTACGCGCTTCGTCCAGGCGCCTGCCTCCGCGCACGCTCTTGCGGATGGCTTCCTCAGCCGTAGCGATCGCTTCGGCGATAGTCAGCAATTCAGCCTCGTGTTGACGCGGAATCGCAACGACGCCGTCCGCATCCCCGCGCAGGATGTCTCCCGGAGCAACACGCGCATCCCCGATATTGACTGCCAGTTGTGTCGCGTCCAGCTGTACTCGGTCTTTCCCGGTGCGCATGGAATAGCTCTTACTGAAAACCGGATAGCCGAGCTCCATGCAGAGTGCGGTGTCACGGCAAGCGCCGTCGATCACGGTGCCGGCAATCCCCCGGCGGTGGGCAATCTCCGTCAGGATATCGCCCCACACCGTCGCATTCTCGCGGCCGCCATTGTCAATCGCCACAACCGATCCCGGAGCGACATCGTCAATGAAATCGCCCACTGTGCCGGCCGGTTTTCCAACCGGCCGATAGAACATCGTAAACGCGCGGCCGGTCATGCGAAAACGGGGATCGCGCGGCTTGATGTTCAGGCACTGGCCGCTGATTCCCAGCCTGTCGAGCGCGTCGCTGATGGTTGAGGTGTCGAGCTTGCTTGCGCGTTCGACCGATGAGTCCTCAGTTGGCATGGGAGCTTTCCCTGCTTAATTACGCAGCATGTTTTCGTAGTTCGCGCCCATCACTTCGGTGATGGGTTTGCCCTCGCGCAGCGCCTGCGCCATGGCCGCTTCCCGGGCGAAGATTTCCTCAGCCGCGCCGAGCACTCTCTCAATGTTTTCCGCGGAAACGAAGATGACGCCGCTGCCGTCGGCAATGGCATAGTCGCCCGGGTTTACTTCAACCTGCCCGACGGTGATCGCCTCGTTGGTTGAAAGCTCGACGATGCGGCCACGCGCGGTGAAGGTCGTCACACCGCTGCCGAAGACCGGGAAGTCATGCTGACGGGCTTCGTCGATGTCCCTCACGGGCCCGTCGGCGATCACCCCGCCGACACTGCGCAATTTCGCACCGAGGGTAAGGATGCCGCCCCAGCTCGCGGCGTTCACGCCGCTATGCTGTTCAACTACGATAATATCCCCGGGCTGCGCCGCTTCGATCGCTGTGGTGCTAACGTGACGCGGTTTGCCGCTGGGTGGCTCACCCACGCCCAGCTTCACCGTCAGGACACGGCCTGCGATTCGCCGCGACGACGCCAATTGCGTCAGCCCAGTCACAGCGCCCTTCAGATGGAGCTTGTCGAGGGCGTCGGACACTGCGCAGCAATCCAGTTTCCTCAACCTGGTGACAAAATCGCCTGCCGCTGCGCCTGCATTCATTGCTTCTCCGTCGGCGTCCCTACTGCCAATACACGAATCCCATGGCGTTGCCCGTGCCTGCTTCGGTGCGATAGCACGGCACATAGTCGACGAGCGTCATCTTCTTGTTCAGCGCGTTCATGCCTACCGACAGCGGAATCCAGTTTCGGATCTCGCAGGTGTTGCCGAGCAAATAGCTTTCAGGAATCGCAGCGAGTGCGGCTTCGTCCGGTGCCTGCATGGCCTTGAGCACCCGCTGGTCGAGATCTTCATCAATTACAAAGTGCGTGAGTCCCCCCGAAGCAAAAACGACGACCTTCGCGTCTTCCTTCCAGCTCTCGATCGCCTTGACCAGCGCGCGCCCGAACTTGAGGCATCGCCCGATCTTGGGGCGATTATTCGGAATACCCGCATTCAGAAATACCGGAACACTGGGCGGCGGGTTATCCACCATGATCCGGCGATACAAGAAACCGAACGCGTGGGGAACGCCGTGTGCGTGCCCGTTTACTTGCGGAAGCTTGGATGACTCCGAAACATCGAACTCCTGGTCCATCAGCGAATTCACCAGATGAACACCCAAGGCTGACGCCGCGTCATACACGGCCCCGCCCGGAGGACAGTGCCCGATCTCGGCGATAGCAATCCCGGGCGGGAATTTAGCCTTGGCTTCTTCTGTCTCCGGAATATTTTCAAGCTTGCTACCCGTGAACACCAGGAATGCAGGGGTGTTGTCGTCGGTGAAAAGCTCGCGCTGATCGTTGCCGATCATTACGACTGCATCCGGTTTTACCTCGGCAAACTTTGCGGCCAGCTTGTCCAGCGCGCTCTGGCACCGATCGTAGCGTTTGGTGCGCTCCTCCGGGGTGATCACGGCGGCAAAACCGGGCTGTCGCGCCGCGAGCAATTTCGGGAAGTCGTACGACTCGCCGCGATAAAAGTGTTTGGGATTTTTCCTGTCCGCATCCCCGCGCAAGTGCCACATGTCGGGCGGCGTTGAGAGCATCGGTCCGTGCGATGAGCCGATGCCGAGAACGACTTTTGCCATGATCCTGACCTCCGTTGCCCGCGAGCGCCGAAAAGCGATCAGCTCCACACACGGCGGGCGGTTTCCACTACCAGCCGCAGTTTAGCCCACTGCTGATCCTCGGTGATCAAATTCCCTTCCATGGTCGAAGCGAAGCCGCACTGCGGGCTCAGCGTGAGGTTCTCGAGCGGCACATATTTTGCCGCCTCGTTGATTCGCTCGATAATGTCGGGAGCGCTCTCCAGCTCCGGGCGTTTGGAACTGACCAACCCCAGCACCGCGATCTTGTTCCGCGGAATGAAACGCAACGGTTCGAATGTACCCGAGCGGCTGTCGTCATATTCCAGCAGGAAACGGTCAACAGCCAGTGTTCCGAACATTTTCTCGGCGATGGCGTCGTAACCGCCTTCGGCGTACCAGTGACTCTGGCTGTTCCCGCGGCACAGGTGGATTGCAAGCGTTACGCCGGGCCTCCGCGCAGCCTCGAAGCAGGCGTTGTCCGCGCGAATGGACTCATCAAACCATGCTTCCGGCTCAACCTTCATCTCCGTGCGAATCCATTCGCGCCACTTGGGATCCATGAAATAGCTGTAGCGCGGTGCATCGATCTGGATGTATTTCACGCCCTCGGCGGCCAGCCGAGCCATTTCCGTTTTCATGATCTCGACGATGTCCCACAGGAACGCCGAGTAGGTCGGATAGGCCTGCTCCGACCTGCCGCGCTTGTAGGAGATTGCCGGAAACTGAGTGGCGCTGGGCAGTGTCATTTTGATGGGGCCGGGACTGTGCTGTTTCAAGAAAGGAAGCTCGTGCCCGGTCAGCGGTCGAACGACGCGCAGCTTCTCGACCACTACCCCGGCTACACGGCCCCGGCCAAGCGAAGGGGCTGCCTGGCTCGCCGTCTTCCAGCTCCGCGCCACGCCGTCACCGAAGTCAAAACCTTCGATCGCGTCGGTGAAGTCGCCCATGAAATTCGACCTGCGAAACTCGCCGTCAGTGAAAATCTCGAAACCCAGCTCCTTTTGCTTCGCGAGCACGCGCAGGATGGAGCGGTCCTCCAGTTCGCGCAGGCGCTCGGGCGCAGGCGGATCGCTCCGGCGCGCTTCCAGAAGTTCCTTCGGTCTAAGGAAACTGCCGACTTGATCCGCCCGATACTCTACGGACATCGCTCTGTTAGCCTTTTCCAAATTAGATTCCTGTTTTGAACACGACCGCCGCTAACCCGCTGTCTTTGCGCCCACATTGAGCTTGAACAGCTTCTTCGCGTTGTCCTCGAAAATCGTTTTCTTGTCCGCGTCGCTCAGCCACGTAAACCCGTCGATATAGGCCCTGACGTCGTCCATCCACCTGCCTGTTTTCGGGTCCTTCGCTGTTCCAACCCCGGGCCGTTCCGTGCCAAATACGCAGCGGTCGGCGCCAACCGTTTTGATCAACAGCTCGCATGCGAGCGCTGTGTACAGCACCGTGTCGTAGTAGAGCTTGCGCAAGCTATCCATAAAGTTGGTCTGCGCGCCGCGGCGGAGCGTCGGCGCCAGAAAACGCCCGGCGTGGTAGGGTACTGCTCCGCCGCCGTGCGAACATACGATCTTCAGTTTCGGGAAATCCTGGAACACCCGCGAATTTGCGAGCGACACGACGGAAATGGTCTCTTCATTGATGAAGTGAGTCGAATAGCTGTGCCGCACCGAACGGCAGCCCGCGCCGTGAATATATCCGGGCACATCGAGTTCCACGAGCTTTTCATACAACGGGTACCAATACTCGTCGCCCATGCCCGGGGTGTCGTAATTCGTCGCCTCGCTTGGATCAGGGTTGATCAGGCATCCGACGAATCCGAATTCCTTCACGCACCGCTCCAGTTCCGGGATGCAGTTCTTCGGGCTCACGCCTGGTGTCTGAGGTAGCCCGCAAACGCCCCGGAACACATCTGGAAACAAACGACACTGCTGCGCAACCAGGTTGTTGCACTCCTCGATGAACCACTGCGATACCTTCGGCGGTTTCTCAGCCATCATCATCTGGTAAGGGCGCGGCGAAAGCAGCTGGATATCGGTGCCAACTTCTTTCAGCAGCTCGAAATGCGACAGGCCCGTTCCGAACGTCGGCTCTTTGAGAAACGCGATCATCTCGTCGTCGCTGATTTCCACTTTTCCGCGGCCGTGCGACCCGCGATGCGACAATACGTTCGCCTTGTACACATATAGCGAATCGGGCGCCGTCAAATGACCGTGAACGTCGATTACCATCGCAGTCCTCCACCCGGACTTTTTAAACGTACCCGCTGTTCTTATCTCCGAACTCTTTCGATGTCAACCGATTGTACCGCACGGTGCGGGGCTGGGCGATTTTAGCCACCGCAAAGAGGCGCTGAGTCCGTGACGATTGGAAATTGGACATCTGGTCACGAAGTGGCGGCGGCCACCGCGTCTGTCGGCCCGATGCACTGTCTTGATCTCCATTTTGGATCGCTGACACTTCCCTGCTCGCCCGGCTCTACTCCCACGGTGTCACGCGATTCAAATCGACAATCAATCGTGGAGTAGCGGGAGCGATCGCCTGCCGAAGGGTCCAATCGGGCTGTTTCAATCAGAAAGGACATCCATTTTACTCTACGCCACCGGCCCGATGTCTCCGCTCGAAAGCTCCCGACGTAAACCGTGCCTGCTCAATGAAGATTGTCCACAATGTAGAGGTCCGAGGCATACCTCGGGGACGAATATGTGTAGTACTTAAGATCGGGCGTCACTTCAAACCCGAACACATGGCCGCTCACTTGGACCTCGACGGGAACGCGTTTCCATGGTTCTCGGTGGCCGCTGGCCAGGTCTACGAGCGTGAGGAGAAGTTCGCCGCCCGATGCCGCAGTTACGAGCAGCGACTTTCCGTCGGTCGTGAAACGGACGGGGGCCTCCGATTCCAGCGCTCCTTTGAGTGCGGTGGGTTGAGGATTACCCTCACGATAGAGAGAAATACCTCCTTGCTCTCCGCGCAGGGCCAATAGTTCGCCGTCATGCGAAAGGATGGGATACACGTTGCGGGCGCCGGCTTTAACCAGTGCCGGCGGCCCATCGTCGATCTTCTGTTTGTAGACGTTCCAGTCATTTTGGTCAGTCTGTGCCTCGTAGACGACCTGCCGACCGTCACCGGACCAGCCCTGATGGTCAAAGTTCTTAAGTCCAGGCGTGAGCAACTCCCGTGAATCCCCGGGCCCAATCGGCTGGAGCTGCAACTTGTGACTCATGGCGTTGGTCGTAAGAAGCCACTTGCCGTCGGGCGAGATCGCCGCGGTGCCGGCGCCTATCAGAACGGCTGGAGAGCCGTCGGTGGCCCGATAGTAAGCCAGATAGTCACTTTCCAGGTAGTACGTCTCACCCGCTTCCCCGAAAGAAATCAGGCGACCGTCATCGGAGATCCCTGAAGGGTCGGTATCGTCAAGCCAGGAATAAGGGTGTTCAACCTTATCTCCCGGGAAAAACCCTTTCAGCTGCCTGCGCCAGCTCTCGTGGGACAACAGGACACGCCCGTCCTTTGCAATATCATGCAGCCGCAAGTACGGCATAGTCAAAACGCTTCGCTTCTTCCCGGTCAAACTCACGGCGAAGATTGTGTCCGCCCAGCCTCCGTTACTGGTTCCCGCATACCATACTTCCTTCCCATCAGGACTCCAGGCGATTCCTTCCAAACTCACATCGCTCGGTACCAGCACCGTTCGCTTGCCGCTGAGATCGACCAGCTCGAGCGCGCCCTCATCGTTGCCCATAATGGGGTGGTTTTCGAAGGCGATCTTGGATCCGTCGGGTGAAAATCTCGGATGCCCAAACCATGCCGCCTTCTGCTCGCATAGCACATGGCCGGGCGGGTACTCCAGACGGGCTCCTTCGCCCGAGACGACAGCGATAGCAAGTTGCTTCCCGTCGGGATTCCAGTCGGCATAGGCAACGTGTTCGGCCAGGTCACGGGGCGCTCCCCCGGCCAGGCTCACAGTCGCAAGCGTGCCGCCGCAATCAATTAAAAACACTTGATCGCAACCCCGAAAAACGGCCAGCTCGTCGGAAGCAGAGACGGATGCAATCGTACCCGATGGAATCCCGAGTAGTCGCGATTCCGGACTGCCCACGCGCGCAACGGCGACTTGCGGAGGCTGGCCCTCCCACTCTCCGCTATAAATGATCGTTTGTCCGTCGCGGGAAAAACGCGCGGCTTGCAACGCTCCTTCACGAAAGGTCACATTCGTAAACCGGGGCTGAGGTTTTTCGCGCATGGCCAGAAGAAAAAGGCCACCGGCAATCGCCGCGAAAATGACCGCAACACCCCATGCCAGAATGTTAGGCACCTTGTTCGCTGCCGGTACCTCGTCCTGCGCGGCGAGCGGAACGGCGGTATCCGTAACCCAGCTCAGCTCGAGCCTCACATCGCGCGCGGACTGAAAACGGTCATCTGGATTCTTCTCCAGGCACGTGCTCACGACGCGCTCAAACACCGGTGGCGTCACCGGCTGGATCACCGAGATGGGCTCGGGCGTCTTTTCCAGAATGGCGTTGGCCAGGCTGATCTGGCTCCTGCCGTCAAACGGTCGCTTGCCGGTGACCATTTCGTAAAGAACCGCCCCCAGCGCGAACAAGTCCGATCGCTGGTCGGCGGGCCTGCCTTCAATCTGTTCAGGCGACATGTACTGAATCGTGCCGATTACGGTTCCTGCGGTCGTGAGAGGCGAGAGAGGGCTCCCTCCATCCAGGGTCTGGGCGCTGGACAACAAGAGGCCGTTTGTGTTTCCGCCATCCGGTTCCGCGGCGGCCTTCGCCAGTCCGAAATCCATTAGCTTGGCGCCGGTCCGCGTCAGCATGATGTTTGCCGGTTTTAGATCGCGGTGGGTAATTCCCGCGCGGTGTGCCACTTCGAGCGCTTCGCAAACTTCCATTCCGATTTTCAGGGTTTCTTTCAGCGGGAGAGGACCTCTTCTTAAACGGTCCGCGAGCGATTCACCCTCCAGGTACTCCATCACCAGAAAATCGACGCCATTTTGATGGCCGACATCGTGCAGAGTGCAGATGCGTGGATGGTTCAGCGATGAAATCGCTCGAGCCTCGCGATCGAAACGTTCTTTCAGCTCGGGTTGCGCGGATAGGTGCTGCGCTAGGACTTTGATCGCGACTTCGCGCCCCAACCGCGTATCACGGGCGCGATACACCTCACCCATACCGCCCGAGCCGAGAAGCGCCTGCGTTTCATATGGGCCGAGTTTTGTTCCGGAGGCGAGTGGCATGAGAAGCGCCAAAGTATACCGCCCCGGAGTTCGCAAGGCTACGCCGTGAGAATCTCGAGGTTGACGCAGCGCCGGGCACGGCATAGGCTCCCCGATGTCGAACCGGGGGACTGGATGGCGAATACGGCCGACTCAAGCAACCAGGGAATAAGCGCGGTAGCTCGAAAGAGCGTGTCCTCGCCTCGTTATGCGCTGGCGATGCTGACGATCATTTACTCCCTGAATTTTCTCGACCGGACTGTCATCACCATCCTGATTGATCCGATCAAGCGCGATTACCACTTGTCCGACAAAGCGATGGGTTTCATCTCGGGATTCGGCTTCGTGATCATGTATTCGATCCTCGCGGCGCCGGTTGCGAGATGGGCGGATCGCGGCAACCGCAGGTCCATTCTGACCTGGGGGCTTGTCGTGTGGAGCGGCATGACCGCCGCTGCGGGCGTTGCCCGCAACGCCCTTCAACTTACGCTCGCGCGATTTGGTGTCGGCATCGGAGAAGCCGCAGGTACGGCACCATCGGCGTCCATGATTTCCGACTTATTCCCGGGCGACCAGCGCGCCACAGCGATGTCCATCTATCAACTCGGGCCGGTGTTCGGCGGGTTCCTGGGAGCATTTATCGGAGGCTGGATCAATCAATACTACGGCTGGCATCGCGCGTTCCTGGTGGCAGGATTGCCGGGCCTTGCTGTCGCGCTCTTGTTTCGCTGGACCGTGAAGGAACCGGTGCGTGGCAGATCCGAGCGGCAGAAGGTCGACACACGCCAGCAATCGGTACGAGAGACGCTGCGGTTCATGATCGGCCAGAAATGCTACGTGCTGCTTCTTTTGGGCTTCTGCCTTACGACTTTCACTCAATTCGGGTTTGGAACTTGGACGGCGCCATTTCTAGGCAGGATCCGGCATCTAAATTCTGCTCAAATCGGCACGTATCTCGGCACCGTGAGGGGCGTGGCCGGCCTGGTGGGTACTCTTGTGGGCGGCTACTTATCGGACTGGGCCGGAAGAAAGGATCCGCGCTGGAGAATCTATGTGTCCGCAATCTGCTCGATGATTGCCGGTCCCGCCGTGCTGGTGTTCTTGTTCTCGCCCAGCCTTCCAATTTCCGCAGCAGGTTTTTTCCTGATTTCCGCGATGAGCCCTGTTCACGTCGGCCCGATCGTCAGCGTTTCGCATTCTGTCGTGAAGGTGGGCATGCGGGCATTCTCGACCTCCGTTCTGTATCTGGTCTCGGAATTGATCGGGCTGGGCCTGGGTCCTTTCTTTATCGGCGCGTTCAATGACCGTTTCGCGAGCCGGCTGGGCGCCGACGTGATCCGTTATTCGATGGCGACAGCGGCCGTCACGACGATCCTCGGGGGAATTCTCTTCATTGTCGCCGCCCAGTTCCTGAAACGTGACGTAGCGCGCACACTTGCCCAACAGAGCTCGATTTGATTCCCCGGCAGGCCGCATGCTAGATTTCCAAGGCAGTCAGGGTGTGGGAACTTGGTCGACAAGACTCTAGCGACATGCAAAGAAGCAGTTGCCGGTGTGTTCGACGGCGCCACGATTCTGCTCGGTGGCTTCGGAGATCAGGGGTTGCCAGGTCAATTGCTCGAGGCGCTCCGCGATCACGGAGCCAAGAACCTGTCGGTCGTTCACAACGGGTCGGGAGCCGGCGACTGGGCCTTGGGCGGCCTGATCAAAGACGGTCGGGTTCGCAAGCTTACGGCTTCGTTTCCCAATAACCCCGGGGGGAGTTCGTTCCAGGAACTGTATTTGAAGGGGCAGATTGAACTCGAGCTGGTTCCCCAGGGGACCCTGGCCGAGAGGATTCGCGCTGCAGGCGCTGGCCTTGGCGGCTTTTTCACTCCGACTGGCGCGGGAACCGAACTCGCAGCCGGCAAAGAGACTCGCGTAATCGATGGCCGCGAATATGTCTTCGAAAAGCCGCTGCATGCGGACTTTGCGTTCATCCGTGCTCACCGCGGCGACCGGTTGGGCAATTTGAGTTATCGAATGGCTATGCGCAATTTCAATGTCCCGATGGCGACGGCCGCGAAGTTCGTAGCCGCGGAAGTGGATGAGCTCGTTCCGCTGGGTGGCATGTCGCCCGAGGATGTGCACACGCCGGGGATTTTCGTGAATAAGGTAGTGCTTGTCGCCCGCCATCCGAAACAGGTCGAAATCGGGAGTACAGGGAGGCCCAAGTGAGTCTGACGCGCGACGGCATCGCGTACCGAGTCGCATGCGATCTACCCGAGGGAAGCTACGTCAATCTCGGTATCGGTATTCCCACACTGGTGTCCGGATACATCTCAGCGAACAAGGAAGTGTTCTTCCACAGTGAAAACGGAATCCTGGGCATGGGCCCGCTCGCGGAGCCCGGCCACGAGGATCTCGACCTGATTAACGCAGGAAAACAGTATGTAACGCTGCTACCCGGGGGATGCGTATTTGATCACCCCACTTCCTTCAGTATGATTCGCGGCGGGCATGTGACGCACGCCGTGCTGGGAGCGCTGGAAGTCGCAGCCAACGGTGACATGGCCAATTGGCGCACCCCCGGCGAGAAAGTCCCGGGCGTCGGTGGAGCGATGGATCTCGCCTTCGGCGTCCAGAATGTGCTGGTCACCATGACGCACGTGACCAACAAGGGGAAACCGAAAATTCTGAACGCGTGTTCCCTGCCCTTGACCGCGCCTCGCTGCGTGAAGCGAATCTATACCGACATGGCGCTGATCGACGTGACTCCGGACGGACTCGTCTTGCGCGAGTTCGCGCCCGGGCTCGATCCTCAAACGGTTCAGTCCCGCACCGAGGCTCCACTGCGCGTGGCTGCGGATTGCAAAGAAATGAACGTTCCCGCTGCGTTCCACGCCGCCCAACCCACCACCTGATTTGACGGAGGCACGGCTTGCTGCAAGCAATTGATATGCACGCCCATATCCAGACGGGCGAACGCGCAAAGCAAGGCTGGGGCCATATCGCTAAGGCCGGCCTGCCGATGAATACAGGCAAGTGGCGTTCTGATCCCGACGGCATGGCAGAAATGTACCAAAGCCAGAACATGATGGCCGTCATCTTCGACGTGGATGGCGAAACCCGCAGCGGCGTCAAGATGGACAACGGAGAGACCGCCGCCTGGATGAACAAATATCCCGACACATTTATCGGCTTCGGTAGCGTCGACCCCTGGAAAGGCAAGATCGCTGAAAACGAAGTGAAGCGCTGCGCCGACATGGGCCTCCGTGGGATGAAATTCCAACAGGCCGCGCAAGGCTTCAATCCCAACGACGAGCGCTTTTTTCCGATCTACGAAACGATTGTTCGGCTAAACCTGCCCGTTATCTTTCACACCGGAACAACCGCAGTCGCGGCCGGGTCGCCAGGCGGCAAAGGCATCACCCTGGAATACTGCAAGCCCATTCCTTACATCGACAATCTCGCGGCATGGTACCCGGAGATGCGCATTATCATGGCCCATCCCTCATGGCCCTGGCACGACGATCAGCTCGCTGTGCTCCGACATAAAGGCAACACCTATATGGACCTTTCCGGCTGGGCACCGAAGTATTTTCCGGCGTCGACTGTACATAACATCAACACGCTCGTGCAGGACAAGGCGTTCTTCGGCACCGATTTCCCCATGATGACTCCCGAGCGGTGGCTCGCCGAATTTGCCGAGCTGCCCCTGAAGGACAGCGTCCGGCCGAAGATCCTGTTGTACAACGCCGCCAAGTTCCTGGGGATCGAACTCGCAGCAGCCCAACCGGCAGAATAGCCCTTCGTTAAATCAGACTGAGGCAGCGCAATTCCGGGTAAAATCGGTTGCAATGAGCTTGGCCGTATTTTTTGGTTTGCTCGGAGGGATCGTCGTCCTCGCCTTTCTGGCCAATCGCCTGGCCGGCTGGACGCGCGTACCCGATGTCGTAGTGTTAATGGCTGCGGGGATGTTGCTTGGCCCCGTGTTCCACCTGCTCGACCCATCGAAATTCGAGTCCGTTGCTCGTGGATTCGGCGCACTGGCGCTAATTCTGATTCTGTTCGAGGCGGGACTCGACCTGGAGTTTCGAAATACGCTCCGGCATCTTCCTGGTGGCGTGCTGCTCGCTCTGCTCAGCTACGGCCTGTCTCTGGTCGCAATTGCCGAGTTCCTGAAGGCAGCGGTCCACCTTTCGCTTGTGGACGCCTTTCTGGTCGCCGCGGCGTTTGCTTGCGTCAGCAGCTCGGTGATGCTGCCCGTATTGCAGCAAATGGAACTCGGTACTGCGCTCAAAACCACGCTCGTCGTGGAAGGCGCACTCAGTGATGCACTCGGCGTCCTGGGAGTGGGCGCGGTACTGGATTTCACGGCGACTCCCCACGGGGGAGGACAGCAGAATGTGACGACTCTGCTGATGCGGCACGCCGTTGCCCAAGGCACGGAATCGTCGCTTGCTGGCGGCGTCGTCGAAGGCTTCCTCCTGCGCGTGGTGATCTCCCTAGCCCTGGCCCTTGCAGTCGGATTTCTGTGGTCCCGGCTGCTGCCGCTGATTTCCGAGGAGCGGTTCTGGCAAGTCCTCACGTTCGCGGCAGTCCTGCTCGTATATTCGATTTCCGATTTTGTTGGGGGCAGCAATCTTTTCGCAGTGATCGTATTCGGAGCCACGCTTGCGAACCTCCCCGGGAAGACCAGAGCTGAATTTGAGTTCGCCTGGTGGGTCGCGCCGAAGTCCGGCAACACTCACCGGCAACTGCTCATGTTCCATTCCGAGCTCGCGTTTCTGGTGCGCACATTTTTCTTCGTACTGCTCGGTTTGATCGTGAAGTTTTCGGGGCTTCGCGCCGCGGCTCTTCCTGCTGCGGGCATTGTGGCGTGCATCTTTATCTCGCGCTGGATTTCGGCGCAGGTCAGCCGGCTCGCCATGCGAGAAGTCCAGCCGTTGGACATCGAAACGATCAGTTTGCTGGTGCCTCGCGGACTCATTACCGCGGTGCTGGCCTTCGAAATAGTGGACGCAAAAGGCGCGAGCTTTAGCTTTCTGCCTGGCTTGGTATTCTCGGTAATTCTATTGAGCAATCTTCTGATGCTCGTCGCTACCTTTCGGCATCGCGGCCCGGCGACCGATGCGGCCGCGGCCGAGGTCCCGCAACCGGCGAGCGAGCCGGCTTCCTAGAAATCGGTCCACACCCAATCCAGCGCCGAAGTCACCTTCGCAAAGGTTGGCGCGCTAGATAATCGCTCATCCGCTCCCCCATTTCCCCCGGTATAATCAGGGAGTGAACGAGCCGCAAACCCAGCATATGACCTGCATGGAAGTCTGGGGTGACAGCCAACTCACCGCGCGCGGCATTGAAATGGGTGGTCTGAACGCGTGGGTTTACAGCAAGCCTTTCGGCCAGGCCCAGCGGGGCGGCGACGTTTACTATGCCTCAAGCTGCGCCACCGGCCGAATCAGCCGCTTGTTGCTGGCAGACGTGTCCGGACACGGAACCTCGGTCGCCTCAACCGCAGCGGATTTGCGAGTCCTCATGCGCCGCTTCGTCAACCGCCTGGATCAGAAGGAATTCGTGCGACTGCTCAACCAGCAGTTCGTCGCACTGTCGCGGGCAGGATGCTTTGCAACTGCGGTCGTCACGACGTTCTTCGCCCCCAGCCGGCGGCTGCTCATTTCCAATGCAGGCCATCCACGGCCGCTTCTGTACCGCGCCGCGCAGCAACAGTGGACTTTGCTCGGGGAGGACGGCGTAGGCGACTCCCGCACCGTCCGGAACATTCCGCTGGGGATCATGGACCTAACCGAATACGAGGAGTTTGACGTCGAGTTGGAAGCTGGCGATTGCCTGCTCAGCTACACCGACGCCCTGATCGAATCCCGCGATGCTGATGGAGTAATGCTTGGCGAGGCCGGCGTGCTCCGGATTCTTCGACTGCTGGGTAAAATCGAACCGCAAAAGATGATCGAAACGCTGCTGAAGGAAATCGGGGAGCGATACCCGGAGAATCTGGCCGAAGACGACGTGACCGTGCTCCTGGTATGTGCCAATGGCCGCCAGCCGAGCTATTCGCTCAAGGAAAAGATTTCCGCGCAGATGCGCTTTCTCGGCTCCCTGATTCGTGCAATCAACCCCCGAGCGGAACGCCCCCCGTTCCCGGACTTCAGCCTTCCGAACGTGGGCGGGGCGATCATTCCGGCACTCGGACGCCGCTGGAAGCCTTAGTGCTGGCCCCGGGGCCACAGCCCTACCCCGCAGAATCTTTCTGACGCGTCGCGGTAACGCCTTTCAAGATGCCAAGGCCCAACAGTACGATCGCTCCCACCGCAATCCAGTGCGCGGGCATGTGCACAAGGTATGCACCGTAAATCAGTCCGCCGATCAAGATTGCGAACCCAACAGCGTAAATCCCGAAGGACATAGCGACTCCCCTCTGAATTAGCCCGGAAGGCATTCGACCGCCAGCCCCGGTTCGCCACCAAGTGTTCTACGCGCTTGCGGCGCTGCCTCTCACGAAATGCAGCACGAGCAATATTAACCCTACGACCAGGGCAACGTGGATGAAACCGCTGGTTACGTGAAAGGCGAAAAACCCTAGCAGCCAGAGAATGATCAAGACTGCGGCAATTATCCCGAGCATGTCGTCAGCTCCTTGCTTCTGAACGCGAAAACAGCCGCGATCATGTGTGTCCAGTTTAGAGGTTAGCGTCAGAAAGGTCGGAGGTCTGTCACGTTGTGCACACTCTGGAGTTAAGGCTTCCCCCCGGGAGCACCGCAGACACCCTCCCAATGAGCCCGTCGGTGATCGACCGGGCGCAGCCCAGACGCGCTATTTTTTGTGCCCACGGACTTACGGGGCCCGCTCGAGGTCCTGAATTAGCGGATTGCCTACGATTCTGAGACGTAGCGAAATAGGGGTTCTTGGCCGGGGGTAGTT
>Ga0209008_1000104_pt1 | contig 41627 bp, 37 predicted proteins | sample JacPin_JW_Ref_O3_FD_187963 | JGI IMG/M metagenome (GOLD analysis project Ga0209008, IMG submission 187963) | Forest soil microbial communities from Algoma, Ontario, Canada - Jack Pine, Ontario site 1_JW_Ref_O3 (SPAdes) (version 2) | ecosystem: Environmental > Terrestrial > Soil > Boreal... | reverse complement strand
CCGCCACACGTTGCATGACAGAAAGAACATCCGCGGGAGCGAGTCGCCGGTTCGGAGAAGCGGCAGCGGTCATTGGCAATACGATCGCGAAACCCAGAACCGCGATTCGCCAAATGCACCGGCTATACGAACTGAGCAGAAGAACCTTCATCTTCATGCGATGGTCGTTTGCTAGGGACTGCTCGTGTGGGTCCCGCTCCCAGCGAAGCATATATGTCTCCTCCCGGGCCAACAAGAACTGGTCGCCGTTTTCTTGATGGAAGTAATCCAATTTTTTTCTTGACAACTTGAATCGATCTCGTAATATGGCACGCGTGCCACAGCGTAAGACAGTGGATTCTCCGTATCGGGTGCAGGTTCTAGACCGCGCTTTGGCGGCGCTCGGGATTTTGGCCAATCGCTCGAGTGATTGCGGGCTGGCGGAGTTGTGCACTGCGTTGAAACTGCACAAGAGCACGGTGCACCGACTCATGATGGTTTTGGAGCAGCACCGGCTGGTTGTGAAGAACTCGGAATCCGGACGCTATCGCCTGGGATTGAAACTCTTCGAATTGGGATCGAAAGCGATTGAAGGCCTCGATCTGCGCGCGCGCGCGCGTCCGTATCTCGATCGTTTGCAGGAGAAATTCGGAGAAACTGTGTTCTTCTGCATTCTGGACGAAGGTCAGGTTTTCTACGTGGAGAAGGTGGAGTCGAAGGCCAGTGTGCGCACGGCGTGCACGGTGGGAAGCCGCGCTCCGGCATATTGTACGGCAGTAGGCAAGGCCATGCTGGCGGAGCTTCCGGAGGCAGAGGTCACTGGTATTGTGCGCCGCTGGGGGCTAAAGCCGATCACCGCGAAAACGATCACGAGCCCCGGCGCGCTGAATGCCGAATTAAAGGCGGTTCGCGCGCGGGGCTACGCGATTGACGACGAAGAGAAGGAAGAAGGCCTGCGCTGTGTCGGGGCAGCGGTGCGTTCGCATTCCGGAATGCCCGTCGCAGCGATGAGCATCTCCGGGCCGGCATTCCGAATGACGCGTGAGAGGGTTCCTGAAGTCGGCCGGGCGCTCACGCAAGCGGCCAGCGAGCTATCCGCCGAGCTGGGATACCAAGCCGCGCCCACGGATCTGGTGCGCAGCGCGGCCAGGTGAAGAAACTGGAAATCGGTGCCCGGCATGTGCCGGTTTTTTTTGGCGCCAGGAATGACTGAGATGCAGTCTCACAATGTGAGACGATTTCCAACAAAAATTTTGCCGTCCATCCCCCGGGGTGGCTGGACCGCAAATGGGCCAAGGCGAACTCTCATCTTTCACCGCAAGCGGCAGAGACAGGAGGGATGCACATGCGACGCAAACTTTTGCTTGGGGTAGTGATTGCTGTATTGGGACTGGCAATTCCCGGCGCCTTGCCGGCGCAAGTGACAACCACAACGCTTTTCGGAAGAGTGACCGATTCCACCGGCGCGGCGATTGCAAAAGCGCAAGTGACGGTGACAAACACGGACACGAACGCGACTCGCACGGAACAGACCCATACGGAGGGCGAGTATCGGGTGGAGTTGCTGCCCGTGGGAAATTATTCCCTGGAGGTGAGCACCACGGGATTCAGGAGATTCGTGCGCACGGGCATCGTGCTGGAGTTGAATGTTCCCACCAGGGTGGACGTCGCCATGGAGTTGGGGGAATTCGCGCAAACAGTGACGGTTACCGGCGGCACACCGCAGATCAATACGAGTAGCGCTGAAATTGGGCGCACGATCGAGAACGAAGAGATCTCGAACCTTCCGCTCGTGAACCGCAACGCATATGAGCTGCTCGAGCTCACGCCAGGCGTGCAAAACAGTTCCTTTAGCGCCGGCCAGCCGAATCCGGTTATCACTCTGGGATATCCGGAACAGCGAACGTTTATTAACGGAGGCGTGGACGGCGGAGCGGGCTCGGTGAGCTACTACCTCGATGGCGGAATCAACATGACGGGTTTGCGCAACACGGGTAACATCCTTCCGAATCCGGATGCGATCCAGGAATATCGCGTCGAGACAAATAACTACGACGCCGAGTACGGAAAAATGTCCAGCGGCGTCATATCGGTAGTTACAAGAACCGGCTCGAATAACTATCACGGCTCCCTGTTCGAATATTGGCGCGACAGCGCCTTGAATGCGACGCCATGGAACTCGGCGGTCGGCAACCCGCCTTTGCGCCGAAACCAGTTCGGTGCGACGTTCGGCGGCCCGATTAAGAAGGACAAAACCTTCTTCTTCGCTTCCTACCAGGGTTTGCGGCAGCTCAGCAGCTTCTTGTTTACCGGCGCTACAGTGCCCACTGCGGCGGAACGGACTGGAGACTTTTCGGGGGTAGTTGCATCTTTGCCGAGCCAATATACCTGCGGTTCGCCGACGGTCATTTGCCCTTCCCTGCTTGATCCCGTGGCGCAAAAGCTCTTGAATCCCACAGGGGCGGCAACCAACTTCCCGACGATTCCCGTGGCGAATGTGGGTGCAACGGGTTTCGGCGGCTCCGCGCCCAGTCCGTACAATACCGACGAATTTCTAATTAAGGTGGATCACAATCTCACCAGCAAGCAGCGCCTCAGCGGAAGTTACTTCTATACCAGCGGAAACAACAGCGTCCCGCCACTGAATTCTACGAGTGGACAGCCCAACGGCAACGTTCCCTGGGACGTGCAGCAGTTCACCTGGCGCCAGCAGAATCTCAACATTAGCGACACCTGGACAGCCACACCCAGTCTCGTAAACCAACTCTGGCTCGGATATACGCGGAATTTTGGAGGCCGCTTGAACCTTCCGGACACGTCGCTGGGCGATTTGGGTTCCGAATTCGCAGTTCAAGGGCCGCATTCGCTGCCGCAAATCACTGTGACCGGGTTCTTTACTGGAGCGAGCGCGATCGCCGGGCCTGTGGCCGGATCGAATTTTTACTCCCTGCGCGATGTGGCCACCTACAACCACGGCCGGCATTCCATCTCGTTCGGAGCCGAGGAAACGCTTGACAAGGACATTCAGCAAACCCTCTTAAATAATTACGGGGTATTTGGATTCAACGGAACGAACATAAAAGATGCCGTGTCGGGCACGACTGTTGCGGTTCCCGCGATCGCAAACTTCGTAATGGGCCTGCCGACGTCTATATCGCAGGACGCTCCGGTCACCGGTTACACCGATAGCTGGAGTACGGGCCTCTTTGTGCAGGATAATTTCCGAGTCTTCCCCCGTTTCACGCTGAATCTCGGCTTGCGCTGGGATATTCAGACGCCGCCGACCGATCCCCAAAATCGAGGGACGAGCTTTGAGGAAGGAGAACAATCTGTGGCGATTCCTGCGGCGCCGGAGGGCGCTCTTTTCTTCGGCGACCCGGGTATCACCCGAGGCATCGTGTCGGTCCGGTGGCATCATGTTTCACCGAGGGTTGGATTTGCGTGGGATCCGTTTGGAGATGGGAAGACCTCGGTTCGGGGCGGTGCAGGAGTGTTCTACGGCAGCGTGTCAGGCAACGAATGGAACACGGTCACCAATTTCGAGCCTTCTGCCATTCGCTACACCTTCACCAACGCTACACAGGCGGTGACAGGTGCAGGCCTGACGGCAGTCCCGCAGGGCGCGACGCTATCCTGCCCCTACAATAAACTTATCGCGAACAATAGTTCCGGCATGCCCATCGGCTCAACTGTAACTTGTCCTGCAGGGAACGGCAGCGGCAGCGGCATCAGCGGCACCAATCCATTTCCTTTCGTTCCGCCTCAGTTCCTCACCCCCGGAGGCCCCTTCTTCGGCTTTGCGAAGAATTTTCAGTGGCCTTATAGCTACCAGTTCAATCTCTCTGTCCAAAGGCAAGTCACCTCGAATTTCAGCGTCTCAGCGGCCTACGTCGGCAACCTCAGCCACGATTTGCCGTTCGCCCAGGACATCAATGCTCCTGCGACCGGCGCACTTGTTGCGGCCTGCGCCACCAGCGCCACGGGTAACATCGTAGCACGCCGCCCGATCAATAATGCCGGCGTCGCTACTTGCACAGCGCCGGGAAGCCCATTTGGAACTGTCCTTCTCACGCAATCGAATCAAACAGCTTCATACAACGGACTGCAAGCGACGGCACAGTTGCGAATGACGCGCGGTGTCATGCTCTACGGCTTTTACACCTACAGCCACACGTTTGACAGCGTCCAACTCGACAACAACACCACGCAAGGCGGTGCGCAGGATATGACCAATCTGCGCCTGGAAAGAGGTCCAGCGGACTTCGATCTCCGCCATCAATTCGTCACCGCGGTCGTCTGGCAATTGAATTATTACAAGGGAGAGAGTTCGCTGCAGCGCGGATTATTGAACGGCTGGGCCTTGTCCTCGATCGTCAATATACGCAGCGGCTTTCCTTTCACGATTCTCAACGGGAAGGATGCCAACCTCACTGGCAACACCTCCGCGGAGCGAGCCGAACTCGTTCCGGGTCAGAACCCGGTCTTAAGCACTCGCTCCGCGGCAGAGTGGTTCAATATCGCTGCGTTCTCGCAGAATCCGGCGACTCTGGTCAACGGAATAGCCGTAGATGGAAGCTCCAGCCGCAACCTGATGCGCGGGCCGACGTTCAAGGACGTGGATCTCTCGATCTCTCGCGACATTAGCTTGAACCGTTTCAGGGAAGGTTTTGGTTTCCAAATCCGTGCAGACGCTTACAACATCTTCAACATCGTGAGCCTGAATTCTCCGGGAGGAAACGGCGCCACTGTCGGTTCCTCTACGTTCGGAGTCATCACTTCGGCGAACCCGATGCGGCAGCTGCAGTTGGGCGTCAAGCTGCTATTCTGACGTTGCTCGGGTTCCACATTCAGACGCCCACTGCGCGCGGCCAAGCGCGCTTGACCGAAAAATGTTCCGGCCGCCGCGAATGAACCGTCGATGGGCGTCAGACAAATCTTCACCACGAGAAGGAGCTGCTTGATGAAGCAAATGGAGCAACATACGTTTGAAAAAATGGTGTTTCGAAAAACCAATAGCCACCTTGGCCGGCACATCTCCGTTTCGCCTGGCAACAGCACGATGAAGCATCTCAACTATGGCCGAATCATTCTGAATACTTCGGTGCCAACAGCTTCGTTTTCAAACGGCGATCATGAGACAGGATTGGTATGCCTCTCGGGAAGCGCGGAAGTGAAAGCCGGGGCAGAGGAATTCCATCTCGGGCAATACGACGCAATTTATATCCCTCGCGACACACAGATTGAAGTGAAGACAGACGGCAAAGCGGATTTGGCGGAGTTTTCCGCGCATGTCGAACGCCGCTATCCGTTGCAGTTTGTTTCCTACCAGCAAACTTCGAAGGATCCGACACTGCGATTCATCGCCGGCGGGCCATCTAATACCCGCGATCTGAACGTTTTGATCGGGAAAAATGTGAATGCCGGCCGCCTCCTGGTGGGATTCACTTTCTCCGAGCCCGGGAATTGGACCAGTTGGCCGCCGCACGAGCATGAAAAGATGCTCGAAGAAATGTACGTTTACTTTGACATGCCGGAACCGGCGTTTGGGATTCAATTCGTTTACAACAACATCCAATATCCGGAACTCATCACAGCGGTTCGTGACGGCGATGCGGTACTCATGCCCAGCGGGTATCATCCGAACGTCGCGGTGCCCGGACATCGCATAGCTTTTCTCTGGGCCATGGCTGCGCATCGCGAAGTCGAGGACCGGCAGTTCGGTGTCGTAAATATTCAGCCCGGTTTTCAAGGTGGCGGCTCCGGACTGGAAGTAGCGCGTAAATAGGCGTTTCCATTCGTCAAAGAGAGCTGATGCCGGAAGAAAAACCGATCACAGAATCCAGGCTTGCTGGCAGCGCCGCACCACCGGTACCAACCATTACGGGCCTGCGGGAATCCGGCTTCCTCGCCGGACGTCTCCGCTGGGTTATCTGCGCCCTCTTATTTTTCGGTGTCACCAAGAACTACATGGACCGGCAGGTGCTCGGCGTGCTGAAGGGCACTCTGCAGCACGACCTGGGCTGGAACGATATTGACTACGGGAATCTGGTGTTCGCGTTTCAAGCGGCGTACGCCTTGGGCATGATTTTTGTGGGCCGCTTGATTGACCGCCTCGGCACCCGCGTCGGTTATGCCGTGGCCATGGTTTTCTGGAGCCTGGCGTCAATGGGACATGCGCTCGCGAATTCACTTTTCGGCTTCATGATAGCCCGCTGCGCATTAGGTTTCGGCGAAGCGGGAGTGTTTCCGGCCAGCATCAAGTGCGTTGCGGAGTGGTTCCCCAAGAAAGAGAGGGCGCTGGCGACAGGGATATTCAACGCGGGAACGAATATCGGTGCGATTATTACCCCACTTGTCGTGCCTTGGGTCGTAGTCCACTGGGGTTGGCGCTGGGCGTTCATTGGCACCGGCGCGTTGGGTTTCGCATGGTTGATTCTGTGGCTGCTGCTTTACCGCAAACCGCAAGAGCATCCGCTCTGCACAGTCCGCGAACGTGAACACATCGAGAGCGATGCTGAAACTTTCAACGGCAAAATCAAATGGGCGCAGCTTCTGCCTCACAAACAGACCTGGGCGTTTGCGGCTGGGAAATTTATGACTGACCCGATCTGGTGGTTCTATCTTTTTTGGGTCCCGGACTACTTGCAGCGCGAGCATGGCTTGCACTTGATGCAAATCGGTCTGCCCATCCTGGTGATTTACGTGATTTCCGATGCCGGAAGCATTGCGGGCGGCTGGCTTTCGTCTCGTTTAATTCGGCGAGGGCTCTCCGTGAATGCTTCGAGGAAATGCGCGATGCTCGTCTGCGCGCTGAGCGTCTTGCCGATTGCCGTGGTTTACCGGATTTCCGGGTTGTGGCCTGCCACGCTGGTGATTGGTCTTGCCGCCGCGGGCCATCAAGGCTTTTCCGCAAATTTGTTTACGCTGGCATCGGACCTTTTCCCGTCGCGCGCCGTCGCGTCCGTGGTGGGAATTGGCGGCATGGCCGGCGCGATTGGCGGCATGTTGATCGCCGAAATCGTGGGTCACGTCCTGCAGTGGACAGGCAGTTATGTGGTTCCCTTTTTCATGGCAGCGTCGGCTTACTTGGTCGCTTTGTTGTTCATTCAACTGTTGAGCCCAGCGCTGGTACCTGCGCCTATCGGAGCGTCGTGAATCAATGAGCCTTAAATCGTTCCAGTTGAACGGCAGGAACGCGCTGGTGACGGGCTCGCATAGAGGCCTGGGAGCCGCCATTGCAATCGCATTGGGCGAAGCGGGGGCGAACGTCGGCTGCCACGGACGCGATCCGGAGCCGGGACACGTTTGCGATGAGCTCCGCGCTCTCGGCAAGAAGACATTTTATTTTGCAGGCGATGTGGCCGATCCCAAAGTGTGCTCCGGCTTGATCGAAAAAACCGTAGCCGAATTTGGGTCCATAGATATTTTGGTGAATAACGCCGGCATGATTCGGCGCGCGCCTGCTGCCGAACACTCCATCGAATACTGGAACGAAGTTATCGCCGTGGACCTCACCGCGGTGTTTCGCCTCTCGCAACTTGCTGGCCAGCACATGATTCGGCGGGCGCAGGGTGGCAAGATCTTGAACATCGCCTCCGTGCTCTCATTTCAGGGCGGTGTGAACGTGCCCGGTTATGCGGCCGCAAAGGGTGGCATCGCGCAACTGACCAAAGCTCTTTCGAACGAATGGGCGGCGAAGAAAATCAACGTGAATGCGATTGCTCCGGGCTATATGGCTACAGACAATACGGAAGCTCTGCGCAACGACGCCGCGCGCAGCCGCCAAATTCTGGAGCGCATTCCCGCAGGCCGCTGGGGCGAGCCGAAAGACCTCGCCGGCGCGGCTGTGTTTTTGTGTTCATCCGCCAGCGACTACGTCCATGGACACATCCTGGTGGTAGATGGCGGATGGCTAGCCCGCTGACGCAAGAGAAGGCCCAGTTACGCGGGACAGTTACCCGGGACATTAGGAGGATTTCGATGACCGTGCACGCAGACGCGTTTCCGGATTTGGTGGTCGTCAAAGCCGATGCGGCAGCAGAGTCACAGCCCGAGGCCGGCTTGACCAGAAACGTGATGGCGTACAACGACAAGCTGTTTCTCGCCGAGCACAAAATGGTTAAGGGTTGGGCCGGCAGTTTGCACAGCCATCCCCACGATCAAGTCGTGTACGTGGTGCGTGGCCATCTGAAAGTTAGCTGCCAGGGAAAAACTTTCGATGTTCGCAGCCGCGACAGCTTCGTCGTCCGCGGCGGCGTCGAACATGGAGCCTCGGCCGTGGAAGATTCCGTTGTCATTGACGTTTTCACGCCGTGCCGCGAGGACTACATTATTCGATCATGAGCGCTGCAAAATTCCAGATCTTCTCGATAGTCGCGCTCGCTGGCAGCGCGCTGCTTGGCGTCGCGACTCCCTGCCGTGCACAGGCCGCGCCAAATTCGTCGCAGATCGGAACTGCCGATCTCAACAAGGAAATTCGGGATTTTCTTGCGCGGGAGGTTAGCGCTCACGTAGCAGATATCAAGACGCTCGATCCTCCTCCGGATCGCGTCGTCGGCGCCCTCACCACGGGCGAATTCTCCTGGGGAACGTTCATGCGCGCGCTCGCGGCATACGCGGCGTTCGCTCATACGCGAACAGTGGCAGGCCGCGATGTCGTCCCGATGATTGCAGGGATGGCGCCCATTGAGTTGCGCCGGGGTGGCAAAGCTTGGGCGCAGCTGTACGCCGCGCTGGCCCTGCGCTCTTTCGGGACCGACCTGAATCACAATGCGTTGTGGCAAAGCTTATCTGCAGCCGAGAGAAAAGAATGGCAGGTGCTGCTGGATCCGGGCCGTTTCTACGACGTGAAGACCCGCAAGCTGATCAATCTTCCCGAAAACTACCTGGGGGTCGCGGCGCGCATCTCCGCCATAGATTTCCAGCTCGGTGTGATAACGGATCGCAAGTACGCGGACGATTTGCTCGACCGCGCGGCCCGGCAATTCACTCGCGGAGCGCTCTTTGCCGACGACGCCGTGCCCACAGGAAGGTACGACAGATATTCGAACGAGTACGCCCGGGCGATTTACGACGCCGCAGCGGCACTAGGTCGCGCGGACATCATGAAAGCAATCGCACCTTCGCTCCAGGCTCAAATGCGCCTCTGGTGGGACCTGCTCTCTCCGGATGGATACGGCTACTCCTGGGGCCGCAGCTTGGGAGCGATCAGTTATATGGATACGCTGGAGATCGCCGCCTTCGCCGCTGAGCATCCCGAATTCCGGCCCGCGCCACTCTCGCAACTTGCCGCAGCCTATTACGCCGCCTGGCGTTGGCTGCGGCACGATTTCAACGAAGAAAGGCATCTGCTCACGGTCTTCGCATTCGGTCAGGGAGACTACAGCTACATCACCAAAGAACGTGAATGGCAGCAAACGACCACGTTCTTTGCAAAAGTGATGAATGCCCACGAAGAGTTCATGAGCGTGTTGGCCAAGGAAGACGTCGTCGAGTTTGACGCTCAGCCCACTCTCGGCAATATCGCGCGGTTCGTCTATTTCCGCGACGAGCCTGGAAGAAAATTCGGTGTGTGGGTAATCCGCCAGGGCGATCTTCATTTTGCTCTGCCATTCGTAACCGGTCCGCGCGCCGCCACCTCGGATTACGAGCCCGCCCCGCACGGTCTGCCAGGCTTCGCGGTACCGGTAGAGAAAATCTACCCGTGCTTCGTTCCCTTCCTGGAATTAGAAGATGGTCGCACAATCGCAGCGGCGGATGGCGCCGATGAAATTCGTCCGTCCGCTGATGGACTGTCGCTCACTGCGATATGGAACCGCTGGGTGGTGCCCGGCGCCAAAGCCGGAGAAACCGTGGAGCCGGGCCTCCGAACCGAAGTGACCTGGTCGCTGGCCGACGGAAAAAATCTCTTCCGCACGGAAGTCATTACGGCATCGAAGGCGGTCACAATTCGACGGCTGTGGATGGCGGTCCCAACCAAGGCTGATCACAGCGAAACATATCTAACGGACGGCGCACGCACAGACCAGCTCACGGCTGCGCACGTCACATTGGATGCGCGCATTCTAAGTTCTGATTGGCCGCTCCGGATATCCGCGTTTGCCACGGGCGATGACCCGTTGGGCCGGGGAGATCGCGGTCCGGTTCCTTTACACTTGGTCTTTGAAACAACACACGAGCTGACGTTGCAGCCAAACTCCACGAAAGAATGGGAGATCGAGTTAACGGGTGTTGCGGAATCGCACCCCTAGTCGCACCAAATCGCCGTTAACTCTTGCAGGGGCCAAGGTATGCGGGCCTCGCCGGCTATACTGAGCGGAGGAGAGCAGCGGTTGAAGAAACCGGGTCAATCCCAGAGAAAGAAAAAGAAACGACGAACGTATGAACATCAAACCGAAAGACCGCCGCCGGTGGGACCAGCTGAGCTTGGGCGAAGTGATGCTGCGCTTCGATCCTGGCGACCAGCGCATTTGGACCACGCGCCAATTTGCCGTCTGCGAAGGCGGAGGCGAATACAACGTCGCGCGCGGCTTGAAACGCTGTTTTGGCTTGGACACAGCTATCGTCACCGCGCTCGCGGATAATCCCGTCGGCAGGCTCGTCGAAGATTTGATGAATCAAGGCGGCGTGGATCACTCGCTCACCAAGTGGGTTCCGTACGACGGCGTAGGACGCTCCGTGCGCAACGGATTGAATTTCACTGAAAGAGGATTCGGCGTCCGCGCCGCACTGGGGTGTTCGGATCGCGGACACACCGCCGTCTCGCAACTAAAGGAAGGCGACATCAACTGGAATCACATTTTTGGTGAACTCGGCGTGCGCTGGTTCCACACCGGTGGAATCTTCTGCGCTCTCTCGGACTCTACGCCCGCCGTCGCAATGGAGGCGATGCGCGCCGCCCATGAAAATGGCGTCTTCGTCTCCTACGATTTGAATTATCGCGATTCGCTCTGGAAATCCTATGGTGGCAAGAAACAAGCGCAGTTGGTAAATCGCCAACTCGCGGCTTACGTGGACGTCATGCTCGGCAACGAAGAAGATTTTTCCGCCGCGCTCGGTTACGACGTGAAGGGAGTGGGCGACGAATACTCCAATCTCGCCTCCGAAAATTTCCAGGCCATGATCGAAATCGTTCTGAAAGATTTTCCGTTCCAGGTGGTCGCTACCACTTTGCGCAAAGCCACCAGCGCCACACGGAATGATTGGGGCGCGATCTGTTACTGCGATGGGAGATTCTACGAAGCTCCCCACCGAAACGATCTGGAAATTTATGACCGCGTGGGCGGCGGCGATTCCTTCGCCTCTGGGCTGATCTATGGATTTCTCGCCGGCAAAGGCCCGCAGTGGGCCGTGGAATGTGGCGCGGCGCACGGCGCGCTGGCGATGACCACTCCCGGAGACACCACCATGGCCACGCTCAAGGAAGTGGAACAAGTGATGAAAGCAGTAGGCGCCAGGATCGTTCGTTGATCTGCGCCGAGTGAAATCCGTGAACAAGACCATGGTGTTGCAACGCGCGCTCGCGACCGGAATCATTCCCGTAATCCGTGCGACGACTGCGGAAGACGCACTGTTCGCCGCTGAAGCTGTTCTCGCTGGCGGCGTAGATGTGGTCGAGATCACCATGACGGTGCCCGGAGCCACCGCCGTCGTTTCACGCATCGCGGAAACGATGCCCCAGATTTTGGTCGGTGTCGGCACGGTTCTCAATGCTGAGGCGGCCCAGCGCTGTCTGGACGCCGGGGCGCAATTTCTGGTGAGCCCTGGAATAAATCTGAAGACGCTGGAATTTGCCCAGCGAAAAAGTATTCTGATGATTGCCGGCGCCCTCACGCCAACTGAAGTAATGTCCGCCTGGGAATTCGGCGCAGGCCTGGTGAAAATATTTCCGTGTTCGCAAGTAGGAGGCGCGAGCTACATCCGCGCGCTGAAGGGCCCGTTTCCGGAAATTCCGCTGGTTCCCACCGGCGGCGTGAACCTCGAGACTTGCGCCGCGTTCATCGAAGCCGGTGCCAGCGCCCTCGGCGTGGGCGGCGAATTAATATTGAAGGATGCCATTCGTCAAAGGAATGCGGGTCTGATCTCGGGATTGGCGCGCCAAATGCTCAACGCTGTTCAGGTCGCCCGCGCGAAGAACTAAGTCCGACCCGTAATCTGCGGCAATGCCAGAAATTGAAGAATGGCTATGTCGCGCTTGTTGAGGCTGTTCGAACTGTTCAAGGCACGCGGCTTGCTTGCCTCGCTGACGTCAGGAAGGAATCACGCCGCGAGAAAGACAAGCCGAGACAGTTCTTCCGGTAGAGTGCTTGCTCGAATCGAAAGCATTTTTCGGAGGGTTTGTCCAAACTTGCACAAAGTACATTTCCTTCTTGTAGCCCAATTGGTAGCCCAAGAAGCAGAGGGTTCTGCACTGTAAAGAGACACCGATTCAACGGCTTAGGTGAGATGAAGGCGTGCTTGCAAAGCCGGACAATCGCCTCCAACGGCTCCGTTCGTTTTCTTTAACTACTAACGTTTACAACAAATCGGGGAACCTGCTTTTCGCTCAAAGCTAACTCGAATCTGTTGAAAACGATGCATTCTTGCACAGTTCGTACACAGGACGATTTCTGCGACAACGTGCACAGTCAACCTCTTGGTGAGGTAACTGCGTGCACCATCCGCATTTGGTTATCAGTCGCGGCGAGCGACATCGGCGCGTCGGCCGACCGAACCGGCGCGGGCGAGCGAAGCCCCGAACTAGGTGCTCTCACCATCCTGCAGACGTTCGACAATTCCTCAGACAAAGTACGCATTGAGCGTCTGCACGTCGGAGATGAAGGTATCGAGACGTCGGATCTTGTTCCCACGAAGCGAGCAGACCGTGGTCAGATGCTCATCGAGAATCTTGTCCCCGCGCTTGCCGGTGTTGTGAAGGTGTAATGCGACGTCCTGATATCCAAAGACAACATATTCCAGCTCTATCTTCACCTCATAACGATGAAGAGTCTCAGATCGCTTGAGGATAGCATCCACGCCATGCGCTTCGCCGGACATTAGGCTCTTCCCCGGCAAGCTCCACACAACGTCATCAGTCATGATGGACTTCAATAAGTTTGCGTCGCGATTGCTTAGGCCGGTGATGAAACCCTCAGCAATTTCCTTTTTTTCTGTTTCGGTCATGTCATCTCTCCAAATCCTAGCGTTCAGGAATCTTCAGACACTTAACGTCAGTGCGCTGTGGGATCGGGTGGAACCGGAATCGGAATATCGGTCGCCATTTTCCAACCCTGCGGCGTGTGGATCCAGATCAACACCATCACAAACGGCTTGGGGACAGGGTTTTGCCCGCCATACGCTACTGTGATTCGAACCGGCGCATAGTTCTCCGCAATTTCGGAGGTGACGAAGACGACCTTTTCCTCTTCGTAGACTGGGTCAATTCGAAACGGTTGCTGATACATGTCTCGCAGGTGCTGCATCACATCGTCGATGCCCCAATACCCGTGCCAGCCTACGGGCGCTTTCGCAACAAACAGAGTTGAGGGAGAATTCCACACCAGCTCGCGCACCGCCGCGAGATCGTGCTTGTTCTCCGCATCAATCAGTTGTTTGTAAACGCGCTTGATCTCGTGTTCTTTATCCGTCTGAGCGATCGCAATACCTGCGTGTTGGAACACAAAACACGCGAAGATCGCGATCATTGAAAATGTGTAGCGCGCTATCTTCATGGTCGATTTCTTCCTTGCCGCGCCTGAGTGCGCTGCTCGCTCACTGGTTTCAGTGCTCGTTCGATTGGTGATAGGGGATCACCAGATAGAGATCGGTGCCGCCGGGAAGGTGCGCGACGTACGGCATGCCGTTGGATCCGTCGTGGCTAAAGGACTGCAACTCTTTCTGATTCTCGTGAGGACTCACGATCATGATGTGCGGACCCACGTGAAAATCCTCACCTTTCGGAGTTTTAGCGTCGCCCGACTTGTTCGGAACCCAGGCGCCGACATACATGTAGGCAATCCCGACTCGGTCGATGTGAGGCTCCTGACCGGCTAAACTCTGTTTGATCCATTGCATGAACGCCTCATCAAAGCACCCCGGTTCGTCGTGCGAATAACCGGGAAATGCCGGGAGGCAACTCCATTCGTTGGTGCCCTTTCGCAGAACGCGATATTCGCCACCTTTCGTCGTAGGCCAATCGAGTATCGTCGCATTCTCAGTAATAAATTTCGGACCGGCTCTGAGCGCATCCGCAATCTTCTCGGCATCCGTTGTGGGGCCATTCGACTGCGCCGTTTGAGCCCCGACGATCGATGCTCCGAAGAGACAAAGTAAAGCAAGCTTGATAACGAACATTCGTGACAAACAATAGCTCTTCATGCTTTTTCCTCTTCCAATCATCGTTCCTCCCCGCCTTCTTGTTTTCTTCCGATCCGGACAAGTCCCGAAAGTTTTGACGGCTTTGTCTCTATGTCTTTACCGCTTTGACTCCGAAGTGTGTCCGGCAATCGTCGAGAAAGCCGTCAAAACTCCGGAGAGGCCAGATAGCCTCAAATTCCAGATACTCGCGAAGTGGAAGCCGGCCGAGGATCGCTCGATCCAGCTCTTCCGCGCTTTCTATTTCCACGATAGCGATGACCCGCCTCTGCCCCGCAACCTTGTACATGCCGATCAGCTTGAATCCATCTTTAGCGGCCTTAGCTTCTTCGATCTCCAGATCCCAGACCTCTTCGAGCTTCAGCCTGCCCTCAATGTTCCACCGCATTTGCATAAAGAAAATCATAGGATCGGATCCTCGGCGCTGCTCGTCATTTGCTGGTCGGCTCGAGCGAACCCGGATGGTGGCAGAGGGCGTTCACGTCAATCTCCATGAAGGGGTAGAGTGGCAGCGAACTCAAAATTTCGTGGAGTTCGTCAGCGCTCTCCACATCGAACACGCTGACGTTTGCATACTTGCCTGCGACGCGCCAGAGATGCAGCCACTTACCCTGCAGCTGCAGTTCCTTGGCGCGCTCGTGCTCTTGGGCACCGAGTTGTTTAATCTTGTCCGGATCCGCGTCATGCGGGATGCGGACGTTGATGCTCACGTGGAACAGCATGTCTCCTCCCGCGTCACGCCACTGTTCAAGAGCCTGAAACCGGGCTTTGGCCCGTCATTTTGTGCAACAGAGCGAGCGCATACTCCGATGCGGCCGATTGGTCCTGGCCGGTGATCAACTTACCGTCGATGATTACTTTAGGTGTGTACGGCTTCGTGCTCGAGTAGATTGCGCCGGTCTTCTCAAGCACCGTCTGTGGATAGTTCGGGATGATGAAGCCGCTTCCAAAAGTAGCTTGCAACTGCTTGTCGGCCTCAAGGGTAAACCCGGTCACCTGACGGCCACGAATCCGTTCCGGAATATTTCCGAGAGCGATGGCACCGTGGCAAATGGCTCCAACCACTTTGTTCTTCGCCCAAAAATACTCAAGAGCCTTCGCTACGTCCTCATTCGGGAACAAATCGAATGTCGCCCCACGTCCGCCGGCGACGTGGATGGCGTCGTACTGGCCCAAATCGACGTCCTTCAGTTTCAGCGTCGTTTCGAACTTGGCCGCGGTCTTCTTATCCGACAGAAAACCTTTGCTGACGAGGTCATCTGGCTCAAGTGACTTTTCGAAATAGGGATCGCTGTAGTGATCGAATACGACCTTGCCGCCCTGCGGACTCGCGAAATCGACTTCGACGCCGCGTTCCGTCAGGTGCCAGTAAGGATGTGTAACTTCCGACAGCCAGAATGCAGTTTCGGAACTGGTGATGACGAATAGGACCTTCATGCTCTTCCTCCGTTGGGATCTGAAGCCGATAGCGCCTTACGTTCGATACTCTTCGCGAAGTTGGGAGTTTCCTCCTGATTGTGTGCGTGCGAAGCTCGCTGCCGTGCGTCGCGCGCAGTCTCAAATGAAATGTTGTGCGCCTTTAAGAATTCAAACGTTTGATCGATGGCGGTTGAGTGGACATGATTGGTGTACTCGCAGCTTTGTTCGTCGATTTTCTTGACGCTGAGCTCCCAAACCACCTGAAGTTTCGTACGGCCGGCCGGAGAGACGGAATCGGAAATCGAAACCATGCGGCAGAAATGGGGCTCGTGAATTTCGGCGACGTAGTGCTGAACCACGAACGCATCGCCGATCGTCTCGACGTTGATGGACATCGGGCGCCCGTTTTCGCTCGTGGAGCTTCCTCCCGCGATGTGTGCGGTGGAACACCGCTGGTATTCGGCATCGGGAAGATGGAGCAGCCAATCGGCAATGTTCACCTTTCCAATGGGCGCTTGGATGGTTGCCGTTACGGTGGATTGCGACAGGGTACGATCGTCGGACATGTTTTTCCCCTCCCTCTTCGCGTGAATCCTTAAAATTGCTTACTTCTTCTTGAGGACATCCGCGATGCCGTTCGGGAACATTCCATCGGCCGCGGCGAGCACGTTCAGCGCCTCCCGAAGCATGACGATCTTCCCGCCGGCCGCGGTACAGTGACCAAAGAAACGCTGATGGACCAGCTTTCCGGAAATGCCGGACTTCTGATGAATCGTGTATTCGCCGAAGGCTTGGTCCGGTGTATCGATATAGATCTTCACGTCAACGAACTTGAAGTTCGGGTACATCTTTTCGTGCAGGAAGGTAAGGAAGGCCTCGATGTTCTTTGGCCCTTCATAGCGTGGTTCGACTCCGAGATCGGCTAGGTAGGGAAGCTCGAGTGCGCCGTTCTCCGCGAACAACGACGCGGCGTCTTTTGCGGAACCATTGATGTAAGCTTGTAAAAGCTGCTTGGCTGACTTCATAGACTGTTCCCTCCTGGGCTGCCTCTTCGTTCGAAAAAAAAGTGCCTAGAACGTTTTAGCGACTGCACGCAAATCTAGAGCTTTGCGTAACCGCCCTTGATGAAATCGCTCGCAAGCCGGCCATATTCGGCGGCCGCGTCTTCCCAGACGAAATGTCCACAATCGAGGACATTGAGATTGCTCTTGCGAAGTCCCTTGTGCAGACCCTCCGCATTGGAAACAGGTACGAACGGATCGTGTCGGCCGACAGTAATCTGGCACGGCACGGAGACATCACCGAGCCGCGTGGCGAGACGTGGAAGAGAGTTCGGGTAGTCTCGGACAAATGCCATTGCGTTCCAGAAGCGGTCCCCTGCATAGGACGCCTGGTAGTCTCGCAGCGCGTATTCCGGCAGCTTGTACTGCGCCATGTTTTCGATCGCCCCGCGAACAAATTGTTCTCCCGTCATGTTCTTGAACGGTTCGAGAGAAGGCGCGTTGACGATCTTGTCGAGTATGTCTCCGATATCGGTGTGATCCGTTGCGCCGCTTCCAATCACGAGGCTCTTGAAAATGCCGGGATGATTCGCGGCTGCGAACAGGCAGGCCGGAGTGCCCACGTCCGGCGCGACCACGTGAGGCTGCTTGAGTTCGAAGGCGTCCAAAATGCGAAGGATGAATTCTCCCAGAGGCTCCGGCGCCCTGATGTCCGAGCGGCTCTCGGATTGGCCGAATGCAGGTAGGTCCACAGCTACGAGAGGGCCAAGCGACGAGAACGTTTCCCACGTCGGTAGAAAGGCCAAAATGCTCTCCGGCAGCGGGCTGAGAAGAAGAATTGGGTCACCGTCTTTTTTATTGTTCGCCGCGAAACGGATTCGCAGCCCGTCAACGGTCCTGAACTGCATCGAGCCGAGTCCCGTGTTCTTGTCACCTGCCATGCCGATCTCCCTCCGAAGCGATCGATGCGAAAGACACTTCGCTAAGCCTCCGCCAAGACTTGATGCACCATGTGCACAACGATCGAGCCCTCACCCACAGCCGAAGCGACCCGCTTCACATTTCCCGAGCGCGCGTCTCCTACTACAAACACTCCGGGCGCACTCGTCTCCAGCATCTGCGGCGGGCGTGACAGCGGCCACGCAATCGGGGATGTTTCCGACGCGAGATCACGTCCGGTAAGAACGAATCCTTTTTTATCGAGGGAGAGGCATCCCGAGAGCCACTCGGTTTTCGGCGACGCGCCGGCCATCACGAAGACGTGCCGGATGGGCTGCGCGGATATCTGGCCCGTGTCTTTTTGAATCCATGACACTTGCTCCAGATGCGTCTTGCCTTCGAGTGCTGTGAGTTCGCTCGAGTAGTGCACCTGAATGCGTGGGTTCTCCTCGATTCGCTGCACCAGGTAACGCGACATCGTTTCTTTCAAGTTTTTCGAGCGCACGAGCATCTCGACGCACGCCGCGGTTTGTGCGAGGAACACCGCGGCTTGTCCCGCGGAATTGCCGCCTCCGATCACAATCACTTGTTCGGCCGCACAGAGCTGCGCCTCCATGAAAGTGGCGTTGTAATAAATTCCCTTGCCGGAAAAGGCATCCAGGTTTGCGATGGAAGGTTTGTTGTATTGCGCACCGGTGGCGAGAACGATTGCGCGAGCGGGAATTTCTTGCCCATCGCCGAGATGGACTCTGTACGGACGTTTGCTGCAATCCAAGCGCTCCACCGCGCGTGCCACCATGATCTTCGCGCCAAATTTTTCGGACTGGGCGATCGCACGCGCTGCAAGCTCCTGCCCGGAAAGGCCGGTCGGAAAGCCCAGGTAGTTCTCGATTTTTGAGCTGGATCCTGCTTGGCCGCCGGGAGCGGCCTTCTCGATCACAAGTACATCCAACCCTTCCGAAGCCGCGTACACGGCGGCGGCCAATCCAGCAGGGCCGGCGCCGACAACGACGAGATCGCGAACGTGGGAGTCATCAATGTTGGAGTTGAAGCCCAGGCACTCCGCAATCTCTTGAGGAGATGGATTTCGCAGCACCCGCGCGTTGTTGCAGACCACTACGGGAATGTCTTTTATCGAGACTCCAAACCGGTCCAGGAGTTCCTGCGCTGTCTGATCGACATCCAAGTCGAGATAGGTGAATGGATGCCCGTCGCGCGTCAGAAACTCCCTGATCGCGAGGGTATTGGCGGAGTAACGGGAGCCGAGGACGACTACGTTTCCTTCCCCTTTTTCTCGGAGAGAAAGCCGGCGAGCGAGGAATGCTTTCATGAATATGTCGCTGAGCTCCGCATCTTTTCCGATAATGATGCGTAAATCCTTAGCGCTTAATTCGAGCAGAGTTCCAGCCTCAGTGGCTTGGCATCGATAGATCGACTTCCGGCCGGCGACCATGAGCAGTTCCCCCGAGAATTGGCCAACGCCGTAGGTGGTAACCGTCCGTTCTTCTACTCCTCCGACAGCCAGTATTTTTATGCCCCCTGAAATGACGACAAAAACTGGCGGTGTGTCATCACCTGGTTCATAAAGAACCTCTCCGGCTGTCACTTGCCGCGGGGTCGCAAAGGCGCGAATGCGCTCGATCTGCGGCGCGGTTAAAATTGGTGCGTAGGACATGTCAGACATTCCCTAAGCTTTCGGCTGCCGAACTCCGGCACATCTTCATCATCGATTCCAGTGCAGCACCGCTCGTCATCAGAGATATTTTTCCCCGCGAGGTGATCGCGTGAATTAAGTCGTCCCGGCTTGTCGTTCCCGAGTCATCCACTCCCGTATGTATTGTGAACATCGCACTATCTCCACGCCCTCGGTCTCACTGATCACTAAGAACCGGACCACTTCCACATCCACGAGTGTTACTTCCTTTAAGTCCAAGACGCACCGCGGCCCGGGCGCCTGGAGTTGTTTCTCCAGCTCGCCAATGTGTTCCGATTGAAAGCGTCCGATCAGGCGGATTGTTGTCGTTCCGCTTTGCCAGTCCCTTTCGATCTTCAATGTCCGCTCTGCTTCTCGAGGCCCGCGCAGAACACAATTGCAACTCAGTCGCCACTACGATTTATTGAATCGGTTGCGCTTACGGTTTTAAAAAGTCCTGACTGTTCGGGAATCCTGAATGTTCGTGAATTGAAAGAACGTAGTTGCTGTTGGGATTCAAATCGTACGAGGGATACGTTGATGAGTGATCAGATGATATAGAGGATAACGAAAGGGTCCCTGAACTAGCGCGATTCAGTTCCGCGCTAGCGTTTTAAACCGGCGCTTGTCAATGCCCAGGCTCCCGATCTTAGAATCAAGCGTTTGTGGCGGGATTCCGAGCCTTGCGGCAGCGCCGCTTGGGCCTGAAACTCTGCCGCGGCACTCCGCCAATGCCGCTTCGATCGCTTTTTTTTCCCGATCGGCGAATTCTTGCTTGTCCGTGGCCAGGATACCGGTACGAGAAACCGTAGATGCAGACTGTTGGCTCGCCTTCGGCTGCAGCCATGTCTCGTCAATCGAGAACGTCTCCCCGTCGCACAGGATCACGGCCCGCTCGATCACGTTTTGTAGTTCGCGGATGTTTCCTGGCCAATGGTAGGCTTGAAACAGATCCAGCGTCTTCTTCTTTATGTGGCGGATTTTCTTTCCGGCTCTCTTCGCGTATCGCTCGACCAAATATTCCACTAGCAGAGGAATGTCATCTTTCCTCTCGCGCAAAGATGGCACGTGTATCGGAAACACATTTAGCCGATAGAAAAGATCTTCGCGAAATGTACCTGCGGCCACCGCGGCTTCCAGGTCACGATTCGAGGCGGTGATCACTCGCACATCAATGGAAATCGGTTGGTTGCTTCCGACTCGCTCAAGTTCTCGCTCTTGCAGCACGCGCAGTAGAGCAATTTGCGTCTCAGGCGGGAGGTCGCCGATCTCGTCCAGGAAAATCGTTCCGCCGTCGGCGGATTCAAAGCGACCGAGCCGGCGCTGAAGCGCGCCGGTGAATGCGCCCTTCTCGTGGCCGAAGAGTTCCGAAGCGATCAGCGAAGGTGGGATCGCCGCGCAATTGACGCGGATGAATGCCTTCGTCGAGCGGCCCGACCGTTTATGGATGGCGCTAGCAATCAATTCCTTTCCCGTTCCGGTTTCACCCAAAATGAGAACCGTTGAATTCGTTGGCGCTACCTTGGCAACTTGCGACAGCACCCTGCGTAGCGGGCCCGATGATCCCACGATCTCTTCGTACATCGAGGAGCGGTCAATTTCTTCGCGAAGTGCAAGGTTCTCCTCTCGCAACTTTTCTTCGTCCCGCTTGCGATCTTCGATATCCGTTCCCGCAGAAAACCAGCGAATCAGGCGGCCGTGTTCATCGAGCAGCGGACTGTAACGGATCAGAAACCAACGATACTGCCCGTCTTTTCGCCGTACTCGCACCTCGTTCTCCCAGCGGAATCCTCGTGAAAATGCATTTCGCCTGGTCTCACGCAGTCGCTCCATGTCGTCCGGATGGAAAACTCGCTCACGAAAGTCCGCCTCCATCAACTCATCCGCCGAGAGACCGGTGTAATCGAGTACTGTCCGGTTCGCATACCCAACACTGCCATCCGGTCCCAAAACGACGATGGTCTGAGGTATTGCATCAACCATCTGCTGGAGTTGGCCCTCCGACTTCTTAATCTCCTCGAATGCTGTCTTCAGCGCAGTCTGCGAACGCTCGCGCTCGATGGCGATTCCGGCGATGCGGCTCGCGTTGTCGATCAATTGAATTTCACGGTCACTCGGGCTGCGAGCTTCGTGAAAATACATTCCGAACGTGCCCAGCACTTGTCCGTCGTGCGACGTGATAGGGCTTGACCAGCCGGCTAGCAGCCCCGCCGACACAGGCTTGGCCCTAAAACTTACGAAATTCGGATCGGAGAGAAAATCAGCAACGAAGACAGCTTGCCGGCGGTGAACGGCCACACTGCAAGGTCCTCCGTTAGGACCGATAGCCGCCCCGTCGGTCGCCGTTCGGTATGCCTCCGGCAGATTTGGCGCGGCCGCATATCGCAAGTGCAAGCCGTCTTTCTCCACTAGGAAAATCGAGCACAGCATCCCGTCGCTATGGGCTTCGATCAGACGAGTAATGCTTGTGAGGACTTCGGTCAGCGATGTGCCGATGAGGATCAGCTTTAACGCATCCAGCACCGCCTCGCCGGACAGCGTCTGGGGGGAATCGAGCGATGTTTGAGACGCTTGATCGGGAAGTCGCGTCGGCTTTGTGCTATCTGCCATACCAGTCGCCTGCCAGCAGGAGGGCAGCAGTATCGCACATATCCTGTAAACACGCGGTCTTGAGGACAAACCATACGCATCCGTGGTTCCGTTTGCATGGCCTCACAGCAGCGGAATTGATAAAATAGAGAAACCTTTTTAACAATCACTCCTATTCGCATGGGTGGTCACAGCATGAAACGCACGTTTTTTCCCGGCATTACCGACGTCGTAGTCGTCACAGATCCGGTAGAGATCCGAACAGTTTCGAACGAATCAAGGTTCGACCGGGAGTTCGCAGGACATGTTCCCATCGGCAACAGGCAACGTGTCCGGAAGATGCTCCGTATTTTTTCGGCCAACGGCAGATTATTCCCAACCATGCTTCCGCGCACCGACCCTGTCCGTGCTGCGGCGCAAGACGAGCTGTGGTCGAGACTGAACGTTAAGGCTGACGAGGTGAAGCGTGGGCCTGCTGAATTGGAACCCCTGGCCCGATGGGTTATAGGTACCGGAACTGCGCAGCAGATCGGCCCGCTTGTGCAGCAGAGCGTAGGGCGATTATTCGTCGAAACGTTTACCGCTACCGATGAGAGTTGGGCAGCGGCTTGTCTAGTGCTTGAAGCCGCAAGCTCGTCCAGCGTCCTGAAGATGCTAAGGTGGCGTATCAGCGGCAGGCTGGAGCGGGCCAAGAGTCTTCTTGCTTCCATGGTTAATGGAGATCTGGCCGCCACTAACGGGATCAGTGTTGCTCTTCATCACATCGTTGATGGTCTGCATAAAATGCGGCAACTTGCCGCCAATCCAGCGCTTCGATCTTCAATGACGACGGATGCGGCTGTGGACCAGTGCCTCTTTGCACCAAACACGGTGGTACGCCAGGCGAAAACTCACGGCGAGATCGGCGGTTGTCCCTTTAGAAGAGGCTCGCTCTTCATCCTTGGGCTGGGAAGCGCGAGTAAAGGGGCGGCGAATCGTGACCTCGTTTTCCTCAGTCAGAGTTGGAGCCGCTGTCCCGCAGAAAAGTGGGTGCCTGCGTTGCTGGAAGGCGTGTGGGCGCGAGTGTTAGCTACATCGCAGTCTGAAAAACCTAGTAGCGTTAATTGATGAATTCGGCGTCCGTGTGGGGCTTATTCACCCCTAGATTGCTCCGCACCGGACCCTAAAGTCTCATCCAGCCAATCGAAGACGCGGAGGTCGCGCAGTCCGGTACCTTTCGGCTCGCAATGAAGATCCGCCCCATCGCTTTCCGAGAAGTGCACCAGCTTTTTGGGTGAGGACACCAGGTCATAAAGTTGACGCGATTGTCCCGGCCAATAGGTCTCGTTGGCCGGCTCGGTGATCAGCAACGGGCAGCGAATCTTCCCCGCGACATCGCTAAGGTTGTAGCTCATCACCGCCTTGTAAGTATCGTAGTAAGACGTGAAACCAAACGGCCTCATGCGGAAATCCAAATAGGACTTGTTCACCGGGTCCAATGTTTTCATCATGAAACCGTCAAACTCGGCTTTGCGTCCGGCCCTCAATAATTCGACCATCGGTTTGGGCAAGCTCGCGATCCACAAGGTGGAAACGTCCACCACCCCCGGGTCGGCGATGGCTGCAGCAATCCTTGTTTCAAATGCAACGGCACGAGGAACCCAGTATCCGCCCTGGCTTATTCCCTGAATGGAAATCTTGTGTGGATCCACTCCTTGTCTGCTCAGCGCATAATCCACGACCGGCGATATCACTTTTTCCCAGTCGGACCGAAAGTATAGATGCTGCTTCCATAGGGCATATCCCTGGCCGGGCCCATCAAACGTGAGACAGTCGTAACCCCGCGCAACTGCCCCAGCGCCGCCCCATAGCCACATGTCCAGCAGCGAACCGTCGCTTCCGTTGACCAGGATCAGCAATGGCCGTTTGCGCGCAGTGCTTCTGCCGCGAATAAAAAATCCGTGTAGTCCCGTATTTTCGTAAGGAATCATGACGGGTTCGACGGGCGGGTCGAAAAGCGGCAGCGATTTCAGCCAGCAATCGTAAAGTAGTTCCCAGGTCGGCAAGAATCTGCTTGGATCTTTTGAGCCGTCCACGAAGTATGTGGCGCTGTCATAAAAGTTCTGCGCCCACATGTACGCTTGTCTGGCACTCTCGGCGTGCCCGCGGCTTGCCGATTCCTCCGCTTGCGCTCGAGCTTCTTCCCCCGCTTGGTGGAAAACCGTGAAGGCGCTCTCAAAATTGCCGTCTTCCACCTGCGTAGTCAGATACAGAACTTTGCCAACGTTTCCACCCGAGTGATAGGCCCGTCCCAGGCTGGTTAAAAAGATCATTTCAAATGTAGGGTTCTTGAAGAGGTACGGCGGACGAGTCGGTTCGGGTCTAGCGCCGGGAAAATCAGAGAGTTTGTGTGCACCGGGACTTGCGGTGAGGCCAATTAACGCAGCCGTCACACCAAGACTAAATTGCCGTCTATCACAATTCATAAGGGCGATCGCCCACCTCCCGATTCCCAGAACCTGTCAAATCGCGTAAGGCTAACACGCTTTGCCGCAAAGACGCTCCAACTCCTGATAAGTCGCGTTACCCGACATTGAAATATAGTTTCCGATTACCGCGCGACTCAGGACTCCCCTTGTTCGATACAAATTTTCGATATATACGTAAGTCTCCCTTCGTAGCAACCTTGCGAAGCGCATGGAGAATCTCGGATGCCGGGTCTGAAATACATTGCCTATGAGGCTGCCAAGCCTTACTTCGATCTGGTTCGAGGGGCGCTAAACAACATGGTTGATGGCGACCACTTTTTTGACATCGTCAGGGACGACGTCGTCTACGAGGTTCTCTACGACTTTCCCGGTTGGCCTCGCATTATCCAAGGGCGCGCCGATCTGATGGCCCGGTTCAAGGGCTATTGCGAGAACATCGAGCTTCAATCTGCCGATAAGTTGATTACCCACAAGGCAAAGAGCGGCCGTGTCGTCGTCATCGAGTATGAAGTCCATGGGGCCGTCCTCGCGACCGGCGTGAAGTACAACAATCGATTTTGTTCGATCATAAAGATCGAGCACAGAAAAATTGCGCACTGGAGAGACTATATGGACTCTCTCGCGGCCTGGAACGCATTGACGGCGCGCTCCCTCTAAAAAGCAATTAGCCGGTTCTGTCTTCCCCGCATGAAAAGAGCCCATTCTGATTTCTGACTCGCTGCGCAGCGACGGCATAGAGACCATCGGCAACTCGGTAGCGCCCCTGCTCACTAGGCAGGTGCTCTCACCGTGCTGCGGACGTTCGACAACCCCTCAGACAAAGAAGGCATTAAGCATCTCCACTTCGGAAATGGAGGTATCGAGACGACGGAATCTTGTTCGCGCGAAGCGAGCAGACCGTGGTCAGATACTCATCAAGAATCTTGTCCCCACGTTTGCCGGTATCCTGGAGGTGTAACGCGACGTCCTGATAGCTGAAGACGACACGTTCCAGCTCGATCTCCACCTCATGACGATGAAGAATCTCAGATCGCTTATGCACAGCAAAACTCGTCACCGCAACAGAGTTCACTCTCTTTATAAGGAACGCCGCAGCATACACGGTTCTTTGCCTTTCGCCGATTGAAAGACTTACAATTCTCGCCATGATTTGGAATCCGCGGGGATCTATCTGGCACCGCTGGGATCCTCATATCCACGGACCAGGGACCGTCCTGTCCGACCAGTTCAATGGGGATTGGGAAGGATACCTGTCGGCGATCGAGAAAAGCGACCCAATCATCCGGGCGCTGGGCGTTACAGACTACTTTTGCATCCAGACCTACAAAGAAGTCCGGCGGCGCCAGGAAGAAGATAACCGCTTGCAAGATGTCTTCTGCATCTTTCCCAACGTCGAGCTGCGGCTCGACATGAAGACTGCGAAGCTTAAACCCATCAATATCCACCTGCTTTTCTCACCAGACGATCCGAACCATGAATACGAAATAGAACGCATTCTCGGCAAGCTGAAGTTCACACTCGATGATCGGGACTATGCATGCAGCCGGGCAGAGCTAATTGCGCTCGGGAAAGAATGCGATCCAAAGCAGACGGATGACGATGGCGCCCATCGTACAGGTGCCAATCAGTTCAAAGTCTCGTTTTCTGACCTAGTGAATGCATTTCGGTCAGAGCGGAAATGGCTTGCCAAAAACTGCTTAGTCGCTGTTGCCGGTAGCTCGACGGACGGTACGGCTGGCCTTCAGGAAGATGACTCGTTCGCCGCTTTCCGGCGCTCAGTCGAGAATTTCACAGATATTATCTTCGCCAGTACGCCCAAACAACGGGATTTCTGGCTCGGAAGGCATCCGGATTTTCCGCCCGAGAAGATCGAAGCAACGTACAGGTCGCTTAAACCCTGTATGCATGGTTGCGACGCTCACAAAGTAGAGAAAGTAGGGAGGCCGGACCTCGACAGGTTCTGCTGGATTAAGGGTGATCTGTCATTCGAAACCTTGCGGCAGGCCGTTATCGAGCCTGGTGACCGAGTCTGGATTGATCCCGCCCCTCCGCTGGGTCCCAGCGACAACGAGACGCTTGACCGGATCAAGATTAATCATGCGCCGTGGCTGGCGAAATCGGAGATGCGCTTGAATCCCGGGCTCATCACGATCATTGGGGCGAGGGGCTCAGGAAAAACCGCGCTAATGGAGTTCCTTGCTACAGGCGCAAACGCGCTTAGCCCGGTGCCGAGCGATTCGTCATTCCTTCATCGTGCGGGGGAGCTTCTCGGGAACGCCACCGTGGATCTCACTTGGCGGGACGATCGGGCAGCCAACATGCCGTTGCGTAGCTCTTTCGAGGGCTCTGACTATGATGCAGCGCGTGCGGAGGTTTGCTACCTGTCCCAGCAGTTTGTCGAGCGCCTATGCTCTTCCGCTGGGCTCGGGACAGAGTTGAAAGGAGAGATGGAGCGGGTTGTCTTTGAGGCAACGCCACTCGGCGACCGCATGCAGTGCGAGTCGTTTGATGAGCTCGCCAATCTTTCGCTGATCCCATCAGCGGAGAAGCGCGAGGAGCTTCAGCAATCAATTGTTGACATCGGTGACCTCGTGCTTCGGGAAGAAACGTTGCGGGAGAAGGTTCCGAGCCTAACCGCCTCGATTGAAACGCAGAAAAAGCAGATTGAGGCTATTCAGAAGGAACTTAAAGAGTTGCTTCCGAAAGACAAGGAAACACACACGGCAAAACTCCGCGAGCTTGAGGACCTGTGCACCAAGTTGGAATCAAGCACCCAGGCGCTCCGACTTCGCCGGAAATACCTACTGGAGCTGAATGCTGACGTTAAGCAGACGGTAGAATCCCGGGAGCCGATGCGCTTCCAAGACCTCAAGCGCCGGTATGTCGGCACCCATCTGTCAGAGAACGAATGGGAAGCGTTCCGCATGATTTTCGAAGGGGATGTCTCGCCGATCCTGAAAAATGCGGTGCTGAAGCTGGATAGAAGCATAGAGCTGGCCATCAAAGGCCACGCGGAGAAGCCCCTTGATCCTACAAAAGTGTCGCCCGCGTTGCTACCCCTGAATCAGCTCATCGAGCTTCGAGATTCAGTGAAAAAAGAGGTTGGTATTGATGCTGAGCGACAGAAGAAATACGACCAACTGCAGCGCGCTCTGTCACAGGCTGAGGTAACGCTGCGACGAACAGATGAAGAGCATGCGCTCGCAAAAGGGGCTCCTGAGAGGAGGGCTGAGCTGCTGGCGCGGCGGAGAAACGAATATGCTGAAGTGTTCAAGACATTCGTTGAGGAGGAAACGACCCTCGATAGTCTCTACGGTCCGCTACGCGAAAAATTAAAAGAATCCAAAGGGACGCTGGGCAAACTTGCGTTCACGGTCGAGCGGAAGGTCAACCTGAAGGAGTGGGTCGATAAAGGTGAACAGCTGCTCGATCTTAGACAGGCGTCAGCCTTCCGGGGCCATGGAGCGCTTCACGCGCTAGCCACTCAGTATCTGCTCACGCCGTGGAGCTCTGGCGGGCCAGGCGACATCGCGGAGGCCATGGAGAAATTCCGACAAGAGTTCTATGAGGAACTCCAGAAGGCGCTCCGGGAATTTAAAGACGCAGAGGAAAAAAGATCTCGCATTCAGGAAGTGGCGGCATGGCTGTTCGATACGAGCCATATCAAGGTCCAATACGGCATCACCTATGAGGGCACGCCGATTGAACGCTTGTCGCCCGGTACGCGCGGTATTGTGCTTCTGCTCATGTACCTAGCCTTGGACACCCAGGACAGACGACCCCTGTTGATCGACCAGCCTGAGGAGAATCTTGATCCTCACTCGGTAAACAGCGAACTCGTGCCGCACTTCCGCAGTGCGAAGAGGCGGCGACAAGTCATCATGGTGACCCATAATGCCAACCTCGTGGTGAATACAGATGCCGATCAAGTAGTAATTGCGACATCTGAACAGGGTGGCGATGGAGGACTTCCAAGCATGAACTACACAACCGGGAGTATAGAGAACCCGAAGATACGTGAATCCATCTGCAAGCTACTTGAGGGCGGACGACGTGCATTTATCGAGCGCGCACGCCGATACCGCATGTATTGGGGTGAAATCGGTGTGGAGGACGGGCGTGAGGAATGAAACGGTGCACTTGGATCTTCACAGCAACGGATTGCGGCGTCCTGATTTGAACTGACACTGGCTTATCGGCCGCCAGTGAATCCTTACAAAGGCTGAGCCCTGCTAACCAGGCAGGTGCTCTCGGAGTCACCGCAGATACGTCATGCTTCCTACGCTTCAATTGATTCCGTACAGTTCTCCGGGCGCTTGAATTCTCAAACCGGGAATCGGGCTCTACTCGCATTGAGCGGCTAACGAGCATTGCGCTCCGAGAACGGGTCGCGCACGGGGCAAGCCCATTTTCATCGATTTTGCTTCTGCCTTTCCCGCAATTCGTCCTTAAGTCGCACGTAAAGCCGCGCATGGGGACTGAGCTGGGAATTAAAATGGCTGTCCAAGTCTTTAAGCGTACTTACCGTGCCCGAACGGTCCAAGTGACGGTGCAGCTCCAAACCGCGAAAAATTGCGGTACGGGTCACCTCGTGCGCGAGTCGTACCGATTGCAAGAACACGGGACTGCTAGGTGATAAAATTCCGTGAACCACTTGGCTTCTGGATGTATGAACCTCAAACGCTTTCCAAAAGCACGATTCGAAATTCTTCGTGGTGCCATCGAATGTAAGAAGCGCAACGCGCGCGCAGAATAAAGGAGTTCGGACAGACCCTGTGACCGTGAGACGTTCCAGCGCCGCGTCAAATTTCGCGATTTGCTTCCCAGACGCACTTTCAAATGTTGCCTCGCCATACCAACTCAGGCTATCGACGACACGCGACGCCATTTCCGACAACCTGCCCCGGACGACTTCGAGTAACAACCGGGAACCGTCGGACCAATACGCCGACGCGAGCGATCGAATTGTCGTGTACCAATTATCCTCGACGAGGGCGCCGGGCATTTTTCGAGTCGTCCAAATATCCAATTTACCGTTACCTTCAACCACGATGTGATAGTTGGCGGGCGACGAAGACATGGAATGCGCGAGTCGCATATCCCTGGCGTGTCCCGCGCCCATAAACAGGCGGATGATGTTTATCGCCGTGGTCGTAGCTTGCTCGGCTCTCGCTTGGCCAACCGAAGGTGCGCTTGCAGATGTCGAGACCGAGGCGACCCACCCGAAAGCCTCCCCGTAGCTCTCGAACTGCTTCACCCACAACCCTGCGAACTGTTGGTTCGTGCCCTCCGCAACATACTCGCCAAACGCGGCATTTCTCGATTCCATAAAGCGCGGGAGCGTCCTGAAACTTACCGGACCCATCTCGAATTCCTCAGGGACACGGCTGGAAACGAGGACGCACGGAAAATGGAACGTTCGCTCGGCGTGCGACGATTCAGCAAATGCCGTCGCCTCCGCCAGAGTACAGATGATCACAGCTTCGTCTGTCGGCTCCTTCGCCGCCACGCGGAGAAAGTTGCGTCGAATTCCCTCGGCGACATCCGATATCAAAAAATCGTCTCCGTTATCAAGTGTGGCGACATGTCGGCGAGCCATGCTGAACACAGCTTCCATGGCGTCGCGCGTGCACAGCACCATGCCCTTCCCATCGGCCCTGGCTAAGTCACACAGCTTATCTTCGTCGTGTTTCTCGTACCGTTCGCGGATCTGGGGAAAACTCATGTTCGCGAACGTGTTCACTCCCTTTACGATCCGCTCAAGATCAATCAGATGTTCATTCGGTTTGTCGGCGCTCATCGGATGCTCCTACATCATGCATGACAGAATCATTATAAATTCATTTGATATACAGAGATTGGAGAGTGACACTCATGCGCGAGATGACGCTTGGCGACAGAATCGAAATGAAGCTGTACGCATATGCGGACGGCGCCGGCAAGGGTGAACCTCGATCCATGACTGTCGGAGAGGTCAGATCATTCATTCAGGAGGGTACAGATGCTGACTTCATCGATGCCTTAGTTCGGCTTCAGTCGAGTGGATTCGTGTCGCTCGATAAATGGGTTGCTAGCGAAAACCGATTTGTCTTGTACGGCGAATTTCCGAATGCAAGGAGCTTCTTCTATGGCCCTCCTTACGGCGCTTTTCGCGCAGCCGTAACCGCAAGTGGCCGACATGATTTCGAACACCGGACCCGCCCCGAACGGCAACCTGACTCCTTGCAGAAGACGGATACTTCTCCCCCTCTTAAAGCGAGCGAAAGGTGGAAGATTATTCGGACACTGACAGAAGGTGGTCAGGGGCAGCTCTTTCTCGTTTCCGATACGACGAATCACATCGAACAGACGTGCGTATTGAAACGCCTCAAGAATATTACGAGCGAAGAAAGACGTTCCAGATTCGCGCGGGAAGTCGCGGCTACTCAACGAATCAATCATCCGAATGTGCTTCGTGTCTACGACTCGAACTTGGAAACCAATCGACCCTACTACGTCGGTGAGAATTGCGAATGCGGCTCTCTTGAAACGCGCGGAGCTTCGATGTTTCGTAGGGACATTGCCGCTACGACGGCTGTTCTGATGCCCATCGTCGACGCAATTCTCGCTGCCCATGCCGCTGGCGTTATTCACCGGGATCTGAAACCTGCGAACATCCTGTTCCGGGCTGACGGAACTCCGGTCGTTGCCGACTTTGGAATCTGCCATATGGAGGACGGGCAACACGTCACCCTCTCGGACGAAGGGGTAGGCTCACGCAACTACATCGCTCCGGAAATGGAGTCCGGGCAGCACAATCTCGGCGGCCCTTCGGATCGGACCGATGTGTACAGCCTTGGCAAAGTCATTTACTGGATGCTGTCGGGCGGCAGAGTCTTTTCCCGAGAAGAACATCGCGCTGCTTCCCTGAGCGTTTCTTTGCAAGACCAAGAAATGGAACACGTTCATGACTTGCTCGACCGGATGATCGTGAAAGAACCGGCGAAACGCCTGCGGATGGTCGAAGTTTCGGAGGCAATGAAGATGACTCACAGTCTTGTCGAAGGCAATTTTGCACCCCTCAAGCCGTCCATCGGCATACGATGCAGGTTCTGCGGGCTCGGTCAGTACGCTCGCTACGCGAGCGAATCCGGTCGGTCAATTCCGAGTATAGGTCTGAATCCCGCGACTCCCGGCGGGGACGTGCGCGTGCTACGATGCTCCCACTGCGGACACGTCGAGATTTTTCAGGTCACCGGCATTGAAGAGCCTGTCTGGTGGGATCGATAGCGGTTCGTCGAGTGTAATCGTGATCGCCGAACCGCGGGCCCCGATCTAGGCAATTGCATATGTACGGTTCCAACGGAATCGGCACAACCGAGCATTTCGTAGTCACGATTTTTCCAGGGGGCCCGCCCCCGCGTTTAGCATCCCAAGATCGAACGCGGCCAATGGTTCTTTGGCCACTTTCATGCGCTAGGAATTATGGCGCTCGAAAAATTCGGGTCCACACCTGGGGCGCCCGTTCCGTGAACGTAAAATCCGATTCCCATTTTGCATCATCTAGGTCCACATCTCGCTCGACCAATATGGCAAACAAGATCACCCGTACATTTGGATGTTGTTCATAGAAACTCCGCAAACCAATCAGCGTCTTGCCCACCGCAGCCTTGGTGTTTCCATCTTTGATGTGCTTCATTTCGACGATCAGCTGTGAGCCGAACAAGTTGAAATCCGCATGTTTTTCTTGCCGGTCATACGTAATCGTGGCCTCCTCTCTGCCCAATCCCGGCAGCCAGGGTTTGAAAACGAGAAACAACAAATTTTGCCAGTCGTACTCATTCCGCAGCGCGACGGCCCATCCCTTTCCTTTCGGATTCAAATCGTCTGTTGCCTCGAGGGCCTGTCGCAATGTCTTAACAAGAAAAGCTGCGATCTCGATGGTGTTACCTCCCAGATAGGGCTGTACCGGAAGTCCGGCCGCCTCGATTTCCTTCGCATGTGATCGAAAGGGCCGCGACCAGCCTCCTCCAATGGGTTCGAGTGTCATCATCTCCGTTGGCACAAAATCCACTCCTGTTGGCAGACGAATTTCCCAGTCGATGTCTGCAGGCAACAGACCCTCGGAGCGATTCCAGAAACAGATCGCTTCAAGCCGGGCCACGAGTTCAGGAAACGAATCGGCACGCACATGGCTTTCATTCGCGCAGCTCACGGCCTTCCCGCCCTCGGCTACAAATAGGTCGAGCGCTCGACAATAATCGGAGGAGAATGCACGCAGTTCTTGCGGCCGAATGTGCGAATCCTTGCTCAGTCCAACGAGGATGTCCATATCGGAACGAGGACTGCCGGTGCGATATCGCCTTGAACCGAACAGATACAACGCCTCAATCTGCGGGAATGCTTTGGTCAGTGCTCGCGTCAATTCTCGAAGATCGTAAAGCTCGTCTGTCAAAACGGTCTCCCCGTAGTTCGACTTCACGCATTAGGCAACCGGGACAACGCGCTAAGGCATCTCTCCCTCGTCTTCGTTCCCAGCACCAGTGAAAGATTCTTTGTAGAGTTTTTCAACCTCGTCCACCTCGGCGTCCGACAACGGTGCGAATTCACCGGAGCGCGCGCGCTTCGAGAGTCGCCCCTTTCCTTGCCGCAGGAACCCGTGCAGCAGATTCACTTTCCGCTCTGGCATGTCTACGATCTTCTGTACTCCATTCGCGAATCGATCGTAAGCCTCTAGGTACGCCACTTCCTGAGGAAGGTCCCGTTCGATCGTTTGTTCAACACATTCGTAGAGAAACTCGGTGTGCGCGGTGGCGTCGAAATACCGGTAATAGTCTCCCGTTTCATTTAGGACCCGAACATTCCCGGCGGCGGTCGGCTCCCATTCGATGAGTCCTAGCAATGGTCGCGAGTATGACTCTAGGACAGACTTATACCGCGCGATGTCGCGATAGATTGCCGCGCTTACCGGAAAGACAACGCCCGGGGGATTGTAGCCGGCAATCGCTAGCGTGTGGTGAATGAGCCAGCGGTGAAGACGCCCGTTGCCGTCTTCGAACGGATGGATGTACACAAATCCAAAGGAGAGCGCGGCAGCGACTACAACCGGATCGATGCCAGAATTGGAAGCCCGTCTGTCGTAAGCCACGACACCATCGATCAGGGTCTTGAGATCTTCGGCGCGGGCGCTGATATGAACGGGGATGGGTTCCTGTGTTTTGCGATCATGTGTCCCGACAAATCCGCCTTCCGTTCTCAGCCCCAGCTTCACGAACCTTGCATCTCCGATGACAATCCGCTGCAGCCGCTCAAGCTCCTCAACGGTAAGGTCTCTTGAACCGGCCTCGCCGATCACCTTCGCCCAGCGTTCCGCGCGTTGGGGCGACGGCTTCTCGCCTTCAATTTGGAACGATGCTCGACTGTCATCGAGCAGCATGAACGCCGCCGCTCGTCTCATAACGTCGGCGTGCGTCCGTCCCACGACTTCCCTCGCTCGATGATCCAGACCTTTCGAAAGGTACCTTTCGATCTTTTCGGTTCTCCGAACCAGCGGACAGAACGCCGATGTGCCCGGAAGGTTATCGAGTACTTTGTGGCGACTCGACAGAACCCCACGAGCCAGCCCAAACTGTTGGGCCGGATCAATGACAGGGATCGCCCGGACTTTGCCCGGTTCTGCGATGTCGAGTTGCCGATGCGTGAGCCATTCGTGTAGAAACCACAGGCGTCGCGCATATGCGCCCGTCGGCTCCCTCTGCACGAGCGTGCGGATCTCTTCATCAGGGACGACGCGAAAGAGTGCAGACAACACTCCAAGATCCACTCCTTCCCATTTGAGCGCAAACTCCAGGTGACCGCCCAAATCATCGGCGGGCGCGTGTCGGGGGGTCAGGAGTTCCCACTCGATTGTTTCAACCTTGTGATGACGCTCCGCAATGCCGGCGAGCTTGCTGGGTAGGGGAGCCTTTAAATGATAGTGATCGATCAGCGCCGAGTAACCCGCCGTGCTCATCGGCTCGGGCACGAGTCGACCCTGAAATTCGTTCACCAGCCGTGAAAACCGTTCACCGCTTACTGGATTATGCATTTTAGATCACCCGGTGAGTTGACCGAGGTCAAGCCTCCTGAATTTCGATCACCCGCCATGAAAACAGATCACCCAACAGAAAGTACGTGAATTATAGTCACGTTATTTGTAGTTGGCAACCTCTTTTTTTTGGCGTCGGTTTTCAAATCGTCGAGAGCCAAGGAGATAGGTATATATACCTATCTCCTTGGCTAGTAATCGCGGCTACAAAAGATCAACTTCATTGGGGTGGATTGGTATATATACCAATCCACCCCAATGAATACTGCACCCCGGAACCAACTTCTCTACGAATATTTCAAGCAGAAGCTCACCGCCTCTTCGAAGCACGTATACTCGCCCAGCGACTTAGCCTCGTTGATATCAGAACTTCGAGCGGATTTTGGTTTTCCTCAATCCATTTCCGTGGCCAAATTTCAACGCTCACTTATAGAAAACGGAATCGTGCAGGAAATCCTGATTACCGCTACCTACCCCTTCGAGTCAAAAAGGTATCACCTGGGCCCATTCTCACCGTACGAACTCGCCTTGTCGCTAAGATCAGGCTCTTATCTTTCGCATGGCACCGCAGCCTACCTTCACAAGCTGACTGACCAAACGCACCAAACCATCTATCTAAATAAAGAACAATCGCCTAAGGACTCCACAACGAGCTTAACCCAAGCAGGAATCAATCGAGCTTTCATGAGTAGACAGAGAGAGTCCGGTTATATCGTCATGCACGACCGCACGAAGATCACTCTCCTGAACGGTAAGCATTCCGACCGTCTCGGCGTGATCCAAAGCACGGGACCAGGAGGAGAGCAGATCGAATTGACCAACCTCGAACGCACTCTGATCGATATCGCGGTTCGGCCCGCATATGCGGGAGGCCCGAAGGCCGTTCTCGAAGCCTATCGCCGTGCCCATTCGAAAACGTCCGTTCCGCGTCTTGCGAAAATGCTTGCGGAGCTTGAATACGTCTATCCTTATCACCAAGCGATCGGTTTTTACTTACAAACTGCCGGACACTCGCTTGCGGTTTTGAAACCTCTGCTTCGTATGAGGCGAAGGTTTGACTTCTTCCTCGCGCACGCTATCAAACACACTCGGTTTGATCCGTACTGGCGGATCCATTTCCCGGACAATTTGTCCGATTCCGTCGGTGTTTCCGGGTAACTAAAAAATACTCCCAGTAACGCGCGAACACTACGTTTGACGATCGACTTCCTAACCCGAGCGGCTGTCCCCGCTGATCGCGCGCAAGAACTGGACTAATTCTCGCTACCGTTCAAACCGGCAGGGAGAACTTCACTGTTCCGGAAAAGAAAAGTTGGCGGAAGCCAAGCCACCAAGAAGGAAAGCGGACAAGTTCGTAGCTAGTGTTCAAGTGGCCCAAGCAGGTCAGAAGACACCTTCACAGCGTTGTGCTCGCCCGGTAGGGGATACCCACTGGGTCGAAATACGTTTCCCGGATGCTGGAGCCTGCGAATTCCAGGGTGACATAGCCATGTGGATTGTATTTTGGCGGATCAGACGGAGCGTCATCTACGAAAGGATTCGGGCCATCCAGAAGTTCCGAAGCCGGAACATCGAGCGTCGCCGGCAACGGGACAAACTGCAGAGTCGATCCTCCACAACCCGGTGCGGTTGCGCGGAACTCTGGGAAACCGCCATGCCCCACGCAGCGCGCACTGACTCCCCATTTCGCATGAGCGGCGTAGAGAACGAGTCGATGCTCGTGGCCGAAGAACCACCCGTAAATCTGGCCGTTAGCCAAGATATGCCCCAACTTTGACTGGAGGTTTTCGCCACCCCCACTCAGCACCGAATATGGTTGGTGATGCGAAAACAGGATCACTTGGCGGTTGCCAGCAGCCGCAATCCTTCGTTGCACCCACTCCACCTGTGGAGCGTCCAAATCGAAGTCAACATATGCGGTATCAAGGCAAATCAAGAGCCAACTTTTATTCTGCATGGCAAAACAACTGGCCCTCTGGTGAAAAGGAGCGGTTTTCAGCGCTTGGAAGTACCCTTTGCCCCCAGAATACATCTCGTGGTTTCCGTTCAGCGTTCGATTTAATGTTTTGGAAGACAGACGCGGCCAATCCGCGACTAGCCTTTCTTGAACCTCACGATCGGATCCCGAATAATAGGTGTCTCCAAGATGCAGACACACATCACATCGCTTGAGCTGAGAAATCGAATTGGCAATGTGCGGGGCTCCGTACAGTCCGGTCCCCCAGTCTGAAAAAAGCGCGATAACTGCATCGTCTTCAATCGGCTCGAAAGATTCGGACGGCGCGACCCATTGATATTTTTGGGGACGGAAAATCAATTTCCACGCCATGGAGAGCCAGCCCCACCAATCGTCATTGTCAAACTTAACTTCAAACAGCGTAGCCGATCCTAGCTCGTCGGAGGCCGAGCTGGGTCTTCGTAAGCTTCGCACGGCATTTATCCGATTGCCGGTTAGAGCGGAATCAACAAGTGCGGTCTGAATTCTTGCAGCCACATCGTCTTGAGCGGTAGCCATCACGCTGTTCCCGGTGTCCTCCATCCGCAAAAGACTCATCGCATTGTTCCAAGCGGCAAGATACTTCGCTTTGAGAATCGGGTCTCCTTCAGCTGCCTCAGTAGCCCCCCGATCTATCGCTTCGTGATAACGACCTGGATCGCGATCAAACGCTGCTTGCATCTGTGCGAACGGAACTATGACTTGATCGGCCACTCGACTCTCCTTGAATCCTCTACTTGATGTTCTGATACCAATGCTAACGCCGGACTCGTTATCGGAAAGAAGGCCCCGCAGTCGTACCAGAAACTACGCGAGGAAGATCGATTCGTGCATCGGAGTCCGTTACCAATCGTGGTTTCCGCGTCCCCTACACTTCGTTCCTTGGGGCATTCGCTTTCCTCCACGGATATTTGACTGCGGCCCCTTCCCCAGGGAGCTAATGGCGCGCTTACTCGAAGGTCACTGGCTTCCCGTCCCTGAACTGATCGGCCTCTACAAACTTGAAATCTCCATCACAAGTCAGTCCTACACCTTCGGCTACCAATCTGGGGAGATTGCGCCGCCAATAGGCTCCCTGTTCCAAGAGCGCATGGCGATCACCTTCCAAGTGTTTCTTCGGGCATCCGCCCCAACAAACCGGAAGGAAGGAACACTTAGAACACGTCGGTAGAGCGGTCGGATCGAAATTTCGCCACCACGTCTCGTCTGAATTCGGTCCTCTTAGACCTTCGCCAAAAATAGGAAGAAGTGTCGATCCTCGCATCTTCAACGCACCCACGGAGCGATTCGATTCTCCTACCTGCAGACCGCAGCGATAGAGTTTCGCGTCAGCACCCAAGACAATAGAGTCTCGGGCCAGTGCGGCGCAAACGGAGCTCCTGGGATACGGAAATTTATCAGGGACCTCCGCTTCCTCTACAGGGACACTCTTTTCAGCTTCTCCACGAACCTGCGCTCGGATCTCCTCGTATTCCTCAATCGTAAGCTCCACTTTGCGCATAAAAGCGGAATGCTCGGTATAAGAAGAAACCCGCGAAGGTTGGAATACGACGCGATTCCTCGCTGAAAACCAGCCCCGGTCCCTCGCAAATCTCATGAATGGAAGGACGTCGTCCTGGTTTCCTCTGTCTATGTTTAAACGAAGATCCACTCTGACGTGTCGAACCAATTCATCAACCAATCTCACTGTTTCGTCAAAGGAGGAAGGCTTCTCATCGTCAAGATATCCTTTTCTGTATTTCCGACGCTTGTCATGATTCGCACGCAGCCCGTCGAAGGAAATTTGCACTTGTCGTATCTTGTTTCTGCGGAGAAACTGCAAGACCTCGACGGGCCAGAGTGTACCGTTCGAGATTACCGACGCCGAATAGAAAACCTTCAGTTGCGTGCATAAACTCTGCAGAGCTTGGGATGCTAATTCTAAAAACTCAACATTCAATAACGGCTCGCCACCGTACCAGTCCACATGGAGACTATCTTTACCGCTGTCTACCAGGAGGCGTTGGGCAAGACTTACGACTTGTTGAGCATCCGCCACATCCAAGCGATCGCGAGAGCGTTCCTCGTAGCAGTAATAACATCCAAGGTTACAGTCCATGGTGGTTGTGATCGTCAGAACGATCGGAGTGCCCGCGACTGCGTTATGGAACCGCTCTCGAATGGTAGCTACCTCGTCCGTTTCGTCCTCGACGACAAAACCGCCTTCCAGCAGATTGCCCAACAGACACGAATCTAATTCTTCGATGGGAACGGGTCGAGAAACTCCGCTAACCTGAGCAGCCAGACAATTCGCGTCCGGACCGTTCAGGCTTAGCACTGCACCGCTGGCCGAATTGTAGAGCAGGAGTCCAGACTGAACTGGCACGACAAAGTTGTAGCGAGAACTTTTGAATGTCGAGCGTGAAGGCAGGCTCATCGCAGTCCCTTTGTTTTCTTCTGAAATTGGAGAAAGTATTGAGGGGCTACGGCGCCGGATCGCCTTTATCGATGTCCACTACGGCGAGGCATGTCCCCGACCCACCACATAGCCGGGCACCAATCGCTTTCTTGACTGAGGCAGCTTTGCCTCCGGTCAAGGAGACCGCCACCACCTGAAGTTTCTGGCCGACTTTGACGGAACCGAGCGGCTTCTTGTCCTCAGACACAATCAAGTTTAATTTCTTAGTCGCCATACCCACCTCCAGAATTGCCCGGAGCAAGCCTCCGGACAAGTTGTGATCGGCGTAATCCGTAGTAGGGATCATTATTCTACGGGTACGTGACGCCGAGCTTATGAGCAGGAAACGTAGGATGTCAAGTGTAAATATATTCGCCCGGGTCAGTGTTCCTCTAGGGGGACAAGACCTGATACCATCCATTCGACGTTTGTGGAGAATTGCTGATGTTAAGTCGAAAGCAAGTCATGTGGCTCGCCGCGGCAGTCATCCTGATTTCCCTCGCCGCAATTTCGCTGCCCAAATTCCTGGCGAGACCGAAAGACATGAAATCGGCGCTTGCGAGCGCCTTGCACGTAGGCAACGAAAGAAAAGACGACTTCTTCATCAATCTACCGCCGGCGAGTTCCCGCTATCCCGGTACCATACTCGCAGGAAACAAGTTGTTGGTTCTCGAGCCATCTACCGCAAATGACAGCGGCTTCCTTGAGGGACAACACTTCAGCTTGACATCCAACGACGCCGCGGTTGCCGATGCAGCTGGCAGTCTCGATTCAGACCTTATCCGTAGTGCCGCGAAGGACACGGAAAATGTCAGCCTCGAACTCGTCGTCGAAAATGGGACGGTTCTCGAACTGCCGGTGCCTGATTTAAAGCGGCGGCTTCTCGACTCGGAATCAGCAAAGAGCGCTGCCAATAAGGGGGTAGATCCCTTAATAATAGATAGGGCGTATGTCGGAACGCTTACATTTGTGCTGAAGAGGAAGTCGGACACCGGCGCCAAGCTTATCTCCGACATTGAGAAGTCCGGGGCACTTGCCTCCAGCACGGTGGCTAAGTTAGACGCAACGCGCGCCGCCGAAGGCGATCTGAGAGTAACAATCTCGAGTCCTGTGGTGTTCGCGTTTGAAGTTATCTCCGCAAGTTACATAACAAATAACCTATCCGTCGTTCCTACCGATGTGAATTTCAGGCGCATCCGGCCGGCCGATCTTCCTGGTCTTCCTTCTGGCCCGGCCTCGTCCTCACAGCGGGACGTTCCGTGGACTCTCGGCACGATTTCATCCGGTTACTATCCCGCACTCCAAACCCTGACTCAAACGTGGAACGCCTCCAGCGCGGACTTGGTACAGAGTACGCTGACCTATTTCCATCCGGCTTCCCATCTCGAACTTCGCAGTACGAAGGAGGCACCGCTCACACGTAAGACGATTCACGCCTTCCTCTCGGACTTAGCGGAAACGGCCTCGCGCAGCAACAGTCGCCTTCTAGTTCTCTATTACGTCGGGCACACGGTCAGTTGGCCAAACGGCGATATTGCGATCGTACTCGGTGATGCGAATGCAATCCCGAATCTCGAGCGACTCAACTCAAAGGACGCAGTCGCTCAGCAGCTTGGAAGCAACATAGGCGATCTCATGCAACTCGCGGACACGCTTACTGCAAATGTAAAGCAGCTGCCTCCTGGCTACTTGCCTCTTCGAGAAGTCTACGCTGAACTTCAAAAGACTCGGCTACCGTTCCTCCTCGCGATCGATGGCTGCCTGAGGAATGACGATTTTGAGAAGTTCAGAGCCAGCTTGGGCATCATCGGGGATCAGAACTCTGGCAGCTTCTTCTTCGTTAACGCGAATCAACAACTGTCGTCCAGCCTCTCGGAATTCGATAACCATTTGCGACATTTCGCGGATGGCCTTCCCTATTTGCACTCCGAGAATCCCGTGATTCTAGCGGCTAAACCCGGAACATTTGCTCTTCCCGGGGATAACCCCGATATCTCTTGGAACCCTGCGGGCCCCCTCGCTTGGCGAATGACTACGTACGTAAGATCGTCTCTGCTCGACGCGACTCCGCCGAGTCTTGCCGACGTTTTTTCCAACATCACCGACTACAAGGGCACGGGTGAGATTTCTCCGAAGGGCTCAATCAGCTGGAGCGATTTCACTTTGTTCAAGCAAATCGCAGGATCTGCGCAACTCTGAACCGCTCGACAGCCGACCGCATTCCACGATCCGAACCAAGAGCCGCCTATGCCTTGTGCATGGGCATTCCGCTAAACTGAGCTGAGAATTTGGCAGTTTCGCTTCTTTACTCATCCCCGAGATCGAAGGCGACATTTTCCGCGTCCTGTTTGCCTGTCTTCTGCCGAACCTCGAACGCTGGAAACCACAAACCGTGAATTTCATGTCGATTGATGTCTTCTTTGCCTGCCCTTCCTGCGGAAAGACTGCGCCTAGCCGCCCGCTTGTTCTGTCAAGGGTCTCCGCTTCGCTCCGATAAACGCAAACCCGGCGCCCTTGACAGCGCGGACGTCCAGTCGCCAACCGCCGCTAGAAGGGCATTTGCTTTTTATGCACCGCTCGCGGCGGTGCCTCGAAAGCAAAAATCAAAACCAATAAAGGAGTCGCTCCCATGCAACAAATCAGCAAATCACCGCTTTTCCCTCTCGGCCAGGTCGTCGCGACACCCCG
>Ga0209008_1000103_pt1 | contig 41767 bp, 25 predicted proteins | sample JacPin_JW_Ref_O3_FD_187963 | JGI IMG/M metagenome (GOLD analysis project Ga0209008, IMG submission 187963) | Forest soil microbial communities from Algoma, Ontario, Canada - Jack Pine, Ontario site 1_JW_Ref_O3 (SPAdes) (version 2) | ecosystem: Environmental > Terrestrial > Soil > Boreal... | reverse complement strand
CCAGCGATCGTTTCCATTGGTGGTCGCGCCGTGCCCGTCGGTGATCGAATCGCCGAGCACCACGATGGAAGCCGCTCCCGCAGGGGCAAGCACATCGATCTCGGACACCTGATACCAGTGGTCCACGTTTTTTGAGTCCAGCAGATTTGGCGCGGCCACGAAATTCCCATGGACGAGATACGAGGTGGCGCGGGAACCCGGATGTCCGGTCTGCCCTGCCGGAGCCGCGTCGAGATGGAACGTCACGGCGAGATCGGAGAGAGCGGCGATAGGATAATCCAGCGCGTCGGAGACGAACTCCGCCCCCGGCGGCACCGTCACCTCACTGCTGCCGTCAAAGGTCAAGGGCCGGTCGGTTGCTGGATCGATCGCGGATGAGGACGGCGAGATTGGTCGCGCGATGTGCACCGCGGTGAAGTGCAGCGCCTCAGTTCCGAAGGCATTCGATAGATGAACGCGCAGCGTCGCGCCCCCCATCGAGAGACGAAAGATCTGTCGCAGGGTCGCGTCGCGCGGATCGCCCATTGTTATGGCATCCTGTGGCTCCAGAATTTGCTGCGACGCGCCCCAGCTCGCAATCCACAGCGGCGGCTTCGGTTGGGCATAGGATTGCGCGGCAGTGAGGGCCAGGCCCACCACGATCGCAAGAAATGTGCGGATTCTCAGTGCATCCTCCACGGGACAGGACTTGCGATTCTTCAGCGAGGCATGAGCCGGAAAAACAGGGCCTGCTTGGCAACAGGCTCTACTTTTGCCTCCAGCGCAGCCATTTGAGTCTGACTTAGTGGGGTAAAGGAGCGGGCAAGTTCGACGCACTCCTCGACCTGCTCGACTGAGTCACACCCGATGATTGCCGTGCTGATGGGTAAGGAGAGAGTGTAGAAGAAAGTTTCCTGTTTCGTCAGCGTACCCGGAACTGTGGTGATTGCACCTCGGCCTTCCCATGAGTGTTTTTGTACTTCCGCAGGCGGCGGCGTCCAACTGGAAAGAATGCGGCCGCGTGCCATCACCTTCATCCCGATAATCCCCATCTGTTTCTCGACGGCCAGCGGAAGGAGATCCTTTTCAAAACTGTAATAGTATTTGTCGGCGGCGTTGACGCCCATCAGAACGGTGTCAAAGGGAAAGCGGTTGATGCATTCGATGAGAGCTTCGGGACGGAAGCGTCCGGTGACGCCGAGATGGCGCACCATTTTCTGATCGCGCGCTTGAACCAAGGCTTCTATGGCACCGCCTTTGCCAAATATCTCGTTGATGTCTTCCTGAATTCCAACATCATGCAGTTGCCATGCGTCAATGTGATCGGTATCCAGCAGCTTGAGAGACACATCGAGGTTTTTGAGCGCGGCATCGCGGGTTCGTTCTTTGGTCTTGGTTGCGATAAAAACGTGCTCTCGGCTGCCCTTAAGACCCTTTCCAAGATAATGTTCACTCCACCTGTCAGGGCCGCCGTAAATGGCGGAGGTATCGAAATAATTCACTCCTAACTCGAGCGCGCGCTGGATCATCGGCAGGGCCAAGCTTTCGTTATTGGCCTTCTCCAGCGCTCCCTGGCCGCCGAGGCCGAAAATCCCGACCCGAAATCCTGTCTTACCCAGATTGCGCGTCGGCATCATGTCCTGGATGGCTTTTGCCGCAGCCGGACTGTTTTCCGTTGTCCTCACCTCGCCAGACGCGCGCGAACCGATCACTCCGGCGGAGAGACCGGCTGCTATTGATGCTGCCCCCGTCTTAAGGAAACCGCGACGGTTCTGGTTACCGGCATCCTGCGGTGTGTCGTTCGTTTTCATGTCCATCGCTCCAAGTCATGTGGCATAGAATAGCGATTTTCTTGGGAACTGATCGATCGTGCGAGTATATTTTTCTCCGTGCGAAGCAGTCAATCTTTTGTCTTTTTTGGTAGGGGGTCAGTTTGAAATTCACATGCAGCGGCTAAAGCCGCTACGATTTGGCGGCAGTTGCGGCACGGCTGAAGCCGTACCCTTTCAAAGCGTGCTCGGGGAGAGATGAAGAATGAGGCGTCGAGTGTTTTTCTTTTGTTTCGTGGCAGCATTGATGTCATCGACAATCGCGCTTTCCCAATCATTCCTGGGCCAATATAAAGGCTTGCCTTATCAGGACACCCACTATAGCGGCGGTCCACAAAAAATACCGGGAAAGGTCTTGTGCGCCTACTATGACTTGGGCGGCGAGGGAGTCGCATATCACGACACCGATCCACAAAATCACGGCAGCGGAGAGTTGAATCCGGCGGATGGCACCTACCTCAATGAATTTCGTATCCACGAGGGAGTGGATATTTCGTACACGAAGTTTCAGCGGAAGCCGGATCCGATTGACGACAACCCGTTCGACAAGATCGTGCCTCCTGCAGACCTGCTCTATGTTGGCTGGACCGAACCGGGAGAGTGGTTCAACGTAACGGTAGATGTGGCGCAGGCGGGAACATACGCGGCCGATTTCCTGTACACATCGAATCGCGGCGGCACAATATCAGTGGATGTGAACGGCAAGGACGCAACCGGACCGCTCGAGATCACAACGACAAATGATCCAGCAGACCCGCTTGCCTGGCGTCAATGGCACCATTGGAATCTGGCTTCGCAACTTTTCAAAGTCCGTCTGAGCAAAGGGAAAAATGTGCTCACCGTACACATATTGACGAACGGAAACATGAATCTGGCTTATTTCGACTTCAAACCGGTCCGCGGGTGAAATGAAAGTTGCCAAGGCCGTCACCGCAGGGTGGCCGGCGCCTGTAGTTGCCGACCGGTGGCCTAACTTCGCGGTCAGTAAGTGCTATCTGATTTCGTCAGTTCAGGTGCCGAGCCGCAAATACCCTCCGCTATCTGTCGCGCCTCCCTTAGAACTCGGATTTGGGCGAGAGCTGTCTCTACTCTGTTCCCGGCAGTGGCGACGACCGGGTGATATCAAGATCATTGTTTTCCTCCACTGTGCGCAGTGCTCCCGCCACTAGACGCTCCGGCTGAAGACCCGCCACCACGTCCGCCGCCGGATGATCCACCCGAATGCATGCTGCCGCCACCAAACCCTGCGCGCCCGCCGCCGCTGGAACCAGATGAATATCCACCACGTTTAGTGAGGCCGCCGACAACCACAGGCTTGCCCGTCCGCTCGCCGACGGACGTTCCGGCTTGCACGAAATTCCGGGTTTTGTAGTCATACTTAATCGGGGAGTCCTTGACAGGGGAATCGACTCTCTTTCCGTCAAGCCCCGGGCCATCCTTCGCGCCCGCCATGAGACGAGCCAAGAGGTGGCCCTGAATTTCAGGCCGTTCGGCTTTCGCGAGTTGGGGATACTGTATATCGCGAAACTCCTTGGGAGGTTCGCTTAGAAGCTTATATTTCTGCGACGGATTGAATGCAACATACTCCACGGACGCGTTGGGCCCTTGCTGCGGAATCAAGAGTCCGTACTTTAGATTCAGTGGTGGACGACCCTTCACGTCACTCGGATGCCGAGGAACGTAGGCGACCTGATTGCCCGCACGTATCCAGCGAATCGGTGGATGGTGCCGCTTCTTCCCCACGACAAACGTGTAACGCCGCCGATGAATCCCGGCGCCGGAATGGCATACCGCCCAATGCCACCTTAGCCGATAATCTGTTTCCTGAGTTTCTTGTATTACGGTTTCTTTTCCAGTGACGGGGTCCGTCGCCTTCCTGACGTGCGTGACAATTGGCAAACAGAAGAAAGGGTAGTCGTAGTCCGAGATCTTCCGCGGCTTCTGACTCTCGGAAGAGGTCGTCCCAACACTCGGCAACGCCTCCTGCGGAGTTTGTGACTCGGTTGTCCCCCTTTGTTGAGGCGTGGGCTCTTGGCGCGTAACCCGCAGCGCCACAAGCTGCAGCGATAGCGCTCTAGAGCCGCGACTGACCGTTGGTGTCGTTGAGGGCGCAGAGCCCGACATCGGCTCTGTTGCAGGAATCTTAGTTGGCTCCCAACACGTTCCGAACGGCGCACAGGAGAAGAATCTTCCCTCGTTGTAGAGATCGGTCAACCCGGGAACAAACGACGTAAGACCAGAAGCTTTCAAGGCCGCAGACATGTCGGCTTCTCTTTGCTTCACCCTCGCTTCGACCCACTCGTCCCAGTCAGCTCGGGCCGAACGGCTCAATTCTACGATCTGACCGGAGGTGAGACGCGGGTTGGAATTACCCGAGTACCGGATGGTGGCATCCTCTAGGTGGTCGCCGTGAGTTCTAATCGTGGCACCGTCCAGGTAACTATCCACCCTCGTCAGGGAAGGCAAAAGGAACGGAATCCCCTCCGTGGGAGTTAGAAGACTAAACACTTCCTTCGGGATAGGGTGGAAAGAGACCGTGGCTGTGCCCGTCGCCAATTCCATTTCCGTGTACGGCACCCCGTCCGTTGCAGACAGGCTCCGGAAAAGAAGCACCGAGTTCTCCGCTAAGTACAGGGTAGATCCGTACTCAAATTCAATTTCGGCTCGTCCGTTGCCGGTCGCGATGCTGCAGTTTGCAAGAATTGGGAGGTTCGCGACCGCCTGCTCCCAAGGTGTGGAGAGATCCGGCCCCTTGTGGTCGCCGCGCGAAAATCGCACGTCGCCCTGCACATAACTTAAGCGCACGATCTCAGGGTAAGTCGTGGTCTTGGCGTGAGTGGTGGCAACGGGTAGGAGTAATAGCCCGACGAAGGCGAGGCAAAGAAGCGAGTTAGACGAAGTAAGGCCACTGGAAGGGGATTTCATGATCGCCCTCCTTAGATTGACTGGGATTATATGTGAAGAGATTGGGTAGGGGGCGCTGTCAGTTGGCGTAACATCGCATCAATAATGCATTGAGCCCGAAGGTTTTATAGCGATCCCCGCAAACGAGGCAAATGACCTGTTTTGCGAACGCCCAGGCCGGAACGGAATCAACTCACTGTTACACGTAATCCCGTCGCATGGGGAACAATAGCGAAGCACTTGCCCTGCTTGAGCGAGTCGGTCTTCGTTGAGGTTGTGATGTGCGCTTCGCGGCTGTCTAGTCCCGGTGCGTGTAAGGCCTCGGTTTGCACCATTCCACTCGCGTCGCGACCAAAGTCGAGTTCCACCTCAAGGTCTGCTGCCGCGTCCTTATTCAGAATGATCACGGATGTGTGCCCGCCCGGCAGTTTCGCGGCATACGCGGTTGCATTGACTCCCGCAGCCTGCAGCTTCGTCGAGAACTCGGACGTTAACTCGGACTTCAACAGTGTTCCGCCGCTGAACGAGCCTGCGAACTTGAGCCCATACGCGACCGGCTCCAACACATAGTCCGAGCCAAAGGTCGCAACCGGTGTATAGAAAGGATGCGGATGCGCGGCAATCTGTTCGGGAGTTTCGCCCTTCGCTTCGAGAAGCGCGTCGCCGGGTAGAGATCCGCCAACCGAATTGGCCACAGATTTGCCCGTACCACCGTGCAGATTGACGCCGGAATGGTCATTACTGGCTAGAAGGAGCGAATAGTCGGCAGACCAAAGCGCCGCAGCAAATACATCGGAGACACCTGGCTTGCCTCCGCGATAGCAAGTGTTGCCTTCGGTCATGCGTACCCGCGCACCCATCTTGCTGGCTGCGGCCGATGCGATATTCGCCGTGTTCTGGACCTTTTGCATGGTTGCCGGTTTCAGCAGATTCGGAATGTTGACATCGGGGTTCGTCGCCGGGCCGCCAAAGTAATAATGATGAGTCAGAGTGGTTACGCGGGGCGGGGCCTGTATGGAAGGCCCCTGGATCGAAGGCCAAAGATCGGCAATCTCAGTCAGCCATGACACAGCGCCGGCAACATCAGGCATGCCGAACTTTGCCGCCGGCACACGAACTGCGATCGCCCGCGACAGCGCGAGCCATTCTTCGAGGTACGTCTTGGCAGACCATGTTTTCGGGTCGCGCAGGTGCCGGTCAAATAGATCCGCCTCGTTTCCGATCTGGAAATATTGCAGCCGCTCGCCCAGCCTCTCGGCTGCAAAGACCGCTTCCTCGGCGGCTCGTGCCGGTGTATTCGTGCCCATCCCGATGCCGTAGATGCAGTTCCAACCTGTGGCTCGGAGGAACTCCGCCAGGTTTCTGACTGCCTCGGGCGTTACCGCGTAGTAGTGGGCCTTTGGCTCACCCACGACCTCACGCACTTGAGGATGCTCTGGTTCGGGAGAATCAGGCTTAGGTTTCCAATAAGCGAACTCGCTGGTGTTGCCTCCAAGGCGGAGAACGCCAATTGACGAGAGCGCTTCGAACTCGCGAATCAAGCCGCTGTTCTGCGCCGAAAAGAAACTAGGATCCGCTAGTTGCTGGACCTCATAAGACAGGCCGACGAAGTCGATCGGCATATGCGGACCGGTCGCATCCCTGGGGATGCTGAGGGCAACCCGAACCTTGCTTTGGCCCTGTGCATGAAGACGTGCTGCAGCCATGGTGCAGGCTGCGGTGGCAAGAAATTTTCGCCGTGTGAGCATCGGATCTCTCGATTTTTTTGTTGATTCAGGGTCGCAAGAGTACCACATCCAAGAAATTCAGCAGGGGGCCGGCGTAATGTTGGCGGACGTTGGGATTGGTGTCCGAATTTGGGCAGGAATGTCCTTAAACGGGCATCGCGATCAGTTCAATCGCTGTAAGTGACTTATAATGTGAGGTCTAAATTGGCAGGCACGCTGCTACCTCGGCGGAATAGGGGTGAACTATGTCCTTTGTTCGCGATCTCCGATTTGCGGTCTACTCGTTGGCGCGCACTCCGGGGCTGGCCTGCGCCGTGATCCTCACACTGGCGCTCGGCATCGGCGCCAATGCGGCTATCTTTACGCTTGTGCGCGGCGTCCTGCTGCGACCGCTGGTAAACCGCGACGAAGATCGCCTGATCTACATTCGACAGAGCGCCCCTGGCATCGGGGCGGAAAACGACCGTTTTTCGGTGCCCGAAATCCAAGACTTGCAGGGCAGTGTGAAATCGGTCAGCAAGTTTGGCGACTTTTCGACGATCGGGTTCACGATGATTGGGCTGGGTGAGCCGCGTGAAGTTCGCGCCGGCGTTGTGAGCGGCTCCTACTTCGAAGTCATGGGCTTACGCCCCGTGCTGGGGCGGCTGCTGGACATGCGCGACGATGGTCCCAATGCTGCAGGCGCCGCGGTGCTTACCTACCGCTTCTGGACCACGGTGCTGCACAGCGATCCATCGGTGATCGGGAAGCAGGTTCGGCTGGATACGCGCACTGCCACCATCGTTGGCGTGCTCGAGCCTTCGGTTCCCTACCCTGCGGACACCGAGCTCATCGCGAACGTTGTGACCAGCCCGCATCATCTCTCCGCGACGATGGTCACTGGCCGTGTTCATCGCATGACGGAATTGTTTGGGCGTCTGGCTCCGGGAGTGTCTCTCGATCAAGCGCGAGCGGAGTTGCGGTCGGCATACTCTGCGATGAAGAAAGATCATCCCGAAGCGTACCCGGCGGGCGGGCAATTCAGCATCGAAGCGAAACTGCTGCGCGATGAGATCACATCGGGCGCTCGTACCGTGTTGCTGGTGCTGCTCGCTGCCTCGGGACTGGTTTTCATTATTGCGTGCTGCAATGTGGCGAATCTGATTCTGGCGCGGACGGTGCGCCGCGAAGCGGAATTGGCGGTGCGTACCGCGCTCGGCGCAAGCACGGCTACGTTACGCCGGCTCCTGCTCGCGGAAAGCCTGCTGCTCTGCGGCGCGGGAGCGATTCTGGGGGTGGTTAGCGCAAGTCCGATGGTCAACGTCCTGGCGCGGTACGCATCGCGCTTCTCGGTGCGCGCGCTCGACTTGAAGATTGATTCGAGCATGCTCTGGCTGGGCGCAAGCCTGGCGATCGCCGCGGCAGTGCTCCTGGCTTTTGTCCCGCGCTTACCCACTGCCAACACGTCGCAAGGTTTCAACCTCAGCAGCGGAGGCGTGCGCATCACTGGAGGGACGAGCCGCCGGCTGCGCATCTTCGCGGTCACACAGATTGCGGCCTCGTTCATCCTGCTGTCCGGAGCGAGCATGCTGGTCAAGACGCTGCTCACTCTGCAAGCCACGCAGACGGGTTTCGACATGCACCGCGTGCTGGCTATGGATATGCCCGTGATGTCTTATGGCAAGACTCCGGATCAGATCATCAACCTCTATCGGGACGTGATACGCCGAATCAAAGAGGTGCCGGGAGTCGACGGAGTCGCGGAAGGCACCAGCGTGCCTTGGCGAGATGCGGGCGGCTTCGGTCCAGGATTTGAATTCACCGGCGAAGGTCACGGGAAAGGCCGTCACGAAGAGGATCCTCTGGCACAGTTCCGCGCGGTTTCGCCGGGATTTTTCGCGGCGCTCGGCGTGCCCATCATTGAAGGCCGCGACTTCAACGATGAGGACCGGCGCGGTGGCGAGCCTGTAGTGATCATCAGCCAAAGTGTCGCGCAGCGGATGTTCCCGGGGCAAGATCCGCTCAATCACCACATTATGTGGACCGACCCGGTGATGGATTTCATCAGCATGAGCAAGGGCCCGCGCCGCATTGTCGGGATCGCCGCCGATGTCGATGATGAGCACGTCATACCGGGAGCGGCGCCCACCATCTATCATCCGTTCGGCCAGGTGCCGGATAATCTTTCCGACAATGGCGTGAGCATCTTTGGCGGCCGGCTGTTCGTGCACACGCGAATCGATCCTTATGCGCTAGTCACGCCGGTCACGCGCATCGTGCGCGAGATGTCGGTTGATCAACCGGTTGAGCACGCCGCCACGCTCGCCGACATTCGCGCCGAAGTGCTTACTCCCGATCGACTCAACACAATTGTGTTTGGCGGATTTGCCGCGGTTGCTTTGGCCATCGCGATCGTGGGTGTGGCCGGCGTGCTCGCCTTTTCCGTCAGTGCACGCACTCGTGAGTTCGGTATCCGCCTGGCAATCGGCTCGCAACGTCGGCACCTCTTGACCCGTGTCATTGCCGAAGGAGCCGTAATGGCGGGTGCCGGCGTGATTGCTGGCGCGGCGGTCGGGTTCCTGCTCGCACGGATCGCGAGCAGGTTCTTTTGGGAGATCAAAATGCCGGGTCTTTTGCCCGTGTTCATGGCTGCGATCGTGTTAATGGCAGTCGCGGTTGTCGCATCGGTATTGCCCGCGGCGCGCGCTGCGCGAGTCGATGTTATGCAAGCGCTGCGCTCGGAGTGAGTGCGTCCAAAAAAAAAGCGAGATTCAAGAAAGGGGAATTATGAAAACTCTTGTGGGGATTTTTGCGGTTGCGGCGCTCGCGGTTACAGGCTGGGTTGGAGCGCAGACGGCTCCGGCTAAGAGGGCGCCGGGCGGGCCTACTAAGGTTACGGGCGATCCTGTTAAGACGGCAAGCGGGTTGGAGTATTGGGATATTAAGGTGGGGACGGGCGCGGTGGCTGAGGCGGGGAAGAAGGTCAAGGTGGATTACACGGGATGGCTGACGAATGGGAAGAAGTTTGATAGCTCGGTCGGGACGGGCCGTCCGATGGATTTCTTGCTGGGCGGGGGACAGGTGATTAAGGGATGGGATGAGGGGGTTGCGGGGATGAAGGTTGGAGGGAAGCGGCAGCTGCGGATTCCTCCGGATCTGGCTTATGGGGCGGGCGGGTATTCGACGGTGATTCCGCCAAATGCTACGTTGATATTCGATGTGCAGTTGGTGGATGTGAAGTAGAGCGGGATTTTGGCGGGTTCGGAGATTGGCCGAGCTTCGCTCGGCTGGGCAGGTGAGGGCCCTTCGACAAGCTTCAGCGCAGGCTCTGCTCCTACCTGAGTTTCGTTATTCGGGACGGCCGAGGGCGGCCGTCGCTACGTGAGTTTGGTGGTTCTTAGGCTTTGACTACTTTGCCGCTTCTTAGGCAGGAGGTGCAGACTCGGATGTGTTTGGTCGCGGCTCCTACTTTGGCGTGCACGGGGCGGAGATTGACGTTCCAGCGGCGCTTGCTGACGTTGTGGGCGTGGCTGATGGTATTGCCGAACTGCGGCCCCTTGCCGCAGATATCACAGATTCGTGGCATAACTCTTTGGTTCCTTCCGGGCTGATGCCGAGAGTGTTTCTGATTCGTATCCGAAATTTGATTTTACAAGAATGCCGTGAATTTGGCCACTGGGAGGTTAGAGGCCTTGGAGGTCAGATTGCAGAGGTTAACCGAGGTTTGGTCCTTTGACCTCTGCGATCTGACCTATAACCTCTGACTTTTCGTCAGGCGGCTTTGCTTAATACTGGCTCGGCGCAGTGGCTGCAGCGGCGGGCGTCTAAGGGGATTTCGCTTAGGCACTCGGGACATTTTTTGGTGGTGGGATCGGGAGGGACGGCGTTGCGGCGCATTCGGGCTATCAGGGCGTTGATCGGCGTCACTACGAAGAAGTAGATGGCGGCGGCGATGAGGACAAAGGATACGCAGGAGTTGAGGAAGTCGCCCACGGGAAATTTAGTGGTGCCGATGGTGAAGCCGAGGTAGGAGAAATCGGGTTTGCCGACGATGGCGGCGATGAATGGGGTGAGGAGGTCTTTGGTGAGGGCGGTGACTACTCCACCAAAGGCGGCGCCGATGACTACGCCGACGGCCATATCGACAACGTTGCCGCGCAGGATGAATTGCTTAAAACCGGATAGCATGGCGTTTCCTCCTACTAGCTGAATGGGCGCAAATGTACATGCTGGCGCGGGTTAGGTCAAGGTGAGAGGGCGTCGTATATTGGCCATTGCATATTGCTTGGAGCCTCCCGCAGCGGCTAAAGCCGGCGTCAAAACACTCCTTTTATCGCAGCGGTGAACCGCGGCCGCTGGTTTTCGGGGAAGGTTGAATTCTTGTTGTCGTGGCTTGCTGGCCGGGCTTTCGCTCCGGCATGGACGGCCGGGGGCGGCCGTCCCTACGTGATTTTCGCGGGCGCCATTTTTCGCGGGCGCTATTTTTGGCTGAGGTTATCGAAGATGTCTTTGATCAGGTAGTCGTCGGAGATGTTGGCTTTGAGGGCGTTCCATGGTTGAGCGCCTGATTTATTCAGCTTGTACATGGCTTCGAGGGTGCGGAGGAGATTGACGTGGGTGACGCCTTTATCTTCGGGATAGTTGCCGGGTTTGATGCGGGCGCCCGCGAGGATGGTCAGGATGCGGTTTCTCTTTCTGGGATCTCTATCCGCAGGATTGGTTACACCGCCGATGAAGGTGGATTCATCGCTTTCATCGAAGGTCAGGATCAGCAGGCTATTGTGCTGCTTGGCCCATTGGTAGTAGGCGTCGAGACTGCGGCGGAGCCAGCGGTCCCCGGCGGGAATGGAGGTCTTGGGCCTGCCGTCGTGCATGTCGTTGGCGAGATTTGGAATGACGAAGGCCACGGTGGGGAGGTTGCTGAAGTCGGTGGGAAAATCTTGTGCGAAACGCAGGTTGGAGGAGTCGGCGATGGTGTGACCGTTGGGGAGGTTCGAGAAGCTCACCCAGGGACAATGTTTGCGGGCGTAGAGTCCTTGTTTGGCGACGGTGGAACCGATTTCGGGCAGGCCTTCGGAATAGCCTTTGAAGGAGTGGCCGGTGCGGATTAATTCCGAGCCCAGATTGGTGGCGTTGATGGCGGACTGGGGGATGTCGTTGAGGTAGCCGACTTTTTGATTGTTGCCGGAGAAGAGCCAGAAGTAGTTGCCTTCGCTGTGGTGTTCTTCGGCATACATCTGGGTGAGGTTGGCTCCCTCTTTTTTTAGGACGTCGTTGATGTAAGGGGCGTTGTTGTTGCCGATGATTTCTTCGTAGTTTTTGTTTTCTTCGATCACGATGACGATGTGGTCGTAGACGGGGAAGTTGGAGGGCCAGGAGAGCGCGGGAGGGATTACGGCCTGGGCTGAAAGATGGATTGCTGCTAGCGCCAGCAAAAGGGCTAGCGCGAGGGTTTTCACTGAGCGGCTCCTAGAGTTAGATGCTGTAGTTGTATTTTAGCTTAGGGTCTCGCCTCGGCTCGCGACTTGGCTGACGCCGCGCGCGCTTTCAAAGCCAATATCAATATCAAGGTGAAGTAGGGGTCCTTCGACCCGGACCGATTCGCTTCGCGAATCGTTCTGCTGCGCTCAGGATGACAAATCTATTTTGCTTTTTGCGCGGCAGCGAGCTGCTCACGGATTCAATCTGGAGATTGCGAGTTTGGCGGCGTGGTGGCCGCACATGCCGTGGACTCCGCCGCCGGGCGGGGTGGAAGAGGAGCAGAGGTAGATGTCTCGCGCGGAGGTAGCGTATTGGCGGCGGGTGGGGCGGAAGAAAAGTTGGCGCAAGTTCATGGCGCCGCCGATGATGTCGCCGCCGATGAGGTTGGCGTCCATTTTTTCTAATCCGGCCGGTGTAAGGATGTGGCGGGCGAGGATGCAGTCGTGGAATCCGGGGGCGAAGCGTTCGATCTGTTCTTCGATTCGAGGCAGCATGTCAAAAGTGGAAGCATTGGGGACATGGCAGTAGGCCCAGGCGGTGTGGCGATCGGCGGGGGCGCGTGTGGGATCGAAGAGGCTGGGCTGGGCGAGGAGGACGAAGGGTTTTTCGGCGTGGTGGCCGGTGCGCATGGCTTTTTCGGAGGCGGCGATTTCTTCGAAGCTTCCGCCGACGTGGACGGTGGCGGATTGCAGGCATTCTTTGGCGGTCCAGGGAATGGGATCGCGGAGGGCGTAATCGATTTTGAAGACTGCGGGGCCGTATTGGTATTTGGATAGTTGAGAGTTGTAGGAAGATGAGAGGCGGTCTCCAGCTATTGCGAGAAGCTGGCGGGGAGTGACGTCGCAGAGGGTGAGGTCGTAGTTGGGAAGGGCGGCTAGATTTTCTATTCGCGTGGAGGTGGCTAGGGTCGAACCTAACGCAGCTAGACAACTGCACAGAGCTTGGGTGATGGATTGCGCGCCTCCGCGGGGGATGGGCCAGCCTACGGCGTGGAGGGCCGCACCGAGGAGGATTGCGGCGGCGGCGCTGGAAGGTTCGTCGAGGCTTAGGACGGAATGGGCGGCTATTCCGGCGAAGAGAGCTTTGGTGCGATCGTCTTGAAAGAGGCTGTGGGCCAGGGATTTGGCGGACCGCAGGGCTTGGCGTCCGAAGTTTGCCATTAGGAAGGGATGGCTTGGGAATAGGGAGATGGGGCGGAGAACTTCGTTGGCTAGTTCGGTCCAGCGGTCGGCGAAGGGGCGCATTAGATTGCGCCAGGGCTTCGCGTCTTGTCCTAGTCGCGATTCGGCTTGGGTTAGATCGCGGGATAGGGCGATGGCTGTGCCGTCGTCAAAGGGGTGGGCGAGTGCGGCGGGGGAGTGGATCCATTCGAGGCCGTGATTTTCTAGCGAGAGGGAGTTGAAGAATGGAGAGCCTATCGCCATGGGGTGGACGGCGGAGCCGAAGTCGTGGTGATAGCCGGGGAGAGTTAGCGGGAGGGTGCGGGCGGCGCCTCCGGGCTGGGGCTCGGCTTCGAAGACGTCGACGTTAAGGCCGGCTTGGGCCAGGGTGATGGCGGCGGACAGGCCGTTGGGGCCGGCTCCTATTACGCACGCTCGTAGAGAGTGTTGATTTTTCATGCTTCGGGGAAGTTCATCGGCCACGCAAAGAGCTTACCTCAGGCGCTGAAGGGCGGACAGATTTTGCTGAAAAACTCCCATCTCGGCGCGCAGCCCCCAAAAGGGGCGTCTGTTTCCGAAGAACTTACGGTATCGCTAAAGCGATACCCTGATACGAGGGGCGAGTTTTTCGGCATGCGGTAAAGCCGAAATAAATCTGTGATATTTTACAGCACGGCTGAAGCCGCACCCTTTCAAAACAAATGCAAGACCTGATCGCAGCGGTGAACCGCTGCGCCACCCAAAGCCACGTGATTCATTCTCTCGGGGTTACGGTGGGCCACTCTACTGCCTGGATAGTGCCGTCGGGGGCGCGTTGTAGGGTTGGGGCGTAGAGGCCTCGATATTCGCGACGCCACCAGAGACCTTCTTTCTTTTTCTCAGACATGCTGGTGAACCAATATTGGTAGAGGATGGCTCGGACCTGGTGTGGGGGATTTTTGGGGAATGGATTGCTTTTGAATAGAGCTAAGACGTCTTCGTCGTTCGAGAGCAGTCTTACTTCGGTGTTGGGGACTATGGGATATTCGCGCCACGAGCCCAGGGAGGCGAACCAGAGATTCCAATCGAAGCGGGGTTGGTAGGGAGCGTACATTCCGGGGGGCTCGTTTAAATTTTGCGGCTTGTAGCGGAAGGGATAGGCGGCCCAATTTTTCCCGTCGTCGGAGCCTTGGAATTCTATTTCGTAGCGGCCTCTGGTCATGATGCCGAAGAGGCCGTAACGATTGGCGATGCGGAAGGGTTCAACAAGGGCTACGGGTTCGGTGGGGAATGGGAGAGGCCAGAACATCCAGAGTAGTTGGACGGTGGTGGCGAAGACAACCCAGGTTAGGAGCAGGGCGGCGGCGGAAGTTTTTAATGTTCTTAGTTGGTGACGGAATCCTAGGCGCAGAGTCTGCGGTTCATTTTGCGATTCACTTTGCGCTGCGCTATTGGGGTCGTTCGCTGCTGGCGTTTCTTCCGGGAAGAATTTTTTCCAGCGCTGCGGGAGGAATGGCCGCAGGGGGCGATCGTCTAACAAGAGGATGCCTAGCGACAGGACTAGATAGTTCAGGAAGGTGTAGTTGGCGGTCAGGATTACTACTAATTGCCACGGCGTGACTATAAGGAAGCACGCGATGCGCCAGCGGCGGGGGAGAAATAGCATCCAGACCAGGACTAGCTCCAGGGCCAGGGTGGCGAAGGTGGCGGAGGCGTGAAACCAGTGGGGAAGATGTTGCATGTACCAGCCGATCCAGGTGGGGAGCGGGCCGTTCTGGTAGTACTCGTCCATGGCGGTGAAGTTGCGCCACTCGGGATCGCCGCCTAAGATTTTTGCGGCTCCGGACTCGAAGTAGATGCGGAACCACTCCCACTGCAGGAGGAAGAGGGCGGCGCGCTGAGGTGGGGATGCTTGGCCGAAGCGGGGGCGGAGGCCGCTCGGGGCGAAGAAGAGGGCGATGAATCCGGCTTCGAGAAGCATGCCGTCGGATTGATATCCGGAGAAATCCTGGGCGGCGGCAACGAACGAGAGGTAGCAGGCGAAGCAGGTCAGCAATGTTGCGCGCGGCCAGATGTTTAAAACTAATAAGAGCGAGGCGAGCATTCCTATCGCGCAGAGTGCGGTTAGCATGTGCGAGCCGCTGTTTAGCCAGAGCAGACTTGGGACGTACCAGACTCTGCTCACGGGGCCTAAGGATTGGGCGGCGGCTTTGAGGTAATCGGATGCGGGGAGAATTCCTTGGGGGCCGATCAGGCCGCGGATTTGGAAGATTAGCGAGTAGAAGGCGGAGAAGTAGATGCAGCCTAGCGCACGCAGGAAGAGCCAGCGGGGGATGAGGCGGTGGGGTGCGCCCTCGTCTGAGTGGAAGAGCCAGCGGTAGGCAGACGGAAGCCAGTGCATGAGCGTGTGCGACATTATAGCGGGCGCGGCGTGGCGGTTTTCGGGGACGAGCAAAGACGGCGTCAGCGCTAAGTGCGACCCGAGCGCCTGAAGGCCTCATTAAGACGGAGTTGTTATCGCAGCGCTGAAGCGCTGCGCCACCCAAAAACCACAGACATATTGCGGCTAGCAGACTCGCGGCCCCCCTTCCGCAAAGAGCGCGAAAGGATGGGGCACCCGCATGATGAGAAAGAAGAATTGCCGCGTGGAGAAGTTGTCGCGCTGGCACAGAGCTTGCCGAGCTTCGCTCGGCCGGACGGCCGAGGGCGGCCGTCCCTACGTGAGTTTCGCGGTCATAGGGGATTCATGCGGTCTTTGTTAGGCAACCCTTGGCTTTTTTTTCGCGGCTCGTTGTTGGGCGTATTGCTGGTAGCGCTGGCGGGCGTAGGCTTTGGCTTCGTCGCCGGTTGCGAAGACCGTCGAATCGCGGTGATGGCCGTTGCCGGTGGGATCGTGGATGGGCAGGTCTGCGGCGTGTTCGGCTATGGCCTGCTCGAATTTGTCGGGCTTGGCTGACGCGGGTGGCGCTACGGCGCTGGTAGGAACTTTTACTCCGCTGAGAGGATCGTCGGTGCGGAGAATTTGCAGAGTTAGAACTCCGGCTACGTTGGGAGCGGCGGCATCGCGCTTGGTTAGGGCGGGGACTCCGAAGCGGGCTTCGACGGTGGCCAGGATCGAGGTGTGATCGAAAGGTGTGGAGGCGGGCGTGGCGGAAGTGGTGCGAAAGACTGTGCCGGCGGCGATCATGGGCGAGACCAAGACGCTTGGGACGCGGAGGCCGAAACGCTTGAAATCGAAACCCAGTTCGCCGGCGGAGTTGTCGGGTGGGATGGCATTTTCGGGCGGAGGGACGTGATCGTAGCATCCGCCGTGTTCGTCATAGGTGATGATGAGCAGAGTTTGATTCCAGACGGGCGAGGCGAAGAGCGCGTAGTAGACGTCGTGGAGGAATTGCTCGCCTTTGCTGACGTCATAGTTGGGGTGCTGGCTGTTTCCTTTGGTGCCCCACATGGGCTCGAGAAAAACGAAGTTGGCTAGCGTGCCGGCTTTGGCGGCGCTTTGAAAGTCGGTGAACTCGCCGAAGTTGGATTCGGGGGCGTTGGTGATATCGGCGACGGAGCCGCGCATCAGCGCAGGAGCGTCGTAGCCGTAGACAGACCAGGTGGCCGACTTTTTCGTGAGCGCGGTGAAGATGCTGGGGGCGGTGTAAATACTGTTGGATTTATCCTGCACGAAACCTTGCGAAGTGGCCATGGAGACGAAGGCGCGGTTGGGAAAAGTTTCGGTGGGCGCGGAGGCGTACCAGTGATCGCAGACGGCGTAGCCTGCGGCTAACTTTGATAACACCGGCAGAGTTGCGGGGGTGTACATGCCCATGATCTGCGATGGCTGCGTGCCTTTTACGACCTGGCCGGGCTCTTTACTTTCCCATCCGAGAGTGTAGTCGAAGTTGGTGATGAAGCCGTTGTTCAGGGCGGGAGTGATGGGAACGGGAGCGTCTTGCTGGCTGAATAGCTGCGAGTTAGTGTTTAGGTAACCTTCGCCGGGATCGGCTCCGGGGCGGAGGTAGGCGTGGGGATCGGTCGGTTCGATGGGAAATACGGCGACTGTTTTGCCGGTGGTGTCGAGGTTGGATTCTTTGCCGGTTAATCCTTCGAAGGGTTGGCCTAGGGGGGAGACGTTGTTGGTTGATTGATAGAGGAAGCCGAGCATGTGATCGAAGGAGCGGTTTTCTAACATTACGACCACGATGTGGTTGATTTTGGAGAGGAAGGACGTGGGGGACATGGCGGCATCCTTTGCTGGAAAGAAGTGGGTTTGCGGTTGCAGAACGAGTTGCGCGAAAAAAAGAAGGCGCTTGGGCTGAGTACAGTCTGCCAGCGTCGCGTCCCGGAAATTCGCGGCCTGGCAATCGGGCTCATGATCCCTCACTTGACCGCGTTGGTAGTGCCTGCAAAATACATCGGTCCTTCGCTTCGCTCAGGATGACAATGAGGGTTTTGCTGCGAGCTTTTTGATGCGAACTTGGGGGACGGCGCACTTAGCACATCAGCCAAGCACGCCATCCCTGCACTTAAAGCACGTCAGTCAAGCAGCTCAGACAAGCACCTCCAGTTTAGAACTTCTCAGGCTGCCAGCGCACGGCCTTTCGGGAACGCGGCTTTCAGGTCGGCCATATCGGCCTGGAGTTGCTGCGTGTCGAAGCCGGCTGGAGTCTTGCCGGCGCTGACCCAGTCGGGACTAAGCAGGCCGTAGGCTTCATCACAATAGGCATTCCAGAACTGCCAGGTCATGCGGATGAGCTGGCCCCAGGTGATGCAGGTGAGTCCGCGCGCGTCGTAAGCGACGATGGGAACGGCGTGACCTCCCCAGGAACCGGGCGCGCCCTGACCGGTGGCTCCGCCGGGCGGGACGGTCCACACGGCTTGCTTCTGCGCGGAGAGCGGCATTTGCAGGCCGATGTAGCAGCTGCCGAAGATGTAGACGGCGTCTTTGATCTCCTCGAGATTCTGCGGCTCGATGGAACAGAAGGCGCTGAGCTGATTGTTGTCGAGTGGATTCGCGAGCCAGTAGTTGAGGACGTTGAGTTCGACTGCGCCGCGGTCTGACTTGGGATTGTTGGGATCGTAGTGGCCGACGATTTCGTAGAGTTTGAGAATGTCGGCGTCGGGAATGACGACTTCTGTCTTTTGCGCTTCGGCGGTCCATTGTTGAATGCAATGGCCGACGGCGGCACAGGTGCAGTCACCGAGCTTGTCGTTGAGCATCATGCCGAGGTTGGTGACTTTCGCGTCATAGTTGGTGGCCGGCGGCGGGGCCGGAAGGCTGGCGGTGTATTTGCTCAGCAGGGGAACTCGGCTGTCGTGGTGGGCGGTCTGTTTGCCAAGTTTTACTTTGGTGAAATCGAACATGGTTAAGCTCCTCTCTCTTATTTCTCTTGGGGAAGCTTGGGATGTGGGGAATTTGGTGCGGGGGCCGCTTACTTATATTAGAGAACGAAAATGGGGGGGATTTCCCTTCTTTTAATGGTGACGGGAAAGTTTAGGTTGGGTTGAATTTGTGGCGGGGGCCGAGCTTGATGCTCGGCTGGGCGGGTGGGGGCACGCTTTGACAAGCTCAAGGGCAGGCTCGGCCCCTACGCGAGAGTCGCCGGGGCGCCAGGTTGGCGCGAAGTGAGGATGTCAGGTTGGTGAGGATGGACGTGGTTACTCTCGTAACTTGGTAGTAATGGTTGGCGACAAGGAAGATGATTGGGGATGTCCACCGGGGCTAAAAAAGCGTCTGACATGGCGCCGCAGGAGAGCGCGCAGGCATTATCGCTGCTCGATGAGCGGATACTGGCGATGATCATGGGCCAGAGCCCGCTGGCGAAGACCTTGGACGCATTGTGCGTTGAGGTGGAACAACACTATCGGGGCATGCTGTGTTCGGTTGTTCTTCTGGATCCAGACGGTATAACTCTGAGAAACGGGGCTGCTCCCAGCCTTTCGAAGGAATACAGTCAGGCCATTGATGGAGTGAAGATTGGACCGCGCGCGGGGTCGTGCGGGACGGCTCTCTATCGCAAGGAACCGGTTGTCGTATCCGATATTGCCAGCGATCCGTTGTGGTCGGACTACCACGAGTTGGCGCTGCGGCACGGACTGCGCTCCTGCTGGTCAAATCCGATTCCGGCGCAGGACGGCAGCATGCTCGGTACGTTCGCGATTTATTATCGCGAGCCGCGGGTGCCTGAGGCGGGACATCTGCGGCTGATTGCGCACGCCACGCATCTGGTGGCGCTGGCCATCGAGCGGGACCGGGACAAGACGGAATTACGGGCGGCGGAAGACCGGTATCGCACGCTGGTGGAGAGGCTGCCAGCGATCACTTATGTGGCGGAGTTGGGCGCGGACGGGCCGTGGCATTATGTGAGTCCGCAAATCGAAACGATACTGGGTTTCGCGCCGCAGGAGTTTCTCGCGGACCCGATGAATTGGCTGAACAACGTTCATGCGGAGGATCGGGAAGTGGTGCTGGCTGCGGAAAAGCTGTTTCAGGAGACGCACGAGTTGTTCCAGGCAGAGTATCGGATGATTGCCCGCAATGGGCGGGTGCTGTGGTTCCGCGATGAAGGAGTGATGCTGCAAGCGGCGGCGGGCGAGCACCGGCTGCTGATGCAGGGAGTTCTGTACGACATCACCGAGCACAAGCGGCTGGAGGAGCAGCTGCGGCATTCGCAGAAACTGGAAGCGGTGGGGCAGTTGGCGGGCGGAGTGGCGCACGACTTCAATAATCTGCTGATGGTGATTCAAGCGCACAATGAACGGCTGCGAGCGCGGCTGGCGGCCAGCGACGCGGGATATAAGGATGCGGTGGAAATTGATCGGGCGGTGGTGCGGGCGACAGCGCTTACGCAGCAACTGTTGGCTTTCAGCCGACGGCAGGTTTTGCAGCTTAAAGTTATCGATTTGAATGGCGTGGTGACGGAAGTGGCGAAGATGCTGGATCGCCTGATCCCCGCGAACATTGAGTTGAAGATCTTGGCAGCGGCTTCGCCGAATTACATCAAGGCGGATGCGGGACAAATCGAACAGGTGATATTGAATCTGGTGGTGAATGCGCGGGATGCGATGCTCGAAGGCGGGCGGCTGACGATTGAAACCAAGAACGTGGAACTTCGCGCAACTCATGCGGGGAGCCATACCCGGATTCCGGCGGGGAAATATGTGGTGCTGAGCGTGAATGACAACGGCACGGGGATGCACAAAGATGTGCAGGCGAAGATTTTCGAGCCGTTTTTCACTACCAAGAAGCCGGGCGAAGGGACGGGACTGGGGCTGGCGATTGTTTATGGGGTGGTGAAGCAGACGGGCGGGTGGATTACGACGCGCAGCGACTTGGGAGTGGGAACGACCGTCGATATTTATCTGCCGGAGGCGCAGCAGGTGAATGCAGTGCTGGAGAGTGCGTCCGGGGTAAAACTATCGCGCGCGCCGGCAGCGGGCGAGGCGGGCAGAAGCGAAACCATATTGCTGGTGGAAGACCAGGAGGGAATTCGGGAGCTGGCGGCTGAGTTTCTCCAGAATAAAGGTTACAAGGTGCTGTGTGCGGCAGACGGGCTGCAGGCGTTGAAGATTGCGGAAGAACACAAAGATGTGATTCACCTGTTGCTGACCGATGTGGTGATGCCAAATGTGGGTGGACGAGAGTTGGCGCTGCGCCTTGCTCCGGCGCGGCCGAAAATGAAGGTCATGTTCATGTCGGGATATCCCGATCACAGCACCTGGAGCAGCGGGCTGATTGACGATTTCGAATCGGCGGCGGTTCTGCAGAAGCCGTTTCTGCTGGATAGTTTGGCGTGCAAGATACGCGGGCTGCTGGATGAGGTCGGTTAGCGGGCGATTTGCCTTCTCCCGAAGCCGGTTTCAGGCGGCTGCTTCGCGATTTGTTTCCCGAATTGGCAATTTCCATTACCGCCGTAACTACCGGCGAGCGTGCCGCCCCACTTAACATCAGAGTAGAGCAACCAGCCGAGGGGAAAGAACTGTATGGGGGAGAAAATCGCCCCGGCAGCGAGTTCGAACAAGCTGCCGGCGAAAGCATTGCGCGATGTTCTCGAGCAGGATGCGCGATCGATTTTCGCGGCTGCCCATGCTTCTTCTACTACTTCTTCGCAGACACCAGATCGCATTCCGGCTCACGATGTCCCGCAATCGGCAGGGAGCGGACCGACTAACGGCAGCGTGGTCGAGGCGTCGCTTACGCTGGAAAAAGCCTACTTCGAACAACTCATCGAAAACGCGCCGGAAGCGATCAGCATTATTGATGAGGAGCGGCGGATACTGCGGATCAACGGGGAGTTCACGCGGGTGTTCGGCTTCAGCGCGGAGGAAGCGGCGGGGAAACCGCTGGACGAACTGATCGTGCCGCCGGATCGCTATGCGGAGACGGCGTGGATTGCTGAGTGCATCAAGACGCAGAGCAAACTTTCGGTGGAGACGCGGCGGCGGCGGAAGGATGGATCGCTGGTCGAGGTGCAGCTCTCGACTTCTCCGGTGATGTTGAATGGAAAGAGAGTGGGAGCGTACGCATCGTATCGCGACATTACAGAGCAGAAGCGCGCGGAAGAGTTGAACGCGGCGCTGTATGCGATTGCGGCGCGCAGCCAGTCGGCAGAGGACTTGCAGCAATTTTTTGCCGCGATTCATAACATCGTCGGGCTGTTGATGAATGCGCGGAACTTTTATGTTGCGCTGTATGATCCGCAGTCGCAGTTGCTGAGCTTTCCTTATTTTGTGGATGAACAGGATCCTACGCCGGCGCCAAAACCTCTGGGGCGCGGTTTGACGGAATTCGTGTTGCGATCGGGCGAGCCGCTGCTGGCGACGCCGGCAGTTTTTTCGGAGCTGGTGCAGTGCGGTGAGGTGGAGCTGATTGGAGCGTCGTCGGTTGACTGGCTGGGCGTGCCGTTGAAGAGCGCGGCAAACTGCATTGGGGCGCTGGTGGTGCAGAGCTACAGCGAGAATACGCGCTTCGGCGACCGCGACCGGGAGATTTTGAAATTTGTTTCGCAACAACTGGCGGCGGCAATCGAGCACAAGCGCTATGAAGAGGCGCTGCGGCGGTCGGAAGCGCGTTCGCGGTCGCTCATTCTGAGCGCGGCGTTTGGCATTTGCCGATGCACGCTGGGGGGAAGATTTCTGGATGTGAATCCGGCGCTGATCAGCATGCTGGGATATGGATCGGTGGAAGATTTGCTGGCGCTGGATGTGCGCCGAGATGTTTTTGTGAGTCCGCAGGAACTGGACCGGCTGGCCGACGACAATCGACGCACGGGAAGCCTGAATGGCGTGGAAACGCAGTGGAAACGCAAAGAAGGGCGAGTCATTATTGTAAGGATCAGCGGGTGCGCGGCGACGATCAGCGACGAGCCGGAAGAAGTGCTGGAGTTGATTGCGGAAGACATCACCGATCGGCGGCAATTGGAAGAGCAGCTTCGCCAGGCGCAGAAGATGGATGCGGTGGGGCGGCTGGCCGGGGGGGTTGCGCATGACTTCAACAATCTGCTGATGGTGATTAACGGATACACAGAGGTGTTGCTGGAAGAGTTGGAAAAGGGCAGACCGCAGCACGACAAGGTGTTGTCCATTCAACAGGCGGCGGATCGGGCGGCGACACTTACGCGGCAGTTGCTGGCTTTCAGCCGCAAGCAATTGCTGGAGCTAAAGGTGGTCGACGTCAATAAGGTTGTCGGCGACATGGAGCGGTTGTTGCGGCCTTTGATTGGGGAAAACATTGAGTTGGTAACGAGGCTTTCGACGCAGACGGGCCACACTCGCGCCGACGTTAGCCAGTTGGAGCAGGTCATCATGAATTTGGTGGTGAATGCCAAAGATGCGATGCCTGAAGGCGGCAAGCTCACTTTGCAAAGCGCCGATGTTATGGTTGGTCCAGCCTTCAGCCAGCATCGATTCATACAGCCGGGGCGCTATGCGGTGATCTCGGTTTCGGACACCGGGCATGGGATGGACAAGGAAACGCAGACGCGGATCTTTGAGCCATTCTTTACGACGAAGGAAAAAGGGAAAGGCACGGGGCTCGGGCTGTCGACGGTGTATGGCATTGTGAAGCAGAGCAATGGATATGTGTTCGCGCAGAGCGAGATCGGCGCCGGCACAACTTTTTACGTTTACCTGCCGCGAGTGGAAGATGCGGCGGAAGAGATAAGCCCGGTTGCGGCGGCTCCGAATGAGGCAGGCGGATCGGAGACGGTGCTGCTGGTGGAGGACGAGGAATCGGTGCGCGAACTGGTGCATCTGACGCTGGTGTCTCGCGGCTACAAAGTGATCGCAGCGGAAAATGGCGAAGCGGGATTGCGGGTCGCGGCGGAATGCAAGGAACCGATTGATATCCTGATCACGGATGTGATGATGCCGGGGATAGGAGGGCGTGACCTCGCCAAGCAATTGTTGGAGCTGCGTCCGGGAATCGGCGTGCTTTTTCTTTCGGGCTACACGGAAGATTCGATCGCTACGCAAGGGGTGATTAGCGCGGGGACTGCGTTTCTGCAAAAACCATTTACGCTGCAAAATCTCGCCAAGAAGGTGCGCGAAGTGTTGCGGGCGAAACCAGCGACGAAGGCGATTGGGAAGTCGGCGGGTAACTGACAGCCGGGATTCATCTAGCCTAAGCGCAAATCATTTATCAGCTTTAAACGCACATTCCCCAGCGGCTGAAGAGAGTGTAGAAAGACTCGTCGGGCGCGCGGTAGGTTCCCTGGGCGGCTAAAGCCGGTCGTGAAAGACGCCTTCCATCGCAGCGGTGAACCTCTGCGCCACCCAAAAGCGCCGCCCAAAAGCAAGGACAAAGTCGAGTTTTTCAGCAAACTGTTAAGCCGCATTGATTTTCCGGCAGTTATGACACGGCGGAAAGCCGTGCCCTTTCAAAAGCGAATTCAAACAGGCCCATTACAAAGGAGCACGAAGGGTGGCGTGATTTCCCTGCCATTTGTGCGTCCTGATTCTTATCGCACTGGCGCTCACGCCGCTGCGATGGATGCTGGGCTGTTTGCATTCCTTTACGCAACTTTACATTTTACCCCTCCGTGACTGCTGATTGCACGAAACTCATTCCCTTCCCCAAAAAAGTGAAAACACAAGGTCCCTCCGCTTCGCTTCGCTCCGGTCGGGATGACAGAGTTAGGTGGTCGGGTCGGGATGACTGAGGTAACAGGAAACGATGCTGTCAATTTTTTTCACCGAAACTTTATCTTAGTATTCGGGTTAGCGCATCCAACGCAATAAAGACAGGAGTGTTTATGAAATCCCTTGCCAGCAGCAAGTGTGCCGGAGGCCTGTTCGTGGCTTTGGCGGTGGCCAGCATTTCTTTGATGACGGCGTGCGGTTCAAGCAACAACATTCCCACACCTAATCAGGGCGGATTCGGTAACGGCAATCTCACTGGGAATTATGTTGTTTCGATAACGGGAACGGACATCAACTCCAGTGCACAATTCGTTCCTTTTGCAATCGCGGGGACTATAGTAGCCAACGGCACCGGCGGGATCACAGGGGGCACGCTTGACATCAACGACCCCGGTAATCTTGGCGTGGACACGGGCGAGTCGGTCGGTTCGAGCAGTTCGTACGCGATCGCGCCGGATGGGCGCGGCACGGGCACGCTTGTGACTCCGCTAGGGAACTTTGACGTCGATTTCGTGATGACGACATCGAGTCACGGGCTGATCAGCCGGTTCGACACATTGGGCACCGGTAGCGGTACGATTGACGTGCAGGCTGCTACGCCGAGTATCGCTGGTTCGTACGCTTTCTCTCTCGCGGGCACTGACTCGGCAGTGAATCCGCTGGGCACGGTGGGTGCGTTCACGCTCAGCGGTAACAGCATCGCCGGTACCGAGGATTTTAACGACGATGGCACATCCAACAATCTTACGGGTTTGCCTCTCAGCGGGCAGTTGATTGCGGGCGCATCAGGCGCCCCCAGCACGGCGACGTTAAACACCAATTTTGGCGATTTGGCTTTTGACGTGTGGGTGATCGACTCCACGCATCTGAAATTCATCGAAACCGACGCGACGCTAAATGTGCTCGCCGGTGATGCCTTCACGCAGGTAAGCTCATTCAGCGCGGGTCAACTGGTCTTCGTGCTAAGCGGCATGGCCAGTAGTGGGGATCCAGTCTCGGTCGGTGGTTACGCGACCACCGACGCCAACGGCGACCTCACCGGCGGCATCGAGGATTACAACGACGCTGGCACAGTCGGTGCGGGGAAGCCCTTTTCAACGTCGGCCGCCGGTTGCGTCGCGGGACGTTGCGAATTGACTTTGGCCGGTTTCACCAACGGCGAAGCGAATGTTACGGGGTTTGTCGTTTATCCCTCGAGCGGCGGCGGGCAGGCGCTGGAAATCGATAATCTCGGATTGTTGCAAGGCGCTTCCTTTTCACAATCGGCTACGGCATTCACTGGCTCGGGAGGTTATGGACTCAATTTTTCCGGTCTGAATGATGTTAGCGATCCAGGCATTGTCAACGACATTGCGCAGTTCAATGCCGGCGCTCCTGACACCACTTTCACGGGAACCCCAACCCCAAACATGACCGGGATCATAGGTGAAAGTGGGCTCGGTGCGGCGCCAACGTCCGGGTCGATGAGCGGGGTGTACGTTCCGGATTCGCCGGTGGACGGCCGCGGCGCGATCGAATCCAACAACGCCAACACCGAACTGGGCGGGTTCACGCTGCAGTACTACGTCGTCGACGCCTCAACCGTCGTCTTTATCGACGTGGATTCTGAAGCGGTCAATGGCGTTGCTTCCCAGCTTGGAGTGGGAACGTTTGAGGCGCAGAATTCCGCTGCAGGAGGGGTAGCTCAGGGAGCGGCGGCGCAGAAGGCAGGGGCGCAGTCGCACGTTGTGATTGTGCATCCGACGATTCGAGCGCAGGGAGCGTTCAAGCGTAAGTAGTCGGGCGCAGCAGGTAAGAAAACGAAGGGCGCGGCTTGAGGCTGCGCCCTTTGTTGTTTCCGCAGTATTTCGTCTTTATGGTGGTTCGAGCGGTGAGGGATACATAGGGATCCTTCGACTCCGCAGAACGATCGCTTCGCGAATCGTTCTGCTTCGCTGAGGATGACAACTTGTAAATTGGGCCGAGCGATTTGGCGATCAGTGGCTGAATGCGGAGCCGAGCTGGCACTCGCCTTGGACCCTTCGACTGCGCTCTCCAGAAGCTAAACGAGCAAGTCGTTTAGTTTCTGTCAACACTAACGGTTTGCAAAATACTGTCCACGGCTCAGGGCAGGCTAACGGGGCCGGCCGTCCCCACGTGGGTGTGACGCGAGCAGTTGTTGGCCTTACTTGATGGCTTCGGCGGCTATTCTTTCGGTTACGAAAGCTTCGATTACGTCGCCGGCTTTGATGTCGCCGTAGTTTTGGATGGAGATGCCGCACTCCATGCCGCTGGTGACCTGGCTGGCGTCGTCTTTGAAGCGGCGCAGAGAGGCTACCTTGCCCTTGAAGACGACTACGTCGTCGCGCAGCAGGCGGACTTCGGAATCGCGCTTGATGAGGCCGTCGCTCACGCGGCAACCGGCGATGGTTCCGACTTTGGGGATGCGGAAGGTTTCGAGAACCGCGGCGCGTCCCTGGTAAACCTCTTTGATGGTCGGTTCGAGCAGGCCGGTCATGGCGCGCTTGATCTCGTCTTGCAGTTCGTAAATGATCGAGTGCAGGCGGATGTCGACTTTTTCCTGGTCGGCGAGTTCTTGCGCCTTGCGCTCGGGACGCACGTTGAAGCCGATGATGACGGCGTTCGAGGCGGAGGCGAGGAGAACGTCGGTCTCGGTGATGGCTCCAATGCCGGAGCGGAGGAGCTTGAGGCGAACTTTTTCGTTGGAGAGGCGGCCTAACAGATCGCCTAACACTTCGACGGAGCCTTGCACGTCGGCTTTCAGGATGACGTTTAGTTCTTTCATGCCTGCCGTTTTTAATTGTTCGGCAAGGCCTTCGAGGGAGACGCGGGAACTCTTGGCGAGCGTGGCTTCACGGGCTTTTTGTTCGCGATATTCGGAGATGTCGCGAGCTTTTTCGCGGTCGGTGACGACCACGAATTGATCTCCGGCCTGGGGGAGGCCTTCGAGGCCGATGATTTCTACGGGCGTTGAAGGCGGCGCTTCTTTCAGGGCCTTGCCGCGATCGTCGAACATGGCGCGAACTTTCCCGTAGACGTTGCCGACTACGAAGTTGTCGCCGGCGCGGAGAGTGCCATTTTGGACGAGGATGGTGCCAACGGGACCGCGACCGCGATCGAGCTTGGCTTCGAGGACGAGGCCGCTGGCGGCGCGTCCGGGAGTGGCTTTCAATTCCTGGAGGTCGGCGGTCAGCAGAATCATTTCCATGAGCAGATTGAGATTGGTTTTCTGCTTGGCGGAGACGTCGACGAATACGGTTTTGCCGCCCCAGTCTTCGGGGACGAGGCCGCGATCGGCGAGCTGCTTTTTGACGCGCTCGGGGAGCGCTCCGGGTTTATCGATTTTGTTGACGGCGACGATGATGGGAACTTCGGCGGCGTGAGCGTGGTCGATGGCTTCGACGGTCTGCGGCATGACGCCGTCGTCGGCGGCGGTGACGAGGACGACGATGTCGGTGGCTTTCGCTCCGCGAGAACGCATGCGGGTGAAGGCTTCGTGACCGGGGGTATCGAGGAAGACGATCTCGCGGCCGTAGGCGGGAGACGCGGTATCGGTGATGCGAACTTTGTAGGCGCCGATGTGCTGCGTGATGCCTCCGGCTTCGCCTCCGGCAACGTTGGTGGAGCGGATGGAATCGAGGAGCGTGGTTTTGCCGTGATCGACGTGGCCCATGATGGTGACGACGGGCGGACGCGGGATGGCTTCGGCGCCTTCTTCGCTGCTCTCGGTGGCTTCAGTGGTGTCTTTGGCGGCTTGCTCTTCGAAGGTGATGACTTCGGTATCGGCTCCGAAGAAGCGGGCCATTTCGCTGGCGAGTTCGGCGTCGAGGGTTTGATTGATGGTGGCGAAGACGCCACGGACTACCAGGCGCGCGATTAAATCTTTGGCGCGAATGCCGAGTTTTTCGGCGAGATCTTTCACCGAGATGCCTTCGGTGATGGTGATGTTGCGCGTGATGGGCGCGGGCTCGTTGCTGACGATCATGCGCGGAGGAGGAGTGTAGCCCTTCATCGGGCCTTCCTTGATACCTCGCGGCACATATCTCTGGCCGGGACGACGCGAGGGGCCGCCGGGACGAGCTCCGGGACGCGAGGGGCCGGGCGGCGGAAGAGCGCCACCAGGGCCTACTCCGAGGGGACGCGAACCGGCGGGAGCGACGCGCGTGGGATGCATGGGACGGCGCTCGCCGGGACGAAGCGGCGGACGCGGCGCGCCTGCTGCGGATCCGGGAGCGGGCGGGCGCGCGGTGCGCTGAAAAATTGGCTGGCCGGGGACGGGGCGTCCGGGCGCGGGGCGTGATGTTGCACTGGGCACGGCGGCACTGGGCGGCAGTATGGGTGCTTTGTAGACAGGGCGCGGGCCGGTCTGGGGCATGATCATGCGCGGCAGCGGAGCGATTGGAGCAGAGGGCTTGGTTGGCGCGGCGGCTTGCATCTGGGTGACGTTGCTCGGCAGATTGCTGGCGGCGCTCGGAGCGTGGTTCGCGGCGTTGGACGGAACTCCGCTCGGCGCGGCGGGTGGAGCTGCGGTGGTTGCGGATGGGGGCGTGGCTCGCGGCGGAATGGAAGCAATCGGCGGCGCGGCGCTGGTCGGCGCGGCGGACGGAGGAGGAGTCTTCGGCGGAATCACGACCACCGACGGCGGGCGATATGTGGCCGCAACGGAAGCAGGAGTGACGAATCTTGGCATCGACGGAGATGGCGCGGGTGCGGCCGTTTCTGCCGACTTTGGTGGAAATGCTTTCGGAGCTGACGACGCGGCCGGTGGCGCGGCGGCGGGAGATTCAGTTTTGGTTTCGACTGCGGGCGGCTTGGCTACCGGGCGCGCGGCAGGAGGCTCGACTGCAGCCTTGCGCTGCTGGATGGCGCGGAGGACGTCTCCGGGCTGCGAGATATGCGAGAGGTCAATCTTGGTCTTGATCTCATCTTCACTGTAGCTGTTGCCGTAACCGGCGCGCGCGGAGGACTTCGCGGAACTTGCGGAGGCGTCGGAGCGGCCACGAAGATGCTTGCGCACCAGGTCGGCTTCGAAATCTTCCAGAGAACTGGAGTGTGTTTTTTTCTCGGTGACGCCGACCGTGGTCAGGACGTCAAGAATTTCCCTGCTCTTGACTTCCAACTCACGGGCCAGATCATTAATTCGAATCTTACTCATCCGCTCTCGTTTCCTCTTCTTGTCACTAATCTCGCGTGCCTAGGTTCGCATGTCTAACCTCGTGGTGCTTCCGACGCCATTGCCACCTCAGGGGCTAAAGCCCCTGCCCTTGCTGCCTTTGCGGCACGGCTGAAGCCGTGCCCTACCCAAAACCCGTTTGCCGTGCCGACAACCGGTTTCGCTGCGTCCTACCGATTTACGCTATCCAAAACCGGCTTATGAAATGGCATCTAGCAATTTTACTCGACATCTCTAATCAATCAGGGGTTCCGGATGGCGAGCCTCGCGGGTTCGGCTTAGGATTAAACTCCGAACTCGCCACGCTCAGGCTTTAGCTCTGCTTGTCTTCCGGAACTTCTTCTGTGGCGTTTTCTTCAGCCGCAGATGTCTGATGCTCGGCGATATCTTCGGTTGCGGCTTCGCCGGATAATGCGTCGGCTTCGAAGGTGCCTTCTTCGATCGAAGCCTCATCAACTGGAACTGCTTCGGCGGCGCTTGCTTCAGCCGGATTGTCGGGCAGCGCTTCGTTCTCGGGCAACGCTTCTTCGGCTATACCAGCTTCTGACGCGGCTTCCACGGCGCCCTCCTCGGTGGCTACGGCTTCGCCGCCATCGAGAGTGGCAAAGTAATTATTGACCGCGATACTGATTTTTTCCACCGTTTTCGGGCCAATGCCTTCAATGGCTTCGAGTTGCTCGGGCGTCATGTCGGCGAGCGATTCGACAGTGTTCACGCCAGCGGCTTTCAGTTTCTCGACGAGACCTTCGCCGAGTCCGGTAACAATTTCGAGCGGCGTGACGGTCTGGGTGACGAGGGCGGACATCTGCTGCTCGACTTCCTGACGCTTTTCCTCTTCGCTCTTGATGTCGATCTTCCAGCCGAGGAGTTTGGCGGCCAGGCGGACGTTCTGGCCTTTTTTGCCGATGGCGAGCGAGAGCTGCGTGTCGTCGACGACGACTTCGAGATGCTTGTCGGCGGCATCGACCACGGTTACGCGGCTGACCTTCGCAGGTTGCAGAGCTTTTTCGGCGAAGGAAACCGGATCCTCGTGATACTCGATGATGTCGATTTTTTCTCCGCGCAGTTCGCGGATGATCGACTGCACACGCATTCCCTTCATGCCGACGCAGGCGCCGACGGCGTCGACGTCTTTGTCTTTCGACATGACGGCGATCTTGGTGCGCTCGCCGGCTTCGCGAGCGATGGCGCGGATGACGACGGTGCCGTCGTAAATCTCCGGTACTTCGGTTTGGAAGAGATGCTGGACCAATTCAGGCGCCGAGCGCGAGGCGATTACGCCCGGACCTTTCGTCGCTTTTTCTACGCGCACGATAACGACGCGGATGCGCTCGCCCACGGCGAACGATTCGAGACGCGATTGTTCTTTGCGGCCCATGCGGGCTTCGGCCTTGCCGATATCGAGAATGACGTCGGGGCCTTCGAGGCGCTTGACGGTCGCGTTGACGATTTCGTTTACGTGGCCGATGTATTCGTTGTAGACGGTGTCGCGTTCGGCCTCGCGTACTTTTTGAAAAATGACTTGCTTGGCAAGTTGCGCGGCGATGCGGCCAAGGATGCCTTCGGTCGCTTTGGGGATGAGCAGTTCTCCGCCGGCTTCGGCGCTGGGGTCGAGCTTGCGCGCCTGGTCGACGGTCACTTGAAGATTCGGATCTTCGACCTGCTCGGGGTTTTCGACGATCGACTTCACCGCGTAGGCATTGATCTTGCCGCTGTCTTTATCGAGGACGGCGCGCAGGTTTTCCTGCGTCTTGTAGTATTTGCGCGTGGCGACGACGATGGCGTCTTCCACGGCGCTGACTACAATTTGGGGATCGATTCCCTTTTCGCGGCTGACCCCTTCGATGATGTTGTAGAGCTCACTTGCCATAAAATTCCAGGTTTCAATGTTTCTAAAGTCCCAAGGTTTCAGAGTTTCAATTTCAAGGCTTGGCGCTAACTCCCGCTCGTGACGACCTTGAAACGTTGAAACCCTGAAACTTTGAAACCTTAAATTTCTGGTACTAAGTTCGCCTTCTCTACGTTCTTTAATTCAATTTCCACTTTTTGCGACTCGCCTTCTTTGGGGCGTTTTTTCTTGCGCGCCGCGCTTAGGTCGAGCAGCAACTTTGCGTTCTCGAAGCTTTCCAGCTTCCCTTCAAAATGCCGGTTGTCGTTCACCGGCTCGCGCGTCGTCACCTTTATGCGCTGTCCGCGGAAGCGTTCGAAATCCGCGGCCTTCGTCAGCCTGCGATCGAGGCCTGGAGATGAAACCTCCAGCACGTACGATCCTCCGGGTAACACATCTTCAACGTCGACGATGGTGCCGAACTCGCGGCTGAAATGCGAGCAATCTTCGTGCGTGACTCCATCGGGCCGGCCGGGCGTAGGCGCCGCTCCGGGGCGATCGATGAAGACGCGCAACATGCGATGCTTGCCAACTCCGGCGACCTCGACATCGACTACTTCCAGCCCACTTGAGCCTGCTACGCGCTCGGCAATCTGCCGGATCTTGTCGAAATCAAACGCCATGTTTTCAGCAATTTGCGTCGAGTTGTTGGAGCGGAGTCAGCACCAAGTAAAAAGTGGGCTTGCGCCCACTGGTGTGCTCCGACACTCCTCGCACTACGACACAACAGTACATTTACGACTATACGCTCCCGATATGGAAAAGACAAACGGGGGGAATGAAGGTTTGGTGAATTGTTTTTCACCACGGAGGCACGGAGAAATACAACCGCGGCGCGAAGCCCGGCCTAAGATGGGTCGCGATTTAGCAGTGGATCAAGTTTGAGACACACATTTTTTCCCGCAGCGGCGGAAGCCGTCATTGAAAAATAGAGCCCTTATCGCGGCAGTAAACCGCTGCGCCACCCAAACGCAAGAACAAAGGGGTGTTTTTCAGCAAACTGTGAAGCCGTGCCCTTTCAAAACAAATTCAATCCGATCCGCTACACGCGATCTTCTTCGCGCTAGGGTGCGGCGGTTCCCTGGGCGGAGAGGCGCTGTTTTAGTTGGGCGGCGAATTGTTTGGTTTGCTCGTCGGAGAATTGCAGTTGGCCGTCGAGGACGAGGCTTAACTGATCGGCGCCTGCATCCTGGAACTGCGCATTCTGTAAGGTCGCCGTTTGTTGCGCTACGGGCGGGAGCGTACTTTTGACGTCCGCGGATTTCTGCAACGCCGCGAGAAGAGATGCGGCGATTTCGTCGCGCAGTGTGGCTCCGAGATCGCCGGAGCGGAGCGAGTTGCGGAGCATGCCGGCGGCTTGGACGCGCGTGATTTCGGAGACAAGATTTAATTGCGCAGCGGCGAGCGACGGCGTGAGTTTGACTTCGAGGGTCGCGTTGCCGGCGGCGACTTCGGTGGGGCTCTGCGCGCCGAGGCTTACGCGAGTCTGATCACTCGGACAGACCCAGCGCTCGAAGTGCAAGTCGGCGACTACGAGACTCGACGCGGGGGCGAGCGGGTTGAGTGAAGCTTGTTGAATCTCGATGCGCTCGCCGCAGCGAGGAGAACGGTTGAGCGCGGCGCGCAGAATGGCGGTGATATTTTGCTGCACGTCGGAAAGATCGGAGACGAACTTGAGGCTGAAAATGTTCGGAGCGTTTTCGGCGGAAGGTGTCGCCGAAGCTAGCGAGGGAGTTACGGACGACTTGCGGACAACGGCGCCGGTGGTGGGAATGGTGATGTCCTCGCCATCAATGGTGACGGAATTGGTGACCGGAGGAAGACTGAAGGTAACGCCCGCGTCGGCAGCGTCGAAGAGGATGCTCATTTCTCTGGCGAGCGCGAGTTGCTCCGCTTGAAAGCTGGCGAGGGCTTTGTCGAGTGAAGCGGCGGCACTGGCAAGCTGTTCGCTGTCTGGTTTGGCCGCGGGGAGGATTTGATCGAGTGCTTTGATTTGGCGGTCGAGATCGGAATCGGCTTTGCTCAGCCTCTTGACGAGGTCTAGCAGGCCGGATTTCTGCGTGGCGGAGAAGGAAGAGAGGAAATTCTGGTTGCTGGCGCGCGCTTTTTCTATGGCCTGATCGAGAGCGTGGCCGGCTAGCTCCGATGACGTAGTGGGCTGAAGAGATTTGCGAAAGGCCTGGAGCTGATCGCCGGCAGCTTCGGCATATTGCGATACTTTGGCAAAGGCGGCACGTTGATCGGCGGTGGCTTGCATGGCCATGGAGCGGCGAAAATTCTTGAGTGTGTCTTCGGTGGTGAGAGTTTGGATAGCGGGGCAATCGTAGACGCAGACGACGGGCTGGTTGACGTGAGCTCCGCCGCCGCGCTGGGCGAGGGCTGGGCTGGCGAGGAGAATGGCGGCAATTAGCAGTGCTGCGATGCGCGCGGGCGCCGGCAGCATGGTCGATTGAAGCGCGACGCAAGCCTCAACGGGACCGTTTACTTTACGGGTAGATTTTTCTTGGCGGAACATAACCGGGACTCTCCGGACATTATATAAGGGGAAGGCGGAGTTTTCTCCGCAGCTGGCAGTTGCCGAGCTTCGCTCGGCTGGACGGCCGAGGGCGGCCGTCCCTACGTGATAGGGGCGTGGGGGCGTGCTTTGGCGGACGCGTGATTATCACGGGACGCTCGATTGTGGCGGGACGCGCCTTTTAGGGGGCGGCTATTACTCAGGTACTCACTCGGGCGGCGAAAAAAATGCGACAATAGGAAACAGTGATTGCAACTCCATAATTTACGTAACTTTACGAAGGAAGTTTGCGCGATAGCCTCGCAAGAAGATCGCTGCGAGAAGGTCGCCCGAAGGAAGTCTGGCGAATAACTTCTTCGTTGGTTACGCAACCACGGAGTCTGCGCCTGTCTCTAAGCTTGTAGCTCTGCCTGATGCCAGTTACCCAAATTCCGTCCCGCGATCCACAGTCTCGCGAAGCGTTGTCCGGCAACACAGCGTCCGGCACGTCAGCTTCGGGCGGTGCAGCGCTTCCTCCTGCCGGCTCGTCTGAACAGCGCGATCTGTTCGAGGCGGAGCATTGGGAGGCGGCTTACCGCGGCTTCGATCCGGAAGATGTTCCGCATCTGCTGATTCAGTTGCAGGACGATCTTTCGCGGGCGCGCAAGCGCGAAGCGCTCTGGCTGTCGGTCATTCTGCACTTGTTCGTGATTATTCTGTTGTGGAATCTGCCGAAGTTGATGGATCTCTTACCGCATCGGACGGTCGATCTGGCGATTACGGCGAACGACAAGTCGAAAGACGCGACGTTTCTCGAGTTGCCTCCGGATGCGCAGAAGCTGACGAAGCGTCCGGATGCGAAGGTGATTTCGGATAAAGATCGGATCGCGACCAGCAAAGCGCCGCAGATCAATCGGCAGGATCTCAAGAAAATACTGGAGAGCCGGCATCCGGGACAGCCGGGGGCGAATGTGCCGCTACCGCCGGCGCAGAGTGCGCCTCCGCAGGTGGCGCAGAATCAACCGGCACCGAATCCGCAACCTCCGGCGCCGCAGCCACAGCAGAGTTCGGGATTCACGCAGCCGCAGAGCGATCAGACGGCGCGGCTGCAAACGCCTCCGCAGACGCGGCCGACGGTGAATTTTAATACTCCGCTGACGCCGGGGTCGGCGATTGAGCAGGCGGAACGGGCGGCGGCGGAAAATCGCGGGCGGAGTGGCGGAGGAGTAGCCGGCGATTATGGGCTGAGCCAGGGGCGCGGCGGATACAAGGCGATGGCTCCGGCGGAAATTCTTACGGACACGATGGGCGTGGATTTTGGTCCTTACATGACGCGGATCGTGCAGATTGTGAAACAGAACTGGTATACGCTGATGCCGCCGTCGGTATATCCACCGACGTTTAAGCAGGGCAAGCTGGCGCTGGAATTTGTCATCATGAAGGATGGCTCGGTGCAGGGCTTGCTTCGCGATACGACGTCTGGAGACGTCGCGCTTGACCGGGCGGCGATGGCCAGCATCACGGCGTCGACTCCGTTTCCGCCGCTGCCTAAGGAGTTTCCGGGAAAGTTGCTGGGGCTGCGGTTTTATTATTTTTACAATCTGGAGCCGAGCGCCGATTTGAAGTAGGTTTACGCGCTGGGGCTGAAGGTCTTCGCATCAATCCAAGATTTATGGCTGTCGGCGGGAGCCGAGCTATGCTCGGCTGGGCAGGTGGGGGCACCTGCGCCCTACGTGGTTGTGGGCGCGTTCGCCATTTGTGGCGCGTCCGTGTTTGTGCGAATTCTCTATTTTACGTACTTTGGCTCTTCGCCTTTTGACCAGGGATCATAGGTGGCCACGAAATGCACGCGCTGCGGGCGGGTTGGATGATCGAAGAACCAGATCTCGATAAATTTGCTGGGATCGGGATCAGCTAGATTTCTCTGGCCGCTTTTCTGGAAATATTGGACGGCGACTTGATTGGGGTGGGGGACGATTCCGTGGATTACTTCCAAGCCGTAGCGATCGGCCTCGTGCTCGAAGTGGCGGCTTACTCCGTTGAATAGAGGAGTCGCTAAGAACGCCAGCAAGGTAATTACGAAGAGCAAGGCGGGGAGCGACGCCCAATCCTGCAAGTCGCGAATGGCCCACTGGGCGCCCCATTTCGCCAGCATCCAGTTGGCCAGCCGATAGCCGACATACAAGAGGAAGAGCAGAATGGCGGCGTCGATACAAATTTCTTTGGGGATGTGGTGCAGAACGTAGTGGCCCATCTCGTGGCCGAAGACGAAGAGGGTTTCGGGGACAGTGGCCTTCTTGATGGTGTTATCCCAGACGACCACGCGCTTGGACGCTCCGAAGCCAGTGACGTAGGCGTTGAGGCCGGTGGTCTTCGAGCTGGCGTTCATGACGAACATGCGGTCGGCGGGGATTTCCATTCCTCCGCGCTGGACGACGCGTTGCATCTGCGCCAGCAGGTCGGGTTGGACGGTTGCCAGCGGCGTGAATTTGTAGAACATGGGATCGACGACGATGGGCTGGAGGAAGAAGAGCGCTAGGAGGATGGGAATGGAGGCGAGCCAGAAATAAAACCACCAGCGGCGCGGGCTGCGGCGGATGACGAAGTAGAGAACGCCGACGAGGAGCGTTCCTACAATGAGCATGAGGAACTGGTTGAGGATCCAGTCGCGGGTCCAGGCGGTCCAGGACTGTACGGATAGGCCGTAGGCGCGCTGGAGGGATTCATCCCAGATATCGGTTGCCAGGGTAAGGACCGCGATGGTTAGCAGGGTGAGCGGAGCGAAGATGATGAGCTGCAAGAAGCGGTGCGTTGAGACGCGCTCGGCTAGGTTGCGGAAGGCGGGCGCTACGCGCCAGCGCAGGATTACCAGGAGGATTAGGAATCCGTAGAAAGCGCCAGTGAAGATGTGGCGGTATTTGGCGTTGGAGTAGGCCTTGGCACGGGCGTATTCGGCAGGAGGGACAGAATATTCGGTGATGGTGGGTGCGGGCGCGTTCGCCTGGGATTGCGGCGTGGTGGAGGAGTCGCTGGCGGCTGGCGACGGGGAGTTTGGGTTGCTTTGCGCGAAGAGAGTTGCCGAGAGGGCGCAGGTGAAAAGGGTGAGCAGAAGTAGGACGCGCAATTTTTTCATAAGGGCTTCGGAGGGTGATTATTCCAGATTTCCGACAGAAAAGCGGGAAAAGAAACAATACAGCGATGGGTTGTGAGTTGGCAGAGGTTGAGGCCAACACGTTGGCGGAGGCCGGGCCGAGCTTCGCTCGGCTGGACCCTTCGACTACGCTCTCCAGAAGCTAAACGAGCAAGTCGTTTAGTTTCTGTCAACACTGACGGTTTGCAAAATACCGTCCACGGCTCAGGGCAGGGCAGGCTCACGGGGGCGGCCGTCCCTACGTGATTGTGGCGAAGGCGCTGCGATAGAATGATTGGGTTGCATCCAGAATAAATTATGACGATTGAACGACTGCCGCGTTTCTTGTGTGTGTTTTTTTCATCGCTTCTCGTTTTTGCTGGGTTGATTTTGACTTGCTTGCCGGCGTTTGCGCAGGATGCGCCGGAAGCTTTGCGTCCGCCTAAGGGGGCGCCGCTGGCTCTGGTGGTGTTCGAGGATTTGCAGTGTCCGCAATGCGGGCGGGTTGCGCCTTTGCTGACGCAGGCTTCAAAGACTTATAAGATTCCACTGGTGCAGCACGATTTTCCTTTGCCGATGCATAACTGGTCGTTTGATGCGGCGGTATTTGCGCGGTACTTTGACACGCATTCGAAGGATGTGGGCAACGAGTTTCGGCTGGATGTGTTTGCGCACCAACTGGAGATTAATCCGCAGAACTTGAGAGGGTTTGCGGAGAAGTTTGCGGCGGAGCATAAGATTGGGCTGCCGTTTGTGGTGGATCCGGATGGCAAGCTGGCTGGGCTGGTGAGAGCGGATAAGGATGTGGGAATGAGTTTGCATATTGATCACACGCCTACGATTTGGATTGTTAGCAGCAAACACGCGGGGAAACCGTATGTTGAGGTGACGGATCCGGGGCAGTTGTACGCGACCATCGATGCGATGAAGAAGGAGTAAGGTCAGAGGTCAGATTGCAGAGGTGAAAAACCATTGCAGAGGTTAAACCTTACACTTTGATGTGACGGCTATCACCTCTTGCCTGAAGATCCAAGAATAAAATCGCTTCACGAGGTGCGGCGTGAGGCAAGACTCCGAGGCTCTGAAGATTCGCACCAAGGATTTTGCGTTGCGAGTACTCAGGCTTTATCGCTCGCTTCCTCGAACTGAAGAAGCGCGAATCCTGGGTACGCGGCTTCTGCGCTGCAGTCCGTCAATTGGCGCAAACTACAGGTCGGCCTGCCGCGGAAGGTCCCGGGCGGAATTCATCGCCAAACTAGGAATTGTGCTGGAAAAGGCCGATGAGACGGTTTTTTGGCTGGAGCTCTTTCAAGACGGGAAGATTTTCCCAGCGGAAAAGTTGCACGATCTTTTGCGAGAAGCGAACGAACTCGTCGCGATCTTTGTCAGCTCCGCGCGAACCGCGCGAGAGAATTGCAGAGGTTAGAGGTCAGATTGCAGCGGTAAAACCCTTCGGCTTCTAACTTCTGACCTCTGACCTCTGCAATTGTCGGTGCTTATTCTGTCCAGCGGCGGAATAAAAGGGCGCCGTTGGTGCCTCCGAAGCCGAAGGAGTTAGACATGGCATATTCGAATTGCGTTTCGCGGGCTTGATTGGGGACGAAATCCATTCCGTCGGTATCGGGATCTTGATTTTCCAGGTTGATCGTGGGCGGCAAGATTTGATCGCGGAGGGCTAACACGGTTACTCCTGCCTCCAGGCCTCCGGCTCCGCCCAGGAGATGGCCAGTCATCGATTTGGTCGAGCTTACTGGAATCTTTTTCCCGAATAAATTTCTGATCGCGTGAGCTTCGAGCGTGTCGCCCAGCGGGGTGGAAGTGCCGTGGGCGTTTACGTAGCCTACTACGCTGGGCTCCAGTTTCGCGTCGCGGAGGGCGTTGCGCATTACGCGGAAGCCGCCTTCGTGCTCCGGCGCGGGCTGGGTCATGTGGTAGGCGTCGGCGGACATTCCGTAACCGATGAGCTCGGCCAGGATGGGCGCGTTGCGGCGTTTCGCGTGTTCCAGTTCTTCTAGCACTAGAATGCCGGCGCCTTCGCCCATGACGAAGCCGTCGCGGTCTTTATCCCAGGGACGGCTGGCTTTTGCGGGATCGTTGTTGCGGGTGGAGAGGGCGCGCATGGCGGCGAATCCGCCGACTCCCATGGGAGTGATGGCGGCTTCGGAGCCTCCAGCGATCATGACGTCGGCGTCGCCGTGCTGAATGATGCGCATGGAATCGCCGATGGAGTGAGCGCTCGTGGTGCAGGCGGTCGCGGTCGCTTCGTTGGGACCTTTGGCTCCGAAGCGCATGGAGACGTGTCCGGCGGCGAGGTTGACGATGGCGGCAGGAATGAAGAAGGGCGAGATTTTGCGCGGGCCGCCTTCCATGAGCGCGGTATGTTCGCGCTCGATCACATCGAATCCGCCGATACCGGAGCCGATGTGGACGCCGACCATTTCGGCGTTTTCGGGAGTGACTTTGAGCTGGGACATCTTCATCGCTTCGTCGGCGGCGGCGATGGCGAAGTGGATGAAGCGGCCCATCTTCTTGACTTCTTTTTTCTCAATGAATTGGAAGGGATCGAAGTTGCGAACCTCGCCCGCGATCTGGCAGGCGAAGGCGGAGGCGTCGAATGCGGTGATGCGGTCAACGCCGCTCTTGCCGGCGAGCAGAGATTGCCAGACGACGTCGGTGGTGTTGCCGACGGAACAGATCAGGCCGATGCCGGTGACGACGACCCGTCTTTGTTGATTAAAGGACAGAGTGTTCTCCGAATTGGTTAAAGAAGATTCTCGTAAAAGGGGCAAGAGATAGGCGGCGGTTTCCCTCAGCGGCTAAAGCCAGCATTGAAAACAGGCGTCCTATCGCAGCGGTGAACCGCTGCGCCACCCAAAAACAGATACAGAGTAAAGGTATTCAGCACTCTGTTCAGCCGTGCCCTTCCCAAAACCTGTGCCCGAAACATCCAGCCAGATTTACTTGCCCGCTTTCGCGTGCTTGCCGATGTAGTCGACGGCGTCGGAGACGGTGCGAATTTTCTCCGCGTCCTCGTCGGGGATTTCGATATCGAAGGCCTCTTCGAAGGCCATCACGAGCTCGACCGTGTCGAGCGAATCGGCGCCCAGGTCATCAACGAACGAAGCGCTGGGCGTGACTTCGCCTTCATCCACACCCAATTGCTCGACGATAATCTGTTTCACTTTTTCATCAACGGCTGCCATTGTTTCTCCTCGTTTCTGAATCTGTGGAATCGCGGGTCCGGAGTGCGGGCCGGCGTTTTGCTGATTACGACTGCCGAAATTTACGACTGCGTGTTGCTCATGGCTGTGTATGAAGTCGAAACCAGTAGTCTAAAAGGGATTGGGAAAGTATGCAAAGGAGGTTGTGGTCGCGATCCTCTATCCGTCCTGAAAATGTGTGGCGGAGGTAGGGGTCCTTCGACCGCGCGGCCGCTGCGCTTCGCACAGCGGCCACTTCGCTCAGGATGACAAATCATGAATAATGTCGCGCGTTTAGATTACATCATTTCGAATATTGATCGCGCAGGCGCGTTTGACGGTTGGTCATGGGGATTGCTCGTCCCTGGATGTAGACCTGCTTGACATCGGTTTTTACGTCCAGCGGATCGCCGTTGGCTACGACTACGTTGGCGGTTTTGCCTGCGTCCAGGGAGCCTAGCTGGTCGGATACTCCCCAGATTTCCGCGGGGTTTAGCGTGATGGCTTTTAGGGCTTCGTCGTAGGGCAGGCCGAAGGCGGTGGCGAACCCGGCCTGATCGGGGAGATTGCGGACGTTGTGGGCGTTGTAGGAGGCGAAGATGATTTTGACTCCGCGTTTGTAGAGCTGGGCGGGAAGGCTGTAGACAGCGTCGTAGCGCTCGTCTTCTTTGGGCGCTTCATAGATGGGGCCGACGATGACGGGAACTTTGAGGCTGGCTACGTAGTCGAGGACGGTCTGCGAGTGGCTGATGTGGTTGAGGACGAATTTTAGTTTGAATTCGTTGGCCAGGCTGACGGCAGTTTGAAGATCGCTGGAACTTTCGGCGGCCAGGACGATGGTTTTTTTGCCTTCCAGATAGGGGACGAGGGCTTCGAGTTTCAGGTCGCGCTTGGGTGGGGTGGGCTCGGACTTTTTTTCTTTAGTTGTTTGCGCGGCTTTGTCGCCGGGCTTCTTTTCCTTTTCGGGAGAACTTTTTGCGGCTTCGGATTTTTTGCGTTCGTAATCGGCCCACTTGGTTTGGTAATCCTGCGCATCGATGAAGGCTTGGCGGAGTTGCGCGGCCAGGCCCATGCGGGTGGAGGGGAATTTGTGTTTTTCGAAGCCTCCTCTGTTGCGGCGCTGATCGCCGGTGAAGTTCAGGGGCATGGCGTTGTCGCGGATGAGGAGCATTTCGGTGGCGTTGGCTCCGGCGAGTTGAATGAAGGAATCCTGGCCGGGGAGGGTGTCGCTGCTTTCGGGAGCGACGATGGCGTTGGTGATTCCGTTGACGCGGGCCACGGGGATGAGGGCGGACTCGGCGTGGAAGGCTTCGGCGGTGTGCATGTGGGGCATGATCTCGTCGCTTGGCTCGACTAGATCGTTGGTCGTGGCTTCGGCTTCGATTTCGGTTAGGCCGAGATGAGTCTCGGAGTCGATCAGGCCGGGATAGATGGTCATGCCGGTGGCGTCGATGATCTGGGCTTGGGGTGGGATATTGACTGAGCCGGCCGTGCCTACGGCGGTGATTTTTCCGGCTTGCATTATTACGACGCCGTTTTCGATTACTCCATGGGTGATGGTTAGGAGTTTGCCGCCTTTTAGGGCTATGGGGTGGTCTTGGGCGTGGGCCGGCTTGGTTAGGAGCAAGATCAAGATCAACAGCAGCGGACAAGAGTGTCCGCTCCACACTGGGCCGCTCATGACAGAGTTGGCGGGGGCCGAGCTTTGCTCGGCGGG